>Ga0100401_1000121_pt1 | contig 59599 bp, 53 predicted proteins | sample CryGeymeta201525_FD_80421 | JGI IMG/M metagenome (GOLD analysis project Ga0100401, IMG submission 80421) | Groundwater microbial communities from Crystal Geyser aquifers in Utah, USA - Crystal Geyser metaG 2015-25 | ecosystem: Environmental > Aquatic > Deep subsurface > Groundwater | place: USA... | reverse complement strand
TTTCTTGGTCCAGGACATTTCCGAAACATGGACCAGACCTTCGACGCCCGGCTCAAGCTCAACGAATGCGCCATAATCGGTGATGTTGGTCACGCGGCCCATGTGCACGGATTCCAGCGGGAACTTTTCTTCCACCGAATCCCACGGATCGGCCTGAAGCTGTTTCATGCCCAGGCTGATACGGTGGGTTTCCTTGTTGATCTTGATGACCTGAACCTTGACGGTCTCGCCGATCGACAGGATTTCCGACGGGTGGTTGACCCGGCGCCACGCCATGTCGGTGACGTGCAACAGCCCGTCAACGCCGCCCAGATCCACGAAGGCACCATATTCGGTGATGTTCTTGACAACACCGTCCACGGCCTGACCTTCGGTCAGGTTGCCGATGACTTCGGCGCGCTGTTCGGCGCGGGATTCTTCGAGGATCGCACGGCGCGACACCACGATGTTGCCCCGACGGCGGTCCATTTTCAAAATCTGGAACGGCTGTTTCAGCCCCATCAGTGGGCCGGCATCGCGCACCGGGCGCACATCGACCTGTGATCCGGGCAGGAACGCAACCGCGCCGCCCAGATCCACGGTGAACCCGCCCTTGACCCGGCCAAAGATCGCGCCCTCGACACGGTCTTCGCTGGCATATGCCTTTTCCAGACGATCCCAGGCTTCTTCGCGGCGGGCCATTTCGCGGGAAATGACGGCTTCGCCCTTGGCATTCTCGACCTGACGCAGGAACACTTCGACTTCGTCACCAACCTGCACGTTGGGCTGTTCGCCGGGTTCTGCAAATTCCTTCAGATCGACGCGGCCTTCCATTTTATAGCCGACGTCGATGATGGCCTGTCCCGCCTCGATGGCGATGACCTTGCCTTTGACAACCGAGCCCTCGTCGGGCGTGTCAATTTCGAAGCTTTCGTTCAGGAGGGCTTCGAATTCCTCCATCGTGGTGGATGCGCTCATGTGGCGTATGGGTCCTTTGTGGTCTTTTGCTGGCCGTGCGGTTGTCTCCGCCGGTCTTTGGGTTCCATTGGTCGGGTGGCGCAAAACAACAAGGGCCGGTGGAAACCGACCCTGCATCGTGCCCCGCCCAGGGCTGTGCCGCCCCGTTGACGGCTACGCCTATAGGCCAATGTGGCGCCCTTGGCAAGACACAGGCGCCGCGGGTCAGTGGAAATCGCGCGATTTCGGGATCACCCGCACATCGCGGGGGTGGCGGTGGGTGCCGTTCGGCACAGGTTTGCGCAGTTCATCGGCACGGGCCAGCAGTGTTTGCAGCATGTCCTGCGACAATCGTTCCAACGCATCGCTGCGGTCGTTCAGATGGCTTGCGACGACGTGGATCACGCTGTCGTCGCGCTGCACCACGCCGGTCACGTCCAGAAGGCGCGCCTGCATGATAACCTTGCGGAACGCCTCCATCATCTTGGGCCAGATCACCAGGTTGGCCACCCCGGTTTCATCCTCCAGCGTGATGAAACACACGCCCTTGGCGCTGCCCGGACGCTGGCGCACCAAGACCAGACCGGCCAGTTTCACCCGCCGCCCATTGCCCATGCACAGCAGTTGCCCTGCGGGGGTATATCCCTGGCGCGCCATGCTTTTCCTCAGAAACTGCAACGGATGCGCCTTCAGCGACAGGCGCAGCGTCTGGTAATCCGCCACCACATGTTCGCAGGTCGGCATGGCGGGCAGTTGGAACGGCTGCTCCACCCCCTCGTCCCGCGTCTCGGCGAACAGCGGCAGGTCGGGTGCGTCGCGCAGCGCCTTGGCGTCCCACAGGGCCTGGCGGCGGTCCAGCCCCATCGAGCGGAACGCATCGGCCGCTGCCAGCTTGCGGATGCTGCCCGCATCCAGGCGGGTGTGATCCTTCAGATCCTTCAGGTCGGTGAACGGGTCGGCGCGCCGCTCCACGATCCGCGCGCCCATGGCCCGCGACAGCCCGTCCACCTGCCGCAGCCCCAGCCGCACGGCGAACACCCCCGCCCGCACCGGTTCCAGCGTGTTGTCCCAGTCCGACAGGTTCACATCCACTGGCCGCACCTCGACCCCGTGTTCGCGCGCATCGCGCACGATCTGGGCCGGGGCATAGAACCCCATGGGTTGCGAATTCAGCAGCGCGGCGCAGAACACGTCGGGGTAATGCCGCTTGATCCAGCAGGATATATAGACAAGGTGCGCAAAACTGGCGGCGTGGCTTTCGGGAAAACCGTATTCGCCGAACCCCTTGATCTGGTCGAAACACCGCTGGGCGAACGCGGGATCGTATCCGCGCTGCATCATCCGGCCCACCATCTTTTCCTGCAACTTCTCGATCGTCCCGCGTGAGCGGAACGTCGCCATCGCCTTGCGCAACTCATTCGCCTCGGCAGGCGAGAATTTGGCGGCGTCGATGGCGATCTTCATCGCCTGTTCCTGAAAGATCGGCACGCCCAGGGTGCGCCCCAGGATGTTGCGCAACTCATCCGGGTCATGTTCGGGGCCGGGGGACGGATATTCCACCGCCTCTTTCCCCTGACGGCGCCGCAGATAGGGATGCACCATGTCGCCCTGAATCGGGCCGGGCCGCACGATGGCCACCTGAATCACCAGATCGTAAAAGGTGCGCGGTTTCAGGCGCGGCAGCATGTTCATTTGCGCGCGGCTTTCCACCTGGAACGTGCCCAGACTGTCGCCCCGGCACAGCATGTCATAAACCGCCCGATCCTCTTGCGGCACGCGGGCTAGGTCCAGATCGCGGCCATGGTGCGCGCGGATCAGCTCAAACCCCTTGCGGATGCACGACAGCATTCCCAGCGCCAGGATATCGACCTTCAATATCCGCAACTCGTCAATATCGTCCTTGTCCCATTCGATGAAACTGCGCGCGGGCATCGCACCGTTGCCGATGGGCACGGTATGGCTCAGCGGCGTTTCGGTCAGGATGAACCCGCCCACATGCTGGCCCAGGTGGCGCGGCATACCGATCATCTGGTCGGCCAGCCGGATCGTGCGCGCCAGCAGCGGATCAGACAGGTCCAACCCGGCCTGCGCCGCCTCGCGCGCGCCCACCTCGCGCCCCCAACTGCCCCAGATCGTCTTGGCCAGCGCGCCGGTCACATCCTCGGACAGGCCCATGACACGGCCCACCTCGCGCACCGCCATGCGCGGGCGATAGTGGATGACGGTGGCACACAGCCCGGCCCGCGCCCGCCCGTATTTGGCATAAATGTGCTGGATCACCTCCTCGCGGCGCTCATGCTCGAAATCCACGTCGATGTCGGGGGGTTCGGTGCGTTCCTCGGAAATGAACCTCTCGAACAGAAGATCGTTCTGGTCGGGGTCCACCGCCGTGATGCCCAGCACATAGCACACCGCCGAATTGGCCGCCGAGCCGCGCCCCTGGCACAGGATCGGCGGCGACACCTCTTGGCGGGCAAACAGGATGATGTCGTGGATCGTCAGGAAATACTGGGCGATGTTCAGCTTGGCAATCATCGCCAGTTCCTTGTCCAGCGTGGCCGACACCTTGGGTGGCACCCCCTTCGGATACCGCTCGGCGGCCCCGGCCCACGTCAGATGCTCAAGATACTCCTGCGGCGCGCGCCCCTCGGGCAGGGTTTCGCGCGGGTATTCATAGGACAACTGCCGCAGATCGAAGGTGCAGGCATCGGCCACCTCGCGGGTCGCGGCGATGGCGTGGGGCCATTCGGCAAACAGCGCCGCCATCTGGGCAGGCGATTTCAGGTGCCGCTCGGCGTTGGATTCCAGCAGGAATCCGGCCTTCATGATGGTGGTCTTGTGCAAAATGCAGGTCATCACGTCCTGCAACGGGCGGCGGTCGGGGGCGTGGTACAGCACGTCGTTGGTGGCCAGCAGGCCCAGCCCATGCCGCCGCGCCAGGGTGTCCAGCCGGTTGATCCGCGCCCGATCATCGCCGCGATACAGGTGGCTGGCCGCGACATGGCGCAGGGTGGGCAGCGCACGCACCAGCCGGGGCAGCCCGGCGGCGAAATGGGCGATGCTGTCACCCGGCAGTGCGATCAGTTGCACACCTTCGCCATGGGCGGCCAGATCGTCCAGCGTGATGTCGCAGGCGCCCTTGGCCTGCCAGTTGCCCTCGGGGTCGTGCATCTTGCCCTTGGACAACAGCGCGCAAAGCCGGCCATAGGCGGCGCGGTCGCGCGGATAGGCCAAAAACCCCGCGCCACAGGTCAGACGCAGCCGACAGCCGATCACCGGCCGCATCTGCGCCTTGATCGCCGCACCATGCAACCGCACCACCCCGGCCATGGTGTTCAGATCGGCACAGCCGATGGCATGGTGCCCCTGCGCCCAGGCGGTGGCCACCAGATCAACCGCATCGGACGCGCCGCGCAGGAACGAGAAACAGGTGGTCAGCCCCAATTCGACATAAGGCGCGGGCGGGTTCGGGGTGAACCCGTCGTCCAGGGTGCGCTTGGGGTGCTGGTGATCGTTTTCAGGCATGGATCATGCGCCCCTGTGAAGGGTCCGCCCTCCTCACCCGAACATCCCATGCACGAACCAACAGGGTGCGCCGCCGCGCCCATCCCCGTGCAGCCCTTCGCGGTACACCCACAGGCGGCGGCCGCGCTGATCCTCGATCTTGAAGTAATCACGCAGGCGGGTGCCCGGCCGGTCGTGCCACCACTCCGGCGCAATACGTTCCGGCCCCTCATAACGGGCAACCAGATGGGTCTGGCGGCGCCAGACAAACCGCGCAGGCGGGCCTTCGGGCACGGCATAGATCACCGTCACCTGTTCAGGCACCGCCAGCAGGCGCAGGGGCCGGTCGCGCGCAACGGCGGCGGCGGCGTGGGCGGGGGCATCGGCCAGCGCGGTCTGCGCCACCTCGGCCCGCTCGGGCATATGGCTGGCGCACAGCACCGGACGTTTCACCGCCCGCGCGCCGAATTTCGCGGCCAGCCTGTCGATCAGCAGAGGCAGGCCCAGATCGTCATCCTTCTGGCCATCCAGATGTACCTGGATGGCGCGCACCGCTTCGGTGATGCCGGCGGACAGGGTGATCAGATCGAAACCAAAGCCGGGGTCGATCTGCGCCACACGCTCGGCAAACAGCCGCACCAGATGGGCCGGATCGCGGGTGGGGGCGGATGTGGCGGCGGCGATGCCCGCCACCGTGCCGTCGGTGCGATACACCGCCAGATGCAGCCGCCGCGCGCCCAGCCCCTGTTGCATCAGTTGCGCACACAGATCCTCGGCCAGCGCAGGCAGCCAGTCGGTGGGATCCTGCACCGGCTCGGGCAGGGTGGCGCGGGCGATCAGGGGCGGCGCCGCCTCGACGCTGCCCACCGGCTCGGGTAAGCGGCCCCGCGCCTGATCCAGCCGCATCTGCGGGTTCGATTCCAGCGGTTCGCGGGCAAAGCGGCGGGTCAGCGACAGGCGCGGTGCCTCGGCCAGCGCGCCGATGGTCTTCAACCCCAGACGGCGCAGCAACACCAGGGTGTCGGGGCGTAACCGCAGCCCCGCCACCGGCAAGGGCGCAAGGGCCGCAGCCACATCGTCGCCGCACAGACTGCGCACCGGGCCGAACCGCGCCAGCGCCCAGGCCGCCCCCCATGTCGGTGCGCAGGCCAGCCGCGCCGACAGGCCCAGCAGCGACAGCCGGGTTTCCATGTCGATCAGCATCAAAACCTCGCCCCCCCACAGATGGGCCGAGCCGGTGGTGTCCAGGATCAGACCAGTCTCACCGTCCCGCACGCTCCACGGGCACCAGCGGCGCACCCAGTGCACCAGCCGATCCAGCAGCGCGCGATCACCCGCCAGATCGCCGTATTCGACCCGCAAACCGGGACAGGCCGCCTTGGCATCCACGACCCGCACGCCCTCTTGCGCACCGGCCAGACGGGCGGCGCGGTTGGTGGCGTGAATCACCGGGCCATGCTGGCCCTCGCGCGCCAGAACCACCGGCACGTCATCGGGCGGCGCGCTGTTGCTCTGGTCCATGATCTTCTGCCAGCGGTCCATCGCCAGATGCGGCAACCAGATCGACACGATCCGCCGCCCGGTCATGGCGTGCCACCCATGCGCCCGGCTGGGCATCGCGGGCGCGAAACAGCTCGATTCGCCAACGCGGATCGCCCGGCGCCTGGGCATCGTCGGGGTGCGCCGCCGAAGGCAGCGCCGCCACCCGCCACCGGGCGCGCGCCGCACTCAGATCGGGCGCGGCAGACCGCCGGATCAGCCAGCAGGGCACGCCATACCGCTCGGCACGCAGGGCCAACCGGGTGCTGGCGGTGAAATCCAGCGCCTTTGGTTGCCCCCACACCTCGCCAATCGCCATGGCCAGGGCGCGACACCGCAGCGCCTCTTCCAGCGCCCACAGCACATCGACAGGGCGGTTCACCTCGACCCGGATCACCGGGCGCGGCCCAAGCCCCGGCAGATAGGGCAGCCCGGTTTCCAGCCGCGACAGCCGGTCCTGCACCCAGAACAGCGGCGCCATGCCCCCCGGCAGTTGCGACAGCACAAACCCCACCGCCGCCGCGTCGGATGACGCCTCGGGAAACACCTCGGACAAGGTGGGGCCGGATGCGGCACGGACCCTGACCGCCGGGCCGGACAGAGGCGCAAGCCGAGGTGTGACGGGGGAAGATGCGGCGCACTGCACAGAGAATCCTTCGTTAATGTTCTGTTTTTGTTCTAGCGTGACCGCCCCCTTCTGGCAAGCGCCGCGATGCGGCGCTGTCGCCCCCTGCGCCCAGGCCATCGCTGGAAAATTGAATGCCCGGTTCAGCCCCGGCGCAACATTTCCCCTTGCACAGCCCAACGCAATCTGGCCAACTCTCCTGACCCAGGGGTGTCGCGCAGGGCCGCGGCTGAGATGGGGGCGCACGCCCCCGAACCCTTACAGCTGATCTGGATCATACCAGCGGAGCAAGGAGGACATAATGTTCGCAGGCGCGCAAGTTTCCCTTTACCCCATGACTGACGATTTCGTCGGTGTCATCGTCGGCGCGCTGTCGGCGCTGGACCCGTGGCGCGATCGGTTGCGCATCGAAACCGACGACATCTCGACCCTGATCGTCGGCCCGCCCGAGGTGCTGTTCCCCGCCCTGCGCGATCTGTATGCCGCCGCCGCCGCGCGCCGCTGTCATGTCGTGCTGCGTGCCACCCTGTCGCGGGGGTGCCCCGGCGAACCCGACGATCCGATCTGCATCACCGGCGCGCTGGCCAACCCCGACGAACCCCTGGCCGACCGGCAGGCCGCCGCCCTGGCCGCCATCAAGGCCACCCCCACCGTGGGCGAAGTCGCGCGCGCGCAATTCTCGCTGTACGTCATGGGGGCAGGCGATCACATGGCCGAGATCATGGGCTGCATCGCGTTCTTGAAGAACAGCAGCACATTCGACCGGTCGAAGAATTTCTGCACCCGGCTTGTGGGCGATGCAGGCCCTGTGTTTGCGACGTTGCAAGAGGCGTTCTGCCGGTTCGGCCCGCCCAACGGCCATGTCACCATCGACCTGACGGTTTCCGCCAACAGCCCGACCCTCGGCTGATCCCATGGCATATCCGTCCGGCCCCTGGGCCGACAGGGCGCGCGCCGCCCTGCCCGCCCTGCTGAGCATTCTCGCCGCCCTCGCCCTGTGGGAGGGGTATGTGCACCTCTCGGGCATCTCGCCCCTGGTGCTGCCCGCGCCCAGCCGCGTGGCCGACCAGATGGCGCAGAACCGCGCTCTGTTGTGGGCCAATACCCTGCCCACCCTGACCGCCACGCTGAGCGGGTTTGCCTGCTCGCTGTCCGTGGCCTTCCTTCTGTCGGTGCTGATCGACTTTGCACCGCGCCTGCGCCGGGCGCTGTTTCCGGTGTTCGTGATCAGCCAGACATTGCCCCTCGTCGCCATCGCACCTCTGGTGGTGCTGTGGTTCGGGTTCGGGCTGACGCCGAAGATCCTGCTGGTGGCGCTGGTCACGTTCTTTCCGATGCTGATCGCGCTGGTCGACGGATACGACTCGACCGAGCCCGAAATCATGGCGCTGCTGGCCTCACTGGGAGCGTCGCGGGCGCGCATCTTCCGCACTGCACGGCTGCCCTCGGCCTTGCCATTCTTCTTTGCCGGGCTGCGGATTTCGATCACCTATGCGGTGGTGGCGGCGATATTCGCCGAGTATGTCGGTGCGCGCTCGGGTCTGGGCATCGTGATCCTGAACGCCAAGAACAGTTTCCGCCCCGACCTGATGCTGGCCGCCGTGGTCATCAGTTCCGCCCTGACACTGTGCCTGTTCGCCGCAACGGCCCTGATACAGGCGGTCGTGTTGCGCTGGCGCGCGCCATGAGCCTGCTGTCGCTGGATCGCATCGGCCTGACCCTGGGCGACACCCCGGTGCTGGACGACATCACCCTGCATGTGAACGCGGGCGAGTTCGTGTCGATCCTCGGGCCGTCCGGGGCCGGCAAATCCACCCTTTTCCGCATCCTGACAGGCGCGCTGTCCCCTGACCGGGGCACTGTGCATCTGAACGACGCGCCGTTGACGACCAGCAGTCGTGCCTTTGCCTATCTGCCCCAGCGGGACGCCCTGCTGCCCTGGCGGCGGATCATCGACAACACCACACTGGGCCTTGAGGTGCAGGGCATGACGCGCAAGGACGCCCGCGCCCGTGTCGCCCCACTGTTGGGCGAATTCGGGCTGGACGGGTTCGCCCGCCATTACCCCGCCCAATTGTCGGGCGGGATGCGCCAACGCGCGGCGCTGTTGCGCACAGTGGTGCAGGACCGGCCCATCCAACTGCTCGACGAACCGTTCGGCGCGCTGGATGCCCTGACGCGGATGACCCTGCAACGTTGGCTGGAAACCCGCTGGCAAACAGCGCGCTGGACCACTCTCCTCATCACCCATGACGTGCGCGAGGCGGTGGCGCTGTCCGACCGCATCTATGTGCTGTCGCGCCGCCCGGCGCGGGTGATCGCCGAATTCACCGTCACCGCCCCCCGCCCGCGCCTGGGCCGCGCCCTGCCGCCCGATGCCGTGGTGCAGGAGGCCGACCTGTTGAACACCCTACTGACCCAAACCGGAGAGACCCAATGAAACACCTTTTGACCGCAGCCCTGATGCTGGCCGCCTTGCCGGCACTGGCACAGGAAAAACTGACCGTGGCGCTGGACTGGACGCCCAACACCAACCACGTCGGCCTGTATGTGGCGCAGGCGCAGGGCTGGTTCACCGAAGCCGGGCTGGAAGTGGACATCCTGCCCTATACCGACACGTCCTCGGGCACCCTGGTGGCCAGCGGCGTGGCCGAATTCGGCATCCTCAGCGCGGTCGGCTTTCACAGCCAGCGCGCGATGGGCGCCGACATGCAAGCGGTGCTGGCCGTGGTACAGCACGAAACCGGGCGGCTGGTGTTCAACGGCACCCGCGACGACATCCAGCGCCCCGCCGATCTGGACGGCAAGATCTATGCCGGGTTCGGCAGCGCCTGGGAAAACGCGCTGATCTCGTCGATCATCCGCAACGATGGCGGCGAAGGCACGTTCGACACCGTGACCCTGGGCACCTCGGCCTATGAGGCGCTGGCCAACGGCAGCGTCGATTTCACCCTCGAGGTCAGCACCTGGGAAGGCGTTAATTCCGTGCTGCTGGACCGACCCCAGCGGGCATTCCGCTATGCCGATTACGGCGTGCCGGACCAGCACACCACGTTCCTCGGCGGCAATGCCACATGGCTGGCCACCAATCCCGACACCGCCCGCGCCTTTGTGCGGGCGGCGCAGCGCGGCTATGCCTTTGCGGCGGAAAACCCCGATGCGGCGGCCGAGATGCTGATTGCCGGAACGGCGGGGATGCTCAGCAACCCCGATCTGGTGCACGCCTCCATGGCGGAACTGGTGAATGGCGGATTTCTGCAAGATCCGGGCGAAGCTGTGGGGGTCATTGATACTGAAATGTTCGTAAACATCAATTCATTCCTGTTTGACGCGGGCATCCTGCGCGGCGCCGACGGCAATGTCCTGACCGAACGGCCCGATGTCAGTGCCTGGTTCACCAACGCCTATCTGGCACAATAACTATCGCCAAAGCGCGGTCTGATCGCCCCCCAGCTTGGAATGGCTGAGGGGGCGAAACGGCTGGGCCAGCGCATCGAGTTGGGGGCTGTCGTACAGCGTCAGCCATGCCTCGATCCAGGCCAGGTTGAACCCGGCGATTTCGCTGCTGCCGTCAAAGAACGACTGGACCGCGCCGGTGATTGCGGCGGTCCGGGCACCATCCACCAGATCACCGGCGATGAAATCACCGGCCCGGCGCAAGGCCGCGCCACATTCTTCGGCCAGCGGCACGCCCTGACGCTGCAATCGCGCGGCGGTGACCGACAGCGGCGCTATGGCGTGCAGCTGATAGTGCAGGGCAAGACGGCCACGGGTCATTTCCTGCGGCAGGCTGCCGTCGGGGTTGGCGCTGCACAGCACATAGCTGGCCGACCATGCCGCCCAACCGCGCATCACCGCATCGTCGGTCAGATCGCCAATCGCGCTGGCCGCAAGCGCCGACCAGGCCCGCAAATTGCCCCGCGCCGCACCTTTGGTGGCGGTTTCCCAGAACACCATCTGCGCCCGTTGCCGGCGGTTCAGCCAGATACGCACCTCGGCCATGTCATCTGCGGCGGTGACGAACGGCGCCACCTGTTCGGCCACCAGCCCGAACGCGGCCAGCCGCGACCCCGCCGTCAGGTTGGCGGCGGTCGTCACCAGATCGCCCATGGCGTCGGCGCGGGCCCAGACGGCCATCTGCCCGATCACGCAATCGGCCAGGGCAGCGCGGTCAGCTTCGGCCGCAAGCAGGGCATTGGCAAGGCGCGTCAGGTCGCGCAGGAAATCGTCGATCGGGGCGAGGGTTTCATCCACCGCGCGGTCGGCCTCGGCGTCCAGTTGGCGGCTGCCCGCGCCGGCGTCGGAATAGCGGCTGCCCTGCTCAAGGCGGAACACCGGATCAGGCGCGGCGGGGCAATCAGCCAGCGCGCTTTGGCCCGCCATTACCCCGGCCAGCGCCCCGGCCAGCGCCAACAACCCAGCGCGGATCATGGAGCCACCCCCAAGCGCAGCAGCGCCGCAAGGGCGGGCGCGTCTGCCTGGCCCAGCTGCGCCGCCCGGTCCAGCCAGCCAAGCGCGCCGCGCACATCGCGCGCCACCCCGATGCCAAAGCCCATCACCTGCCCCAGTTCCAGCATCGCCACACCGTTGCCCGCCTCGGCCGCCTCGATCAGCAGGGCTGCCGAAGCGGCCAGATCAGCCGGCACCCGCGCCCTGTCGCGCAACAGAAGGGCCTGATCCACCTTGGCCCGTGTATCGCCGGTTTCCGCCGCCCTCCGGTACAGATCGGCGATGTCAAACAGCGCATCGGCCGCCGCCTGCACCGCAGGGGCAGCGCGCCGGTACTGGCCCAGCGCCCAGACAGCATCGCCCACCTGCGCGCCTTGCGCCAAAGCCGCCAGATGGCCGGCGGCGACAGCCGGATCATAACTTTCAAGATCGCTGTCGGCGGTCAGGCGAAACAGGCTGCGCCGGGCCGTATCGTTTCCCTCGGCCAGGGCACGACGGTAGACATCCTGCGCACTGGGCGCGGCGCCTTTCGCAAACACCTGCATCTGAAGATCGGACAGGCGCAGCTTGCTCAGAACATGGCCACCCTCGATCACCAAGGAAATCCGTTGCCAGTGATACGACAGATCGCTGTCGTCGCGCAGGGCGCGGGCATCGCCCAGTTCCGCCACGTCCTTGGTGCCGCAGGTCATCAGCGAAACCGCGCGGTCAAAGTAATCTTCGGCCACCGCATCGCTGACAAAGGGCAGCGCGAACAGCAGCGCCAGAAAATCGCCGCGCTTTTCGATGATCTGGGCGTATTCCTCGAAAACCGTACGCGCCGGCACCTTCGGTGCCAACAGACGGGCGCGCAGGCGGATCGCCGCCCCCTCGCCCCGGTTGCCGGCGCGCACCAGCAGATCAAGGATTTCGGCGGCGATGTCAGGGTGCTTGGCGTTGTCCTCGACCAAAGCGATGGCCAGGTCCAGCGCCGTTGTCACGCCGTTGTTCAGATAGACCCGGCGAAACAGCTCTACCGCGCGGCTGCGCTCGAACGGGGTGGTGGCCAGCTCGAACTCCAGTTCGGCAAACGACTCAAGCCCCTGATCGGAATTGTCCAGCCGGTCAGCCCAAAGTGCGCCGGCCTCGGGCCGCGCAAAGCGGTCGATCTGCACCCGTTGCAGATGATCGGCCAGCGCCTGAATGCGCCCGGTCAAGGCCTGGGTCTGGATCTGGGCCACCGTCAGCGGCTCCTTGAACGGGTCCAGCGCGATCAGGTCGGTGGCCGAAACAGCCACCGTGCGGTCCAGCGATGCGGCGTAACTGCGCGCCCAGGGCTGCGCCTCGGACAGCCGGGGGGCGTCGTTCGCCTGACACCGGTACAGCGTGTCGAGATCGTTCATCGGCTGCATCAGCCCGTACCGCTCGACCGCCAGCCCCAGCAGATTGATGGCGCGGCTCAGCTGCCGGGGATCGTCGCGATAGCGCACCAGCATCTTGCCCAGCAGGCGCGTGCCTTCACCGTCGCCCAGACGCACGGCGGTTTCCAGCAGCGCCATCGCCTCGCCCTCGCCCTGCCAGCGGCCCCGGCGCACCAGCACCGATTTGGCCAGCGCGGTATGGACGAACCCGGGCGCGTCGGGCAGCTCCAGCAATTCGCGCAGATACTGCATATAGGGCGAATCGTCTTCATCGGCTTCGAGACCGTCAATGTTGACCGCCATTTGCAACAGCGGCGACAATGACGGGCGATGCCGCGTATCGCCCTGCGACTGGTTGAACCCGAGGATGCGGCGCAATTCGGTGGCGTCCAGCGCCCCGGTGGATTTCAGCGCGTCGGCCTGGCTGTCGGTGATTGCGATCCCGCGTGCGACGGCCAGGTTCAGGTAACGCAGCATTTCCGCGTTGTCCTTGACCGGATCGTCGGCGTTCAGGTGGTGCTGAACCACCCGCCAGGCCCCCGTGGCGCTGCCCAGATCGGCGGCAAAGCGGAACCAGGCCAGCGCAATATCGGGGTTGGCCGTCACAAGGGTGCCGTCCAGATATTCCTGGGCGATGCGTTCGGCCCGGCGGCACACCGTGGCGTTGATCTGGCCCAGCAGCCCGCCAAAGGCCATCGTCACGGTCAAATCCAGCGGCGCGTCCCAGCCCGCCACCGGCGTGCCCAGAACATCCAGCCGCGCCAGTTGCAACAACGCATTGGCACTGCCGCCATACGCCGCCTCAAGGATCAGGCCATGGCCCACCGCCGGGTCACGCGCCACACCGATGCCCGACAGGTAATACTGCGCCAACACCAGCCGCGCCTCGCTGGTCAATTCTTCGCCCCGCGCGCGCAGCGCGTCGATCAGGCCGAGGGCGCGCAAGTCGTCCAGCCGCCCGGCATCAATATACAGCGAAATCCGCGCCAGCAGGGCGTCCAGACCGGCGAAATTTTCGTCCACTTCGGCCAGCCGGGCAATCAGAGTGTCGATGAAATAGAACCAGCGGTCGGCATCCTCGGCCTGAAGACGGCGGATGTCACGCTTCAGGTACAGGATGCGCAGGCGGTCGGTCAGTTCCTCGGCTTGGCCCTCGATCTCGAAATCGTTGACCAGCGTGTCGCGCGCCTGTTGGCAGATGTCGTGCGCATCCACCGGCGGCGGCAAAAAGGCCAGATCCAGCGTGCGGGCCTGCGTGACGGACGCGCCGCCCAGCCCGATCACCAGCGCAAGAAAGGCACCACAACGCCGCATCGCCATCATCCCTGCCCTTCATAGAAACAGGCCAGCGCCCGCGGGGCGGGGCCGAAATCCTCGGTCAGCTCGATCTCGACCGAGGCGGCACCCTCGGGCCACAGCCCCGACAACGGCACTGCGAAGCGCCCGCTCAGCCGCTGGCCCGGGTGGCGCAGGATACTGCGGCTGCGCGTCAACCCGGCGCGCGAGCGGAAGGTGAACACCGCCTCGGGGCTGGCCGCCCCGTCAGCATCGACAAACAGCGTATGGGCCAACCCCGGATCAAGCGCGCCCAGATCAATGCTGATCCGGTTCGGAATGTCGGTGGCAAACACATTCAGCGGCACCCGACAGGCGGTGCCGGCCAGCGCGATCAGTTCGCGCAACGGCTGATCGCCAAGTTGCGCAGGGTTCGCCTCAACCGGCACTTCCCACACCAAAACCGCGGGACGGGCGGAAAAAAACGCGTCCGACGTCAGAAAGCTGCTGATCGCGGCAAAGGCGCCGCCGTCGGGCACGCCGTAAAAGCCGACGGGCAGGCCAGTGGCGGCGGCAAGAAATCCGGCAAAGTTGCTGGCGCTCTCACCGATGTATTCGGTTCCCACGACGACGACCGGCGGGCGAGCCTCGGTGAACAGCGGCGCCGCGCCCGGTTGTGGCGCGGCAAAACCCAGGGCGCGCACTGGCGGAACGGTGCTCTGACAATGCTGTTGGATCCGGGCAAACATCGACGACTCCAGCGTCACCTCGACACGCGGCCCCACTGCAATGGGGCCACCGCGCGCCGGCGCATCCGCGACCCCGGCCAGACGCACCGCCACGGCGGCGGCGGCGATGCGCGCGCCATCCGGGGTCCAGCGATGATCGGCCTGGAAATAGGGCGGAGCGCTGCCTTGCGCGGCAACCATCGGTTTGCGCACGTCGGCGGTGGCGACGCCGCGCCGCTCAAGGCGCTGCACGATGTCGTCGTAAACGGTGGTGGCGAGATCGGGATCAAATCCGAAATCGGCAGTTTCGGGGCTGAGTGCAGCGGGCATGGCGAGGCTTTTGGTGGGCACCGGCAGATAGATCAACCGCGTGCCCGCCGCCGCCAGAACGTCGGACAATTCGCCCAGCCGCGCAACCGTCTCGTCGGACAGGGGAAAGAAATTGTGCAGATCGGGGTGAACGCGATAAAACACGCCGCCCCGCCCTTCGACCACGGGCAGACCACCGGGGCGCGCCAGATTGTCACATCCAAAGGCCGATTGGGCGCGGGCCGGGTCTGCGCCCAATGTCGCAAGGACCAAACCAAGGATCAGGGCCAGTCGTCGTTGCATCGCGGTCTCCAGACCTCAGTTGCGGGGTGCATTCGTTTGCACCGCCCGGGCATCGAGCAGGGCGATCACGTTTTGCGCGGTCGCCGCCACGGCCAGCGTCTTTGACCCCGCCGCCTGCGTGAGATAGCTGCGTGCGGTGGCCAGATCTGCGGCGCCGGGCGTGTCGCGGGCCAACAGATCCAGCGCGAGGCGCAGTTCGACACGGCCATCCATCCGCACGCCCTGTTGCAACAGCCGCGTCCGCGTTGCCGCGCCCATCGGGCCCAGAAGCCGCCCTTCGCCGTTGAACGCGATCACACCATCCATGGCGAGGGAATTGCCGGCCCAGGCATGGGCATACAGCACATTGACCAGCAGGCGCAGATCCTCGGGCGGGACGCTGTCGGGGGTCAGACGGTGCATCGCCGCAATCATCGGGGCCAACCCGCGCACCCGCCCCGTGCCCGCCGTTATGGCGGCATAATGGGCGATCTCGGCGGCAGGGGCCTGTTGCGCGCGCAGCCGCTTGACCAGGTTCCAGGCGGCGGTGCCATCGCGCCGGTCGGCCAGCGCACGCAGGGTGGCCTCATCCACCCACTGCCCGGCAAGCATCGCGCGCCGCGCCGCGCGCAGGGCGGCGGTGGGCAACTGTCGGGTGCTGCGCAGGCCGGCATCGGTGGTCGCACTGATCGTTGCGCGGGCCGGATCGGGCGGCATGTCCAACCACAGCCCCTGCGCCGCCGCCCCCTGGGCAAGGCCCAGGCCCAGGCCCAGGCCCAGGCACAGCACCAAGGTGACGCGGCGGATCAGCGACAGGGGGAACAGCGCCAGCATCGCCTAGTACCGCGCACAATCGGCCAAGCCATCAGCCACAGGCAAGGCCCCCCCCGAGGTCAGCAGCAGCGGCTGTGCCCCGGTCAGGTTGCCGGCGATGAACGGGCTTTGCCGCGCCAGATCACCGGCCAGAAAGCGCGGGAACTGACCGCGGAAATCGTTGCCGCGCAGCATCACCCCGCCCCCCGTGGCGGTGGCCAGCCCCGCGCGATTGGCCAACAGCACGTTGTCCATCACAAAGGTCTGTGCCTGCGGCGTTTGCGCTGAAATCCAGATACCGGCGCTGCGGTTGGCGCTGACGTGATTGCCCTGCACCAGCGATCCGTCGCTGCTGCGCACCTCGATTCCCTTCTGGCTGTTGGCGATCACGATATTGGCGCGGATATTGGCGCAGTCCGACCGCTCAACCGTGATGCCGCCGCCGGTGCGCTGCCAGATGATGTTGTTGGCCACATAGGCACGGTGGCTGGCCGACCGCACCACAATGCCCGATTTCGCCCCGCCCAGCACGACATTGCCCGACACCACCGCATCGCCAGACCCCTCGACGATCTGTACCGCGTTGAATTCCGCCTGCCCGACAAAGATGTTCGAGGTGACGCTGGCGCGCGGGCTGGCCGCCAGGATCAGCCCCTCGCCCCGCGCACCGTCAAACCGGTTGCCGGCAATCGTCACATCCGAGGCCGCGCCGATGACGACAGAAACGAGGCCCTCGAACAGGCTGTCGCGGATGTAAGACCGGGCCTGTTCGGGCATCAGCGTGTTGTGCAGCAGGGAAAAGCCGGCAAAAGGCCGGGTGCGGCCAAAGCCGAGGCCGCTGAACCGGCTGGCGTCGATCTGAAAGCTGCCGCTGCCCACCGTCGCCACGAAAGGCGCGAAGCGCGGCAAGTGGGGGTTGGGCGCGCCCAGGGTGTAAATCGCCGCGCCGGTCATCGCCAGATGGCCAAAGTTGACGACAAAGGCGCCGTCAGGCCGCGACAGGCCCAGCGTCTCACCCTCGGACAGGCGCAGCGCGGCACCTTCCCAGATCACCAGTGGCACGGCCAGCACCAGATCGCCCGCGCCGCGCGGCGGTTGCAGATCGAACTGTGCCAGAAGGCGATCCAGATCGGCCAGCGTCGCGATGCCCTTACGGATCACCAGGGCGCGCATCGCGTCGCCGGGGCCTTGCGCGGTCTGCACCGCGCGGCTGTCGGTTGGGCCGGCCACCTGCACCATCAGCGACAGCGCAAGGCGCAGGTCCATCGCCTGTGCCTCGACTGCGACTTCGGGCGCGGTGCTGTCGCGGGGTGCGGCGGCCGGGCCTGCCGGGGCCGAGGGGGCCAGCACGGCCGCCAGCCCCGATCCCGCCAGCAGATCGGGGGCCGGGCGCACCTGTCCGCGCGATTGCACCACAAGATCGGACAGCCGGGCGATGCCCGCCTCCAGCGCGGCGGTGTCGGTCGGCCCGGCGACGGCAACACCGCCCGCCACCAGCACCCCCGCAAACCCGAGGGTCAGGCGCCGTATTCGCAGGAACAGGCGGTCAGGCCGGGCGGGCATGGGGCACCGGTGTGTCGGCGAGGCTGCGCAGCGGGGCATCGGCGCGCACCTGCGCGGCGGCGATTGCGACGGGCACCTCTTTGATACTGTCGATCAGGGCAATATCCGACGATCGGGTCATCACCAGCAATTCGGCAGGCCCATCGCCCCGGTTCGACAGGCGGCTGACCTGCCGCGGATCAAGCAGCGCCCGTTCGCCTGCGCCCAGTGCGGTCTGGGTCGTGCCATTGCCGATCAGCACCGCACCGGAAATCACCGTCACCTCGCGCTGGCGCACCGGGTCTATGTCGATGCTGGCACCGGCGTTGCAGACCAGCGTCGACAGGTTCAGGCCATTGCGATCCAACATGATCTTGTAACTGCCCCATTGGGCGATGTCGGCGCTGTGCACCTCGGCCTCCTGGCGATGCGCGGCCTTCAGATGCTCGGCCACCTTCTTGACGTTCTGGCAATGCCCCACACGCGTGACCAGCAAGGCGTCGGGCGTGTCGATGATGATGATGTCCGACACCCCCACCACCGACACCAGGCGCGTGGTGCTGCGCACCATCGAATTGCGCGTCTCGACGGCAATCACATCGCCCTGCAACACGTTGCCATCGGGATTTGGCCGCGAAATTCCGTACATCGCGGACCAGCTGCCAACATCGCTCCATTGCACGTCGAGCGGCGCCAGGGCGATGTGGCGGGTCTTTTCAAACACCACCTGTTCGGTCGGTTTGGCGGCGGCATGGCGAAAGTGATCGGCGTTCAACAGCGTCCCCCGGTCATTGGTCGCGCCATGCAAAAGCGCCTGTTGCACGGCAACAAAACTGTCCGGGTCGAACCGGTGGTATTGCGCGATGATCGTGGCGACGCTGAACAGGCTGATCCCCGAGGCCCAATAGGCCACGTCGCTTTCCACCAGCAGCCGCGCCTTGCGCAGAGGCGGCTTTTCCACAAACCGGCTGACCTTGTGCAAACCCGGAAAATCCGGGTTGACCCCGCCATCGACGATATAGCCAAAGCCGGTTTCGGCATAGCGCGGCTTGATCCCGAAGGTGATGATGTGGCCTGCGACCGCCGCATCGCGCATCGACAGGATCGTGGTGTTGATGTCACCCTCGATCACATGATCGGCCGGCACCACCAGCATCAGCGCCTGTGGATCACGCGCATACAACGCCAGTGCTGCGGCCAGAACGGCCGGGCCGGTGTTGCGCCCCATCGGCTCAAAGATCAGCGTGGCGGCACAGCCGATGGCGGCCAGCTGCGTCGCGACAGTATTGCGATGGCGCACCGACGACACGATCACCGGCGGCTCAAACCCCGCGCCCCGGTGCCGGTCCACCGCCGCCTGAAAGAACGTCAGCGACGCATCGTCGCCGATGCGCTGAAACTGCTTCGGGCTGTCGGTGCGCGACACCGGCCACAGCCGCGTGCCGTTGCCGCCGCAAATGACGAGAGGATGAATGTTTGCCATGGTCCTGTCCCTGTTGGGGTTCAGATCAGCCCCGGAAAAATCTGCCGTTTCAGGCGCACCCGCGCCGGTTTGCCGATGTCGGCGACGTTCAGGGCACCCTCATCGGGCAACAGCACCACGGGCATGTACAGATCGCCCCGCAGCGCCGCCTCGGACGTGGCCGAGGTTTGCACCACCTGCACCGGGATCGCGCGCCCGTCGCTCATGTCCAGATACACCTGTTCGCCGTTCACCGCCTTGGTCAGCCCTTCGATGCTCATCTGCGTTTGTACTCTGACCTGAACATTAGTGTCGAAAATTGTCAGAATTGGGTCTGAAGGAAGAACAGTTGCGCCCGAATAGATGCCGCTGGCCAAAGCAACCTCGCAGGCGCAGGGCAACAGGAAATTCAGGGTGTCGCCGCTGTTGGCGCTGATCGCATACAACACCTCGCCCGACTTTGCCTCGGGGTTCAGAAAGGTGATCTGGCCGGGGCTGGTGGCGCGCATGTCGTTGCCCTGGCGTGTGACGAACACCGGGCGCGGTTCATAGGAGGTGGTATAGCGCTGATAGATAGCCGCCAGCGCCCCGAGGATCAGCAGCCCCGACAGCGCCACCGCCGCCACCCGGCGCGCCGTCCCGGCACCCACCCGGTCTGCGCCCTGATCGCTTTTGGCGGGTTTCACCCGGGTCGGGCCGGTATGGCCCAACAGCCCCCCCAACGACACCAAATCCCCCGCGATGAAGCTGTTGAGGATATAGCGCAGCTGCGGCAGATGCGCGCCGGTGGGATCGGTGAACTGCAACACAGCGCCCTGCGCATCAGAGGCTGTCACCGTCACCTCGGGATACAGATCAATCGAGAATCCCTCGCAGTTGAACTCAAGCTTGGCCAGATGCCGCGCCCCCGCCCGCCCGACGCGGGCCCCTTGCGGCGGCGGCCCGAGGTGCAGCGCGGTCAGCGACAGGCCCAGCCCCTGAAAACTGCCCCCGGGCAGGTGCAGCGTGAAAGGGATCGGCAAAACCGGGTGTTCACGGTCGAACAGGAAATCGGCGGGAATGGGCGCCACGTCATCGGCCCTGATGTCTGTGTGATCGTTCATTGGGTCTCTCCGGGGCGCGTCATCGGGGGATCAGACTTTGGTGAAAAACAGGATGGCCATAATCAGCCAGGTGAAGGCCAGACCATGATGGACGGTGGATTCATAGGTGCGCAGGCGCTGCTCGGCGCTCAGCGCTTGCTTGCCACCGATACCCTGACGGGTCCATTTCTGGCGATCGAGGCGGAAGAACACGAAGGTTTTAACCGCCGCACCCACCACCTGACTGAAATACAGAACCGGCGGATGGGTGATCGGAAACCAGGTGCCGCGAAACAGCGAAATCACGGCGCAGAAGATATATCGCGTGGTCATCACCCAGGCGATGTACAGCGGCACCACCGCCGCGTCATGCAGCAGCGCTGCCAGTATCACCGTCAGCGGCCCGACCAGCGTTGTCCACATCGACACCCGCTGGTCCAGCACCGACCACCAGGTGAACAGCCCGATCGAGCTGGGCGACAGCCGCAGGGCACGGCCGTTGGTGCGGATCATGTTGCCGAACCAGCGCGTCATCAGCACCTGCGACGAGTCAAAGAAACCCGGCCGCGGCTGGGTCTCCATCGACCAGGACCGCACGTCGGGCAGATACAACATTTGATAGCCATGCCGCAGCAGCCAGAACCATGTCGATTTGTCGTCTCCGGTCAGGAATTTCACCCGGCCAAGCCGCCAGTGATCCAGAAAATCGTCGCGCACCTGTTCGATGAATCCCGGGGTGGTGGCCAGGCTGGCGCGAAACACCGACATCCGCCCGGTCAGCGTCAGCACCCGCTTTGACAGGCCGGTGGAACACATCATCACCTGCCGCTGGTTGAACCGCAGGATGAACCAGTCGCGGAACAGGTTTTTTTTCTCGATCACCACGCCTTCGTCGGTGGTCAGCGCCCCCACCTTTGGGTCGGTGAACCACGGCGCCGATTGCGCGGCAATGTCGACGGGCACCATCGTGTCACCGTCAACAAACACCAGAATGTCGCGGGTCGTGGGCGCATAGCCGGCGATCAGACCCAGGGTGCGGGCCAGCGCATCGCGTTTGCCGTTGGCCGGGATCCGGTCGATCACCAGCTTGACCGTGCCCATATCCATCTGCATGGTTTCAAACACCGCCCGGATCAGCCGTTCGTCGGCGCCATCCACCACCGACGACACGATGGTCGCCCCGTCGCGCGCCCGCGCCGCCGCCTCGAATACGCTGCGATAGACCGGCACGGTGGTTTCCGGATCAACCATATAGGACGTGACCAGGAAATAGGCGTGGCTGCGCCGGCCTTCGTCGTGAAACGACGTGAGCGCCCGCGCCTTGCGCCGGGGATAGGCGATCTTTCGGAAATACACCGCCCGCGCAAAGTTCAGCGATGCCCAGCTGTACCGCCAGGCGCCGAGAAAGCCGATGATGAACAGCGACGCCTCAACCCCCTCCAGCGACCCGAGCAAGCCTTTCGGTACGGTCGAGGCCAAAATCACGACCACCGCGAAATAGGCGAAATGTGTCATGGTGTTGAACACAATCTTTCGCCCTACCAGCAGATACCCTCATAATGGCCGCCCGACACCATCTTGCGGTTCAGCCGGGTCAGATCGAGAACCGGCCGTGTCCTTGCCGCCTCTTCCAGCTTGTGCACCGTTTCGCCATAGAAGTTTCCGACCAGAACCGCACCCGAGTCATCAATCAGCGCATCCAGACTTTCGACCATGCGCTCGGCCAGATCGGGAATCACGTCATTGCCCCGCCCGGCGGTGGAATTGGCGTTGGCATAGGCCTCGAACACGAAGGGATCATAGATTTCGACCTGCACCCCCTTGGCGATCAGCCGCGCCGCCAGTTCGGCAAGCGGGCTTTCGCGCATGTCATCGGTGCCGGGTTTGAAGCTGATGCCGACAAAACCCACCTTTTTCGCGCCCGACGCCAGAACCATCGTCTCGGCCCGTTTGATCTGGGCCTCATTCGCGTCCAGCACGGCGTTCAGCAAGTGGGCCGGGGTGTCCAGTTCAGCCGCCAGATGGCGCAGGGCGCGCACATCTTTCGGCAGGCACGACCCGCCAAAGGCAAAGCCGGGGCGCATGAAATAGGATGATATGTTCACCTTCTTGTCGGAACACAGAATTTCCATGACGGTCTGCCCGTCCAGCCCCGACGCCTTGGCGATGTTGCCGATTTCATTCGCAAAGGTCACCTTGACCGCGCGCCAGGTGTTGGAGGTGTATTTCACCATCTCGGCGGTGCGCAGATCGACAACGTGAATCTTGCAGCCCAACCCTTCGTTCAGCTCGGTCAGGATCTTGGTCGTATACGCATCCAGCGCGCCGAAAACGATCAGCCCCGGTTCGTAATAATCCTCGATCGCGGTGCTTTCGCGCAGGAATTCGGGATAATATCCGACGCCGAACCCCACCCCGGCCTTTTTGCCCGATGCCTTTTCCAGCGTCGGAATACAGGTGCCTTCACATGACCCGGGCACGATGGTGCTGCGGATCACGACCGAATGGTTGGCGTCTTTCTGGGCCAGCGCGTGGCCGATGTTTTCACAGACGGCAGTGACATATTTCAGGCCGACCGATCCGTCGGGCGCCGAAGGCGTTCCCACGGCAATGAACGATGCGTCGGAATTGTCGATGGCATATTGCACATCATCCGTGGCGGTCAGGCGGCCTTCGGCCACCACCCGGGCAATCAAGGCGTCAAGCCCGTTTTCAACGATGGGGGATTTGCCCGCGTTGATCGCTGCGATCTTGCCGGGGTCAACATCGACGGCGATCACCTGATGCCCGTCCTTTGCCAGACAGGCCGCCGAAACCACGCCAACGTACCCAATGCCAAAGACACTGATTCTTGCCATTTTTGCCTCATATCACGTTTGTTTTTATGACGTGTTTTTTACTGCTTTAAGGCCAGACGCTAAGATGCTGCGATTGTTCGGTAAAGCGTTATGTCATACGACATGGCGATTGTCGGACAGCGGTTGCAATTCTGCTACAATGCTTCCCACCTCTTGCAACTGTGTTCAGGCGGTAAAAAACAATGCGTGGGGTGCCCTCACAGGCCCAGATACAGCCCCGCGACATCGCCGCCGACATCGGCCATGGCCCCGGACCAAACCGTTGATCCACGTTCCAGGATCACAGCGCGGTCCGCCACCGTGGCCAGTTCCGTCAACGACTTGTCGATCACCAGAATGGCCAACCCGCTGTCGCGTTTCAGCTTGCGGATCGCCGCCCAGATTTCGGCCCGCACGATCGGCGCCAGCCCCTCGGTCGCCTCGTCGAGGATCAGAAGGCGCGGGTTGGTCATCAGGGCGCGGGCGATGGCCAGCATCTGTTGTTCGCCGCCCGACAGCGACGCGGCGCGCTGATCGGCGCGTTCGGCAAGGCGGGGAAACAGGGTGGCGATGCGGGCGCGGTCCCACGGGCCGGGGCGGGCGGCGGCCAGCAGGTTCTCATCCACACTCAGCGGCGCGAAACAGCGCCGCCCCTCGGGCACCAGGCCAATGCCCAGCCGCGCCGCCCGATGGATCGGCAGGCGCAACAGATCATGGCCATCAAATGTTGCCTCACCCCGCGCCGGCAGCATCCGGCAAATCGCCTTGACCGTCGTCGTCTTGCCCATGCCGTTGCGCCCGAGCAGCGCCACTACCTGCGCCTCGGCCACGTCCAGCGACACATCGAACAGCGCCTGCGCCGCGCCATAGCTGGCGGTCAGGTGGCACAGCGACAACAGCGTCATGCGCCCTCTCCCAGATAGGCGCGGCGCACCCCGGCATCGGCGCGAATTTCGGCCACGCTGCCGGTGGCGATGATCTGTCCATAGACCAGAACGGAAATCCGGTCGGCCAAGGCAAACACCGCATCCATGTCATGTTCCACCAGCAGGATCGGCGCCTCGACCCTGAGCCCGTCCAACAGCGCCGTCAGCTCGCGTGACCCCTGCCCGCCCAGCCCCGCCATGGGTTCGTCCATCACGAACGCCTTTGGCCGCAGGGCCAGCGCAATCGCCACCTCAAGCTGGCGCCGCTGGCCATGCGACAGGTCAGAAACCCGCGTCGCCCGGTGATCCTGCAACCCGACCCGGCCCAACGCAGCCTCGGCCCGGGCGCGCACCGCCCCGCGCGCCAGGGCCGTGGCAAACAGCGATACCCCCGCCGCCCCCAAGGCGCCCAGAATCGCGTTCTGCAACACCGTGTCTTCAGAGGCCAGCGCCGACACCTGAAAGGTGCGCGCCAGCCCGGCATGGGCCCGCGCCGCCACGCCCAGCGCGGTGATGTCCCGCCCGCCCAGCCTCACCTGCCCCGAATCCGGGGGCACCCAGCCCGCTATCTGCTGGATCAATGTCGATTTGCCCGCGCCGTTCGGCCCGATCAGCGCATGAATTTCGCCGGCGCGCAGCGTCAGGGACACGTCGCGGCTGACCTCCAGCGCGCCATACCGCTTGCACAGGGCGCGGGTTTCCAGTGCCGGCTCAGCCATGGCCACGCCGCGTGACAAGGCCAACAATCCCGCCGGGCGCAAACAGCACCACCCCCAGCAGCAGAGCCCCCAGCCAGATCAGCCAATACTCGGAAATGCCGCCCAGCAGATGTTCCAGCGTGATGAACAAAACCGCCCCCACCACCGGCCCGAACAGCCGCGCAACGCCCCCCAGAATAACGAACACCATGATTTCGCCGCTCATCTGCCAGGAAAACATCGTCGGGCTGACAAACCGGTTCAGATCGGCGAACAATGCCCCCGCCAATCCGGTCACCATGCCCGAGATCGCAAAGGCGATCAGCCGCAGCCGATAGGGCGCGAGGCCAACGGTTTCGACCCGCACCGCCGATTGCCGCGCCGCGTTCAGCGCCAGACCGAACTGCGACCGGGCAATCTGCCAGTGCAGCGCCAGCCCCGCAAACAGCAAGACAAGGCACAGCCCATAGAACTGGACCGGCACAAGGGTGTTCATGCCGGGAAATCCGTTGCGCACATAAATCGACAGGCCATCCTCGCCGCCATAGGCAGGCCAGGAAATGGCGAAGTAGAAAAACATCTGCCCGAAGGCCAGCGTGATCATGATGAAATACACCCCCGCCGTCCGCAGGCTCAGCGCGCCGATGGCCAGCGCCGCCAGCCCCGAAGCGGCCAGCGCCACCAGCCAGATCACCGGCATGGATTTCGTGCCGGTGACCGTGAAGGCGCCCTGCCAGATCGGATCGAAAGCCTGGGCGTGGCTGGCCAGAATACCCATGGCATACCCACCGATGCCAAAGAACACGGCATGCCCCAGGCTGACCAGACCGCCGATGCCAAGCGCGATGTTCAGCCCGACACCGGCCAGGGCCAGGACCACCGCGCGGGTCGCCAGCGTGATCAGGAACGGCTCGTCCAGCCAAAGCGCATACAGCGGAAACCCGATCAGCCCGACGGCGATCAGCGCGTTGAACCCGCGCTCGCTCATGCCCGCACCCCGAACAGCCCGGACGGGCGCCAGACCAGCACCGCCGCCATCAACAGATAGATAAGCATCGCGGCCAGCGCCGATCCGACGCTGGCCGCCGCCGACGGATCAAGGACCAACCCGAACAGCCGCGGCAGCAAAAGCCCACCCAGCGTGTCGGTCACCCCGACCAGCAACGCCCCGATCAGCGCGCCCTTGATCGACCCGATGCCGCCGATCACGATGACGACAAAGGCAAGGATCAGCACCGGTTCACCCATGCCCACCTGAACCGACTGGATCGCCCCCACCAGCGCCCCCGCCAGCCCGGCCAGCGCGGCCCCCAGCGCGAACACAAAGGTGTAAAGGCGCGAAATATCCACGCCCAGCGCCGCAATCATTTCACGGTCGGCCTCGCCGGCCCGGATACGGATGCCGACGCGGGTGTGACCGATCAGCAGGTGCAGCCCCAGCGCCACCGCCAGCCCGACGCCGATCAGCGCCAGCCGATAGGCCGGATACTGGATCCCACCGGGCAGCAGGACCGGCCCCGACAACCAGGCCGGAATGTTCAGGTACAACGGAAAAGACCCAAACAGCCAACGCGTGCCCTCGGAAAAGATCAGGATCAGCGCAAAGGTGGCCAGCACCTGATCCAGATGGTCGCGGCCGTACAACCGCCGGATCACCAGAACCTCGACCAGCGCACCCGCCGCCGCCGCCGCCGCCAAAGCCGCAACCAGCGCCAAAAGAAACGATCCCGTCGCCCCCGCAACCGCCGCCGCCGCAAAGGCCCCCACCATGTAAAGCGAGCCATGGGCGAGATTGATCAGCCCCATCACCCCGAACACCAGGGTCAGCCCTGCCGCCATCAAAAACAGCATCACCCCGAACTGAAGCCCGTTCAGCACCTGTTCTGCCAACAAAATCAACGACATGGCGGCGCGCCTCGGGTTGGCCCGGAATCAGCACCCCGGGCCGGTACGATCACATCTTGCATTCGGCCGCATAAGCATCGCCATGATCGCTCAGGGCGGTGCCGATGATCTTGTTGGTGAACACATCGCCTTCGCGGATCACCTCGCGCACATAGATGTCCTGGATCGGGTGATTGTTGGTGTTGAACCGGAAATCACCCCGGGTGCTGGCGAAATCGGCCTGTTTCAGCGCGGCACGGAAGGCGGCGGTATCGGTGACATCGGCCTTGCCCATCGCGCTGAGCAGCAGATTGGCGGTGTCGAACCCCTGCGACGCATACAGCGACGGCAACCGGCCATATTCGGCCTCGAACGTCTCGACAAACGCCGTGTTGGTGGCGTTGTCGATGTCCTTGGACCACTGGCTGGTGTTTTTCACGCCCAGCGCGGCGGCGCCCACGGCCTGCAAGATGCCCTGATCAAAGCTGAAGGCGGGGCCGACGACCGGCAAGCCGACACCGCTGTCGGCATATTGCTTGAGGAACGAAATTCCCATGCCGCCGGGCAGGAAAAAGAACACCGAATCGGCCCCCGAGGCGCGGATCTGGGCGATCTCGGCGGCATAATCGGTCTGGCCCAATTGGGTGTAGAACTCACCGGCCAGCGCGCCCTGATACATCCGCTTGTACCCGGTCAGGGCGTCCTTGCCCGCCGGATAATTGGGGGCAAGGATGAAGGAATTGGCAAACCCCGCCGAAGTGGCATAAGCGCCCGCCGCCTCGTGCAGGTTGTCGTTCTGCCAGGCGACATTGAAGTAATTCGGGTTGCACCCCGCCCCGGCCAGTTGCGACGGCCCGGCATTGGGCGACAGATAGAATTTTCCCTGGGCCACGGCGCCAGGCACGACGGCCATGGCAAGGTTGCTCCAGATGATGCCGGTCAGCACGTCCACCTTGTCGGACTGGATCATCTTGTCGGCCAGTTGCACGGCAATGTCCGGTTTTTGCTGATCGTCCTCGATCACCATGTCGATGTCGGTGTTGCCCGATTGCTTGACCGCCAGAAGAAACCCGTCGCGCACATCCAGGCCGAGGCCCGCACCGCCCCCCGACAACGTGGTGATCATGCCCACCTTTACAGGCTCGGCCCAGGCGGCGGTTGCGGTGGACAGGGCGGCAAGGGATGCCGCCAGCAGGCAGGATTTCAAAGACATTTCACTCTCCCGGGTGTCGGTTTGCAGCGGCCCGGAGTTTGGCCCCGGTGCCGGTGTCCCGGTTCTAGCGCAGAAAATCGCAGCGCAGAAGGCCGTTTTGCCCGGTACTGGCGCCGCGCGGCATTTTCTGTTGAAACAGGGCGGCGCAACGTTGAAAGGAAACGACAGACATGGCCCAGAACATCGCCCTGGTGGGCATCGGCAAGATCGCGGTGGATCAGCATGTGCCGGCCCTTGCCGCCAGCCCCGACTGGACCTTGGCCGCCACGGTCAGCCGGTCGGGCAGCGTGCCGGGCATTATGTCCTTCACCGATCTTGATGCGATGCTGGCCGACCGCCCCGACATTCCGGTCATTTCGCTGTGCCTGCCGCCGGTGCCGCGCTTTGCCTATGCCGAAAAGGCCCTGCGCGCCGGGCGGCACGTCATGCTGGAAAAGCCCCCCGGCGCGACACTCGCCGAGGTACACGCGCTGTCAGACCTCGCCCGCGACCGGGGCGTGACGCTGTACGCCACCTGGCACAGCCGGATGGCGGCCGGCGTGGCGCAGGCGCGTCAATGGCTGGCCGACAAGGTGGTGACGCGGGCGCGGATCACCTGGAAAGAAGACGTGCGCAAATGGCACCCCGGCCAGGACTGGGTGTTCGAACCGGGCGGCATGGGGGTGTTTGATCCGGGCAGCAACGCCTTGTCGATCCTCACCCATATCCTGCCGAAGCCAGTGCATGTCACGGCGGCAACGCTGTTCTATCCCGAAAACCGACAGACGCCGATCGCCGCCGAGGTACAGTTCAGCGGCGATGTTTCGGGCGATTTCGACTGGCGCCAGACCGGCCCGCAAACCTGGAACATTGATGTCGAAACCGCCGGGGGCAGCCTGCGCCTGTCGCAGGGTGGCGCAGCCCTGACGATCGACAGTGTCGCGCGCGAAGTCGGCAAAAACCGCGAATACCCCAGCCTTTACAGCCATATGGCCGGGTTGGTGGATCGCGGGGAAAGCGATGTCGATCTGGCCCCCATGGTGCATATCGCCGATGCGATGACGCTGGGCCGCCGCGTCACGGTGGATCCGTTCCAGTTTTGAAAACGGCGACGCCGGTCACGCCCCGGCGGGCGGCGCCAGCGTGCCGCGCAGCACGACCTGCGTGTTCAGAACGACGCTGGCCAAATCGCCCTGCCCCGCCACGCGGGCCAGCAACAGCCGGGCCGCCGCGCGCGCCATTTCGGCCTGGGGCACATGCACGGTGGTCAGCGCCGGGCACACCACCGACGCCAGGCCGATGTCGTCGAAGCCGGTGATCGAAATGTCATCGGGCACCCGCAGCCCCACCCGACGCGCCGCCACCATCGCCGCCGCCGCCAACACATCATTGCCGCAGATGATCGCTGTCGGCGCGTCCCGCTCCATCACCTGCGCAAAGCCCAAGGCGCCGGGATCCAGCAGATAGGGCGCCTCGACCACCCGGGTCAGCCGCGCGTCGGGACAGCCGGCAATGGCATCGCGCACGCCCTCCAGCCGTGCGCGCGCCCGGTCGTTGCCGGTGGTGATGCCGGCAATCATGGCGATTCGCCGGTGGCCGTGGTCCAGCACCGCGCGCGCCATGGCTGCCGCCGCGGCGCGGTTGTCGAACCCCGCGCACAGCAGCGCCGGATCGTCGGACAGACACCAGCCCAGAACATGCGGCACGTTGCGCAGCTCCAGAAACCGCCGGGTGTCTTCGGGCCGTTCGGTGCCGATCAACAACAGCCCGTCGGCACCGCGCGCCATCAGGGCGCGGATCTGTTCCCCTTCGCGCACCGGATCATACCCGCTGGTAGCAATCAAAAGGGTGACCCCGGCCGCGCCCAGTTCTTCCTGAAACGCCTGAATGCCGTTGGCGAACATGGCATTGGCCAGCGAAGGGATGATTGCGCCAACGGTGTTGGTGCGGTTCGAGGCGAGGATCCGCCCGCCGAAATTCGGGGTATACCCCAGCAGGGCGATGGCACGCTCGATCCGGTCTCGGGTGGCTTTGGCCACCTTGGCAGGGTCGTTCAGCGCACGCGATATGGTTGCCGTCGAAACCTGGGCGGCCAGCGCGACATCCTGCAAGGTTGGGGGGGTAACGCGTTTCATCCCATGACCCTATCAAATGACGCAACGGAATGTAAGGGCTTGCACTGCGGCATGTAAGCGCTTACACAAAGGCACAGCGTTACAGAATCGTTACAGGACAGGAAAACAGCATGGCCCGGGATTATTTGAAGAAAGCCACGAAAACCGCCCAGAGCGGCGCCAGCGATGTGCGCGCCACGGTGCAGGGTATTCTGGACGAGATCGAGATCGGCGGCGATGCCGCCGCCCTGCGCTTTGCCGAGAAATTCGACCAGTACAAGGGGCCGATCCTGTTGTCGGCCGAAGATATTGCTGCCGCCGCCGCGCTGGTGCCGCAAAAGCTGAAGGATGACATCGCCTTCTCCCATGACAACGTGCGCCGCTTTGCCGAGGCCCAGAAATCGACGATGACCGATGTCGAGCTGGAAATCGTGCCGGGCCTGATCGCCGGTCAGCGGGTGATTCCCTGCCGCACGGCGGGGTGCTATGTGCCCGGCGGGCGGTATTCCCATGTCGCCAGCGCGATCATGACGGTGACCACCGCCAAGGTGGCCGGGTGCGAACACATCAGCGTCTGTTCGCCGCCCCGCCCCGATATCGGCATCGCGCCGGCAATCGTGTACGCCGCCAACCTGTGTGGTGCCACCAATATCCTGGCCATGGGCGGTGTACAGGGTGTGGCCGCCATGACATTCGGGTTGTTCGGCCTGCCAAAGGCTGACATCCTGGTGGGCCCGGGCAACCAGTTCGTGGCCGAGGCCAAGCGCATCCTGTTTGGCCGCGTCGGGATTGATATGGTGGCCGGACCGACCGACAGCCTGGTCCTGGCCGATGCCACCGCCGACCCGCTTATCGTGGCGACCGATCTGGTTTCGCAGGCCGAGCATGGTTATAACTCGCCGGTCTGGCTGGTCACCGATGACCGTGCGCTGGCGGAAAAGGTGATGACCCTTGTGCCGGGCCTGATCGCCGATCTGCCCGAACTGAACCGCACCAACGCCGAAGCCGCCTGGCGCGACTATGCCGAGGTGATCGTTTGCGCAGACCGCGAGGAAATGGCAGCCACATCAGATGATTATGCCCCCGAACACCTGACCGTGCAGGCGCAGGATCTGGATTGGTGGTTGAACCGGCTGCAATGCTATGGCTCGCTGTTTCTCGGCGAGGAAACCACGGTTTCCTATGGCGACAAGGCCAGCGGCACCAACCACGTTCTGCCCACATCGCAATCGGCAAAATACACCGGCGGTCTTTCAGTGCACAAATACATGAAGATCGTCACCTGGCAGCGCGCCACCCGCGACGGCAGCAAACGTGTGGCCGAGGCGACCGCGCGCATTTCCCGACTGGAAGGCATGGAGGGGCACGCCCGCGCCGCTGATGTGCGGCTTGCCAAATACTTCCCCGGCGAGAATTTCGATCTGGTTGGAACGGATTGATCCGATGGATCCGCTATTTTCCCTCAAGGGCCGTGTTGCCTGTGTCACCGGGGCCAGCAGTGGCCTTGGCCGGGCCGCGGCCACCGCCCTGGCCGCCCGCGGTGCCCGTGTGGTGGGCCTGGCGCGCCGGGCCGAGGAACTGCGCACCTGGTCCAACGCCACTGACGGCGACACCGCCACTGTAACGGGCGACGTGGCCGACCGGGACAGCCTGCCCGATCTGGTGCGCAAGGTCGCCTATCACTTTGGCGCACCCGACATCCTTATCAACGCTGCCGGGATCAACACCCGGCAGGGGGCCGATGAGGTGACCGCCGAAGGCTGGGACGCCACGATCGCGCTGAACCTGACCGCGCCGTTCTTTCTGGCACAGGCCTTTGTGCCGGCGATGCGGGCCAAGGGTTGGGGGCGGATCATCAACTTTGCCTCGCTGCAATCGCGCCGGGCATTTCAGAACGGCATCAGCTATGGCGCGTCGAAAGGCGGGGTCGAACAGCTGACCCGCGCGATGGCCGAGGCCTGGTCGAACAGCGGCATCATGTGCAATGCGGTTGCGCCGGGGTTTTTCCGCACCGAACTGACCGGGCCGGTATTTGCCAACCCCGATCTGGCGCAGCGCCACGCCATGGCCACCTGTATCGGGCGCAATGGCGAACCGGCCGATCTGGACGGGCCGATGGTGTTTTTGTGCTCCAAGGCCAGCGACTATGTGACTGGGCAGGTTTTATGCGTCGATGGGGGATATACAGCAAAATGAAGGCTTTGATTTATACCGGACCCGAGGCAATGGCCTATGGCGATGCCCCCCGCCCTGTGGCGGGGCCGGGCGAGCGGCTGATCCGGGTGGATGCCGTGGGCATTTGCGGGTCGGACATGCACGCCTATCTGGGCCACGACGACCGTCGGCCCGCCCCCCTGATCCTCGGGCACGAGGCGGCCGGTGTGGTGATTGGCGGCCCCGATGACGGACGCCGCGTGACGATCAACCCTTTGGTCACCTGTGGTGAGTGTCGCGATTGCAGGGCGGGCCGCACCAATCTGTGCGCCCAGCGCCAGATCATTTCGATGCCACCGCGCATGGGGGCCTTTGCCGAATATGTCGTGATGCCCGAGGCCAATCTGGTGACGGTGCCGGGCAATGTGCCGCTGGCCACCGCATCGCTGGCCGAGCCTTTGGCCTGTGGCTGGCACGGGGTGCGGCTGGGCGCGCGGGCGCTGTTCGACCCGCTGCCGGGGCTGGCCTGTGTGGTGATCGGCGGCGGCGCCATTGGCGTCGGCGCGGCTCTGGCGCTGGCGGCGCAGGGCGCCACCGACATCACCCTGATCGAGCCAAACGCGACACGGCGCGCCGCGCTGGACAGGATCGCCGGGTTCCGCGCCGTCGCCCCTGACGCCGCCCCCGCCTCAGGCACCGCCGATCTGGTGATCGACGGCGTGGGGTACGAGGCGACCCGCGCCCAGGCCTGTGCCCTGTCGCGCCCCGGCGGTGTGATCGTCCACATCGGCCTTGGCTCTGCCGCCGATGGGCTGGATGTGCGGCGCATGACCTTGCAGGAAATCACCTTCATCGGCGTCTATACCTATACTGCCGACGATTTCCGCGACACGGCGCAGGCCATCTTCGATGGCCGTTTCGGCGGCCTCGACTGGACCGACGAACGCCCCTTGTCCGAAGGCCAGCAAGCCTTTGCCGACATCCGTGCCGGGCGCACCAGCGCGCCCAAGACCATTCTCATCCCCGACCATCAGGAGTAACCACAGGTGTCCATTCACAAAAGGATCGTGGATGATTTCGTCGCCAACGACGTGTCATTCATCACCACAGTGCCGTGCAAACAGCTTGCCGGTGTCATCGACGAAGTCGAGGCGCGCGACGAGATTTTCCACATCCCCGCCAACAAGGAAGATGAGGGCATGGGCCTGTGCGCCGGCGCCTTCATGGGCGGCAAGCGCGCTGCGATCATCATGCAGAACACCGCCATCGGCGTGACGATCAACACCCTGGCGACGCTGACCCAGTTCTATCGGATGCCCCTGCCGATCCTGATTTCCTATCGTGGCGAGCTGCGCGAACCGGTATCGTGTCAGGTGGAAATGGCAGTGCACACCAAGGCGCTGCTGGCGCAACTGAACATCCCGACCTATCACTTCCATTGGCAAAAAGATGTGGAAGAATTCGACAACATCCTGAAATACACTTTCATGTGCAACAAACCCGTGGCCATCCTGACCGATGCCAACTTCTGGGGAGGCTATGGCGACCAATGATCCGCTCTGAAATCCTGCGCGAAATCGCGCCCATTCTTCGCCCTCATCTTGTGATCTGCAACATCGGCCTGCCCAGCCAGGAAATGCACCTGATCGACGATCAACCCACCAACTTCTATATGCTGGGCACCATGGGGCTTTCGTCGTCCATCGGCCTTGGCCTGGCGCTGGCCCAGCCGAAACAGGTGATTTCCATTGACGGCGACGGGTCGGTGCTGACCAACCTCGGCACCCTGCCGACCATCGCCAACAACGTCGCCGACAATTTCATCCTGCTGATCATCGACAACGGCAGCTATGGGTCAACCGGCGATCAGCCCACCTATGCGGGCAAAAAGACCAAGCTTGAAAAGGTGGCCGAGGCTTGTGGTTGTGAAAACGTCGTCGTCTGTCAGGACGTGGACACCGGCAAGGTTCTGCAAGCGGCCCTGGACAGCAAGAAGATGACGGTGATCGTCGTGAAATGCGACAGCGGCAACATCAAGGTGCCGGTCATCACGATGGACCCGGTGGTCATCCGCCACCGCTTCATGGAAGCCGTGAAAGCCTGAACCAAATCGCCCGGCGTTCCCGCCGGGCCGCCCCCACCCCACACCACGGGGCGGGGGCCACCCCTTATTGCGGGATCGTTCCAATGCCCCAGATCCACTCCACCGATGACGCCCGCCGCCTGGCCAAACGCCGCCTGCCCTGGATGGTGTTCGACTATATTGATGGCGCCGCCGCGACCGGCACCGGCGAGGCGATGAACCGCGCCACATTGCGCAATCTGCGCCTGCAATCGCGTATTCTGGTCAACGTGCGCGACCGCAACATCGCCGTGCCGGTGTTCGACCACGACGCCACCCTGCCCTTTGGCATCGCCCCGATGGGCATGTGCAACCTGTCTGCCCCTGGTGCCGACCTGATGCTGGCGCGGCTCGCGGCGAAACACAAAATCCCCCATGGCGTGTCCACCGTCGCCTCGACCAGCCTTGAGCGGATCATCGAAGTGGCCGAGGGCCACGCCTGGTTCCAGCTGTATTTCAGCGGCGATGGCAGCGGCATGGCCGCCCTTGTCGACCGGGCCGAGGCCGCCGGGTATCGCACCCTTGTCATCACCCTGGATGTGCCCGAGGTGGGCCGCCGCCCGCGCGAATTGCGCCGCGGGTTCACCATGCCGTTCCGCATCGGACCGATGCAGTTCCTCGACTTTGCGCTGCACCCCCGCTGGTCGGTCACGTCGCTGATCCATGGCAAGCCGGACATGGCGAATTTCGGCCCCGACAATCCGTTTGACCGCACCGAAAGCCGCGCCAGCGCCGATTGGTCCTATCTGGCGCGCCTGCGCGACCGGTGGCCCGGCAATCTGGTGATCAAGGGCGTGCTCAGCGTCGAGGATGCCGTGGCGCTGAAGGCCGCCGGGGTGGATGCCATCCAGGTGTCCAGCCACGGCGGGCGCCAGTTGGACAGCGCCCCGCCGCCGATCCTGATGCTGCGCGAAATCCGCAAGGCGCTGGGCCCTGAATTTCCTCTGTTCTACGATTCGGGCCTGCGCAGCGGCGAAGATGTGGTCAAAGCCTATGCCATGGGGGCGAATTTCGTGTTCTTCGGGCGCGTGTTGCAATTCGCCATGGCGGCGGGCGGCGCCGATGGCCTTGCCCGGATGGTCAAGGTGCTGGGCGACGAGGCAAGCCTGACCCTGGCCCAGATCGGCCGGCGCGACATGACCGACCTGCCCGCCACCCTGGCCGCCGTTCAGCCCGCCGTCAGCCTGTAAAGCCGCAGCTCGCGCGTGCAGTCAGGGGTTACATCGGCCAGTGCCGGATCGTCCAGCACCCGGTCAGCAATGACAAACCCCGCCCCCAGACGCCCCGCCGCCGCGTAATCGGGCGGCACGGCGCGGGCGCGGTCGGCAAAGCTGTACACCCGACTGCCCCAGTCGTCGTAATAGGCGGCCAGATCGGCGTCAGCGGCCAGTTTCGCGGCAATCACCGGGCGAAATGCGGCGCGATAGGCCAGCGGATACAGGTTGTGATAGCCATCCAGCGCCGCGATGCCGTTGACCGGCGCGATCATCGGGTCCACCCCCACGGACAACACCCGCGCCCCGCCGATCACCTGTTTCAGACAGGCCATTTCAGGTGCGCGATAGTATCCCGCCACCGTGGCCGCGTGAAACAGCACCGCCCGGCTCAGATCAATCCCGCCCAGACCGCGCGGGCCGAACAGGCCGGCCAAAGGGGCGCCCGCCTTTACCTCGGCCAGCACGTCTCGGGCGCTGGATGGCAAAAGCGGTTTGATCGTGGCGGGGGCAAGACCGACACCGGCCAGCACGAACATCCCAAGGCTGGCCCCAAGGGGCCAGCGCACCCAAGGCGTGTCATCGCGCGCCAGAACCACCGCGGCCAGACACAGACAGGCCAGCGGCGCGAACAGGCCGATCCTGTCGAACTGCACACTGGCCAAAGGGCCGATCAGCAGCGCGTCATAAACCGGTCGGAACGCCGCCAGCGCCGCCCCTGCCGCCACCAGCGCGATCACCGGCAAGGCGCGATGGCGCAGCACCAAGGCCGCGCCAATGACAAAACCGGCGTAAAGTGCGGGCACAATGGTGGCGTGATACTGCCCGCCCATCACCAACAGATCGCCCAGAACACCCCCGGCAAAATCGCCCCAGATCCGCTCGGGCACCGGGGCGGGCCATGTGCTGCGATGGTTGGGCGGACCTGCGATCAGGGTCCAGACCACCCCGGCCGATCCAACCACCGCCCCCGCCCACAGCACCCCGTGCACCGCCGCGAACCGCCCCCAGCGCAGCGAACCGCCCAGCACCAGCAGACAGGCCAGCGTACCCACCGGCTGAAACAGGCTGTGCAGGGCAAGGGCCGAGTTCCAGCCGATCAGAAACACCACCAGCCCGGCCCACAGCCCGAACCGCGCCTGCCGCGCACAGAACCACACCACCCAGGGCGCCGCCGCCAGCCCCAGGCCGAACGACGTGAACGACAACCCGAAGGCCCAGACCAGAGGCACCAGAACCGCGCGCTGTCCGGCCCCCGGCACCTGATCGCCGATCACCTGCCGCATCCCGAAAAACGCGATGGTCAGGAACAAAACCTCGGTCAGCGCATAGGCGGGTTGGGGCGGCAGGGCGGCATGGATCAGGCTGATCGGTTGAAAGCTGCGGATGAACCATGTCCAACCCAACGTGCCGTTCAGAAACACCTCGAACGCCGCGCCATCCCCCGCCAGAAACCGACCGATCACCACCGAATAGGCAACGTCGGAATCCAGATTGTCATGGGCCGCCGCATAGACCCCGCCCAACACAACAAATGGCACGGCATATTTCACCGCCACCAGCACGGCAAACCACAGCGCACCACGATCCTTCATCAGATTTCCCCTTGGGCCGCGCCGCGCGGGCGGGTATGCCAGCACCATCCGCCCGATGATTAGGGTCTTGCCCAGGCTATGACAATGCGCCCCTTGCCCGCCACCCTGCTGCGCCAGTTGATCGGTTTCGCCGGGGTGGGCGTGGTGAACACCGTGGTGGGGGTGGCGGTGATTGTCGGGGCGCACCGGCTGTTGGGGTGGGGGCCATTGGCCAGCAACGCCGCCGGTTATGCCGTGGGCTTCGTGCTGAGTTACGTCCTGCACCGCCGCGTGACGTTCCGCAGCAGCGCGCCCACCGCCCGGTCTCTGCCCCGCTATGCGCTTGTTCTTGCGGCGGGATATGCCGCCAATGTCGCGGTCCTGCTCGCCCTGCTGGCGCTGGGCGCGCCCTTTGCCCTGGCCCAGCTTGCCGCGCTGATCACGTTCAGCGCGTTGGTCTTTGCCGGATCGCGCGCCTTTGCCTTTGACGCGGCCTGCTGAGCCATGTGTGGTATCACCGGTGTTCTGAACGGCCCCTGCCCGCCCGAAACCCTGGGCGCGATGATTGCCGCCATCGCCCACCGTGGCCCTGATGGCGTGGGCACATGGCATGACCCCGAACGCGCCATAGCCCTTGGTCACGCGCGCCTTGCAGTGATCGACCTGGCCACGGGAGATCAGCCGATGTGGAACGCGGCGGGCACGATCAGTGTGGTGTTCAACGGCGAAATCTACAACCACGTCGCATTGCGTGCCCAGTTGCAGGCCAGAGGCCACCGCTTTGCCAGCCACCATTCCGACACCGAGGTGCTGATCCACGGCTGGGCCGAATGGGGGGCCGACCTGCCGGGCAAGTTGAACGGCATGTTCGCCTTTGCGATTGTCGATCTGGCACGCGGCCTGGCCTTTCTGGCCCGCGACCGGTTCGGGGAAAAACCGCTGTACCTCGCGGATCTGGGCACCGGCCTGGTCTTTGGAAGTGAAATCGCCGCACTGCTGGCCCATCCCGGCGTCAGCGACACACCCTGTGACACCGGTATTGCCAAGTTTCTGGCCTATGGATTCATTCCCGCGCCGTTCACCCACCTGAAGGCGGTGCGCAAACTGCCCGCGGGCTGCCACCTGACGCTGAACCTGGCCACCGGGGCGCGGCAACAGGTGCAGTACCGCGATTTCACCTTGGCCCCGGTGGACGACCGCCCCGAGGCCGATCTGGTGGACGAGCTGGATCACCTGCTGGTGCAGGCCACCCGCCGGCGCCTGATGGCCGATGTGCCGCTGGGCATGTTCCTGTCGGGGGGGCTGGACAGTTCGCTGATCCTGTCCTGCCTCGGCCGCGCCGGGGCGGGCGCGGTGCAAAGTTTCACCATCGGCTTCAACGAGCCAAGCTATGACGAAAGCGGCTTTGCCCGCATCGCCGCCGCCCACCTGCACGCCCCTCACAAGGTGCAGGTGTTTTCCATCGACGACGCCCGCGCGCTGATCGAACCGGTGTTGCGCGGCCTGTCCGAACCGCTGGCCGATGCGTCGATCCTGCCCACATGGCAGTTGTCGCGCTTTGTGCGCGGCCATGTCACTGTGGCCTTGTCAGGCGATGGCGGCGATGAATTGTTCGCCGGATATGCGCCGTTCCGCGCGCTGGCCACCTCGCGCCGGTTGGACAGGGCGCCGGGCGCGGCGATTGGCGCTTTGGCGCGGCTGGCGGGGCGGTTGCCGGTCTCGGGCGGCTACATGGGCCTTGATTTCAAGGTGCGCCGGTTCCTGCTGGGCCAGATGCAACCGATGGCCTGCCGCACCCCGGCATGGATGGCGCCCCTGCAACCGGCCGAGATTTCGCGCCTGACCGGGCGACACTGGCCAGCGGACGAGCTGTATTCCGAAGCCATCGCCGCCTGGACCGCCCGCCCCGACCTGAGCGATGCCGAACGCATGGCCGACTATTTCACCCGGTTCTACCTGCCCGACGACATCCTGATGAAAACCGACCGTGCCGCGATGGCCCACGGGCTGGAAACGCGGGCGGTGTTTCTGGACAGTGATCTGGCCGATTTTACCGAACGCCTGCCCCTGCGGTTCAAGATCCGCAAGGGCACGCAGAAATACCTGCTGAAAAAGGTGGCCGAGCGGTATTTGCCGGCACCGTTGGTGCACCGCAGCAAAAAAGGGTTCGGCATTCCGGTCGCGCAATGGCTGCGCACCACGCCAGCGCGGGTGCCCGATGCGCCGATCGGCCCTGTCAATACCGCCAAGGCGTTGCAATACTTCGCAGACCACCGCGCCGGAAAGGCCGATCACCGGCTGTTCCTGTTCGCCTGGCTGGCGCTGCAATATGCTCAGCGGGGCGGGGTGATGCGGGCGATCACATAGGATTTTCGATCCTGGCTTTCGAAATAGGTGCGCACCAACACCTCGGCCAAAAGCCCCATCAACAGGCCCATGATGCCCACCAGAAACGTCATCGACACCAGCACCGGCAGCGGCGTCAGGATGAACGACACACCCCAGCCCAGTTTCAGCGCGACCATCCAGAGGAAACACAGCAAGCTGACCAGCAGCGACAACAGGCCAAATCCGCCGAACACATACATCGGCCGGGCAAAGAACCGCGACAAAAAGCTGACCACCATCAGATCAAGGATCACCTTGCCCACCCGCTCCAACCCGTATTTCGACTGGCCGAATTGCCGGGCGTGGTGGGTGACAGGCATTTCGGTGACGCGCGCGCCCTGTTGCGCCGCATAGACGGGGATGAACCGGTGCATTTCGCCATAAAGGCGCGCGCCGGTCAGAACCTCGCGGCGATATGCCTTCAATGTACAGCCATAATCATGCAGATACACGCCTGTGACCTTTGAAATCAGCCGGTTCGCCACCCGTGAGACAAAATTGCGCCGGATTGCGGCATCCTGTCGATTCTGCCGCCAGCCGCTGACCACGTCAAATCCTTCATCCAGCCGGGCCAGCAGCGCGGCAATGTCGCCCGGATCGTTTTGCAGATCGGAATCCAGCGTGACAATCACTGCGCCACTCGACTGGTCGATTCCCGCCATCAGGGCCGCGGTCTGGCCAAAATTGCGCCGGAAGGTGACGACGGTCAATTCCGGGATCTGTGCCGCCTGATCTTCAAGGATCGCCTGACTGTCATCGGTGCTGCCATCGTTCACCGCAATGATCTCGAAGGTTTTGCCGAGGGCGCGCAGGTTCGCCAGCAGCCGGTCGAAGAACGGCGCAAGGCTGTCTTGCTCATTAAAGACCGGAGTGACAATCGACAGGTCCATGGCTCAGCCCTTTTTCGCCCGTACCAAGGCCGACACACCGAAGGGCAGGCGCAACAGCGGGGCGGTGGCAACATCAAACCGAAAGATCGCGCCGAGAATGGCGTTCAGCCAGGTTGTATTTATCTGATTTTCTGACTGAATGTTCGATTTGGACAAGTCCAGCAGCCTGCGCGCGGCCCAGATGGCCGGAAACAGCAGATAATTGAAGTAATACTTCCGCTCGATCGTCAGGTTGGCACCCGCTAGACGGTCGGAAAGGCCCGCCATGCGATACCTGCGCTTGTGATGCGCCACCCGGTCCTGCAATCCCCAAAGGCTTTGAAAGGCCGGGACGGTTACAATGACATGGCCACCGGGGCGCAATACGCGGCGAATTTCGCGCAGCGCACCCGCGTCATCATCGACATGTTCGATCACATCCGTCGCCAGCACCAGATCAAAGCTGTTGTCGGGGTATGGCATGGCGCAGATGTCACCATTCGTGACGCTGCCCAGCCCCTTTTGCAGTACATAATCAATGGCAATCTGGCTGGAATCCAGTGCGCGCACGCCAACATGGCCCATGTCGCGCAGCAGTCGCAGGTTGGTGCCGGTGCTGGTGCCCACATCGAGGATCGCCGCATCGCGGGGCAGATCAAGGCGGGCGATTTCCGCACGAAACAGCGCGCGGCGGCCGCGAAACCACCAATGATCCTGTTCGATTTCGGCCTCGACGGCAAAGGTTTCGGCGTCCACGTTGGCCTCCTTGGTGGTGGCGGTTCGGCCCCTTTTACCCGGGGTGCGGACAAACGCAACATCTGTGCCGCGCTGATGCCTGTGCGGTCAAGCTTCGCGGGTCAGCCGGTGTTCCAGCACATCAAAGGGCACACCCGGATCGTCCTTTGCACCGCGGATCACCAGCGATGTCTTGACACTTGCCACCTTGGCGGCGGCGGTCAGTTGTTCGGTCAGAAACGTCTGGAATGTCGACAGATCGGGCGCGACGCATTTCAGAATGAAATCCACCTCGCCGTTCAGCATATGGCATTCGCGCACCAGCGGCCATTCGCGACAGCGCGCCTCGAAGGCCGACAGATCGGCCTCGGCCTGGCTTTGCAGCCCGACCATGGCAAACACCTGCACCTCGAATCCCAGCGCACGGGGATCAACCTTGGCGTGATACCCGCGGATATATCCCGCCTCTTCCAAAGTGCGCACCCGGCGCAGGCAAGGCGGCGCCGAGATGCCCACCCGTCTGGCCAGTTCGACATTGGTCATCCGCCCGTCGGCCTGCAACTCGGCCAGGATCTTGCGGTCGATCGGATCAAGCTTGTGGGGTGGCATGAATGCTCCTGCGCGGTATTTGTAATGCTTACGCCTGACGTGGGCCGTGCGCAATAATATTTCAATGTCGCGCAATATCCTTAGCCATCCACGCCTGCAACCCCGCCTTGCGGGCAAATCAACGGCCTTGGGGTTACGCGCCGACGCGCCACGGATTATATGAACTCGGCACATGCAATTCTGGGGGTCATCATGGCAAACGCACGTCACGTCAAGGTTCTGATCATCGGCTCGGGGCCTGCCGGCTATACCGCCGCCGTCTATGCCGCCCGCGCCATGCTGGACCCCGTGCTGATCCAGGGGTTGCAACCCGGCGGGCAGTTGACCATCACCACCGATGTCGAAAACTGGCCCGGCGAAGCGTCGATCCTCGGTCCTGACCTGATGCTCAAGATGGAACATCACGCCCGCGAAATGGGTGCCGAGATCGTGTCTGACTATGTTTCTTCCGTCGATCTGTCACAGCGGCCCTTCACCGCCCACACCGACAGCGGCGCGACCTATACGGCAGATGCGCTGATCCTTGCCACCGGGGCGCAGGCAAAATGGCTGGGCCTGCCGTCAGAGGACAAGTTCAAGGGTTTTGGTGTATCGGCCTGTGCCACCTGCGACGGTTTCTTCTATCGCGGGGCCGAGGTTGTCGTGGCGGGCGGCGGCAACACCGCGGTTGAAGAGTCGCTGTTCCTGACCAATTTCGCGGCCAAGGTGACACTTATTCACCGGCGCGACGAATTGCGTGCCGAGAAAATCCTGCAACACCGTCTATTCAATAACCCCAAGATCACGGTGCTTTGGGATCACCAGATTGAAGATGTGGAAGGCGATACCGATCCATTGGGCGTCACCGGCGTGCGTGCGCGCAACGTCAAGACAGGCGTGGTTACGGTGGTGCCCTGCAAGGGGTTCTTCGTCGCCATCGGCCATGCCCCCGCCTCGGAATTGGTGAAGGACCAGTTGGAAACCCACCACGGCGGCTATGTCGTGACAAAACCCGGCAGCACCGCCACCAACATTGCGGGCGTTTTTGCGGCCGGCGACCTGACCGATCACGTCTATCGTCAGGCGGTCACCAGCGCCGGAATGGGCTGTATGGCCGCGCTTGAGGCCGAACGTTTTCTGGCCGAACAGGGCACACAGACCGGCATCGACACGACCCTTCCCTTGGGTCACGGCGCCCCCGAAGCAGCAGGGGCCTGACCGCCAGCCTTGCGCTGGATGCATGGGAGCATGTCACTGCGACATTCGCGCCGCAATTCCGCAGTATAACGCGCAAATCTCTGAACATTGCACCTTGCGCAGTGGCAAGACGCCGCGTTAGGCCATGGTGTGGCAGCCGTTAAGGCCGCGCGTGTCGATCATAGCCGAGAAGCCATTATGCAAAAACCCAATCTTGCCCCGATCCCCGAACTCTACGTGTCTTATGAATCAGCGCAGAAGCTGAAAGCCGAAGCTGGCAACCTGTCGTCTTGGGATCTGAGCCCGCGCCAGATTTGCGACATCGAATTGTTGATGAACGGCGGGTTCCACCCCCTGAAAGGGTTCCTCGGCGAAGACGATTACAACGGCGTCGTCGAGAACATGCGCCTCGCCGATGGCCACCTGTGGCCGATGCCGATCACGCTGGATGTGTCCGATAAATTTGCCGACACCATCGAGATCGGACAAGACATCGCCCTGCGCGATCAGGAAGGCGTGATCCTGGCCACCATGACGGTGACCGACAGATGGGTGCCGAACAAGGCCCGCGAAGCCGAGATGGTGTTCGGCGCCGACGACAGCGCCCACCCCGCAGTGAACTATCTGCACACCAAGGCGGGCAATGTGTATCTGGGCGGCCCGATCACCGGCATCCAGCCCCCCGTTCACTATGATTTCAAGGCCCGCCGCGACACGCCCAATGAATTGCGGGCCTATTTCCGCAAAATGGGCTGGCGTCGGGTCGTGGCGTTCCAGACACGCAACCCGCTGCACCGTGCCCACCAGGAACTGACCTTCCGTGCCGCGCGCGAGGCGCAGGCGAACCTGCTGATCCATCCGGTGGTCGGCCTGACCAAGCCGGGCGATGTCGATCACTTCACCCGCGTGCGCTGCTATGAGGCGGTGCTGGACAAATACCCCTCTGCCACCACCACGATGAGCCTGCTGAACCTCGCCATGCGCATGGCCGGCCCGCGCGAGGCGGTGTGGCACGGCCTGATCCGCAAGAACCACGGCTGCACCCATTTCATCGTCGGCCGCGATCACGCCGGCCCCGGCAACAACAGCCAGGGCACCGATTTCTACGGCCCCTATGACGCGCAGGATCTGTTCCGCGAACATCAGGCGGAAATGGGCATCGAAATGGTCGATTTCAAACACATGGTATATGTGCAGGAACGCGCCCAATACGAACCCGCGGATGAGATCGCAGACCGCGAAAACGTGACGATCCTGAATATCTCGGGCACCGAGTTGCGCCGCCGTCTGGCCGAAGGGCTGGAAATTCCCGAGTGGTTTTCATTCCCCGAGGTGGTGACAGAACTGCGTCGCACCCGTCCACCCCGTGCCAAGCAGGGTTTTACCGTGTTCTTCACCGGTTTTTCCGGGTCGGGCAAATCGACCATCGCCAATGCGCTGATGGTCAAGCTGATGGAAATGGGCGGCCGCCCGGTGACGCTGCTGGACGGCGATGTGGTGCGCAAGAACCTCAGCTCGGAATTGGGGTTCAGCAAGGAACATCGTGACCTGAACATCCGGCGTATCGGCTATGTCGCATCGGAAATCACCAAGAACGGCGGCATCGCCATCTGTGCGCCGATCGCACCCTATGCCACCACACGGCGCGCGGTGCGCGAAGATGTCGAAGAGTTCGGCGCCTTCGTCGAAGTGCATGTTGCTACAAGCATCGAAGAATGTGAACGCCGCGACCGCAAGGGCCTTTATAAACTAGCCCGCGAAGGCAAGATCAAGGAATTCACCGGCATTTCAGATCCCTACGACGTGCCCGCCAAACCCGAACTCCAGCTTGAAACCGAAAACAGCGATGTCGACCATTGCGCCCATCAGGTGCTGTTGAAACTGGAAGGCATGGGGCTGATCGGCCTGTCGAACTGAACCGTTTCCAAGGACAGCGCCCCCGGTGGTCTGCCGGGGGCGCATTTCTTTCTTGCTTCAAATACCTGCGCGCGCAGCGCGTGACACGCCCGCAATCGGCCTCAGGCCGCCGACAACAGCCCCCGCCCCTTCAACAAGGCTTCAACCCCCGGCATCCGCCCCCGGAACGCGGTGTAAAGATCGGCTGCGTCGCGTGATCCACCCGCCGACAGGATGTGACGCTCCAACGCCGCGGCACGCTGCGCGTCAAACGGGCCGCTGGCCTCGCCAAACGATTCAAATGCATCGGCATCCATCACCTCGGACCACATATAGCTGTAGTAGCCCGACGAATAGCCATCGCCGGCAAAGATATGGGCGAAATGTGGCGTGGCGTGGCGCATCCGGATGGCGTGCGGCATTCCCAATGCGTCCAGCACTTCGGCCTGGCGCGCCATCGGATCGGCGGGTGGCTCGCCCTCGTGAAACGCCAGATCCACCAAAGCCGAGGCGACATATTCGACTGTCGCAAACCCCATGTCATAGGTGCCCGCCGCCAACAGCCGGTCGCGCAGTTCATCCGGCATGGGGGCACCCGTCTTGGCGTGGGTGGCAAATTCGCCCAGCACCTCGGGCACCTCCAGCCAATGTTCGTACAACTGACTGGGCAGTTCCACGAAATCGCGGGCCACAGAGGTGCCCGAGATCGACTCATAGGTCACATCCGACAGCATCTGATGCAAGGCATGGCCGAATTCGTGAAACAGCGTGCGCGCGTCGTCATAGGACAACAGCGCCGGTTCCCCCGCGTCCGGTTTGGCAAAGTTGCAGACGTTGATCACATGCGGCCGGATGTCACCGGCCAGCTTTTGCTGGCTGCGCAGGGCCGAACACCACGCGCCACTGCGTTTTGATCCGCGCGCGAAATAGTCACCGATGAACACCGCCAGATGTTTGCCATCGCGCGTCACCTCCCATGCCCGGGCGTCGGGGTGGTACAGCGGCACGTCCAGCGGCGCAAAATTCAGCCCGAACAGTCGGTTGGCACAGGCGAACGCCGCCTCGACCATCCGGTCGAGTTGCAGATAGGGTTTCAGCGTCGCCTCATCCAGATCATGTTCCGCCGCCCGGCGTTGTTCGCTGTAATAGCGCCAATCCCAGGGTTCCAGATCGCCATTCACCCCGTCGGCCTGCATCCGGTCGGTCAGGCGCGCCGCATCGGCCTCGGCGGCGGCGCGCGCCGGGGTCCAGACCTGCATCAGCAGATCGCGCACCGCCTTTGGGCTGCCGGCCATTTCGGTTTCCAGCTTGTAATCGGCAAAGCTGTCATAGCCCAACAGCCCTGCCCGTTCGTGACGCAGCGCCAGAATTTCGGCGGCAATGGCGCGGTTGTCGGTGTCACCGCCATTGGCGCCGCGCGCCACCCAGGCCTCATAGGCCTTTTGCCGCAGATCTCGGCGTGGCGAGAATTGCAGAAATGGCACGATCAGTGACCGCGACAGGGTGATGACCGGCCCTTTTGCGGCCTTTTCCCGGCCTGCGGCGCGGGCGCTGGCCACCACGAAATCGGGCAGGCCGACCAGATCTTCCTCGGCAAGGTCCATCGACCAGGACCGCTCATCGGCAAGCAGATTCTGGGTGAATTGCGTGCCCAGAACCGCCAGACGCTGTTTCACCACCGCCAGCCGGTCTTTTTCCGCCCCCTTCAGCTGCGCCCCCTGCCGCACGAACCCGCGCCGCGTCAGGAACAGCACGCGCTGCTGTTCCTCGCTCAGATTCAGCGAATCGCGGTTCAGCCACAGCGTTTCAATCCGCGCGAACAAGGCCGCATTCGATGAGATTTCCGACCCGTAAGCGGACAGTGTCGGGGAAAAATCACGCTGCAATGCCTCGCGCGTCGGGTTCGAATCCGACCCGGCCAAGGTATAGAACACGCCAAGAACGCGGCTCAGCCTGTCATCGGCCTGTTCCAGCGCCTCAATCGTATTGGCAAAATCAGGCGCGTCCGGGTTGTCGGCAATGGCGGCAATATTGGCGCGCGCCTCGGCCAGCGCGGCCTCGACGGCGGGGGCGAACTGATCGTCCGTTATCGCATCGAAGGGCGGCATTTCAAAAGGCGTCTGCCAATCGGCAAGAAGCGGGGTGGGCATGGGTATGGCTCCTGTTCGGGTTTCTTGTTACCTAGGTCGCCGCGCCCGGTCATGCCAGTGCCGCGTGGCCCGGATCGTCCGTAGCCGGTACATCCTGCGGCAGTTCGCAGAGGGCGACCAAGACGATTCAGCCGCTGCCCCCCGGCGACGACGACAAAACGTCAGCGCACCGACCGGCGCAACCGCGCCTCGAACCGGCGCAGCATCAGTGACAGCGTGACCGTCATGATCAGATACAGCAGCGCGACCACATTATATGTCTCGAAATAGCGGAAATTGCCCGCCGCCGTCACCTTGCCCAATTGGGTGATGTCCAGCACCCCCAGAACCGAAACAAGACTGGAATCCTTGATCATCGCGATGAAATCATTGCCCAACGGCGGCAGGATCGTGCGGATTGCCTGGGGAAAGACGATATGGCGGAACCGTTGCCGCCGGTTCAGGCCAAGGGCATTGGCCGCCTCGATCTGGCCTGGATCCACCGACAAAAGCCCGGCGCGAAACACCTCGGCAATGAACGCGGAATAGCCGATGACCAAGGCCAGGATCGCCCGCCAGATCAGCGGGAAATCCCGCGTGCGCGCCGGGTCCACCCCGAAAGGCCCTGTGGCCCAGTTCCACGTTGCCACAAGGGCCGGCGCAAGAACAAAGGCGACATACAGCAACAGCACCAGAATAGGGATGCCGCGCACGATTTCGATATAGAACCGCGCCGTCTGGCGCAGGAACAGCGACCCGGACAGCGCCCCCAGCGCCAGCACCAGCCCCAGCGCCGAGGCCAGCGCGAACCCCATCACCGTCACGAACAAGGTGATTCCGATGCCTTTGGACAAGGTGGTCAGAACCTGCAAATACAGATCGTCCCGCACCACCTGCCACATCATCACAGCGGCAATTCCTGCGGCGATCACCAGCCACCAGGGAAAATCCTTGTCGGATGCGTTTTCAGGAGTCCTGTTCGGGGGCGGGGTCAATCGGCCTGACCGCCGACCTTGAATGCGACGAACCATTTCTGATTCAGGCTGTCCATCGTACCATCGGCCTTCATATCGGCGATTGCGGCGTTGATCGGCGCAACCAGATCCGATCCTTTGGGAAAGATGAACCCGAAATCCTCGGTGCCCAGCTTTTCACCCACGATCTTCAGCGCGCCCTCACTGGCCGCGACATAGCCCGCCCCCGCTGTGCCATCGGTCAGCACCAGATCGACATCGCCGGTGCGCAGGGCCTGTACCGCGGCGCCGAAGGTTTCAAACTGCTTCATCCTGGGGTTGGCCTCGTCGCCATCCAGCACCTCGTAAATGCCGACATAAAATGGCGTCGTGCCCGGCTGTGCCCCGATCAAAAGCTCGGGATCCTGAAAAAACTCGGCGGCGTTGGCGAACCGCGCTTCATCGCCGGCCACCAGCATCACCATTTCACTGCGCATGTAGGGATCGGAAAAATCCACCACCTCGGCCCGGTCCGCACGAATGGTGATGCCGGTCATGCCCATGTCGTATTGTCCCTGCGACACGGCGGGAATCATCGCATCCCAACTGGTGTTTTCATAGGCGACCGACATGTTCAGCCGCTGGGCGATCTCGGCCATGGCGTCATATTCCCAACCTGAGGGCGCGCCCGTCGCCGGATCGACGAATTGCAGTGGCGGATAGGCATTCTCGGTCACCACGACAACCTCACGCCCGGCGAGATCGGGCAGATGTGCCCCGGCATGGGCGGCGGTAACGGACAGCATGGCGACCAAGGCCAGCGAGGCAAGGGTTTTCATCGGCGAAGCTCCTGTTGGGGTGTGGCAAACCTTACGGGCCACCCGGCCAAGCCTCAAGCCCCCCTGCGCCCGGCACAGACCGGGCAATCGGGGCGCGCGTGCAGCTTTATCATTCGCGCCTCGGAAAACAGCGCATCCCAGATCAACAGCCGGTTGCCCAGCCCCTCACCCGCCCCGGTGATCTGTTTCACCGCCTCGGCCGCCATCATCGCGCCGATCACCCCCGGCAGCGGCCCCAAAACCCCCGCCTCGGCACAGCTTGGTGCCAGATGCGGCGCCGGTCTTTGGGGGAAAATACACTGATAACAGGGTGTCCCATGGGCGGGGTCAAACAGGCTCAGCTGTCCCTCCCATTGTGACAGGGCGCCCGAAATCAACGGAATGCCCAGATCACAGGCCACCCGGTTGACCAGATAGCGGGTATCGAAATTGTCACTGCCATCGAGGATCAGATCATAATCAGCGAACAGATCCCGCGCGATCGCCTCATCCAGCCGCCGATGATAGGGCCGCACCTCGGCCCAGGGGTTCAGCGCCCGGATCGCGGTTTCGGCGGAAAACACCTTGGGCATCCCGATCCGCGCATCCGTGTGAATAATCTGCCGTTGCAGATTGCTGCCTTCCACGGCGTCGTCGTCGATCACGCCCAGGGTGCCCACCCCCGCCGCCGCCAGATACAACAGCGCCGGCGCGCCCAGCCCCCCTGCCCCGATCACCAGAACCTTCGCCCGCTTCAGGGCCTTCTGTCCCGGCCCGCCGATTTCGCGCAGCATGATGTGGCGGGCGTACCGGTCCAGTTCGGCGCCCTGAAACTCCGAGCTGGGCTGGGCTGGGCGGTTTTCCGGCCGAACCCGCCCGCGCAAGCGTTTCAACCCAAAGGAATACAGCCAGATCAGCCCCACCAGACCCGCCAGCACCAACCATTCGCCCGCCGATCCGCCCGTCGCCACCCGCAAGGGATGATCGGGGGGCAGCGCGATTTGCAACGACAGCACCGCAAGAAACAGCAGCCCCACCATGATCTGGCGGGCCTGCACCGGCACCTTCATCCAATGCCCCAGCCCCCAAAGGGCCGCCGCCAAAATCAGAACCAGCGCCATCAGCCGCGCCCCACAGATCCGCAGCGGCCCGTGCCGCGATCTTGATCAATCAGGCCAGACGAATGGATGAAACCCATTTTTTTCAATCCCTTGAAGCAGATTCAGAAAATTTTCGCGCTGAACCTTTGCCCTTGGTCGCTACAGCATCTTCAGCGCCCAGTCGAGCCAAACCCGCCCGCGCCACGCGCCGTTTGTGTGCTGAACTCTTCGACAACCTCGAACGACGGGCGGATGATCGGGACGAAAACCAACTGGCCAATCCGATCGCCCGGATGGATGTCGATCGGCGCCGCATCCACCGAATTTCGGTTCCACACACTGATCAGGATTTCGCCTGCATAGTCCGGGTCGATCAATCCAACCGTATTCCCAAGAACAAGGCCTTTCTTGTGCCCCAACCCCGATCTCGGCAAAACGAGGCCGGCCAGCGCCAAGTCACCAAACGACAGCGCAATTCCAGACCTGACAAGCACGGCCGGCTCTTGTGCACGAACTGACACAACCGCGTCCACACATGCAAACAGGTCCACGGCGGCGGCACCTTCTGTTTGAAACCGTGGCAACCCCCAGTCAAACAGCCGCCGATCCAAAACTTTGATTTGCAATTCCATTCCCCCGTTTCGACGACATGATCGCGGGCCCATATGCTGCGGTATCCGGCCCTGACGACAAGCCGTTTCACGGCTTCATGGACAGGCCCGGATTGAACCTGGGCCAGCCGTTGATCCGGCGCAAGGGCGTCTTTGGCAGGCGTCGATGTGACGCGGGCAAGCCCCATCGCATCGGCCAGCCTGCGGCGGTGTATTGCCGTTTGCAGACACCAATGTCGCCCACAGATCGAAATCCTCTGTCGCCTGGGGAAAGTGCACCCGGTTCAGCGCACCTGCCTGCAAATTCCCTTGTATCGTCAATCGTCGATATTTATGTAGCGATCATGAACAGCGCAGGAATCACGGTAATACCCGACGAGAACACCGCACGGCAGACCGTTTTGATGCCTTCGGAAAAAATCGACGCGGTTGCCGAGGCTCTGCGGCTTCTTTCCGCGCGCGGAGCGTTCGGACTCTTTTGTCGCAGCCTGCGCGCACTGGTCGGGGGCACACGCGCCTTGGCCAGAACCCAAGAGGACGACTTCTCTCATGTCTGCATTTGAACGATACCTTTCGGTCTGGGTCGCGCTGGCGATCATCGGCGGGCTGGCGCTTGGCTGGGTTGCGCCGGGGTTGGTCGGCTTTCTCGCTTCGCTGGAATACGGGTCGGTCAACTTTGTTGTGGCGATCCTGATCTGGTTCATGGTCTATCCGATGATGGTTTCGGTGGATTTCTCCAGTCTGCGCCGCGTGCATGAACGGCCCAAGGGGATGATCATCACGCTGGCGGTGAACTGGCTGATCAAGCCCTTCACCATGGCGGGCCTTGGCGTGCTGTTCTTCGAATGGATCTTTGCGCCGTTCATCGAGCCCGGCACATCCGATCAGTATATCGCGGGGCTGATCCTGCTGGGGGCGGCGCCCTGCACGGCGATGGTGTTCGTCTGGTCGCAGATGACCAAGGGCGATCCGAATTACACGCTGGCGCAGGTATCGCTGAACGACGCGATCATGGTCTTTGCCTATGCGCCGATCGTGGCGTTGCTGCTGGGGGTGACCGACATCGTGGTGCCTTGGGCGACGCTGATCCTGTCGGTGGGCCTGTATGTGGTGGTGCCGCTGCTGGCAGGCATCGCAACGCGGTTGCTGATGACGCGCGGCGCAGCCAATCCGGCCGCTGCCGAGGCGGCGGTGGGGGCCTTCACGGCGCGGGTCAAGCCATTCTCGGTTGTGGGCCTGCTGGCCACGGTTGTTCTGCTGTTCGGCTTTCAGGGCGATGTGATCCTGAGCCAGCCCATCGTCATCGTGATGATCGCGATCCCGCTGCTGATCCAGTCCTATGGCATGTTCGCCATCGCCTACTGGGCGGCCAAGGCCTGGCGCGTGCCGCACAACGTCGCCGCCCCCTGCGCAATGATCGGCACGTCGAACTTCTTTGAACTGGCGGTCGCGGTGGCGATCGGGCTGTTCGGCCTCAATTCCATCGCCGCGCTGGTCACCGTTGTGGGTGTGCTGGTCGAGGTGCCGGTGATGCTGAGCCTCGTCTGGTTCGCCAACCGCACCACGCACTGGTTCCCGGCCGGGGAAACTCCAATTCTTGCCCACAAGACGAAGGAGCACAGCTGATATTTCGCACAGCCCTCATATCCCTCGACCACTCCTCCGTCGAAGGCCCGCTGCTGGATTGTCTGTCTGAGCTGCGTGACATGGGCGTCACCCGTGTGATCCTGACCCATGTGGTGCAGGTTGGCTTTGGCCAAGGTGCTTCCTACGGAAACAAGGATGTGCTGGAGGACTGGCTTCAAAGCCGTGCCGCACCGCTGCACACAGCAGGAATTGAAGTGGAAATCGACATCCGCGCCGCAGGTGAGGTGGCCAAGGACATCCTGCAAGCGGCCCGCGACCATAGCGCAGACCTGATCGTGATCGGCTCGCGCGGGCAGAACATGATCCGCGGCCTGTTTCCCGGCTCGGTCGCGCGCGAGGTGATCCGGCTCAGCGCCCTGCCGGTGCGTCTTGAATGGATCGAGGCCACCGGCAAGGATGGCGATGCGGCCTGCGCGCGCCGCTGTCATGCCGGGTTGCGGCGGGTGCTTCTGGCCACCGACTTTTCGCAGCAATCCCGATCGGCATAAAAGGCGGCCATCGCGCTTGCGCAGTTTGGCGCGCATATCGACGTGTTGCATGTGCTTGCGCCGAGTGGCGGCAAGATCTACGCGCGCTGGCCCCGGATGGCAAAGGCTGCGCTGTCGTTTATCGCGGATGACATCACTGCCGCTGGCGGCAAGGCCGAAGTGCATCTGGCGACAGGCAACCCATCGGTGGAAATTGCACGGATCGCCGCCGAACAGGATGCCGACCTGATCGTCGTCGGCAAGCTCGACCCGCTGGCGATCACGGCCCTGTCCGAGGCGGGCATCGACATCTCGGGGCATCACGCCGAGCCGCAGCAAGACGTGTCACCCGAGACCGCCGACATCATCATAACGCTCTGCGCCGATAAGGTCTGCCCCGTCATCCCCGGAGCCGTCAAGCGCCTGCGCTAGCCGGTCACCGACCCCGCGGCCCGGCGGTGTGCTGGGCGGTGGGGCTGAACATCGTCCAGATCAGTATGGAAGCGGCGTTCGGGCTTGTTATCGGCCGGCTTGGCGGATGGCGCGCACAATCTGACCGATGCAACGGGGCTGTTGATCGTCAGAGGCGTCGGCGGTTGCTATCGCGGTCGGCCCACCGCTTGTCTCGATCGGCCGGGCGTGGTGCGCGATTTGCTGCGGCTGGCGCGCGACAGTGTGGCCGGGGGCCATTGGCCATGTCACGCCGCAACTGGAACACACACCATGTGAACGGGCGGGCGGTTGTCAGGCAGCCCCAGATCGGGGCGGTGCGCGGGATGCGGCGCCCGCCTCACCGCTTTGCCATTGCCCCGGTTGCGATTTCGATGATCTCGGCGGTGATCGCCTGTTGCCTGACACGTCGCGCCTGAGCTTCCAACAGGGCCAGCTCTTGCTCGATCTGGTGTGACGCCGCAGACATCGCGGCCATCCGCGCCTCATTTTCGGCCACGAAGGCGTGAAGCGCGGCACGGGTCAGCATGGCGTGCAATTGATCCAGCGCAAGCGCCGCAGCAAGATCGGCGGCAGGCAGGTTGGCAAGCGGCGCGGCCTGCGCGGGGGGGGCCAAAGCGCCCACCAACGGAAACAGCGCGCGCCGCTGCACATGCGGTTGCCCGTGTTTCCAGATCATGTGAACCACCAAGACCGGACACAGGCCGCCGCGCGCGAATACCGCCTCAAGCGCCCGGTCGCAGAATTTTGGCAGACCGGCAGACCGGGATGGCATCGCGGCGGACCAGTGCACAAGGAGTCCGCGCCCAGCGGCAATCGCCGCCCCGCGGCTTCCGATCAGAAAGACATCGGCATCGGCCCCATCGGCGCCTATTTCATCCAGTACCCGTTCGGAAAATCCGCCGACAAAGCCTTGTTCAGCGCAAAACACCACAAGCGCCGGGCGGGCTGTCAGCTTTGCCGCTTGCGGTGGCAAACCAGCCATCGCTTGCGCAAAGGCTGCGTCCAGGATGGCGGCATAGCCTTCGACCGCTGTGATCTGCGCGCGTGCGGTGCGGGCACGCGCACCGGCGATGCCGGTCATCGCGCGCACGACGTTGCCAAGCTGGCGAATGCCGTCGATCCGGCTGGCGGGATCCGCCTCAGCCATCCGCAGCATCACAGGATGCGGCAAGCTTTTGCAGAACATCCAGAAGGGCTGTGCGGTCTGACCCGCTCAGCTTGCCGGTTGTCTGAACCCTGCGCAGCACTGCGGCGGCCCCCGCGTTCAGCGCCCCGGCCAGGCCTTGCCGAAAAACCTGCATTTGGTCGGCTGTCAGCGCATCCAGCAGCCCCTCTTGCACTGCCAACACCAGCGCCACCTCGTCAACCAGCCGCATCGGCGCGTGCTGCGCCTGACGCAGCACCGCGCGCAACCGCGCCCCGCGCGTCAGTTGCGCCTGGACGCGCGGTTCGATCGTGCCGCCAAAGCGGGTGAACACCTCCATCTCCAGAAACTGGGCATAATCCAGCCGCAGGGATTTTGCCGCGTCCCGCAGGGCCGGCGCCTGGGTCTTGCCGCCCACCCGGCTGACCGACACGCCCACATCCACGGCGGGTTTCTGGCCTTGCTGAAACAGCTGTGCATCCAGCACGATCTGGCCATCGGTGATCGAGATCAGGTTGGTCGGGATATAGGCCGACAGGTTCCCCGCCTCGGTCTGGGCAATCGGCAGCGCGGTCAGGGATCCGCCGCCCTCGGCCTGCGACAGCTTGGCCGCGCGTTCGAGAAGGCGGGCGTGAACATAGAACACATCGCCGGGATAGGCCTCGCGCCCCGGCGACTGGCGGGTCAGCAACGCGATTTCACGGTGGGTTGCGGCGTGTTTGCTCAGATCGTCGATCACGATCAGCGCATGTTGGCCCTTGTCGCGAAAATACTCGGCCATGGTCATGCCCGCAAAGGGCGCGATCCATTGCAGGCCCGGCGACGTGGCAGACCCCGCCACCACCACGATGCAGCGGTCAAAGGCGGCTTCGGATTGCAAAGCATCCACGGCGCGGCGCACAGCCGAGGTTTTCTGCCCCACGGCGACATAGACACAGATCATGTCGCTGTCGCGCTGCGCGATGATCGTATCCACCGCCAACGTCGATTTTCCCGTTGCCGGATCACCGATGATCAATTCACGCTGGCCACGCCCGAGGGCAAACAGCGTATCAACCACCAAAACCCCGGTCTGCACCGGCTCTGTCACCAGATCGCGGTCAATGATGCCGGGTGCCGTGCGTTCAATGGGCAGCGAAACGGCGGCGACAACCGGCCCCTTGTCATCCAGCGGCCGGCCCAAAGGATCGACGATCCGGCCCAACAGGCCCGGCCCAACAGGCACACGCACCACATCGCCTGTCCCGCGCACCGGGTCGCCCGCCTGCAAGGCATGGGCAGCATCCAGCATGACACAGCCGATCCGGTCAGGTTCCAGCACCTGCGCGAATCCGAACTGCCCGGCATCAAATCGCAGAAGTTCATCCAGCCGCACATCCGGCAAGCCCGAGATCATCGCCACGCCGTCGGCAATCTCTTCCACCCGGCCCCGATGCTCGGCCAGCGGACCAAGGGCGGCGGCCCGCACCCGGGCCTGTGCATCCTTCACCCAAGAGGCATCATGCGGCATCGGAAAAATCTGTCTTTTCATCGCCCAGGGCGGCGGCAATCCGTGCCAGATCGGCGCGCCAGGAATTGCGCAGGGTGAAATGCGGGCTGTGAAGCTCAAACCCCGCGATCAGCGCGGGATCGGTGCGGAAGGTCAATTTTGCCGGCCCCCCAAGGGCCGATGCGACGGCCGCCGCTATACGATCCTGCGCGGCGCTGTCTTGTTCGGTGGCGCTGACAAGATCCAGGTCAGCGCCCGCCAACCCCGTGCGGTCGGCGTCGGGCAGGGCCGCGATCGCCTCGCTCAGCCAGCCCAGAAAGGCCGCATCGGTCGCGGCTGCGTCCAGCCGCGCCAGAAGCTGACCCGCGATGGTCACCGCCAGCGCCCGCGCGTTGGACATTGCGGTTTTCTTCAGCGTCTCGGCGGCGCGCAGGCGGGCGGCCTCTGCAGCGTCGTGCAGCTTATCGGCCTCGGCGCGCGCCTCGCTCAGCAGGGTATCGCGGGTTGCCTCGGCGGCCTTGTGCGCCGCGGCCAGAATGGCATCACGTTCGTCCGCCAACCCGGATCGGGTGGCTGTGACCTCGGCCAGCGCGCGCTCGGCCTCGGCGCGCCTTGCCTCGGCATCCTCCAGCACCTGCGCCGCGTTTGCCTGTCGCGCCACGATCGTCGCGGCAATGGGTTTCCAGAAAAACCGGTGCAGCAGCCAGACCAGAACAAGGACATTGACGGCCTGAAATCCAAGGGTCCACCAGTCAAAGCTCATGGCATCATCGGGTTGGCGAACAGCAGCAACAGCGCGATGACAAGGCAATAGATCGCCGTCGTCTCGATCATCGCAAGGCCGACGAACAAGGTGCGCGAGATGGTGTTGGCCGCCTCGGGTTGCCGCGCGATGGCGTCCATTGCGGCAGCCACGGCGCGGCCTTCCGCCAAGGCCGGGCCAAGCGCGCCGAAGGACACCGCAAAAGCGGCGCAAAAGATACTGACGATGTTCACATAATCCATTCAGGATTCCTCAATCTGGGGGGCGGGTCGGGGTTTGCCTTTTTCGACAGCGCTGGTGATGAACACCATCGACAGCACGGCAAAGATATAAGCCTGTACGGCACCGGTCAGCAGATCCAGCACCATCAGCGGAATCGGCACCAAAAGGGCGGCCAGCGAACCGACGATGGCGATGACGAACACCCCGCTCATCACATTGCCGAACAGGCGCACGAACATCGAAAAACTGCGGGTGACACTTTCCAGCATGTTGAGCGGTATCATCACCGGATTGGGCAGCGCGAAGCCGCGCAGAAACCCGCCCACGCCGCCGCCCCTGACCCCGAACCAGATGATCGACAGAAACACCAACGCGGCCAGCGCGGCGGGCGTTTCCATCGTCGCGGTCGGCGGGGTGACGCCGGGAATCAGCGAAGACCAGTTGGCAATCAGGATGAAAACGAACAGCGTGCCGACAAAGGCGCGATAGGGCGCGGGCGCCGCCCCGGTCACATCGCGGATCTGGCCATCAACCGTACTGACCAGAAGTTCGGCCGCCGCCTGCGTCTTTGAGGGCACCAATGTCAGGCGCCGGGTCAACAGGGCCGCACCCAGAACCAGCACCGCCATGATCGCCCAGGTCACCACCACGGACGCCATGATCGGAACCGGGCCCAGCATGAACAGCGGCAAAGATTGCAGCGGGCTGTCCATCAGGCCACCCACCGCATGACGGCAAAACGCCCGATCAGCAGGCCAAGCGCCGCCGCCAGCAGAGGCCCGGCCCCCTGCATCGCCGCAATGATCAGCACCCCGCCCAGGCCCGCCAGACGCAGCACGACCAGCGCAAGGCCGAACAGCGCCCCCCCCCGCCGCCCCGACAGCAAAAGATCGGCGCTGTGGCGCACCATCCGGAAATAGATCAGGCCGATCATTCCCCCGCCCAAAAGCCAGAGGGCCAGAATGAGAAGATCATTCATGCGCTGCCGATCCATTTCCAGGCAAACCAGCCCCCGAGGCCAAGGCCGATCATCAGCAATGGTGCCGTCCAGAACAAACCGGTATCGAACCGCCCGTCCAGCCAGCGCCCCAGAAAGATGCCGCCCAGCATCGGGGCGACGATGATCCAGCCCAGCACGCCGATCTGCGCCAGCCGCCGCGCCACCGATGCGTCGCCATCGCGCAGCCAGGCCGCGCGCCGGGCCTGATGTTGGCGCACCTCCCGCAACAGCGGATCTTTTTCTTCGGGTTCGCTCAAACGTCTGCCCCCCGGGGTTTGGGTTGAAGCCGCGTCAGCATCTGCCGCATCACGTTGAGATGCAAACGCGTGGTTTCCACATGCTCGACCCGCTCGTCATCAATTTCACTGCGAAACCGGGCAAGAACATCGCGGTCGAGTGTTGCCAGATCGTCACCCGTCACCGCCTCGCGCGTTGCAATGGCGATGCGGCCAGACCGCACGCTCAGCGCTCCGCCGCGCACGGCGCAGAAATGCGGCGCACCGTCCGGCGCCGTCCAGGTGACAACCGACACCGCAAGCCGGGTCAGAAAATCGGCGTGCCCCGGCAGAATGCCGAAACTGCCGCTGTCATCCACGGCGCGCAGGCTGCTGGCCGGTTGATCGACGGCAACCGAAAGCGGCGTCATGATGTACAGGGGCATGGTGCGGGTCATGCGGCCGCCTTTTCTTTCGCGCGGGCATCGGCAATCGTCCCGACCATATAAAGCGAGGTTTCGGCCCACCCGTCCGCCTCGCCATCCAGAATGGCGCGACATCCCGCCAGGGTGTCGGCGCGGCTGACCGATTGGCCCGGCGTGCCGGTAAATGCCTCGGTCACCGCGAAAGGCTGGCTCAGGAACCGTTGCAGGCGCCGCGCCCGGATGACGATCCGCTTGTCGGCATTGCCCAGCTCTTCGACCCCCAGAAGCGAGATGATGTCCTGCAATTCGGCAAACCGCGCCAGAATTTCGCGCACCTCGCTTGCGATGCGATAGTGGTCATCCCCCACCACGGCAGGGTCAAGCAGGGTAGAAGAGGACGCCAGCGGATCAATCGCCGGATAAAACCCCTGCCCGGCCAGGGCACGGCTCAGCACGATCACACAATCCATATGGCCCGAAATGGCCGTCACCGCCGGATCGGTGAAATCATCGGCAGGCACATAGACAGCCTGAATCGAGGTCACTGCCGCCCCCGCCACCGAGGCGATACGCTCCTGCAACCCGGCCACCTCGCTTGCCAGCGTCGGCTGATACCCGACGCGCGACGGCAGGCGGCCCAGCAGGCTGGAAACCTCGGCCCCCGCCTGAACAAACCGAAACACATTGTCCATCAGCAGCAGGACATTGCGATGCTTTGTGTCGCGAAAGTATTCGGCAATGGTCAGGGCGGTCAGGGGCGCACGCCAGCGCGCGCCGGGGGGTTCGTTCATCTGGCCATAGACCAGCACGGTGCCGGGCAGAACGCCCGACGCCTCCATCTCGGTCAGCAATTCATGGCCTTCGCGGGACCGTTCGCCAATCCCGGCGAAAACCGAAATGCCATCGTATTTCTCGACCATCGCGTGGATCAGTTCCATCACCAGAACCGTCTTGCCCACACCCGCACCGCCAAACATCGCGGCCTTGCCGCCCTGCGCCATAGGGATCAGCAGGTCGATCACCTTGATGCCGGTCTCGAACACCTCGGTTGTGGCCCCCTGTGCGGTCAGCGGCGGCGGGGCGGCATGGATCGACCGGCACGGGGTGTCATCCGGCAAGGCGCCACCCAGATCGCGCGCCGTTCCCGTCACATCCAGAAGCCGGCCCAGAACCGACGCACCGACGGGCACCATGATGGGCGATCCGGTGGACCGCACCGTCACACCGCGGGCCAGCCCTGCCGTCGCCTGCAAGGCAACCGCGCGCAGGGTGGTCAGGTCAAGATGGCTCTGCACCTCCAGCATCAGCGGGCCGGCGCGGTCCCATTCGACGACAAGCGCGTCATTCAGCGCAGGAAGCACGCCCGCGTCGTAACGCACATCGACAACCGCGCCACGCACGGCATGGACCCGCCCTTGGGCAGCGGTCTGGGGCATTTTGTGTCCTTTCAAGGCCATGCCGCACGCCCCCCGCACGGCGCGTCCCGTTCTTGTACCCCATCAGGCGACGCGCTGCATTGATCTGCATCAGAAACCGCGCGAGGAATAACAGACCGATTGCCGCGGGCGCCGCTTGCCTCCGGGGCGCGCCGGACTGCGTCATGACAACGGCCGACGGCATGGAACGCCGACAACGCATAACAGCCCAAAAAGCCGCAGTGTCGCGCGATGTCTGCAATCAGCCTATGGGCCGCAGATGCCCCGCGCCCCTGCGGCGGCTCAGAACATCGACACGGCCAGGGCGACGATCAACAGCCCCGCCGCCAGTTCGATCATCGGCAGAACAACCCGCGCCACGGTGCCGCCGGCCAGGGACACAAGCGCGCCGCG
>Ga0100401_1000115_pt1 | contig 60508 bp, 58 predicted proteins | sample CryGeymeta201525_FD_80421 | JGI IMG/M metagenome (GOLD analysis project Ga0100401, IMG submission 80421) | Groundwater microbial communities from Crystal Geyser aquifers in Utah, USA - Crystal Geyser metaG 2015-25 | ecosystem: Environmental > Aquatic > Deep subsurface > Groundwater | place: USA... | reverse complement strand
GCCGGATCAGGCGGCCCCATTGGTGGAATGAGACCTGCCAGAGGAATTTGCGACCCTGCGCCGCCTGATGGAAGCCCGGATGATCAAGGCGGGGCGGCGCGAGTATGTGCAGGTCTTGCGGCTGCAAAAACAGATGGTGGGTTACAAGCTGCTGATTATCGACGAGTTGGGCTTTGTGCCGCTGAGCAAAACCGGGCCGAGCTCCTCTTCGAGTTGATCTCCCAACGCTACGAGCGCGGATCCACGCTGATTACCAGCAACCTGCCATTCGACGAATGGACCGAAACATTCGGGTCAGAACGCCTGACAGGCGAACTGCTCGACCGCCTGACCCACCATGTCAACATCTTGGAGATGAATGGCGAAAGTTACCGCCTTGGACAAAGTAAAGCGCGTCAGGCAACGCCGAAAACCTGAACCTCAATCAGCACAGACTGGCCCTGACGGGCCAAAGCATCCGGGCAACCACCAGCTATATGACAAGCGCGGCCGCCCGGATGCTGGCATGCGACCGCGCCCACATCACGCTGCCCTCAAAGTGGCAACATTTTGCGCTGCCGTTGACAGCCGCGTCATAGCTATCTGGTGCGAAGCCGGCCAGCCCGAGGATCACGGCACGGTCGGTGACGTGACCGACCCCGGTAAAGGCCAGTGACCCGTGCAGCATTGCGCGCAAGCCATGGGTGGTGAAAGAGCGGGCGCGCAGGTGTTCGAGAAACCGTGCCGCCGCCACCATTGGCCCCATGGTGTGTGAGGACGACGGGCCAATGCCTGCCTTGAACATGTCGAATACAGAACGAAACATGTTGATTTTCCGCCCCGGTTCGCGCCCGACTGTTGCATCCAAAATGGACCTTTGCCCAGCAAGAAATACCCGTTCTTCGCTCAGGGCCGAAAAGGCTGGCCGGTTCGCGGCAGGGTGCCCGGCCCCGCAGGGCCAGTCGGTGCCGCGAGGCAGACCCGACGGGACAGGCTGGCGCAAAACTCCTCGCACCCGGCGCAGTCCCGGCCTATAACTATGAAAAACGCCACCCATTCTGGAGCATTTCTGATGTCAGGCCGCCTTTCCCCCATCGACACCGCCAAGTTTGTTGCCGCCAAGAGGGCCTGCGAATTTGTCGAGGACGGGATGCGGGTGGGGCTGGGCACAGGCAGCACGGCCGCCTGGCTGGTGCGGTGCCTCGGTGAAATGGTCAAGCAAGACGGGTTGCGCATCACCGGCGTGCCGACCAGCAGTCGCACAGCAGAACTGGCCCGCCAGGTTGGGATCAAGGTGGTGAGCCTGGACGAGGCGCGATGGCTGGATGTCACGATTGACGGTGCCGACGAATTTGATGACGAACTGAACCTGATAAAAGGCGGCGGCGGTGCCCTGTTGCAGGAAAAGATCGTGGCCACGGCCAGTGACCGGATGGTTGTGATCGCCGACACGTCTAAACGGGTACAGACACTGGGTGCTTTCCCTCTGCCCCTGGAGGTGGTGCCGTTCGGCTGGCAGACGACCAAAGCGCTGGTCGAGGAAACCCTTGCAGCGCTGGATGTTCTGGGCGACACGGCGACGCGGCGGATGAACGGCGATGCGGCCTTCGTCACGGACGAGGGCAATTTCATTCTGGACCTGCACCTGAACCGGATCGGCAATGCGCGACAACTGGCATTGGTGATCAACCAGATTCCTGGCGTCGTTGAGAACGGCCTGTTCATCGACATCTGCGATGTCGTGGTCATCGGCCACGGCGATGGCCGGGTCGAGGTGAAGGATGTGAACACCGGTCAGACCCAGGAAGAGCGGATTGATTTCATCGATACCGAAAACCTGTTCCGCGATATGGGCGACTAGAGATCAAAGGACGGGCGTCGGGGCTTTTGCCGGGGCTCCTGAAACGCTTGCCAAGCAGGCAATCTTGACACCAACCTGCGACACTGTTGAGCCGACAGCCGGACTTCGCCGCGGGTGACAGAGTTGCCCCCATGACCAGCTTTCGATCAATCCCCGGTGGCGGCCACGTCAATGGCGCGACCGCAAGCAAACGGACCATCTGGCGGTTGTCCGCAGGTCGGCGCGGCAAGGTCGGCATCATCTTGGAGAGTTCTGCCGCATACCGGATGCCATCTTTGTTTCTCTGCCCAAGGCAGCGGGCGCTGCGTCGGTTTTGGGGTTTCTGTGCGCTGGCCATCGGCGCCGACTTGTGGGATACCTCAGCGGCGCAGGGGAGGGACCGCGATCCATGGACTTTGATTTTGACCTATTCGTGATTGGCGGCGGTTCGGGCGGCGTGCGCGCCGCGCGGATTGCGGCGTCCGAAGGCGGGGCCAAGGTGGCGCTGGCAGAAGAGCACCGCATGGGGGGCACCTGTGTGATCCGCGGCTGTGTTCCGAAAAAGCTGATGGTGTTTGCCAGTGGGTTTTCCCGTATGGTGCTGGACGCCAAGGGCTATGGCTGGGACATCCGGCAGCATGGCTTTGACTGGTCGGCCTTCCACCCGCATCTGGACCGGGAACTCGACCGTCTCGAAGCCGCCTATCGCCGCAACGCCGAAGCGGCGGGGGTGCAGATCATCGACAGCCGCGCCGTGTTGAACGATGCCCACACGGTGCGCCTGTCCGACGGCAAGACGGTGACGGCCAAACATATTCTGATCGCCACCGGCGGGCGCCCCTTCGTGCCGGATTTTCCGGGCAGTGACCTGGTGATGACCAGCAATGAGATTTTCCAGATGGAGGCGCTGCCACAGTCGATCCTGATTGTCGGCGGCGGCTATATCGCCTGTGAATTCGCCTGTATCCTCAATGGTTTGGGGGTTGAGGTGACACAATTTTATCGTGGTGCGCAAATCCTGAAAGGGTTCGACGACGAGGTGCGCGGCCATCTTTCGGAACTGATCTGCGAAAGTGGGGTAGAGATGCACCTTGGCTGCGATGTGATCGAGATGCAGCGCCAGGACGAAGGCATCTGGGTCAAGGCGACGAATGGCAAGAACCGCCATTACGATGCTGTGCTCTATGCCACGGGGCGCAAGCCGAATACGGCGGGGCTGGGGTTGGAGAATGTCGGCGTGAAGCTGGGCCACCGGGGCGAGATTGTGGTGGACGAATGGTCGCAGACCAGCGTGCCGTCGATCTATGCCGTCGGCGATGTGACCGACCGGATCAACCTGACGCCAGTGGCAATTCGTGAAGGCCATGCCTTTGCCGACACTGTGTTCGGCGGCAAGCCGACAAAGCCCGACCACCATCTGGTGCCCGGCGCCGTCTTTACCCAGCCCGAATATGGCTATGTCGGTTTGAGTGAGGAAGAAGCGCGCAAGGACCACCGGATCGAGGTATATGCCACCGCTTTCCGCCCGATGAAGAACGCCTTCATCGGGCGTGAGGACCGTGTGCTGTTCAAGCTGATCGTTGACGCCGACGACCGCCGCGTTCTGGGGTGCCATATCGTCGCGGAGGGGGCGGGCGAATTGATCCAGCTGGCGGCGGTCGCAGTCAAGATGGGCGCCACCAAAGAGGATTTCGATCGCACGGTTGCCGTGCACCCGACCATGGCCGAGGAATTGGTCACGATGCGCAAACCTGTGCGCAGCGCTTGATTTCCGGGCAGGGATACACAGTTACACTACAGAGTACCTGACCAACAAAAGGACAAACCTGGATGGCCAGCAACAATGGCGGACCTTGGGGGAGCGGCCCCCGCGGTGGCGGCGGCGATAATGACGACGATCGGAAACCGGCAAACCGGCGGCCGGGCGATGGGCCGCAGATACCGGAAATCGACGAGCTTATGAAAAAGGGCCAAGAACAACTGCGCGTCCTGATGGGCGGCCGTGGTGGCAACCGGGGCCCGGGCGGAACCGGCGGCGGTTCGGGTGGCCCCACCTTCGGGCGCGGCACCGTGGGCATTGCCGCCTTGGCGGTGTTGGGCCTGTGGGTCTTTTCCAGCTTTTACACGGTGCGCCCGGAAGAACAGTCGGTTGAACTGTTTCTGGGCAAATACTCGGCCACCGGCGGGCCGGGCCTGAACTTTGCGCCCTGGCCATTGGTCACCGCCGAGGTTGTGCCGGTGACGCGCGAACAGACCGAACAGATCGGTCTGGGCGGCCCTGGTGGGCGCGTCGATGAAGGGTTGATGTTGACCACTGATGAAAATATCGTCGATATTGATTTTGAGGTGGTCTGGAACATCAGCGATCCGGCGAAATATCTCTTCAACCTGCGGGATGCGCGCCAGACGATCCGCGCGGTTTCTGAATCGGCCATGCGCGAGGTGATCGCGCGCTCTGAGCTGTCACCGATCCTGAACCGTGACCGCGATGCGATCGCCACGACTGTGCTGGAACTGATCCAGACGACACTCAATTCCTACGACTCGGGAATGAATATCGTGCGTCTGAACCTCGACAAGGCCGACCCGCCGCGTGAGGTGATCGATTCCTTCCGCGAAGTACAGGCCGCCGAACAGACGCGTGACACCCTGCAACGTCAGGCAGATGCCTATGCCAACCAGGTTGTTGCCGGCGCGCGTGGTGAATCCGCCCGCCTGCTGGAAGAGGCCGAGGCCTATCGGGCGCAGGTGGTGAACGAAGCCTCGGGTGAGGCCAGCCGCTTTACCGCCGTGCTTCAGGAATACATCAAGGCACCCGAAGTCACGCGCAAACGACTGTATCTTGAAACAATGGAAACCGTGCTGGGCGGCGTCGACAAGATCATCCTAGACAATCAGAACGGCGCCGGCGGACAGGGCGTTGTTCCTTATCTGCCGCTGAATGAACTGCGCCGCAACACCACGACCACGGGGGCCGGAAACTGATGAAGAAATCTGCATTTATCGTCCCGATCATCGTTCTGCTGGGGGCCGTCGTCATGTCCTCGGTCTTTATTGTGGACGAGCGTCAAAAGGCGCTTGTGCTGCAATTCGGCCAGATCAAGCAGGTAAAGGAAACGCCCGGTCTGGGCTTCAAGTTGCCGCTGATCCAGGAGGTGGTGCGTTATGACGACCGGATCCTGTCAATCGACACCGACCCGATCGAGGTTACGCCCAGCGATGACCGCCGCCTGATCGTTGACGCCTTCGCGCGCTATCGCATCGCGGATGTCGTGCGATTTCGGCAGGCCGTTGGTCTTGGCGGCGAAGCCGCCGCCGAAAGCCGTCTGCAAAGTATCCTCAACCCGCAAATCCGGGCGGTTCTGGGTTCAGAGGGCGTGACATCCAACACAATTCTGTCCGCTGACCGATCCGAGTTGATGGCGCGGATCACTTCGCAGGCGCGCACTCGTGCTGCCGCTTTGGGGCTCGAGGTGATTGACGTGCGGTTGAAGCAGACCGCATTGCCCGATCAGAACCTTGAGGCCACCTTTGCGCGGATGCGTGCAGACCGCGAACGCGAAGCCGCCGACGAAATCGCCCGCGGTCAGGAAGCGGCCCAGCGGGTGCGCGCCAGTGCCGACCGTACCGTCGTCGAACTGGTATCCGAGGCCACCCGTGATGCCGAAGTTACCCGAGGTGAGGCGGACGCGCTGAGGAACGGCATCTTTGCCGAGGCTTTTGGCGCCGATCAGGAATTCTTTGAATTCTACCGGTCGCTGACGGCCTATGAGCGGGCGCTGCAAGGCAGCAATTCGACGATGGTGTTGTCCCCTGACAGCGACTTTTTCGATTATCTCAAGTCGGATCAACCGCGCGCGACCAACCGGTGATTGCCAATCTGCTTCTGGCCCTCGGGCTGGTTCTTTGTCTTGAGGGGCTGGTGTTCGCACTGGCCCCTTCGCGTATCGAACAGGTGCTTGAGTCGCTGCGCCGTCTGACACCGGAAAGCCGCCGTCTGCTGGGCTTGGCGGCTCTGGCCCTTGGGGTGCTGTTGGTCTGGATTTCGCGCAGCCTCGGCGGCTGAAAAACGGATCGCGCGATCACATACGCTTGACCTGTGCGGTTCTGAGCATTGCGTTGCGCGTTTCCCACACTATTTGAATATTCCAGACGCTAAGCAGCGTCGGGCGCGCACGATCTGCGTTTCCTGCACTGCTGGCACTCTCTCTTTGCTTGGAGGAGCACAACGTGACATCACAGACAAGAACGCTGCAACAGACCACGCCCAGCCCGCTGCGTGCCCTTTGGGCGCTGATGCTTGGCATGGCCCTGGTTTTGGCGCAAACGCTCGCCGGACAGGCGCGCGGCGCCCCGGAAAGTTTTGCTGATCTGGCCGATCAGATCAGCCCCGCAGTCGTCAACATCACCACCTCCACAATGGTGGCCAGTCGGTCCGGCCCCGGCCCGATCGTCCCGGAAGGATCGCCGTTCGAAGATTTCTTTCGTGAATTCAATGACCGCACCAATCGCGGCGGCAATCAGGATCGACCCCGCCGCAGTCAGGCCTTGGGGTCAGGGTTCGTCATCTCCGAGGATGGCTTCGTCGTTACAAACAACCATGTTATCGACGGCGCCGATGAGATCCTGATCGAATTCTTTTCGGGCCGCGAACTGCCTGCTGTTCTGGTTGGCACTGACCCGAACACCGACATCGCCCTGCTCAAGGTTGAGGCAAATGAACCCTTGCCGTTCGTGTCCTTCGGCGACAGCGACGTGATGCGCACCGGCGATTGGGTCATGGCCATGGGCAACCCTCTGGGACAGGGATTTTCGGTTTCAGCAGGCATCGTTTCGGCGCGCAACCGCGCCCTTAGCGGCACCTATGACGACTATCTCCAGACCGACGCTGCGATCAACCGGGGCAACTCGGGTGGGCCGCTGTTCAACATGGACGGTCAGGTGGTTGGTGTGAACACAGCGATCCTGTCGCCCAACGGCGGGTCGATCGGCATTGGCTTTGCAATGTCGTCCAATGTTGTGGCCAAGGTCGTGGCGCAGCTGAAGGAATTTGGTGAAACGCGCCGGGGCTGGCTGGGTGTGCGGATTCAGGACGTAACGCCAGACATTGCCGAATCCATGGGCCTGGAAAAAGCTGCTGGCGCGATGGTCACCGACGTGCCCGAAGGGCCTGCGAAAGAGGCTGGAATGGTGTCGGGTGACGTTATCCTGTCTTTCGATGGCAAAGACGTCGCAGACACTCGGGGTCTGGTGCGCACCGTGGGCAACACTCAGGTCGGCAAGGCCGTGCGCGTCATAGTGTTGCGTGATGGTAAAACCGAGACGTTGCTCATCACGCTGGGCCGCCGGGAAGAAGCCGAAAATGCCGTGCCGGCTGCGGTCACCCCGGCGCCTGACGCGCCTGCCATTTCCGAGGTTCTCGGCATGACTCTGGCCACCTTGACAGATGAAATGCGCAGCGAACTTGACCTGACCGCCGCGATCACGGGTCTGGTGGTGACCGATGTGTCGGAAGACAGCGAAGCCTATGAGAAGAACATCCGCGCCGGTGACATCCTGACCGAAGCCGGCCAGCGCAAGATCACCAGCACGGCTGACCTTGACGATCGTATCGCCGAAGCGCGGGATGCCGGGCGCAAATCGTTGTTGCTGCTGGTGCGTCGCGCGGGCGAGCCGAGGTTCGTCGCACTGTCGCTGGAATGATCCGGCCCACGCAACGTTCTACTCTGAAAAGGCGCCCTCACCGGGCGCCTTTTTGTTGATCAATCAGCGTCGCGCGACGGCTTCGGCACGGTCATAGACAGCCAGGCCCAGCCGCTTGGCGGCCGCAACCGACAGAACCGCGCTGTGCAGCCCTTCGGGCCTTTGAAAGCGGCGGATCGCAAGCTGTGTTTCAATGCTCATCTCGGCAGTGATTGCGTCTTCATACAGGCCCCGCGCGGCCAGCGCACGTTGCAGGCTGGCGATGAACTGTGGCGTCATGTCGGCGGGGCACAGCGTTTCGAACCAGATGTCGCGCCGGTCTTGCACGATGCGCGCCTCGGTCACGGTGCGGTAGGCCCCCGGAGTCAGAACTGTGCCGTCATCGGCGATTTCGGGCGGTTGCACGACCTGTTGTTCGGTGATGGTTTCGATGATTGCCGGGGTCATGTCGCGACTGTAGCAGGCGCCGGGGGCCGCGTCGGGCGGGCGGTCGCTGACTGAAAGTTCGGGTTCCAGAAACCGCTTCACATCGGGGGCCACCATGGGGCCACATCCGATCAGGACAAGAAACAGGCAGACCGGGCGCAAGGCCGGTGAAATTCGGTCGGGTCTCATGCTGCTCGGCCTCTGGCGGGACACGTCGGATGATCCTAGCGCAAACAGCTGCCTCGGAAAAGAGACTTGTCCACCGCGCCACTGCGGCGCAATTGACACTGGCATAGACGCGACGGCGCGACTAGGAACAGGGAAACATGCTGCGAAGGAAGACAGGACAAATGGCAAAGATTACCTATATCGAATATGGTGGTACCGAACATGTGGTCGAGGTGCCCACCGGCCTGACGGTGATGGAAGGCGCGCGCGACAACGGCATCCCCGGGATCGAGGCCGATTGCGGCGGTGCCTGTGCCTGTTCTACCTGCCATGTATATGTTCACCCCGATTGGGTGGCAAAGCTGCCGCATAAAGACAGCATGGAAGAAGACATGCTGGATTTCGCCTACAAACCCGATCCGGTACGCTCGCGTCTGACCTGCCAGCTGAAGGTGACCGACGCGTTTGATGGTCTGGTCGTGCAGATGCCGGAAAAACAGATATAGAGTGTACTGCGCAAACCCTATCTTGTTCAGCTGGGTGAGCCGATAACTTCAGCTGAGCGCAACACGCTCCAGAACGGCGCGCCCCGGTTCCTGCACCCGGGGTGCTGACCGGCAATCGGACACAGACGGTGCGATCCACCGAACAACTTCGCGCCGCGGCTGATTTCTTCTTGCCAAAAATACTCAAAATTCCGGCGATTCAGCCCAGAGCGCGCCACCCGATGTCGCGCCGACAAAACCCGCCGGGCCAATCCACGCCATCCACCAGACCATAGGCGCGGTCCCGCGCCTCGGCCAGGGTGGTGCCGCGCGCCGTTGCGCCCAGCACGCGCCCGCCATTGGCCACAACCGTGCAGTCCTTGCGCGCGGTGCCGGCGTGGAACATCACCGCGAAACTGTTGTCGCGCAGATGGTCCAGCCCGCCGATCGCATCGCCCTTGACATAGGCTCCGGGATAGCCCCGCGCGGCCATCACGACACACATCGCGTGGTCGTCGGCCCAGTTCACCCGCGCCTCGGCCAACCGCCCGCCAGCGCAGGCCAGCAGCAGGTCAAGCACCTGCGCCCCCAGACGCATCATCAGGCACTGACATTCCGGGTCACCAAAGCGCACGTTGTATTCCACCAGACGCGGCCGACCGTCTGCGATCATCAACCCGACGAACAGCACCCCCTGAAACGGCGTGCCCCGGCGCACCATTTCGGCCAGGGTGGGGCGCACGATCTGCGCCATGGTGGCCTCGGTCACCGCATCGGTCATCACCGGGGCGGGGGAATAGGCGCCCATGCCGCCGGTGTTTGGCCCGGTGTCGCCTTCGCCCGCGCGTTTGTGATCCTGGGCGCTGCCGAGGGGCAGAGCAGTTTCACCGTCACACAGCACAAAGAACGATGCTTCTTCGCCCTCCATGAATTCTTCGATCACCACCTCGGCCCCCGCCGCACCGAAGGCGCCGCCAAACATCTCGTCCACTGCGGTCAGCGCTGCCGCCTCGTCCATCGCGACGACCACGCCCTTGCCTGCGGCCAGACCGTCGGCCTTGACGACGATGGGGGCGCCTTGGGCACGGATGTAATCGCGCGCCGGGTCGGGTGCGGCAAACCGCGCCCAGGCTGCGGTTGGCGCGCCGGCGGCATCGCAGACCTCCTTGGTGAACCGCTTTGAGGCTTCCAGCCGCGCCGCGTCGCGCCCCGGCCCGAACACCAATAAACCGGCGCCGCGCAGATCATCGGCCACCCCGGCGGCCAAAGGCGCTTCGGGGCCGATGATCACAAAATCCACCGCGTTTTCCTCGGCAAACTGCACCACGGCCGCGCCGTCGGTGATGTTCAACGCGGCGCATTCGGCGATCTGCGCGATGCCCGCGTTGCCGGGTGCCACGAACAGGCGGTCGCATTTGGGGTTTTGCATCACGGCCCAGGCGATGGCATGTTCGCGCCCACCGCCGCCCAGAATGAGGATGTTCATGTCGCGCCTCGCTTTCCCTTGGCCTGCGGGCGTTCTAAGATGGTCTGACATCCATCACAAGGCCGTGCCATGTCTGATCTGATCGACGATCCCGCCCCGGGCGAAAACAGCCACGAATACACCGTGACCGAGATTTCGGGCGCCATCAAACGGGTGATCGAGGGCGAATTCGGCCGCGTGCGGGTGCGTGGCGAGGTGGGGCGCGTGTTCACCGCCCGCTCGGGGCATCTGTATTTCGACATCAAGGACGACCGCAGCGTTCTGGCCTCGGTTGCCTGGAAAGGCCAGGTGGGTGCCCTGTCCACCCTGCCCGAAGAAGGGATGGAGGTTGTCGCCACCGGTCAGCTGACCACCTTCGGGTCGCAAAGCAAATACCAGCTGACGGTGGATGATCTGCGCCCCGCCGGGGTGGGCGCGTTGATGGCGATGCTGGAAAAGCGCAAGAAACTGCTTGAGTCCGAAGGGCTGTTCGCCGCCGAACGCAAGCGCCCGCTGCCCTATCTGCCGCAGGTTATCGGCGTTGTCACCTCGCCTTCGGGTGCCGTGATCCGTGACATCCTGCACCGCTTGCGCGAACGGTTTCCGCGTCATGTGCTGGTCTGGCCCGTGGCGGTGCAGGGCAAGGAGTGTGCGCCGCAGGTGGCGCGGGCGATTCGCGGATTCAACGCCTTGGTCCCCGGCGGTGCCATAGCGCGCCCTGATCTGATTATCGTGGCGCGCGGCGGCGGCAGCATCGAGGATCTGTGGGGCTTCAACGAAGAAATCGTCGCGCGGGCGGCGGCGGAAAGTGCGATTCCACTGATCTCGGCCGTGGGTCATGAGACAGATACGACGCTGATTGATTTCGTGTCCGACAAGCGCGCGCCAACCCCCACCGCCGCCGCCGAACTGGCCGTGCCGGTGCGCGCCGATCTTCTGGCCTGGGTCACGGGGCAGGGGGCGCGGATGACCGGCGCGTCGGGGCGGATGCTGGCGCAACGGGGCCAGCGGCTGCGCGATCTGGCCCGCGCCTTGCCCCGGCTCGACACCCTGCTGGCCCCGGCGCGGCAGCGTCTGGACATGGCCAGCGCCCGCCTGCCCGCCGCTTTGACCCAGCGCACCGGATCGCAGCGCGCCCGCCTGACCGAGGCTGCGGCGGTGCTGCGCCCGCGCACCCTGGCGCTGCGCGTTGCCGGGGAAACCGCCCGTCTGACCAGTCTTGGCGCGCGGTTGGATCCGGGCCTGACCCGCGCGATCGAACGACAGGGGGACAGGCTGACCCAGAGGGCGAAGCGCCTGTCAGCCCAGCCTATCGCCCGCGCCATTGTCATGGGTCAGCGCGATCTTGACCGCCTGACCCAACGCCTGGCGCGCGCTCAGACGGAACGTCTGATCCTGGCCACCCAAAGGCTCGATACGCTGGAACGGCTGCGCCAGACACTGGGGTACAAGCAGACCCTGAAACGCGGCTATGCCGTCGTGCGCAGCGGGGACAATGTTGTTACCACCCGTGCAGCGGCGCGCAAGGCCGGCGCGCTGAGCGTTGAATTTGCCGATGGTCGGCTTGACCTTGATCGTCCCGTTACCGTGCCGAAGCGACGTAATCCGCCCAAGGCGCCGCCGGAACAGGGTGAATTGTTGTGATCCTGCCTGTGATTTGCCCAAAATCCAATCAAATGCCGTCACAAACGGCGCAGGCCGTTATCCTGTCGGTTGGCGGTGGTGTGGAAACGCTGTATCTCTCACCCAACAGCAACCGGGATACAGCATCATGAAGCGCCCCATTGTCGGAATCATCGGCAACCAGAATCTTTTGAACGATCAATATCCTGTCACCGCCGGGGGGTTGATGAACTCCGAGGCGATTGCCACCGTTTCGGGCGCCTTGCCCCTGCTGATCCCGGCCGATCCGCGGCTGGTCTCGCTGCCTGATTTGCTGGCGGCCTGTGACGGGTTTCTGTTGACCGGCGGCCGCCCCAATGTGCACCCCGAGGAATATGGCGAAGCGGCGACCGAAGCCCATGGTGCGTTTGACCGCGCCCGCGATGCCATTACCCTACCTCTGGTGCGCGCTTGCGTCGAACGTGGCCAGCCGTTTCTGGGCATTTGCCGCGGGTTTCAAGAGGTTAACGTGGCGATGGGCGGCACGTTGGATCCTGAAATCCGTGATCTGCCGGGCCGGATGAACCACCGGATGCCCCCGGACGGGACTTTGGAGGAAAAGTTTGAGTTGCGCCATGCCGTGACTTTTTCTGATGGTGGCGTCTTCCACCGACTGATGGGCGCGCAATCGGTCATGACCAACACGTTGCACGGCCAAGGTATTCGGATGCCCGGCCAGCGCATCGTGATCGACGGACGCGCCCCCGACACCACACCCGAGGCGATCTATGTCGACGGCGCGCTGGGGTTCACTTTGGCGGTGCAGTGGCACCCGGAATGGAACGCCGCCAACGACCCGGTGTCGCGCCCGCTGTTCACGGCATTCGGGGCGGCGGTGGCGGCTTGGGCAGAAGGAAAACGCGCGCCTGTCGCCAAGGCATCGTGAGGCGGCATCGTCAGAACTTACCGGTGGAGATTTCGATTGGCTCAGCTCGTTCGCCCTGTCCAAACCGGTTGAGTCCGCACCTTGGCCCGCAGCCCACATTTCGCGTCAAACGCCGATGCGCGGGCCCAGACACTGCATCGGTTCGTCGGATTGAAGCGCCTCGTACAGTTCGCTGCCGGGCGGATCGCCACGAAATCGCGCGCGTAGAGAGCTACCTTCTTTGAAGAATGTCCAACATTGCGGGCCGGTTCCATCCTCGTAAATGAAACAGATTTCACTACCTTCCGTGTACCATTCGCCGTCTTTGCAGGCCCCATCCATGAAGGACCAGCGGACGCGGCGATTGGGCAGATATTCTTCAACGCCGTAAGACATCCCACCCGCGTTGAAATACAGCGTCTTGCCTTGGGTATACGCATCGAATTCAGCACCGTTGAGCGGCGTTTCCGCCGTTGCGGGCAGGGCCAGCGCCAAGATGGCGGAGATCGAGAGGGCGTAGACGATTTTCATGGAGAAATTATCGCACAGTTTGGGCGGCTCTGCCAGACGGGTTGCGGGAGCAAGGCCATTTTGTGGGATCACATCCGCGTCAGGCGACCGAGACGTGGTGTATATCGCCCTTGTTTCGCCACGCTTTGGCTCGCTTGTCCATCAAGCGGCGCCAGGCAGGCGGGTAAAGTGCAATCATCCCCATGACCGGCAGGGATCGGGGCAGCAATGGCACATCTTTGCCGAGGTCGAGCGTTGGATATGGTTTGGCCGGGTGCGCGTGGTGATCGGAATGTCGGGGGGCATTCAGCATCAGAGCAGCGGAATAGACTTGGGATGCGTTCCAGCTGTGCTGTGGCCCGACGGGTTCCAGTTGGGCGCGGGCAATTCGGCGCCGCTCCAGCCCGTAATGCTGCACATAGTCTGACATCAACAGCTGCGCCTGGGCAAACAGGGCCAAGGCCAGATACCAAAGCAGGCCAAAACCCCCGCCGATCAGGCCGGCCAGCGCAAGACAGCCGAAGCTGCCCAGCACATAAACCGTATAGGGATGGTGCAACAGCCTGCCGTCATGTGAGGTCCGGCACAGATCGGCACGTTCTGCCTGCCATCCCGCAGCGAACCCGTCGGGCCAGGCGCGCGCGGCAAAACCATAAAAGCTTTCGCCCAGTTGCGCGGTGTTCGGATCGTCCGGCGTACCGACAAAGCGATGATGAACCTTGCGGTGGGCCGAGGTGTGATGCCCGAACAGTAGCGAAATGAACAGCCATTTACCTGTCTGAAACAAATGTCTGTCGGGGCGGTGAATCAATTCATGTGCGTTGGAATTGCTGACCTGGCCCAGCCACAGCCCGACGCCCATGAACAATCCGATGTGCTGCGCCGTCGACAGGGCCGTGCCGCGACCCAGACCGTAAAGGGTGAAAAACAACAACAGGACATGTGCCCCGGCCAGCACAACCGACAGCCGATCGTCGGCGGGAAATTCGATCGCCGTATCCTCAACCCGGGAGGTATGATCGATCAAACTGTCCAGTCCTGCGACAAGAACTGTCATGCAGCCCAGCCCCAGCCAGACGACAGGCCCGCCGAACACCCCGCCCAGCACCAGCGGGACGACAGGCAGCAGCGTGGCAAATGCAAACAGGTGGCGAGGATCGGCTTTCATGATTTCCATGATAGAGGCCCATAAATGAAAAGCCAGTAAACAAGATGGCGCAATCGAGGCAACATTTGTTTCCGATGAACGCCGCCGCACCGTCGACGGTGGCGTGTGGGATGCGGCGGGTGTCGTATTTCGGATGGGCGCGCGGTGACGCGCGGGCTAAGCTGTGGCCAGACAGGCAAGGGCAGGACGCGGCATGGCAATGGACGAACGCAAGGGTGTATGGAAATCCGGCAAGGGGCGCGGGCGCAAGACGCCCAAGGGACGGCAGCCGGATGATGTTGCATTGGCCTTTGTGCGTGATTTGCTGGGCGAAAGGCCGCGACGGCGTGATCTGCTGATCGAATTCCTGCATTTGATTCAGGATGCCGAGGGGCATCTTTCGGCGGCCAATCTTTGCGCCCTCGCCGTGGAACTGCGTCTGTCGATGTCTGAAGTATATGAGGTTGCAAGTTTTTATGCCCACTTTGACGTGATCAAGGAAGGCGCGGTGCCGCCGCCCGCCCTGACGATCCGTGTCTGCGATTCGTTGTCTTGCGAACTGGCCGGGGCGCAGGCGTTGAAAGCTGCGCTGGAACAGGGGCTTGACGCGGCACAGGTGCGGGTATTGCGGGCGCCCTGTATGGGGCGTTGCGACACGGCGCCTGTGGTGGAACTGGGCCACGCCCATATTGACAGTGCAACCCCGGAAAAGGTGCGCGCGGCGATTGCAGCGGGTGACATCCACTGTCACATTCCCGACTATCAAGGCTATGATGCCTATGTTTCCGATGGGGGTTACAGCACTTTTGCGACAATCGCTGCCTCGGGTGATTGGGAAGCGGTGCAGGACATGCTGTTGGCTGCGGGTCTGCGCGGTCTGGGGGGCGCCGGCTTTTCGTCCGGCAAGAAATGGGGCTTCGTGCGGGGCAATCCCGGGCCGCGTTACCTGGCCGTGAACGGCGACGAAGGCGAACCCGGCACGTTCAAGGATCGGTATCATCTCGAACGCAGCCCGCATTTGTTTCTCGAGGGCATGTTGACCGCCGCATGGGCCATCGAGGCGGAAACCTGTTTTATCTACATGCGTGATGAATACCCGACGGTGTTGGAGATTTTGCGTATTGAAATCAATGCACTGGAGGGGGCGGGGTTGATTTCCCCCGGTTATGTCGAACTGCGGCGCGGCGCGGGCGCTTATATCTGCGGCGAGGAAAGCGCGATGATCGAAAGCATTGAGGGCAAGCGTGGCCTGCCGCGACATCGCCCCCCCTATGTGGCGCAGGTCGGGATCTTTGGCCGCCCGACCCTGGTGCATAATGTTGAAACCTTGCACTGGGTCGCGCGGATCTGCCGCGAAGGGCCGGAAATCCTGTCGTCGGTGTCGCACAATGGGCGCAAGGGCTTGCGCAATTATTCGGTTTCCGGGCGGGTTGCGCGGCCGGGGGTGTATCTGTTGCCCGCCGGTTCGACGATCACCGAAATCATCGACGCCGCCGGGGGCATGGCCGCCGGGCATGTGTTCAAGGCCTATCAGCCGGGCGGGCCGTCCTCGGGCCTTTTGCCGGCCAGCATCAACGACGTGCCGCTGGATTTCGACACCCTGCATCCATTGGGCAGCTTCATTGGTTCGGCCGCTGTCGTTGTCTTGTCCGAGGCCGACCGGGCGCGGGATGCGGCGCTGAACATGCTGCGGTTTTTCGAGGATGAAAGCTGTGGCCAATGCACGCCATGCCGGGTGGGCTGTGAAAAGGCGGTCAAGTTGATGCAGGCCGAACGATGGGACACCGGTTTGCTGGAGGATCTGTGCAGCGCCATGGCTGATGCGTCGATCTGTGGGCTGGGTCAGGCGGCGCCGAACCCGATCCGCCTGACGATGCAGCACTTTGCAGACGAAATATAGGGCAGGGCACACACCTGTTCATGTCGCCGCGAATCTGCGTCGCTTTGGCCAACCAACGCCGCTTTGCCGACCGTGCTGCATGCCGCTGGAAAACACTGGGCTGACTGTGATCATTGGCCGGTGTCTGCGCGTCGCCCTTCCATCTGCGCCACAACTGGCCTAACTGGTGAAAAGGGTTGCGAGGGGGCCGTGCATGTCATTTTTCAACAAACTGAAAAGCCGGCTGTTCAAAAGCGCATCCAAGCTCGAGGAGGGCGTGGATGCCATCGTTGGGGATGCCAACGCCGTGCCGCCCGACGCGGTGACGCCTGCCCCGGCGCCAAAACCCGGCCTGCTGGATCGGCTGGTGGGCCGCAGCGGCGGCGACCCTGCGGCGCGCCGGGCGTTGGACGATACCATGCTGGAGCAGCTGGAAGACCTGCTGATCGCCGCCGACATGGGGGTGCAGACCGCCGCCCGCGTCACCGCCAACATGGCCGAAGGACGGTTCGGAAAGCGGCTGTCGGGGGCCGAGGTGCGCGCACTGATGGCGCAGGAAATCGCCCGCATCATGGAACCGGTGGCGCGGCCGATGCCGCTGTATCCGAACCGGCCCCAGGTGGTGCTGGTGGTGGGGGTGAACGGATCGGGCAAGACCACGACCATCGGCAAGCTGGCCTCGCAGTTTCGCGCGGCGGGCAAAACGGTGGTGATTGCGGCAGGCGACACGTTTCGCGCCGCTGCGGTGGAACAGTTGCAGGTCTGGGGTGAACGGGCCGGCGTGCCGGTTCTGACGGCGCCCGAAGGGTCGGACCCGGCGTCGCTGGCCTTTGATGCGATGACCAAAGCGGCGGAAAGCGGTGCCGATCTGTTGCTGATCGACACGGCGGGGCGGTTGCAGAACCGCGCCGACCTGATGGAGGAGTTGTCCAAGATCGTGCGGGTGATCCGCAAGAAAGACCCCAGCGCGCCGCATAACACCCTGTTGGTGCTGGATGCCACGACCGGGCAGAACGCGCTGCAACAGGTTGAGATTTTCCGCAAACTGGCCGATGTCACCGGCCTTGTAATGACCAAGCTGGACGGCACGGCACGGGGCGGCGTCTTGGTCGCGCTGGCCGATCGCTTTGGCCTGCCGATCCATGCCATTGGCGTGGGTGAACAGATTGACGACCTCGCGCCGTTTGATCCTGAGGAATTCGCCCTTGCCCTTACCGGAAGCGAGAGCTGATTGCGCCGCGCCCCGAGGCCCCCGGAATGAGCGATTGGTTGATTTCCCTCGATGGTACTGCGGCGGGGCATCGGCTGGCCATGGCGCTGGCGCTGGCGGCGGCGGTGCTGCACGCGGTGTTCGGGGCGCTGCAAAAAGGGATGCACGATCCGTGGCTGACCCGCGGGGCGATCGACATGTTTCTGTTCCTGTTCGCCTTGCCGATGGCGCTGTTTCTCGTTCCTTGGCCGCAGGGTGCGGAATGGTTGCTGCTATTGGGCGCGCTGGGCATCCATTTCATGTACAAGCTGGGCATGGCCCAGGCTTATTCGCGGGGCGCGTTCACCGTGGTCTATCCGGTGGTGCGGGGCGCCGGGCCGTTGTTCACGGTGATCGGGGCCTGGCTGATCTTCGGAGAAATCTTCGTGCCGCTGCAATGGCTGGGCGTGGCGGTTTTGTTGGCGGGGATTTTCGGGTTGGCCGTTTACAACCTGATCTATATCGATGTGCAGCGTGACACGCTTGTCCCGGCGCTGTGGATCGCGGTGGCCACCGGCGGGCTTGTCGCGCTTTACACCACCTATGATGCCTATGGCATCCGCACCACGCCCGATCCGTTCACCTTCCTCGCCTGGTTCTTTGTCATCACGTCGGTCGATTTTCCGTTCATCGCCTTGGTCAGATACCGCCGCATGGCCAATCCGCCCGTCTTGGGGCCGCTGCTGCGGCGCGGGGCGATCGGGGCCTTGGTGGCTTTTGGCAGTTTTGGGTCGATCATGCTGGCGACGCGGCTGGGCAAGGTGGGCGAGGCGGCGGTGCTGCGCGAAACCTCGACGGTGTTTGCGGCGCTGATCGGCTGGCTGGTGCTGGGCGAAAAGGTGGGGCCGCGACGTATGGCCCTTATGGCGTTGATTGCGCTGGGTGCTGTGATAGTTGAGATGGGCAGATAGGAGCGCATTGCACATGACCCGACCGGCCAAACCGATCAACCCGATCCTGAAACAGCTTTTGGAGCTTGGCCCGCCCCTGTTGTTTTTCGTGGTCTACTTGCGGATTCGGGACAATAGCTATGATTGGAACGGCACCGAGTATTCCGGTTTCATCGTCGCCACCCTTGTGTTCGTGCCGATCCTTCTGGTGTCGATCGCTCTGCTCTGGGGGCTGACCGGCAAGCTGAGCCGGATGCAAGTGTTCACCGCCTTCATGGTCATCTTCTTTGGCGGCCTCACGGCCTGGGCCAATGATGAGAGGTTCTTCAAGATGAAGACGACCATCGTTTATGGGTTGTTTTCGGTGCTTCTGGGTATTGGGCTGCTGCGCGGGCGCAGTTATCTGGCCTATGTGATGTCTGAAATGCTGCCGCTGCGCGATGTGGGCTGGATGATCCTGACCCGGCGTTTGACGCTGTTTTTCGCCGTCCTCGCCGTGGGTAATGAAATCGTCTGGCGTACCATGTCCACCGACACCTGGGTCAAGATCGAAACCTTTGCCTTTCCGGCGCTTATGTTCGCCTTTTTGTGGTGGCAGATCATGGCGTTGCAGCCCTATCTGATCGAAGAAGACACAAAAGACGACGCCGCAGCGCCCTGACGCGGTTCACGACATCCTGTGTTCGGATGGCCGCTGCGATCGAACATCATACCGGGCGTCACGCACCTCTTGCGAAACGCGACGCCATGCGTTTCAGCGTTTGAACAACAGGTCTTGCGCCTGTCTGTCATTCTGCAAATTGTTGCGCTTTTCGGCCGCAACGGCACGCCCGGCCTGGACCCCGGGGCGCGCGCCAACCACATCCAGCCAGCGCGCCATGTGCGGTTTGTCGTCCAGCGTTTGCTGCTGGCCTTCCCACAGGCAGGCCCAGGGCCAGATTGCCATGTCGGCGATGGAAAAGAAATCGCCGGCGACGAATGCGTGCTGCGCCAGTTGCCGGTCCAGCACGCCGTACAGACGCCCGGTTTCGCGGCGATACCGATCCTTGGCATAGGGCAGGTCGTTGGGCGGGTCCATCGCCGGGGCGTATTTCAGGAAATGATGCGCCTGACCCGCCATCGGGCCAAGGCCCCCCATCTGCCACATCAGCCACTGGTCCACCGCGATGCGGTCGCGCTCGGTCGGGCCGCCGAATTGGCCGGTCTTGCGGGCGAGGTATTGCAGGATCGCGCCAGATTCAAAGATCGAGATCGGTGCGCCGTCCGGGCCCTCGGGGTCGGTGATCGCGGGCATCCTGTTGTTCGGCGCGATTTTCAGGAACTCAGGCTCGAATTGTGCGCCCGCACCGATGTCGATCAGATGCACTGAGTAGGGCAGGCCCATTTCCTCAAGTGCGATGGTGATTTTCCAGCCGTTCGGCGTGGGCCAATAGAACAGGTCGATGGGGTGGGTCATGGTTGGCTCCGCTTGTGCGGGGTTAGTTTCGGCCAATCGTCCGGCGGGCGCAAGGCCCGGTCTGGCTACATCGGCCTGCGTGGGGCGATTCCGGTCAGGTTCAGCCCTTGGGGCAGAAAGGCCGGGCGGGCCCTGCGGCGGGCCGGCAAATGGGCGCGCAGCATCGCGGGGGGCAGGGTTTCGGGCGCCGCGAACCAGCGCCGGTACAGCCCGAACACCCCGGGCCGCAAATAACCCGACCAATGGCACACGCGCCGGGACGGGCGGGCGATGCGGTGGCCCAGACCATGCAGCGCCGCCGCATGTCCGGCATCGTCGATGCGCAGGTTCACCCAATTCGCGCCGCCGTCAAAGCCGCGGCCGATGCTGCGCCGCCCGAGGCCGAGGCCCGCCTCCAGCAGCATATCGAACATCAGGTTTTCCCCCGAGGTGACGTTCAGCACCTCGGCATCGCGCCCCGCAGGGCTGGCCATGGCGCACGCCGCGTTGCTGCGGAACGCCGCGCCCGACAACAGCACCACCCGCCCGACGCTGCCCTGCGGGGCGCGGCGTATCGCCGACAATGTGACCAACGCGCCAAGGCTGTGGGCGATCACCTGTGCGCCGTGCCCGCGCACCTCGGCCACAAGGGCCAGCAGCCGGGCCAGATCGCGCCCGGCCCGGTGCGCCGCCCGCCAGGCCCGCCAGATCGTGCCGCGTGAATTCCAGCCAAAGGCGATGCACAGCGGCTCTTGCTCGGGTGGTGTCCGGCCGACACCCAGGTGGCGGGGCCAGGACAGGCCGCGCGCACGTTTGCGCGGTGCCAACGACAGAATGTCGGTAAAGGGGCAGAAGTCCTGCGAATGGGGCGAGAATTTATAACCATGCACCATGACGATCACCGGGGCGGTGGCAGGCAGGTTGGCCAAGGCGGCCCGCAGGTCTGCTTCGCCCTCGATTTCCGTGCAATATCGGATCAGCGGCATCTGATGCGTCCTTTCCAGCCTTGTCCGTGGGATCGCACAGAATTGCGGCGCGCAGATGAAACTGAGGTTACAGGACCGTGACGCTGCTTGACCGGCTTGCGGCACCCGGCTATCTCACCTGTACTGACCGTGGCGATTTGTTCACCGGATTGCGGGCCACGTTAAAGATTCCGCTAAAGAGGTCGGGACAAAGGGCCCCGGCGTCGTTGACGGTGGGGGTTTTTGTTGGAAAGGGCACCCCATGACCAAGGATTGGAACACGCGCACCAAACTGGTGCATGCCGGGACGCGGCGCAGCCAGTATGGCGAAGTGTCCGAGGCGATCTTCCTGACCCAGGGCTTTGTCTATGACACTGCCGAGGCGGCCGAGGCACGGTTTCTCAAGGCGGGGCCGGATGAATTCATCTATGCCCGCTATGGCAACCCCACTGTGCGCATGTTCGAAGACCGTATCGCCGCGTTGGAAGGGGCCGAAGATGCCTTTGCCACGGCAAGCGGCATGGCGGCGGTGAACGGCGCACTGATGTCGATGCTGAAGGCGGGCGATCATCTGGTGGCATCGCGGGCGCTGTTCGGATCATGCCTGTATATCCTGGAAGACATCCTGACCCGGTTTGGTGTCGAGGTGACGTTTGTCGATGGCACCGATCTGGATGCCTGGCGCGGTGCCATCCGCGCGGACACGACGGCAGTCTTCCTTGAATCGATCTCGAACCCCACGCTTGAGGTGATCGACCTTGAGGCGGTGGCGGAAATCGCCCATGGCGTTGGCGCTCTCGTGGTGGTGGACAACGTGTTTGCCACCCCGATTTACAGCCGTGCCTTGCAGATGGGCGCCGATGTGGTGATCTATTCCACCACAAAACATATCGACGGGCAGGGCCGGTGCCTGGGCGGCGTGGTGCTGGGCAGTCAACAGTTTATCCGCAAGACGGTGGAACCCTATCTGAAACACACCGGCGGGGCGATGTCGCCATTCAACGCCTGGGTGATGCTGAAGGGTATGGAAACGCTGGACATTCGCGTGCGCGCGATGACCGACAGCGCCACCGCAATTGCCACAGCGCTGGACGGTGACGCGCGGCTGGCGCGGGTGATCTTTCCGCACCTGCCCAGCCACCCCCAGCACGCCGTGGCGCGCCGGATGATCGCGCGGGGCGGCACCATGCTGTCGCTCGACATCAAGGGCGGGCAGGCGGCGGCGTTCCGGTTCCTCAACGCGTTGCAGATTTTCACGATCTCCAACAACCTGGGCGATGCGAAATCAATTGTCACCCATCCCGCCACCACCACCCATCAGCGGCTGGGCGAAGACCAGCGCATGGCACTGGGCATCACCCCCGGCCTTGTGCGGGTCAGTGTCGGGCTGGAAGACGCCGACGATTTGCTGGCCGACCTCACCGGGGCGCTGGCCGCCGTCTGAGGCGCGATGTCAGTGCGAAGGATCGGTTCGGCTGCGGCTTTTTGATCAAAATGTCGCAGGCCAGGCGGCAAGTGATCCAGTTTTGCCCCGGTACACGAAGACGTGTAATATCGGTGACAAACCGATTGTGCCGATTACGTTGTCCGATACTGAAACAGAAGGGGTCGCACCATGAACATCCACACGGCCGAACTTGAGCGCGCGCCCAATCGTGACGACGCCGCGCGCGCCCTTCGGGTGCTGCGCAGCTGGGCCGGTCAGGCCAATGCAACCGAGATCGACACGCTGGACCCTGCCATCGCGCGGTTGATGCCGGGCCTGGCCCCAGTGGCCTATCCGGTGCTGTCGCGCGACTATCCCGATGGATTTCGCGTTGATGACGCTTACAAGGCCACGCTGCCTGATTTGCAAAATGGCCCTGAGTCGCTGATCAAAGGCACGCACAAGCGGATTCAGCATGTCGGGATCAGCAATTTCCGCCTGCCGCTGCGCTATCTCACCCGCGACTCGGGGGAGGTGACCCTGGAAACCGCCGTGACCGGCAGCGTGTCACTGGAAGCGGATCAGAAGGGCATAAACATGTCGCGCATCATGCGCAGCTTTTATGCCAAGGCCGACAAGACCTTCGGATTTGACGTGGTCGATGGGGTGCTTGATGCCTACAAGGCCGATCTGGGCGCTTTTGACGCAAGGATTCAGCTGCGTCTTTCCTTTCCGATGCGGCAAACCGCGCTGCGCTCGGGGCTGTCGGGATGGCAGTATTACGACATTGCGCTGGAACTTGTGGAACGCGCCGGCCAGCGGCAAAGGATCGTGCATCTGGACTATGTTTATTCCTCGACCTGCCCCTGTTCGCTGGAATTGTCTGAACATGCCCGCGCCAACCGCGGCCAGCTGGCCACGCCACATTCGCAACGCTCGGTCGCGCGGTTGTCGATGGAGCTGGACCTGGACGCGCCCGCGCCGCTGTTCGAGGATCTGATCGAAATGTGCCGCAGTGCGATCGTCACGGAAACCCAGGTGATGGTGAAGCGCGAGGATGAACAGGCCTTTGCCGAGCTGAATGCCGCCAATCCGATCTTTGTCGAAGATGCCGCCCGGCTGTTTGCCGAGGCCATGCAGCGAGATCCACGCATTGCCGATTTCCGCGTCATCGCCAGCCATCAGGAAAGCCTGCACAGCCACGATGCGGTGTCGGTTCTGTGCCAGGGGCCGACGTTTGATCAGGCCAGCTTTGATCCGCGGCTGTTTGCCGGGTTGTTCCACACCGGGTGAGCCGGCGTGGGGGCGTCTGGCGTGATTGGGGCTCTGCCCCAAACCCCGAGGTATTTCGAGCAAGAAAGAGACGATCTGTCGCAACTTTTTTGGCATTGACTGCGCCGTCAAGTCGCGCGGCTGGTGCGGGCGGTTGACAGTTTCACCCGCTGCGGCCAAGCCTGCTGAATGATCGACCTGCGCCCCGTTGGATATGTGATTGGCCTTCTGGTGGCCGCCCTCGGGGCGACCATGGTTGTCCCGATGGCCGTGGATATGGTGGCGCACAACGGCCATTGGCCGGTGTTTCTGGAAACTGGCGTGATCGTATCGCTGACCGGCGGGCTGATCGCGTTGGCCTGTGCCAATGGTGTTGTCGAGCGGATTTCAATCCAGCAGACGTTTCTTCTGACAACAGGCGTATGGGTGATGTTGCCGGTCTTTGGCGCGTTGCCTTTTGTTTTGGGGGCGACAGAGGCCAGCCTGACCGATGCGATGTTTGAGGCGATGTCGGGGCTGACGACTACGGGCTCGACAGTGTTCGTTGGGCTGGATGCGCTGCCTCGCGGGCTGTTGCTGTGGCGATCAATGCTGCAATGGTTCGGTGGAATCGGGGTTATCGTCGTGGCAATGGTGTTTTTGCCTGAACTGCGGGTGGGCGGAATGCAGATCTTTCGCTCGGAGGCGTTTGACACGATGGGCAAGATCCTGCCCCGCGCGGCCGAGATTGCCGCGCAGATCAGCTGGATTTATGTGGTGCTGACGTTTGTCTGTTTCCTGACCTATCTCGGCCTCGGGATGCCCAGCTTTGAGGCGATCAATCATGCGCTGACCACCCTGTCGACCGGCGGGTTTTCCACCACGGACCGTTCGTTTGGCGCGTTTCAGGGGGCGCCGGAATATGCCGCGTCGGTTTTCATGATCCTGGCCAGCCTGCCTTTCGTGCGCTATATCCAACTGATCGCGGGGTCGGCGCAGCCGTTGTGGCACGACCCTCAGGTGCGCGGCTATCTGAAGGTAATCGTTCTGGTCACCGCAGTGCTGACTGTTTTTCAGACAATTCTGCTGGACCGCGCGAATGAAGAGGCGTTTCGTGAAGCCTTGTTCAACGTCACCTCGATCATATCCGGCACCGGCTATGCCAGTGTCGATTATCAGCTTTGGGGCAGTTTCGCCATGGTGGTGTTTTTCCTGATCGGGCTGGTGGGCGGCTGTGCGGGATCAACCTGTTGTTCGGTCAAAATTTTCCGCTATCAGATCCTGTTTTCGGCGATCAGCGCGCAGGTATTGCGCATCCATTCGCCGCATGGCGTGTTCGGGCCGCGGTATGACGGACGCAAAGTGGATGACGATGTGCTGAACTCGGTCATGGCGTTTCTGGTGCTGTTCGTCGTGTCCCTGGGGGCTTTGGCGGTGTTGCTGGCGATGACCGGGCTGGACATGGTGACTGCGCTGTCAGGGGCGGCCACGGCAATTGGCAATATTGGGCCTGGCCTTGGGCCGATCATTGGTCCGGCGGGCAATTTCGCGCCGATCAATGATTTGGCCAAGTGGCTGTTGATACTGGGAATGTTGGTGGGGCGGCTTGAGTTGATGGCGGTCTATGTTCTGTTCACCGCCATGTTCTGGAGAAACTGACGGTGAAACCGATGGCACCGGATGCCAGATATTCCGGAGAGGCAGAGCATCGGGTCGATTCCATGAATTGAGGAAAACCGACCCGTTGCAGTCGATGTCCCGGCACGAACAAGGCCGGTCGTGTTGAGCTGACGGCGCACCCAGTGCACTGGCCTGCAAGACACACGTCACGGCGCAAGGTCATGCCTCACGCCGTTCAGGAGCATATCAGCGCCAGCAGCTGACCAGCACCGTCATATCCACCGCCAGATCGTTCAGCAGTCCGGATTTCAGCGCAGGGCGCTGTTCGGCGGCAGATGCGCTCAGGCTATTATCCGACAGGAACAGCGCGATGGTATCGACATCCACGGCGAAGGCCACGTCGCCCGGCAGGGTGCGCCCGCTTTGATCGTCATGGGGCAGCAACATGCCCATGACCGCGCCACTGGTGTCCAGGATCGGCCCACCTGCGTCGTCTGGCCGCACGGCCAGATCGAACCGCCGGATCGTGTCCTCACCCGCCAGTCCGCGCAAATCGGCCAGTGTTCCGAAGGTCAGCGACGGCGCGCCAAGAATACCGCCAAAGGCATAGCTTGACAGGACGATGTCGGATTGCAGGCGCGGCACGCCGGTCTGGAACCGGGCGTAGGCACGCGGCGCGAGAGCCTGGTTTGGCGCCAGCAAGGCGAGGCCAGTGGCGGGATCGCTTGCCACAAGGCGGGCCTCGACCTCTTCGTTCAAGGTGATCTGGCGGCATGATTGCACCGCCGACGCCGTGGTCAGGACAGACCCGCGGGGGTCAACGTAAAACCCGCTGCGCGACACGGCGGGGCGGCGGATTTCAAGACCCGCCAACAAGTCAATGCTTTGGTCTTCGGTCGGCTCGCCAACCAAATCGTCCATCACGACACCGCGCAGGGCGACGAAGCTGGCCGTCATCCTTTCAACCACCCGCTGACGACGTTGTTCGTCGCCGCGTGGCCAGATCAGGGTGAAGCCCTTGACGGCGCCATCGCGCGCCACGGCTTCGGTGTGGCTGATGAAATCGGTGCCTTCGCCGATCAGGGTGAAGGCGGCGTTGCGTTTTTCCCGTGCGCCCTGTTCCGGCACGATTTCCAAGGTTTGCATGATGTCATAAAGGCCGAACAGGGTGTCCACATCGCCCGCTTGCGAGATCAGCAGCACTTTGGGATAGGCCGCACCATCATGGGCGCCATAATGCGCAAAGGGCGGTTCAAAGGTGTCGAAACCGACCATCGCGAGGGGTAGATCAATTTCGATTCCGGCAACTTCATCGCGCACGGTTTCCATACCGAGCCCCGCCAACACCGCGTTATAGGCGGCCAGCAAAACGGCGCGCTGGCGGGTGGTCAGGATGCCGGTGGTGTCAAATCCGTTGGCGGCCTGCCAGGCGGCCATGCTGTTGCGCGTGCCGGGGCCAAAGGCACCGTCGATCGCGGCGGTATAGTATCCCTCCCATTGCAGGGCGATCTGCAACTGCCGACGCTCTTCGGCGCTCAGCCGGGCCTCGCTGCGGCGCGCCTCGGCGGGGGTTTCATCGATCGGAGCGGCGGGCACCTCGACCGGGGCGGGCGCGATGACCGTTGGCTGGGCCGGCGCGGGCAGGGCAGGCTGGGCGGGCGCCATGCTGGCCGCGCCGCCGATGGGCCAGAACTGGGCGGTGAAATTGCTGCCGTCGGTGACGAAGCTGTCGCCGGGAATCAGCCCCTGACGGCGCAGCAGGACACGTTCCTGTTCGGCTGTCGTCTCGTCCAGCGGACCAATTGCAATGGCGTGCCAGTTGGTGTTGCCAAGCCGAAACCCCTGGACGCTTTCGATGCGCTGGGCATAGCTGGCGGCGCGTTCCTGCGCGGTTTGGGCACTGGGCTGGGCCTCGATCTGCAACCACACAACCTGTTGGGCTGCGGCGACACTGGCCCACAGCATTGTCAAGATAACCGCCAGTGTTCTGAAAAAACCAATCATTATAACCCGATCAACCCTTGTTCTTGAATACCCGACGCGACAGTGAACCTTAACAGCGACATATATGGCCGGAGGTCAAGAAACATTGAAGTTATGTCGTGGCGCAATTGACCCTTGTTGCCCTTCTGCCTATGCAAGGTTCGGCTTTGCTTCCCTAATTCCGAGATCGTTCCATGGACACGCCGCGCAGTTTTCAAGAGATCATCCTCAAGTTGCAAACCTATTGGGCGCGGCAGGGCTGCGCGGTTTTGCAACCCTATGATCTTGAGGTGGGGGCAGGTACGTTTCACCCCGCGACAACCCTCAGGGCCCTTGGCCCGCGCCCTTGGGCGGCCGCCTATGTGCAGCCGTCACGCCGACCGACCGACGGGCGTTATGGTGAAAATCCCAACCGGTTGCAGCATTATTACCAGTTTCAGGTGCTGATCAAACCGTCGCCCCCTGATCTGATGGCGCTTTACCTCGGCTCGCTCGCGGCGATCGGCATTGATATGGCCCTGCATGACATCCGCTTTGTCGAGGACGACTGGGAATCGCCCACCCTCGGGGCCTGGGGTCTGGGGTGGGAAGTGTGGTGCGATGGCATGGAAGTGTCGCAGTTCACCTATTTCCAACAGGTCGGGGGCCATGATTGCCGTCCGGTATCAGGCGAGCTGACCTATGGGTTGGAGCGTTTGGCGATGTATGTGCTGGGCATCGATCATGTCATGGAGATGCCGTTCAACGATCCGTCGGCGCCCATCCCGCTGCGCTATGGCGATGTGTTTCGCCAGACCGAACAGGAATATTCGCGTTGGAACTTCGATGTGGCCGATACCGAAATGCTGTTGCAGCATTTCAAGGATGCCGAGGCCGAATGTGCCCGAATCCTGGCCGAACCGATGGATGATCCGAAAACCGGAACGCGCATCGTCATGGCCCACCCGGCCTATGACCAATGCATCAAGGCGTCGCATCTGTTCAACCTTCTGGACGCGCGCGGCGTGATCTCGGTGACCGAACGACAGGCCTATATCGGCCGGGTGCGCGCTTTGGCCAAAGCCTGTGCCGACGCCTATCTGCAAACGGCCCAGGGCGGGTGGGCCGCATGAATGGCCGGATCATGGCGGGTTCCATCGTGATCACATCGCTCATCGCCGGTGTGACGATGTATTATTTCCAGGTTTACGGCTTTTACGACAAGGTCGCCTATCAGCCGGGCGACATCCGACTGACTGTGCTGGTCACCGGAGCGCCCGAGCCGATGTTGGTTGAGAATTTCACCGGCATCGACGCCAATAGTTCGCCGCTGCGGTTTCGCGGCTGTTTTACCACGCCGTCAAGCCAGGCGATGCTGACCGAAACCTATGTGACCTATCCCAAGGCCACGCCCCTGACCGCGCCCGACTGGTTCGCGTGTTTCGACGCTGCTGCAATTGGTGCCGCGTTGGAAACCGGTGAGGCGATCGCGTTTTTGGGGCAGGAAAACATCGAATATGGTGTCGACAGGGTGATTGCGGTGTTCGGCGATGGCCGCGCCTATGCCTGGCATCAGCTGAACAATTGCGGCCAGCGTCGATATGACGGCACCGATGTGGGCCCGGCCTGTCCGGCGCGCGAGGGGGGCGGTTGATATGTTTCAAGGGCTTGCAGATTTTTTCGCGCAATACCGCGCCATGCTGTCGAAAGCCGAAAAGCGCCGCAGGGAAGCGGGATCAAACGCAATTCTTGCCGCGCTGTTGCCCCGGCTGGGCCCCGATGACACTGTGATTGATTGTGGTGCGAATGTTGGGCTTGTCACCGGTGCCTTGGCCGCCACCGGCGCGCGGGTGATTGCGTTCGAGCCTGATCCGGTCGCCTTTGACGCGCTGTCGCAGGCCCAGGGCACAGCCCCGAACGTGTCGCTGCACAACGCTGCGGTGGGGGTGCGCAACGGCGAAATCTCCCTGATGCGCGACCGCAGCTTTCACAAAGATCCGCTGACTCGCACCGTGCGCAGCACCACGGTGCCGGGCGGGCGGCGGATTGCGGGGGCCACGCTGAGCGTGCCACTGATCGATCTTCCGGCCTTTCTGGCCAATCATATCGCGGCGCATGGCGATATTACCTTCCTCAAGCTTGACATCGAAGGGGCCGAGATCGACATTCTCGAAGCTCTGGAGCAACAATCGCTGTTCGATCATATCACCCTGACGGTTGCCGAGACCCACGAAAAGAAATTCGCCCATCTGCGGCCGCGCTTCCGAAAGTTGCGCCGCCGCATTTCTGACCGTTATCCCGTCAGTCGGGTCAATCTCGACTGGAACTGAGGCCACGCCTCGAGACAGAGCATATTTCCATGGCACAACTTCTCATCGAACTCCTGTCGGAGGAAATTCCGGCCCGTATGCAGGCGCGCGCTGCGGCCGATCTGAAGCAGCGGCTGACCGACGGGTTGGTGACGGCGGGGCTGACCTATGCCTCGGCCGGGGCGTTCCACACGCCGCGCCGCCTTGCGCTGTCGGTCGAGGGGCTGCTGGACGCGGCGCCGGCCCAGCGCGAACAGCGTAAAGGCCCTCGTGTCGATGCGCCGGATGCCGCGATACAGGGGTTTTTGCGCTCTACCGGGCTGACCCGCGACCAGTTGCAGGTGCGCGACGACAAGAAGGGCCAGGTGTATATGGCCGTGATCGAAACGCCGGGCCGCCCTGCCGATGCCATTGTGGCCGAGGTTCTGGAACAGGTCGTGCGCAATTTCCCCTGGCCGAAATCCATGCGCTGGGGCGCGGGCGATCTGCGCTGGGTGCGGCCATTGCAATCTATCCTGTGCGTCCTTTCGGATGAGGCCGGACATCGTGTGGTGGACCTGACCATCGACGGGATGGCGGCGGACAACGTGACGCGCGGCCACCGGTTTCTGGCGCCTGCGGAATTTTCTGTCACTGGATTTGATGATTATGCCGCGAAACTGCGGCGTGCCTTCGTGATCCTGTCGGCGTCCGAGCGGGCCGATCACATCTGGGCCGACGCCACCAACATGGCCTTTGCCCTGGGGCTTGAGGTGGTCGAGGATGCCGCATTGTTGGCCGAGGTGGCAGGGTTGGTCGAATGGCCGGTGGTGCTGATGGGCGAGATAGGTGCCGATTTCCTGCACCTGCCTCCCGAGGTTTTGCAAACCTCAATGCGGGAACATCAAAAGTTTTTCAGCGTCCGTGACCCGAAAACGGGGCAGATTGTTCGATTTGTGACAGTCGCCAATCGCACCACCGCCGACGGCGGCGCGACGATCCTGGCCGGCAATCAAAAGGTGCTGTCGGCCCGCCTGTCCGACGCCCGGTTCTTCTGGGACAACGATCTGCGGGTGGTGGAGAAATGCGGGCTGGACGGACTGGCCGCCGGACTGGCCGACGTTACCTTCCACAACAAGCTGGGCAGCCAGGCCGACCGGATCGCGCGGATCGAGGCACTGGCGCGCGAAATTGCGCCAATGGTCGGGGCCAAGCCCGATCAGGCCGCCGAGGCGGCGCGCCTGGCCAAGGCCGATCTGCAATCGGAAATGGTCGGAGAATTTCCAGAATTGCAGGGAATAATGGGCCGTTACTACGCTCAGGCGGCGGGCCATGACGACGGCGTGCCCGAAGCCTGCGAACAGCATTACAAACCGCTGGGGCCGGGGGATGCCGTGCCGCGCGTGCCGGTGTCAGTTGCCGTGGCTCTGGCAGACAAGATCGACACGCTTACGGGATTCTGGGTGATTGATGAAAAGCCGACGGGGTCGAAAGACCCGTATGCGCTGCGCCGGGCGGCCTTGGGGGTTATTCGGTTAATCATCACTGGTGGTTTTGCCGTCAAAATAACTGGTCTTTTCATGAGCGGAATTCGCGCAAACCGTAAAGCTGTTGCTGATGTAAACGCGTCTTCAAGCGGCGAAATGACTGCTTATGACAGTGATCCTGCAATTACGGCCAGCGATGTCATTACCTTCCTCCACGACCGCCTCAAGGTCTACCTCCGTGACCAGGGCATCCGGCATGACATCATCGACGCCTGCCTTGCCATGCCCGGCAACGATGATCTGACCCTGCTGGTCAATCGTGCCACGGCGCTGTCGGAATTTCTGAAAACCGACGATGGCGAGAACCTGTTGCAGGGGTTCAAGCGGGCCAACAACATTCTGACCCAGGCCGAGGCGAAGGATGGCGTCGAATATTCCTTCGGCGCCGATGTGAAATTTTCTGAAACCGATGTGGAAAAGGCGCTGTTCGCGGCGCTCGACACGGCCGAGGCGGCCATTGCCCCCGCCATGCAGGCCGAGGATTTTTCTGCTGCCATGGCTGCCCTTGCTGCCCTGCGCGCGCCGCTTGACGCCTTCTTTGACGCGGTGCAGGTGAATGCCGACAGTCAGATCATCCGGCGCAACCGGCTCAACCTGCTCAGCCGCATCCGTGCGCTGTGTCTGGGCGTCGCCGATCTGACCCGCATCGAAGGATAGCGCGCGATGTAAGCCTTGCACGACAGTGCAGGGCGGCTATGCTGCGCCCGTCATCGGAGTGCCGCAGTGCAGAAACCTGTCGAACTGAAGCCCCACACCCAGATCACGCCGATCGCGTCGATTACCCTGGCGGCGCATGGTGGTCGGGCGAAATGCCTGCAACGGCTTATGCGCATGGATTTGCCGGTGCCGTGCACCGTCGCGCTCAGCTTTGAGGACGTGCGCCGCATCGCATCGGGCGAGGTTGCTGATCTTGGTCCCTTGCTGGACAGCTTGGGGCGGGACCGGCTTATGTCGGTGCGGCCTTCGGGCGAGGTGGCCGACTGGGGCGGGCCGGGGGCAATCCTGAACATCGGGATGAACGACGCGCAGCACGCCCGCCTGACAAAGCTGATCGGCGCGGCGGCGGCGGATGTGCTTTATATCAGATTTATCCAATCCTATGCGGTGCATGTTACGCGTTTGGACCCAGATATGTTCGATATGTCCAAGCCTTGTGGCATTGAAACAATCCGCGCCCTGCTGAACCACTATGAAGGGGAACTGGACGAACCGTTTCCGCAGGATCCCGAACATCAGCTGTGCCATGTTCTGCGCTCGATGGCGCGCGCCTGGGAAGGTACGTCTGCCCGTCTGCTGCGTCAGGCCAAGGGGGCACCGGCCGAGGCGGGGCTGGGCCTTGTCGTGCAGGTGATGGCGCTGGGCGTCGGGGCGGGGCAGCGGGGCGAATTTGGATCAGGGGTGATCCAGTTTGTCAGCGGCACGACCGGTCAGCCACAGATCACCGGCCGCTATCTGAGCCAGAGCCAGGGGCGCGAGGCATTGGTGGCGGGCACCGGCGCCCTGTACCTGACATGTGATGCGCGTGGCCCCTCACTGCAAGATATATGCCCCGATATTTTTCAGCAGTTGCAAGTGTTTGGCGAAAGTTGCCGGCTTCATCTGCGGGAAGAGATGCAGATCGAATTCACCCTTGAGGCGGGCAAGTTGTATGTGCTGGACGCGGTCCGCGTGCCGCGCAATGCCCGCGCTGCGGTGCGCATCGCGGTGGCCCTTGCGCGTGACGGTATCATCCCCAAGGCCGAGGCGGTGCTGCGCGTCGATCCCACCGCATTGTCCGATCTGTTGCACCCCCAGGTCGATCCTGACGGGCCGCGCGACAGTTTTGCCCATGGCATCGCCGCCAGCCCCGGTGCGGCCACCGGGCGGCTGGTGTTCACCGCCCGCGCCGCACAGGCCAGCGCGGCACGGGAAGAACCCTGTGTACTGGTGCGGCGCGAAACCAAGCCTGACGATGTGCGCGGTATGCTGGCCGCCGCCGCCGTTCTGACCGAGCGGGGCGGGGCGACCAGCCATGCGGCGGTGATCGCCCGTGGCTTGGGCTTGCCTTGTGTTGTCGGCGCGTCGTGGATCAAGGTGGATGCTAAGGCGCGCATCCTGATCGGCGACCATGGCCGTGTGTTTCACGAAGGCGACATCGTGACGGTCGACGGCACACGCGGCGTCGCCCTCGTGGGTGCGGCGCGGCTTTTGGAACCGGCGCTTGACGATGCATTCCAGAGCCTTCTTGGCTGGGCCGACAGCCTGCGCGACATCGGCGTGCGGGCCAATGCCGATACCCGCGCCGAGGCCGAGATGGCACGACGCTTTGCCGCCGAGGGCATCGGCCTGTGCCGGACCGAGCATATGTTCTTTGACTCGGATCGTCTGACCGTGATGCGCGAAATGATCTTTGCCGAACGTCCCGAAGACCGCGCTGCTGCGCTCGAACGGCTATTGCCTGTGCAAAGGTCAGATTTCAAAGAGCTTTTCCAGATCATGGCAGGGCTGCCGGTCTGCATTCGGCTGCTGGACCCACCGTTGCACGAATTTCTGCCCGAAGGGCGCGAAGGAATGCTGGAACTGGCTGACGCGCTGAACCTGCCGATGGCAAAGGTTGTGGCGCGGGTTGAATCGTTGCGCGAGGTAAATCCGATGCTGGGGATGCGCGGCGTTCGGTTGGGTATTGCAGTGCCTGAGATCTATGACATGCAGGCGCGCGCGATTTTTGAGGCGGCGGTTGCCGTGGGCGGCGCCGTGGTGCCCGAAGTGATGATTCCGCTCGTCTCGGCGCGGCGCGAGGTCGAACTCATAAAATCGCGGGTCGATGCTGTGGCGGCGGCGGTGCGGGCCGAATCCGGCGTGGCCTTTGCCTATCGTCTGGGGGTCATGGTTGAAACCCCGCGCGCGGCGCTTCGGGCGGGGGAAATTGCCGAGACGGTATCGTTTTTGTCTTTTGGCACCAACGATCTCACACAGATGACCTATGGCCTGTCGCGCGATGATGCGGGGCGTTTCATGGCGGCCTATGTCAAACAGGGCGTGTTTGTCGAAGATCCGTTCCTGCGGCTGGACATTGATGGCGTGGGCGAGTTGCTGACGATCGGTGCCAATCGTGGGCGGGCGGCGCATCCGGGCATTGTTCTTTCGGTGTGCGGTGAACACGGCGGGGATCCGGCCAGCATCGCCTTTTGCCGCGCGGCGGGATTTGACTATGTGTCTTGTTCGCCTTTTCGGGTGCCCATGGCGCGACTGGCCGCCGCCCATCTGGCAATTCGCGATGCGACTGGCCCAGTCGCGGATGGGTTTGACCCGCCGGTCTGACGATACCTCGAAAGTGAGCGTACACAGGAAATTACACCCGATGATTTCCAAAATCGTAGTGTTTAATTGGACGATGAAAGCATTTCATTTTTAGGAATCAAGCACCGCGGCCGAACCCAGACACTGCGATGGAAGACCCCGGCAGAAGCTATGACCGATGACCGCGCGGCCATCAAATCAACCGTCTCACTTCAAACGTGAATCCAATAAACCTGCCACAACGGTCATAAGTTCTGGCTGCCGCTTTTCGGATCAGGGTCTTGAGTTTGACGGCAGGTTGGAGCGGAAGATAAGTGTCCAGTGGACGGTTTTCCCCGAACAACGCAACCATTCGCCAATGTGTTTCAACTGGGTGGCGGCCTTCGGATTCTTGTGGGTACTGAGGCTGTCGAGGATGGTCACGTCACCCTTTTGCAGGGTCGGTGCCAGTTGGGTTTCGATACCGCGGTCGAAGAACTTGCGGTTCATCGCGCCGCCGATCACCCAAGGCGCATCGTGCCGGTCATGGCGTAGGGCAGCGATGGAGGTTTGCGTCTGCCAATGACCGAAAGGGGCGTGATTGACGAGCCGCGCCCCGCTGGGCGCCCATCCGGTGGTCTTGGCGATGTTGGTCTTGAGGGACGCTTCGTCGAAAATTCCAAGTCTTTGCAGCATATTGCGCATGAAAGGCTGCCTGTGACCGATCCAGACATGGCGGGCCGCCGCGACATCAGGCCGCTTATGCTCGACAGCGCAGGCAGCGCCAGACCGAGACGCGGGGGGCCTCGACCCCAAGCCCTTTGCGCAGCTCGGCCACCGGCTCGTCAAGGGTCAGGTCGCGCCTTTTCGTGGTCCGCCGCCCGTTCCAGCCCACCACGCCAGCCAGACGCCGTGACCGCCGCCGTTGCCGTGTGGCTTGGCTTCCAGCGCATCCGTCTAGCGCTTCAGGATGACCATGTCGTTCACAAGCTTGACCGAAACCCGGAACTGCGCCGTTGCCGCCCGGTTCGTATGACCTTTCTCAAGGTAATCCCGACTCGCAACGGCCGCAACCTGCTCCGGCCAGACACTTCTTCAACACGCTGATTTCATCATCTACCGCTAGACTTTTGGTAGGCCCGGCAGGACTTGAACCCGCAACCAAAGCGTTATGAGCGCTCTGCTCTAACCAGTTGAGCTACAGGCCCCTTATCTGCGTTGGATAGCAGAGCAGGCGCACGGGTCAAGACATGAACGCGCTTGATCCGGCGTTTGCGTCAGGGATACGATGCCGGCTGAATGTGCCGACCACGGTGCAGCAGCATCCGAAAAAACAACGATACCTGTGGTGGCCGAACGCCCACTGGCCGCCGCCGCCAGAGCAGGCCTGACCCACATTGCGCCCTGCATATCGGTGCAATGTGATGCATGGCGGTCCAACTGCGTTGCACCAACCTGTCATATCGTCTAAGGCCCGGCGAGATCACAGGGGACGAAGACATGACGTCAGGCAAAAGCGGGCTGACCTATGCGGCGGCGGGCGTGGACATAGACGCGGGCAACGCCCTGGTCGAGCGGATCAAACCGGCGGCGAAATCCACCGACCGCCCCGGCGTGATGGCGGGGCTGGGCGGGTTTGGTGGGCTGTTCGACCTGAAGGCGGCGGGATATGACGATCCGGTGCTGGTGGCGGCGACAGATGGGGTGGGCACAAAGCTGCGCATTGCGATCGACACCGGCCTCGTCTCGGGCGTGGGCGTTGATCTGGTGGCGATGTGTGTCAACGATCTGATCTGTCAGGGTGCCGAGCCTTTGTTTTTTCTCGACTATTTTGCTACGGCCAAGCTGGATGTTGACGGCGCAGCGCAGGTAATCGAGGGCATCGCGCGGGGCTGCGCGCAATCGGGCTGCGCCTTGATTGGCGGTGAGACGGCGGAAATGCCGGGCATGTACCATGGTGGCGATTTCGATCTGGCGGGGTTTGCCGTGGGAGCGATGGAGCGGGGCAAGGCGTTGCCCGCAGATGTGCGGGTTGGCGATCACCTGTTGGGGCTGGCCTCAAACGGGGTGCATTCCAACGGTTTTTCTCTGGTGCGCCGGATTGTTGATCGTTCGGGGCTTGGCTGGGATGCGCCTTGCCCCTGGGCCGAGGGCACGCTGGGCGCTGCGTTGTTGACGCCGACGCGGCTGTATGTGCGGCCGGTGCTGGCGGCAATCCGCACCGGGGGGGTGCATGGCGCCGCGCATATCACCGGCGGCGGCCTTACGGAAAACGTGCCGCGTGTCTTGCCCGAAGGGTTGGGTGTCGAGATTGATCTCGACAGTTGGGTACTGCCCGGCGTGTTCGGCTGGCTGGCGCAGCAGGGGGGCATTGCGCCTGACGAAATGCTCAAGACCTTCAACTGCGGCATCGGAATGGTTCTCGTGGTTGAAGCAGGCCGGGCGGTTGCCCTGGCCGATGATCTGCGCGCGGCGGGTGAGACTGTGTGCAATCTCGGCGAGGTCAGTGATGGGCCGGGCGTGCGCTTTTGCGGCAGTCTGGCGTGACACGTCGGGTTGCGATCCTGCTGTCGGGGGGCGGTTCCAACATGGTGGCGCTGGTGCGCAGTATGCTGGAGGGCGATCATGCGGCGCGCCCGGTTCTTGTCTTGTCCAACCGCCCCGACGCAGGCGGGCTGGCGCGGGCCGCTGAACTGGGCGTGCCCACCGCTGTTGTGGATCACCGACCGTTTCACGGCAACCGCGCCGCGTTCGAGGATGCGGTGCACGATCGGCTGATCGCGGCGGGGGCCGAGATTTTGTGTCTGGCCGGGTTCATGCGCATCCTCACGCCGGGGTTCATCGACCGTTGGTCGGGGCGGATGCTGAACACCCATCCGTCGCTTTTGCCGCTTTACAAGGGGCTGCACACCCATGCCCGCGCCATCGCTGCGGGCGATGCCGAGGCGGGGTGCACCGTGCACGAGGTGACGGCAGAATTGGACGATGGCCCGATTCGCGGGCAGGCGCGGGTGCCGGTTTTGCCCGGTGACACCGAACAGACGCTGGCGGCGCGGGTCCTCGAGGCCGAGCATCGGTTGTATCCCGCTGTGCTGCGCCGTTTTGCCAAGGGTGATCTTGCGCCGATCCTGATGACCTGAGGCTTTCCTTTTGCCGCGCGATTGCCTATCACATCGCTTAGCCGGGGCAAGAGAACGGACAAAGATCACCCCAATGATCACCATAACAACCACCGAGGCGCTGCAAGGGTTCTGCACCCGCGCACGCGCACATCCCTATGTCACGCTGGACACCGAGTTTCTGCGCGAACGCACCTATTATTCCAAGCTGTGCCTGATCCAGATGGCCGTGCCCGGCGACGCCGATGAGGACGCGGTTCTGGTCGATCCGCTGGTCGACGGGCTGTCGTTGGAACCGCTTTACGATCTGTTCCGCGACACCAGCGTCGTGAAGGTGTTTCACGCCGCCCGGCAGGATCTTGAAATCTTCTTTGTCGAAGGCGATGTTTTTCCGCAACCTTTGTTTGACACCCAGGTTGCGGCGATGGTCTGTGGCTTTGGCGAACAGGTCGGCTATGAAACGCTGGTGCGCAAGATTGCCCATGAAGGGGTGGACAAGACATCGCGTTTTACCGACTGGTCGCGCCGGCCTTTGACGGATGCGCAAAAGATCTATGCCTTGGCGGATGTGACGCATCTGCGCGACGTTTACGAATATCTGGCGCGCGACCTGAAGAAATCGGGCCGCCAGGAGTGGGTCGAGGAAGAATTGGCGGTGCTGACCGATCCGGCCACCTATACAGTCGTGCCGCAAGAGGCGTGGCGCCGGGTGAAAACGCGCACCAATTCGGGCCGCTTCATGGCGATCGTGAAAGAGCTGGCGCAGTTCCGTGAAACCTTTGCGCGTGATGCGAACATCCCGCGCGGCCGGGTTTACAAGGATGACGCGCTGTTGGAACTGGCCTCGACCAAGCCGGTAAATCTGGTGGATCTGGGCCGCTCGCGCCTGTTGCTGCGTGAAGCGCGCAAAGGCGACATCGCCGAGGGTATCCTTGCCGCAGTATCCGCCGGGCTGGCCGCCGATCCGAAAACCTTTCCCAAGCCGGACACGTCGCGCGACAACCTTCAGATCAACCCGGCGATTGCCGATATGCTGCGGGTGTTGCTGAAGGCCAAGTCGGAAACGGCGGGCGTGGCAAGCAAGCTGATTGCGACATCGGCCGATCTGGATGCCATCGCCGGGGGCGAGCGTGATGTCGTCGCATTGCGCGGTTGGCGGCGCAAGGTTTTTGGCGATGATGCGCTGCGCCTGTGCAACGGCGAGGTGGGTCTTGTCGCGCGTGGCCAAACGGTGGACGTTTTTGAAATCTGAGGCGGCGCTGGCCGCCGGGGTCAGCGGCGGACGGCGCGGGTGTTACGCTGGGCGATCACGCGGATTTCGCGGACTTCGGCCAGCTTTTGATTTGAAATGAACAGGCCTACCACCACCTCGCGCGACCGGACGGTGGACACGCGGGTAGGGGTCAGAGGTGGGCGAATGCGGAAGTGGTATTCCAGAACGCCGTTCACCGGCTCACCATCGCTGAGCGACACCAGTTCACCGTCGTAATAGCCCTGTTCCACCGGCAGGCCGGTTGCCCGGATGATTGCCCCCCCCGGCGTGCGCTCGATCTGCAATTCAGTCACCTGATCGACCATGCGGCGGCGGTCTGCCTCGGCGATGGCATAGCCGCTTTCAGGCTCCAGCGTCGCGGTTGAGCGGCTGTTGCCGAACCAGTTGAACGGATTCAACCGTGACTCGGCCACGCGCCCACAGCCGGCCAACGTGCCCAGGATCAGAACCGTTGCAATCAACGCCCGTGTCATGGCCAATTCTCCCACATCATTGTTATCGGGTTAGCCGAAAGCGGACCGGTTGAAAAGCCTTGTCCCCACCGCCCACAGCGCTATCCCTGACGCATGACAATTGGGGGAACGCCATGGCCACCGCCGCCTTTGAAGAAATTGCCGAAACCTTCGAATTCCTTGACGATTGGGAAGATCGCTATCGCCATGTCATCGAGATCGGGCGCGCCCTGCCACCTCTGGATGACGCGTTGAAAGTTCCGGCCACCAAGGTTGAAGGCTGTGCCAGCCAGGTCTGGCTGGTGCCCCGTGTCGAACAGGGCGTCCTGACATTCGAGGGCGACAGCGACGCGATGATCGTCAAGGGGCTGATCGCCGTGTTGCGTGCGCTGTATTCTGGCCTGCCGCTGGATCAGGTGACGCGCGTTGATGCGGTGGCCGAGCTGGGGCGGCTGGGCCTGAACGACCATTTGTCAGCCCAACGCAGCAACGGCCTGCGTGCCATGGTCGAACGCCTGCGCTCGATTGCGGTCCAGAACAACGGCTGAAGGCAGGGTTTATGGCCGGGGCGCGCCCATCAGCTGTTCGGGCAGCCAGGTGGCCAGCCCCGGAAACACCACCATCACGATCACCATCAACACCATGATCGCAAACATCGGCAGGGCGGTCTTGGCGATATAGGTGATGTCGTGTTTCGTCATGCCTTGCAGCACGAACAGGTTGAACCCGATGGGCGGTGTGATCTGCGCCATTTCCACCACGACCACAATGAAGATGCCGAACCAGATCAGATCAATTCCCGCCGCGCGGATCATCGGCTCGATGATCGCCATGGTCAGGACCACCGCCGAGATGCCATCGAGGAACATGCCGACGATGATGTAAAACACCGTCAGCGCCGCGATCAGGGCGATCGGCGACAGGTTGAACTGAGCGATCCAGCCGGCCAGCGCCCTTGGCAACCCGGTGAACCCCATGGACAGCGACAGGAACGCCGCCCCCATCAGGATCAGCGCGATCATTGCGCTGGTGCGGGTGGCGCCCAGCAGTGATTCGGTAAAGGTTTCGCGGTTCAGCGACCCCTGAAGCGCGGCCAGGGTCAACGCGCCGACAACACCAAACGCCGCCGCCTCGGTCGCCGTGGCCCAGCCGGTGTACATGCTGCCGATCACCAGAACCACCAGGGCGATCACCGGGATCAGCAAGGTGGAGTTTTTGAGTGCCGCCACGAAGCCGATACGCGGTTCGGGCGCCGGGCGCTGATGCGGTTTGAGGTAATACCAGGCAACGATATACAACATGAACATCGCCGCCAGAACCAGACCGGGCAGGACACCGGCCATGAACAGCTTGGTGATGCTTTCACGCACGGTCACGCCATAAACGATCAGCGTCAGAGACGGCGGAATCATCAGGCCCAGGGTGGCCGCCCCCGCCAGCGTGCCGATGGTCATGAACTCGGGGTATCCACGGGCGCGCAGCTCTGGGATGCTCATCTTGCCAACGGTGGTCAGGGTGGCGGCCGAACTGCCGGAAACGGCGGCAAAGACGGTGCAGCCGACGACATTGGTGTGCAGCAACCCGCCGGGAATGCGCGCCATCCAGGGGGCCAGCCCCTTGAACATGTCTTCGGACAGGCGGGTGCGGTACAGGATTTCACCCATCCAGATGAACAGCGGCAGGGCGGTCAGGGTCCAGGAACTGGCGCCGGTCCAGACGGTGATGATCATCGCGTTGCCCGGATCGCGCGTGGTAAAGCCGATCATCCCGATATAGGCCACCCCGAACAGGGCCAGCCCAACCCACAGCCCGGTGCCCAGCAGAAAAAACAGCACGAACAGGAAGATGCCGATTTTCAGCGCCACCGCATCCCGATCGAACCCGGTCATCAGTTGCGCCGCGCCATAGACGACCAGCAGCACCGCCGCCATCAACGCGACACGCGACAGGCGCGAGGCAAAGAAATTGTCGCGCCAGTCGGTTTCGTCCGGATCGACGCCCTTGAAGCCGGTGGTCAGCAGGCGGATCAGGTTGTCAATCAGCGCAACGGCAAAGATCACCGCGCCGATCGCCATGAAGGTTTGTGGTATCCACAGCGGCGTGGCATCCTGCCCTTGGGATATATCGTTGATCCGATAGGACAACCGTGTTGCCTTCACGGCATACCATGCCAGAAAACACCCCGCCGTCGCCGCCAGCGTATAGCACCAGATTTCCACCGCGCGCCGCCAGCGCCCAGCCGTCTGGACAAACAGCGACACCCGGATATGGGCGGCATGGTTGAAGGTATAGGCCATGGCCAGGAACGATGTTGCGGCCATCGCATAGCCAGCATATTGCGCACCGCCCTTTAACAAAAGCCCCATCCAGCGCGCCACCATCTGGGCGATCACAAGGCCAAGGATGGCCAGCAGTGCCAGCGCGGCGGCATGGCCTGAATACAGGTAAAGACGGTCAAGGGCGCGGCGCATGGTCGGTCCTTCCGCGCCGTGGCGCGCTGTGCAAGACATGGAAAGGCCCCCGCAATGGCTGCGGGGGCCGGGATGCGGGATCAGTTGCGATAGGCGTCGACGATGGCCTGACCATCCGCACCTGCGTTGGCCAGCCACTCATCCGTCATCGTGGCGCCGATCGCAGCCAGATCTGCCGCCAGGGTCTCGCCCGGCTCGGCCACAACCATGCCGCCTTCGCGCAGCTTGTCGAGGAACCCACCCGACAACGCCGCGGCGGTTGCGCTGCCGCGGGCCTCGGCCTTGGCGGCCTCGTCCATCAGGCAGGTGCGCGCGGCATCGGATAGACCGGCCAGAGCATCGTTGTTCACGAACACCGTGTTGCGCGGCAGCCAGGCCTTGGCATCATAGAAATGCGTCAGATCCTCCCATGCCTTTTCGTCCACGCCTGTGGACCCGGACGAGATGAAAGACGACACGACCCCGGTGGCCAGCGCCTGTTTCAGCTCGGCCGCCTCGATTTGCGTCGGCACCATCCCGGCCAGCTCGGCCACCCGGGCCGTGGCGGCATTGTAGGCACGGAATTTCACGCCCGCCACGTCCGACAGGCTGTTCACTTCTTTCGCGAAGTACAGCCCCTGGGCCGGCCAGGGCACAGAATAGAGCGGCGTCATGTTCTGCGCGTTCAACACCTTGGTGAGGGTCGGCTTGGCGGCATCACGCAATTTGTCGCTGGCCTCGAACGAGGTGGCAAGAAACGGCACAGAGTCAAAGCCGAACACGGCATTTTCGTTGGCATGGGCCGACAGCAGGCGTTCACCGATCTGCGCCTCGCCCACCTGCACCGCACGCTTGATCTCGTCGCCCTTGAACAGCGACCCGCCGGCATGAATGGTGATGTCCAGATCCCCGCCCGAACAGTCGCGCACAGCATCGACAAACAGCTGGGCGTTTTCAGTGTGATAGTTGTTTGCAGGATAGGCCATCGGCATGTCCCAGCTTTCGGCATGGGCGGCGCTGACCGCCAGGGTGGCCACGGATGCGGCCAGAACGGATTTCAGAATCGACATGGCAGTTCCTCTCTGCTTGGACCCCGATTTGTCTCGGGGTTTTTCTGTGGCGCGGACAAAACCACACCATCGGCAGCAACTCTACGCGGTTTTGTTGGTTTGCCAATGACCCGGCGTGAAAATCTGAACCCTGCCCTGGGGGCGCGGCCCCCTCGCCGCTGCGCGGCTCACCCCCGAGGTATTTCCGGCAAGAAAGAGCCATGATGTGCTGCCCCTGACCGGTATCCGTCCGAAAGGGACAGATCCGAAAGGGCGGTCGCGAGATCGCCGTAACCGGTGAAGCGCATCTCGAACGGCAAGGACAAGCGGCGGGCGTGGCTCTGGGCCAGTGCGGTGAGGGCGGGATCGTCGGTCTGGGCCTGATAGACGAGTTTCGTGTAATGGGCGAAGTAGGTGTCGCGCAGGGCCGGGTGCCGGTCAAGTCCGAGGGGGCGCCAGACGAAGGCATCGAACTGGCGCACGAGGAAATCGGTCAGGTAGAATGCGGTGAATTCATCCTTGGTGCGACGGACAAAACCGGCGGTGCCTTCAAGGAAGGCATAGCAGTGCGGACCGGCGATCATCTGTACCCCCAGTTCGGCGCAGGCGGCCTGCAATCCGCCACCGGTGCCGCAATCGGCGTAGACCACGAACACTGTGTTATAGCGCGCGCGATGCTGGTTCACGGCCGCGCGCACAGCGGGCACGATGTGATCCGGGTGGTTGTGCAGGATCGCAGGCAGGCAGGTGAGATCAAGGTGAGTCCAGCCATTGGCCGCCTTCAGTGCCAGGATTTCGCGGGCCAGCGCACCGCAGGCAATCAGCAAGACCTGGCCCTTGCCCGATGGGGCAAGGCCGACGTCGGTCAGTGTACTATCGGTCAGTGTACTATCGGTCAGCGTGACGTTTGAGGTCAGGTCAATCCCTTCGGGGCAGGCTGCTGCGGGCGCGCTCTGCCGCGCAGTTTCGCCATGATCGGGCGCGATGCCGGTTGGATCAATGTCTTTTGAAGGCATGATGGGCCGTGCGTCTAGCGCAGGCGCACGGCGGTGCCGTAGAACACCACCTCGGATGCGGCCTGCATGATGGTCGAGGTTTCCATGCGGGTTGCGACAATCGCGTCGGCCCCCAGCGCCGCTGCCTCGGCGACCATCCGGTCATAGGATTGTTCCCGCGCCGCCGCCAGAAGCTGGGCGTATTCCTTGACTTCGCCCCCCACAAGGCTGCGCAGGGCCGCCACGATGTCACTGCCCAGGTGTTTCGCGCGCACAGTGCTGCCGCGGACAAGGCCAAGCGCCGCCACCACATCGCGCCCCGGAACGCCTTCGGTGGTCACGACGATGATGTCACTTTTCGATCTGATCATAATGATCGTCCTCGCGGTTGGCCAAACGGTCAGCAATCACCCGCCACACCAGCCAAACGACCAGCGCCACGGGCAGCAAAAGCAATAGAAGCGCCGGAAGCGGCAGGGTCAGCGCCGCCAACAGGAATACCCCCAGCCAAATGGTGGCACCTGCGGCGATCACGACGCAGACGATGATCAGAACGATGCGATCCAGCGGCATAGGCGCCCCTCCTGCACCAGATATGGCAAGGCGGGCGTGGAATTGGAAGGGTTCAGTCTGTGTTGCGGCTCAAACGGGCGTCTTGCCGTGCGATGCGCACCAGCAAAACCATGACAAAGCCGGCGGGCAGCAGGGCGAAAAGGCCGTGGCCCAACAGGGCTCTGTCGGCGTTTATCACGGTATGCAGCAGCGCGGCAAAGCCAAGCGCAGCAAGAGCAAGGCAGGTGCGCTGGAAAAACCGGGCAAGGGTCATGGGGCAACTCCTGTTGCTGGGATTAAGCCTTCTTCAACCATGATGTGCCAAACCCTTGTGACGGGATCACGGCGCGCTGCGGGTCAGGGTGTGTTGAATTCTGGCCTGCCTTGCGCCGCTCTGCCCGGAACGCCGCGCCATTGCCGCAATAGCAGCGGGCGTTGCACGTCAGCTGTGCAGCGCAAGGACGCGTTGTACGGCGGGGCGTTTCTGCATCGCCGCGAAATGCGCGGCGACGCGGGGAAATCGCGCCAGCGCCACACCGTCACCTTCCAGCCAGAGGGTGACGGTGAACAGGTGAATGTCGGCAGTGCTGTAGTGTGCCCCCAACAGCCAGGGACCATCGCCAAGCGCCGCCTCGATCAGGGCAAAATTCTCGGCCAGGTTAGCCGCCACTTTTGCCGTCATCGCCGGCCAAGTTGCCGGATCGTCCGACCAGCGCGACCCGCGCCGTTTGTGGGCGTGGTTCACATGTACCGTGCTGGCCAGGTACATTGACATTTCATCGACCCGCGCCGCATCCCATGGATCGGTCGGGCGCAACCCTGCTAGGGGGTGTGTGACGGCCAGCCACGTCAGAATTGCCGCTGCCTCTGTCAGTCTGCCTTGGGGCGTCGTCAGCACCGGCACGCGCGCCTTGGGGTTGATCGCGGCATAGGTGGCGGTGCGTTGTTCACCGGTGACAAAATCGACCCATACAAGATCATGCGGCGCACCGATTTCCTCAAGCGCGATATGCGGGGCCACCGCAACTGAACCTTTGGACAAGTGCAATGTCAGTTTCATCCGGCTTGACCGCCTGTTGCCATCTGGTTGTGCTTGCGCGCGACAAACTGCTTGGCCGTTTCTACCGCCACGGCGGCATCGCGGCAATAAGCATCGGCACCGATGGCACGCCCGAACTCTTCATTCAGCGGTGCGCCGCCGACCAGCACGATGTAATCATCGCGGATGCCTTGGGCGACCATTGTGTCGATCACCACCTTCATATAGGGCATCGTGGTGGTCAACAGGGCCGACATGCCCAGGATGTCGGGCTGTTCCGCGGCAAGTGCTGCCAGATATTTCTCGACCGAATTGTTGATCCCCAGATCCAGCACCTCGAACCCGGCCCCCTCCATCATCATGCCGACAAGGTTCTTGCCGATGTCGTGGATGTCGCCCTTGACGGTGCCAATCACCATCTTGCCCATGCGCGGCGCGCCGGTTTCCACCAACAGGGGCTTCAGGATGGCCATGCCGCCCTTCATCGCATTGGCGGCCAGCAGCACCTCGGGGACAAACAGGATGCCGTCACGAAAATCGTTGCCCACCACGGTCATTCCCGACACCAATGCGCGCGTCAGGATGTCGTAAGGTGTCCAGCCGCGCGCAAGCAGGATGCGCACCGATTCCTCGATTTCATCTCTCATCCCATCGTACAGATCGTCGTGCATCTGCAACACCAGGTCATCATCGGACAGATCGGCCAGGATGATGTCGTCGTTTTGGTCGGCCATGGCTGTCTCCGGGCGCTGGGCACTGATCCTTGCGGTATCTAGCGGCATTTGCGCGCGCCTCTGGGGGCAGATTGCGACACCGCCGGTGCGAGGACCGACGCGCACACCACTGGCCGGGCCTGTCGGGAATCGGATTGCATTGTGTTCTTTTTTTGTTCTATCGTTGTGCGATGGAGCAGGATCAAGATCAGAACATCGCGCCGGGCCGGCGCCGGGGCAGGGGCGCGGCCTTCAATCCGGCGGTGCGGTTCGACCCTTATGTGCGCCAGAGCGAACCCGACGGTTGGGCGCCGGATGACGATCTGCCACCCCTGCGCACCAGCGTTTCTGTCGAGGTGCCGCGCCGGGTGATCACGCGCAACACGTCGCCCGATATTTTCTTTGATCGGTCGGTCAACCCGTATCGCGGCTGCGAACACGGCTGCATCTATTGCTTTGCGCGGCCGAGCCACGCCTATCTGGGGCTGTCGCCGGGGCTGGATTTTGAAACCCGTCTGATCGCCCGCCCCAGCGCGCCCGACCGTCTGGCGCGTGAGCTTTCGGCGCCGCGCTACAAGGTGGCGCCGATTGCGATTGGCACCAACACAGACCCCTATCAACCGATCGAGCGGGACCGCCGGATCATGCAGCAGTTGTTGCAGGTGCTTGCGCAATTCCGCCACCCCGTCACCATCGCCACCAAAGGCACACTGATAGAGCGCGACGTGGATATTTTGTCTGAAATGGCCGATGACGGGCTGGCGCGGGTCGGCATTTCGCTGACCACGCTGGACGCCACCCTGGCGCGGCGGCTGGAACCCCGTGTGCCGTCGCCGGCCCGGCGTCTGCGCGCGATCGAGGTTCTGGCGAAGGCGGGCATCCCGGTGCGGGTCATGGTGTCGCCGGTGATTCCCGGCCTGACCGACCCCGAGGTTGAACGGATACTCGCATCGGCACGGGATGCGGGGGCGGTCGCGGCCCGCTGGATCATGCTGCGCCTGCCGCTTGAGGTATCACCGCTGTTCGTCGCCTGGCTGCGCGAACATTATCCTGACCGGGTGAGCAAAGTGATGGCGCGTCTGCGCGAAATGCACGGTGGCAAGGAATACAGCGCCCAGTGGCACCACAGGATGCGCGGCGAGGGGCTCCATGCCGACATGATCGCAAAACGGTTCGATCTGGCCTGTGCGCGGCTTGGGCTGGTCGAAACGTTGCCGCCGCTGCGGTGCGATCTGTTTCATGTGCCGCCGCGCCCGGGCGACCAGTTGTCGTTGTTCTGAAAGGCGGTGTCGGGCAGATTGGGGGCACTGCAGAAAGGATGGAACTGTGCGATGAGCTGGAATGCACGATATGAGGGCAAGGAATATCTGTTCGGCACCGACCCGGCCGAATTCGTGGTGCGCGCGGCAGCGCACCTGCCTGATGGCGCAGCGGTGCTGTGCGTGGCCGACGGCGAGGGGCGCAATTCGACCTATCTCGCCGGTTTGGGCCATGCGGTGACGGCCTTTGATGCCGCCGAGGCAGGGGTTGCCAAGGCGCGGCGGCTGGCCGACCGGGCGGGGGTGCAGGTGGCGCATCACATCGCCGGGGTCGAGGATTGGGATTGGTCAGTGCAATACGATGCCGTGGTGGGCATCTTCATCCAGTTTGCGCCGCCCGATCTGCGCGACCGGATGTTCGGCTGGATGGGGGATGCGGTGCGCCCGGGGGGGCTGTTGCTGCTGCATGGCTATGCGCCGCGCCAGGTGGGCTATGGCACCGGCGGGCCGGGCAATGCGGCGCAGATGTACACCACGGATCTGCTGCGCGCGGCCTATCCCGGTTGGGACATTCTTCACCTGCAAGATTACGATGCCACCATCGAAGAAGGGCCGGGGCATTCGGGCCGCTCGGCCCTTGTCGATCTGGTGGCGCGCAAACCGGCGGCGTAAGGGCTATCCCCGGCGGCGGCCGCGCCTTTCGTGGGGCGGAATGGTGTCGTCGCCCGTGCCATCGCCGGCCGAAGAAAACCGGCCCAGCGTGGCGGTGATCTGCTCAAGCGTCGGGCGGGGGCCGGGGGCGCGGCCATCCAGCGCGGCGCGCATGTGGCGCAGGTGTTCCGGCGTGGTGCCGCAACAGCCACCAATGATTCGTGCGCCGCAATCGCGGGCCAGAACGGCATAATCCGCCATCAGCTCGGGTGTGCCGTCATAGTGGATGTGCCCCCCGTGATATTTCGGGACACCGGCGTTGCCCTTGGCAATCAGCACCGCATCGGTGCCCGTGGCACCAAAGCCGAGGATGCTGCGCAGCAGATCCGATGCACCGACGCCGCAATTCGCGCCGAAAGCGAGGGGTTTTGGCCCGCTCAGCCCCTCGACCAGATCGACCATGCCGGCGCTGGTCAGCCCCATCATGGTGCGCCCGGCTGTGTCGAAACTCATCGTGCCGCACCAGGGCATCCCGGCCAGTGCCGCCGCCGCAGCTGCGGCCTTGAATTCTTCGCCCGCACTGATCGTTTCGACCCAGAGCACGTCGACCCCGCCGTCTTTCAGCGCCTCGGCCTGTTCGTGGAAGATTTCGACGGCGCTGGCATAGGTCAGCGTGCCCATCGGCTCCATGATGTCGCCGGTCGGGCCGATCGACCCGGCGACGACGATCGGTCGCCCGGCGCTATCGGCCACCTCACGGGCCAGTTCGGCGCCTGCCATGCTGAGCGCGCGCACCCGGTGCCGGGCATTGTGCAGCTTCAGGCGCGCGGCATTGCCGCCGAATGTGTTGGTGAGAAACAGATCGCTGCCCGCTTCGACTGGCCCGCGATACAGGGCGCGGATCTTGTCCGGCGCATCGACATTCCAGAATTCGGGCGAATCGCCCGATGCAAGCCCCATGTTGAACAGGTTGGTGCCCGTGGCACCATCGGCCAGGATGAACGGCTTTTCGGCCAACATTCGGGATAAAGCATCAATCATATCGGGGCTTTCCATCGGAAGACGACGCCACTTGTCCAGCGTATCGCACGACGCGGCGACCGCATCGGGCGGCCCTTTGCGGTGCCCCACAAGGCCCGGTCCGGCACTGCGCCGGGCACCGCCCGATCCATCTGGCGCGCCCGGTTGCTGTGGTCAGTCCTTGATCTCGGTCATAAGTTGCGACTTTGCCTCGGCCATCAGCGCCGACATCTTGGTGCGGACAGTGGCTGCATCGGCCAGATCGGCCAGATCGCCCGACACCTTGCGGAACACGTCTTCGTCGCCGGCTTCTTCAAAGTCAGCATTGATGACCTCGCGGGCATAGGCCTCGGCGGCGTCGCCGGTCTTGCCCATCAATTCAGCCGCCCACAGCCCCAACAGTTTGTTGCGGCGGGCCTCGGCCCGGAACTGCATTTGCGCGTCGTGGGCGAACTTGTTCTCGAATGCATTTTCGCGGTCGTCGAATGTGGACATCGGCTTTCCTTTTTGCGTTGCACCTGTGGCACTGGTGATATGCCCATGCCCGGGCCAATGGGCAAGAGGGCGTTCTTGCCGTGCTGCCTGCTTTGCCCTATAGCCGGAAGAAATGCGCGGTGCATCTTGTCCCGCGCCCCGTTTTGTTTTGGAGCCGCCATGGCACGTCGCAAGAAGATTTATGAGGGCAAGGCCAAGATCATGTATGAAGGCCCCGAGCCGGGTACGATGGTGCAGTATTTCAAGGACGACGCTACTGCCTTCAACGCCGAAAAGCGCGCCGTGATTGAGGGCAAGGGTGTGCTGAACAACCGGCTGAGCGAATTTTTCATGACCGGGCTGACGCAGGTCGGCATTCCGAACCATTTCATCAAGCGGCTGAACATGCGCGAACAGCTGATCCGCAGTGTCGAGATCATTCCACTTGAGGTGATCGTGCGCAACTTCGCCGCCGGGTCGATCTGCAAGCGGCTGGGCATGGCCGAAGGCACGCCGATGCCGCGGCCTATCGTTGAATTCTGTTACAAGGACGATGCCCTGGGGGATCCTCTGGTCGCCGAAGAGCATATCATCGCCTTTGGCTGGGCCAGCCAGCAGGATCTGGACGACATGATCGCGCTGGCGCTGCGGGTGAACGATTTTCTGTCCGGCGTCATGCTGGCCGTCGGGATCAAGCTGGTGGATTTCAAGATCGAGATTGGCCGGGTCTGGGAAAACGATTTCCACCGCCTGATCGTGGCGGACGAGATTTCGCCTGATTCGTGCCGGTTGTGGGACATAGAGACGGGACGGAAGTTGGACAAGGACGTGTTTCGCCGTGATCTCGGCAGCCTCGCCGACGCCTATACCGAGGTGGCGCGTCGACTGGGCGTGCTGCCCACGAATGTCACCCACGCGCCCAAGCCGACCCTCATCAACTGAGTCAGATCGCGGAATTCGAGTATTTGGGCAAAGAAGAAACAGGGGATGGCGACATGAAGGCACGGGTGCATGTGATGCTGAAGGATGGCGTTCTTGATCCGCAGGGCGAGGCGGTTCGTCATGCCTTGGGCACCCTCGGGTTTGACGGGGTGAACGGGGTGCGTCAGGGCAAGGTGATCGAACTGGACCTCGACGAGGGCACGGACGAAGCGACGGTGCGCCAGATGTGCGAAAAGCTGTTGGCGAACACGGTGATCGAAAGCTACCGCGTCGAGATGGCCTGATGCGCGCGGCGGTTCTGAGGGAATACAACGCCGATCTGTCGATCGAGGACGTACCGGAACCGGCCTGCCCGGAAGATGGTGTGGTGCTGAAGGTACTGGCCTGCGGCGTTTGCCGGTCGGACTGGCACGGTTGGGTGGGCGAACATCCGCGGGTTAAGCCGGGCCAGATCGGCGGTCATGAATATTGTGGCGAAGTGGTCGAGGCCGGGGCGCGGGCGACCTATCGGGTGGGGGACCGGGTTGTGGCGCCATTCATCCTGGCCTGCGGATCTTGCCCGGCGTGTCAGTCGGGGGCGCAGAACACCTGTCCAAACCAGCGTTTGCCGGGCTTTGTTGAACCGGGTGCCTTTGCCGAATATGTCGCGGTGCCGTTCGATCACAATCTGTCACGCCTGTCAGACGCGCTGTCGCCCACGGTGGCGGCGGGGTTGGGATGCAGGGTGACGACGGCCTGGCACGCGCTGACCGGGCGTGCGGCGGTGCAGGCGGGGGAATGGCTGGCGGTGCATGGCACCGGCGGGATCGGCCTTTCCACACTGATCCTCGGGCGGGCCATCGGCGCGCGGGTGATCGTTGTGGATGTGGTTGAGGAAAAACTGAGCCATGCCATGGGGTTGGGCGCCGAGGCTGCGGTGAATGCGCGCGACGGCGACGTCGCCGCACGGATCAGGGAGATCACCGGCGGCGGTGCCCATGTCAGCGTCGAGGCCTTGGGAATTCCCGAAACCACCAACGCCAGCATAGAATGTCTGCGCCCGCTTGGCCGCCATGTGCAGGTGGGGATGCCCGTCGGTCACCATGCCCGGATGGACATCAACATGAACGCTGTGTACATGGGCAATCTGGCGTTGTTCGGTACCCGTGGAATGCCCTCGTGGCGCTATCCCAGCCTGCTGGGGTTGATTGAAACGGGGCGGGTGGACATGTCGCCGCTGATCGCGCGGGAAATTCCGCTGAGCCGGGTTGGCGCCGAACTGGCCGCGTTCAACGGACCGACGCCGCCGGGTGTGGCGGTTGTGACCGATTTTCTGAACTGAGAGGGCCAGGGACATGAAAGCTGCCGTGATCGTCTTTCCGGGGTCGAACTGTGACCGCGACCTGGCCGTGGCGCTGCGTGCGGCTGGCATGGATGTGACCATGGTCTGGCACAAGGACACCGGGCTGCCCGACGGGACAGACGTTGTGGGTGTGCCCGGTGGGTTTTCCTTTGGCGATTACCTGCGTTGCGGCGCCATCGCGGCGCGTTCGCCGATCGCGGCGGCGGTGGTGGCCCATGCAGGGCGGGGTGGTTATGTTCTGGGCATATGCAACGGCTTTCAGGTGCTGACCGAAACCGGTCTTTTGCCCGGCGCTCTGATCCGCAACGCCGGTTTGCGGTTCATTTGCCGCGATCAGGCGCTTGAGGTGGTGACGGCCGACAGCGCGTTCACTGCCGGCTCTGTGGCGGGGCAGATCGTGCATTTTCCGATCGCGCACCATGATGGCAATTACGTCGCCAATGCCGAGGTTCTGGCGCGGTTGGCGGGCGAAGATCGGGTGGCGTTCCGCTATGTCGACAATCCCAACGGATCGTCGGGTGACATTGCCGGGGTGCTGTCTGACAACCGGCGGGTGCTGGGCCTGATGCCGCACCCCGAGCGGGCGGCCGACCCGGCCTTGGGCGGCACTGACGGGGCGGCGATGTTCCGCGCATTAACCGGGGTGCTGGCCCCTGCCTGAGTCTTGAGGAAAGGCGGTGCACGGCGTAGCCTGCACATCATGAAAAGCGCCGAACCCGATTTCATCGACACGCCGCCGCGCCGTTGGCTGGTGCGGTTTGTCTTTACCGCGCTCGTGGCGGGGGCGGTGTCGATCGTCTGGTACACAAACCACTTTTTGACCGAGCGGTTCACCGAAAGCACGCGCAACCGCGCCGAGGTGCGCATGGCGCTTTACATCGGCAATCTGCGCAGCGAATTGCAGCGGGCCAGCATCGTGCCCTTGTTGCTGTCGCGCGATCCGTCTTTGATTGGTGCTTTGAATTCACAGGATTATTCGCAGTCCACACAACGGCTGATTTCGTACCGCGATGAAATCGGTGCGGCGTCGCTTATGCTGTTGGATCGCGATGCGCGCACCGTTGCCGCGACCGACCGCGCGCTGTTGGGCAGCCTGCACCGCAACGCAGCGTTCTATGTCGAGGCGCTGCGCAGCAATGACACGGTGTTTTCCACCGTGCGCACCGAATCGGGGGGCTTTACCTTTTCCTATTCGCGCAAGATCATGGTGGGCAATGAATTGTCGGGGGTCATCGTCGTGGGTGTCGATCTGGCCAAGTTCGAAAGTTCCTGGGCGGGCTTTTCCGATGCGGTGTTCGTGACCGACAGCGAAGGTATGATCATTCTGGCCACCGAAAGCCGCTGGCGCGGTCGCACCGAGGAAGAGGCGTTGTCGGTGCGCAGCGCGCCCAATGCGATCGAACGGGCGTTGCAGGCCACCGCCGACTGGGCGGCCTTGCCAGCCGATGCCTATCTGTTGGGCGAGGCGGTGATGCGGCAGGCGGCGCGGATTCCGTTCCAGGGCTGGCGCATGGCGTCGTTCACCACCTACAGTTCGGTGCGTGAACGCGTGAACGGGGTGCTGGCGCTGGAAATCATGGCCTTTGCCCTGATCCTCGCGGCGTCCTTTTACCTGGTCAGCCGCAAGGCGCTGAGCCGGGTGGTGCTGTTCCAACGGGAATCGGCGGAACTGCGCAAGCTGAACCTGGCGTTGCAACGCGAGATTGCCGAGCGTGAGAAGGCAGAGAAAAACCTCGAAGTGGCCGAACAGACCGTCGCCCAGACCAGCAAGCTGGCCGTGTTGGGCGAAATGTCGGCGGCCGTCAGCCACGAGTTGAATCAGCCTTTGGCGGCGATGAAAACCTATCTTGCCGGCGCGCGGCTGTTGCTGAAACGCAAGCGCCCGGACGAAGCGCTGAGCAGTTTCGCGCGGATTGACGATCTGATCGACCGGATGACGGCGATCACCCGACAGCTGAAATCCTATGCCCGCCGGGGCGGCGAGGCGTTTGAGCCGATGGATCTGCGCCATTCGGTCAGCAGCGCCCTTGCGATGATGGAGCCGCAGTTGAAACGCCGCGACATCGAAATTGTCAAATCCCTGCCGCGTGAACCCGTTATGGTACAGGCCGACCGGCTGCGCGTTGAACAGGTGATCGTGAACCTGTTGCGCAACGCGCTGGACGCGACAAAGGACGTGGCGCGCCCGAAGATCGAACTGTTGGTGGCGGCGGGCGATACCGCCACGCTCAGCGTGCGCGACAACGGCACCGGCATTGCCAATCTGGAAGAACTGTTTGAACCGTTTTACACCACCAAGGCGCCCGGTGATGGGGTGGGCCTCGGGCTGGCGATTTCGTCGGGCATCGTGGCCGATCTGGGCGGGCGGTTGACCGCGCGCAATGGGCGGGCCGGGGGGGCTGTATTTGAAATGCAGATCCCCATTTGCAAACAACAGACCGTCAAGGCGGCAGAATAGGATTCGCAATGGCCCAGGCTATGAAGATCGCCATCGTCGACGACGAAAAAGACATGCGCCAGTCGATCAGCCAATGGCTTGCCCTGTCGGGGTTCGACACCCAGACCTATCCCAGCGCCGAAGAAGCGCTGAAAGAGATAAATGCGGATTTTCCCGGTGTTGTGGTCAGTGACATCAAGATGCCCGGCATGGATGGCATGGCCTTCCTGAAACGGCTGATGACCATCGACAGTTCGCTGCCGGTCATCATGATCACCGGCCACGGCGATGTGCCCATGGCGGTCGAGGCAATGCGCGTGGGGGCGTATGATTTTCTTGAAAAACCGTTCAACCCCGACCGGATGACCGAACTGGCCAAGAAGGCCACAAACAAGCGGCGCCTCACCCTGGACAGCCGCGCCTTGCGCCGCGAATTGTCGGACGGCACGGGGATCATGCGCAAGGTGATCGGGTCGTCACAAGTGATGGAGCGGTTGCGCGAAGACATTCTGGACCTGGGGCAGGCCGATGGCCATGTTCTGATCGACGGTGAGACCGGCACGGGCAAGACACTGGTCGCCCATGCGCTGCACGCGGTGGGGGCGAAGGCAGGGCGCAAGTTCGTGCTGGCCTCTTGCGCCGGCTACGACCCCGACCAGATGGGCGCGCGGTTGTTCGGGGTGCCGGGCGGCGACAAGATGCCCCTGCTGGAAGAGGCGCGGGGCGGCACCCTGGTGCTTGAGGATATTGACGCGCTGGATCAGCCGTTGCAGGCCCGTCTGCTGGCCTGGATCAACGATCAGGGCAGCCCGGCGGAAACCCGGGTCGTGGCGATTTCGAACCTTCAGGAGCAGGGTAAAACCTGTGAAGACGTGCTGCGCCCCGATTTGTACTATCGGTTGGCGGCGATGAAGATCACGGTGCCGCCATTGCGCGCCCGCGGTGAGGACATTCTGACGCTGTTCGCACGGTTTTCCGAACAGTTCGCCGAGGAATACGGATGTAACGCGCCCGAGGTGTCAGCGCAGGAAGCGGCGCAGCTTTTGCAGGCGCCCTGGCCCGGCAATATCCGGCAACTGGTCAACGTGGCCGAACGCGCGGTGCTGCAAAACCGCCGCGGCACTGGCACGATTTCCAGCCTTCTGATGGCCGAGTCCGATGAGAACGGGCCGGGGATGACCACCGAGGGCAAGCCCCTGAAGGAATATGTCGAGGCATTCGAGCGGATGTTGATCGACAACACCATGCGCCGCCACAAGGGCAGCATTGTCAACGTCATGGACGAATTGTGTCTGCCGCGCCGGACGCTGAACGAAAAGATGGCGAAATACAACCTGACCCGGTCGGATTATATTTAGGAGTGTCGGCAGACCGGACGCCGCATTGCGCCCAAGAGATAGCGCCTTGCGACACGGACTGCTGCAAAATCCATCAGTTTTGACGGCTCAGCGCAGCGCGTCTGCGCGCCGGGCACATGCGGCGTTGGGCTGTGAAATATAGTCGTTGTAATCGCCGGCCACTGGCCCTTAATATGAAATATCGGTGACCGGTCCTGAACAGGACTGCCACCCTGATGAGATTCACTGTTTCGAAAGGGTCTGCGCCTGTGCGCCGACAGACCGTATGGTCGCCTTTGCGGGACATGCTGATCGGCCTTCGGGCCTGCCGAATGCCCGTGGGCCTGCAAAGGCCGGGTTTGAATTATGGGCCGCCTCCGGGCGGCTGGAGATAGAAACGTGATGACGCGCGACGCAAACACGGGGCGGAAGGCATTGGGTGAAACACCCGTTGGCTTTTTAACCCAAGTTGCACGCCCGGCCATTGCCCCCAACAGACAACACCCAGACGCAAGGCGCCCGTTCAGGGCCGTCACTGCTGTGGTGCGAGACAGAAAAACATGCCAAAGAAGATGCTTATCGATGCCACCCACTCGGAAGAAACCCGGGTCGTCGTGGTGGATGGAAACAAGGTTGAGGAATTTGATTTTGAATCCGCAGGCCGTCGGCAACTGGCCGGCAATATCTACCTTGCCAAGGTAACCCGCGTCGAACCGTCGCTTCAGGCGGCTTTTGTCGATTATGGCGGCAATCGCCACGGATTTCTGGCGTTTTCGGAAATCCACCCGGATTATTATCAGATCCCGGTGGCCGATCGGATCGCCTTGATGGAGGAAGAAGCGGCCTATGCCAAATCCCTCGAAGAAGAAGAGGAAAAGCCCAAGCGCCGCAGCCGGACACGCAGCCGGACAAAATCCAAGGCCGAGGATACGTTCAGCGACGATGCGGTGATTTCCAACGACAGTGACGGCATCGCCGGGATGAATGTTGTCGATCTTGCCGAGGACGACGACGACATCGAGGGCAGCAGCCCGATGGAGCGTGTCGCCGAGACCCCTGTAGAAGAGGGTGACGATCACGATCATGACGACGCCGATGAAACCAACGCCGACCGCGACGACGAAATTGAATCGGTTGCGGATGAGGACGTGTCGGAAGAAATCCGTCGCCCCTCCAAACCGCGCGGGCGAAAGTACAAGATCCAGGAAGTGATCAAGGTGCGCCAGATCCTTCTGGTGCAGGTTGTGAAAGAGGAGCGTGGCAACAAGGGCGCTGCGCTGACCACCTATCTGTCGCTGGCCGGGCGGTACTGCGTGCTGATGCCGAACACGGCACGGGGCGGCGGCATTTCCCGCAAGATCACCAATGCCGCCGACCGCAAGAAGCTGAAGGAAATCGCGAACGAGATCGAGGTGCCGAAAGGCGCCGGGCTGATCATCCGCACAGCAGGCAGCCAGCGCACCAAGACCGAGATCAAGCGCGACTATGAATACCTGCAACGGATGTGGGAGCAGATCCGCGAATTGACGCTGAAATCCATCGCGCCCGCCAAGATCTATGAGGAAGGCGATCTGATCAAACGCTCGATCCGCGATCTTTACAACCGCGACATCGACGAGGTGTGGGTTGAAGGCGCGGATGGCTATCGCACGGCCAAGGATTTCATGAAGATGATCATGCCGTCCCATGCCAAGAATGTGAAACAATACACCGAACAGATGCCGCTGTTCGCGCGCCATCAGGTCGAATCCTATCTGTCGGCGATGTTCAACCCGGTGGTACAGCTGAAATCCGGCGGTTACATCGTAATTGGCGTGACCGAGGCGCTTGTGGCGATCGACGTGAACTCGGGGCGGGCGACCAAGGAAGGCAGCATCGAACAGACGGCGCTGAACACCAACCTTGAGGCCGCGGCCGAAGTGGCGCGTCAGTTGCGTCTGCGCGATTTGGCCGGTCTGATCGTGATCGATTTCATCGACATGGAAGAACGCCGCAACAATGCCGCCGTTGAAAAGCTGTTCAAGGACAAGCTGAAAACTGATCGTGCGCGCATTCAGGTGGGCCGTATTTCCGGCTTTGGCCTGATGGAGATGTCGCGTCAGCGTCTGCGCCCCGGCATGATCGAGGCGACAACCCAGCCTTGCCATGCCTGCCACGGCACCGGGCTGATCCGGTCGGACGACAATCTGGCGCTGAACATCCTGCGCCAGCTTGAGGAAGAGGGCGTACGCAAGCGCAGCAAAGAGGTGCTGGTCAAGGTGCCGGTGGGCATCTGCAACTTCCTGATGAACCAGAAGCGTGAACATATCGCCAATATCGAGCTGCGCTATGGCATGTCGGTGCGGATCGAGGCCGATCCCAGCCTGATTTCGCCTGATTTCAGCGTCGAGAAGTTCAAAACGGCAACGCGGGTGGTGGAACAGATCCTGCCCGTGGTTCAGGTCGACGCCTCGCACATGGCCGACGACGAGGACATTGTTGACGACGTGGATGACGTGGAAGAGATCGAAGAAGCGCCCGCTGCTGCGGATCATCCCGCCGAAGCGGTGGACGATGCCCGCGTGTCGGAGAATCGTGTCGCGCCGGAGGATGACGAAGGCCAGCCGAAAAAACGGCGCCGTCGGCGGCGGCGGCGCAAGCCGGGCAATGGCGCGCAAGGCGACGCGCAGGCGACTTCGGACGATGGCGATCAGGCCAGCGATACCGAAGCAGCGGACGACGAGACGGACAAGGTGCAGGATACGGCCCCCGCTCAGCTCGCCGAGGACGCGCCGGTGGAACAGGCTGCGGACGCCCCGAAAAAGCGCACCCGCACCCCGCGTAAGCGCAAGCCGACCGCGGCCCTTCAGGCCGAGGCCGAAGCAGCCGCAGCCGGGGAAAACGCCCCTGTCGAGGCAACCGTCGAAGCGGTGCCTGCCACCCCCGAGGACAAGCCGGCGCCGAAACGGCGCAGCCGCAGCCGGGCCAAGCCAAAGGACGCTGCACCCGAGACCGCAGCGCCCGATGCCCCGGTTCCTGGCGATGTGCCCGAGGCCGGGCCGACCGCCGCTGTGGAAACGCCCGAACCAGCGGCCGAGGCACCTGCGCTGATTACCGAAACACCTGTCACCGCAGTGCCCGAGATGGCTGAGCCAGAGGTCTTTGAACCCGAGGTCAAACAGCCGACCCTGGCCGAGGACTCTGCCGAAGGTGACGATTCGAAACCCAAGCGTCGTGGCTGGTGGGCTTTGAACCGCTGAAATGACGCGCACCCGCGCCGCCGGGCGGTGCGGGTGCGACCCTCTGACGGCCCTCAGGCGCGGCGGATCAGGAAGGTCAGCACAGCGCCTTCGGTTTTCATTTCCAACAGTGCGTGGCCCGATTCATTGCAGAAATGCGGTACGTCGATAATCGCCGCCGGATCGTCGGCCTGCATCTGCAAAACCTGCCCGGGGCGCAGTGCGCCCAACCGCTTGCGCGCCTTCAGCACCGGCAGGGGGCACAGCAAACCAAGGGCATCAAGGGTGTCATCCGGGGTGTTCATGATGCGAATTTATCCATTTGTTTCAGTTTGTCCACGGCGATGTGACAGCATGGCGCGTGACGGCGGCTGTGCCATGCCCTAAGCCGTGAGACATGTTCGGAATCGAAATCATCGACGCGGGCCTGATTCCCGCCATGGCGGTTGCCCTGCTTGCGGGTTTGCTGTCTTTCCTGTCGCCCTGCGTCTTGCCCATCGTGCCACCTTACCTCGCCTATATGGGTGGCATCACGATGAACGAGATGAAGGAAAACGCGTCCGGTCACCGACGCGCCGTGGTTTCGGCGGTGTTCTTCGTACTGGGTCTGTCAACCGTGTTCCTGATTCTGGGTTTTACCGCCTCGGTGTTCGGGGCGTTCTTTCTGCAAAATCAGGAGCGGTTTGCGCAGATTTCCGGCATTGTTGTCATTGTGTTTGGCCTGCATTTCCTTGGCATCCTGCGTATTCCACTGCTGAACCGCGAAGCGCGGCTGGATGCGGGCGACCAGGGCGGATCGTCGTTCGGGGCCTATGTTCTGGGCCTTGCCTTTGCCTTTGGCTGGACGCCCTGCATCGGCCCGCAACTGGGCGCAATCCTGTCGCTTGCTGCATCCGAGGCCAGCCTGGCGCGCGGCACGACGCTGTTGGGCGTCTATGCCGCGGGGCTGGGCATTCCATTCCTTCTGGCGGCGGTTTTCATCCAACGCTCGATCGGGGTGATGAACCGGATCAAGCCCTGGATGGGCGTGATCGAAAAGGCCATGGGCGCGTTGCTGGTGTTGGTTGGTGTTGCGCTGCTGACCGGGGCATTCAGCGCGTTTTCATGGTGGCTGCTTGAAACCTTTCCGGCGCTGGCCACCCTAGGCTGAGTGGCTTAATTTCGCCAAACTGTTCGGGTATTCTGATCCGCAGCAAGCAGGATGAACAGTCAGATGGCCCAAGGCACTGTTCCCGTCACCCGACGCCGGGTGTTTTACATTCCGGGATATGATCCGATCCACCCGCGACGCTATCGCGAGTTGTACCGCAAGGAGAGCGCGGCGCAGGCGGCGATTTCGGGCTATCAGATTGCGCTGAAACCGCGCAAGGGCGCGCGCTATGGCTGGCAGGTGGCGGCGACGATCGAGGGGCGCCCGGTGCAGGCGGATGTCGAGGTTCTGGTCTGGTCAGACATTGTGCGCCATTCGATGAACACCGGCATCCTTTCAACCTATGGCCAGCTTGGGCGCACCGCTTGGATCTATATCGTCAGCGGCGCTTTGCGGCGGCTGATGTGGCTGCGCAAGGGGCCGGTGATTGCGGCGCTTTATCCGGTGGTGATGCTGTTGGGGCAACTGGCGCTGGCGATGGCCGTGGCGTGGTATGGCGGGCAGGCTGTCGGTGCGGCTTTGGCGTGGGGTCTGGGCGCGCTGGGTCTGGACATTGCGCCGCTGCTGTTGCGGCTTTCGGGCCATACGCTTGGCTTTGCTGCGGCGGTCTGGCTGATGCGCTGGTTCCGGGCCAGGGATGGCCGGTTCTTCGCCTATTACCTGATGCATGACTATGCTTTTTCCGCCGCGACGCGGGGCGCCAACCCCCCGGCACTTGAGGCGCGGATGGCCGAATTTACCGCCGCCATCGCCCGCGCCATGGCCAGCGACGCGGACGAGGTTCTGGTGGTCGGCCATTCTTCGGGCGCGCATCTGGCGGTGTCCTGCATTGCCGATTTGATCCGCCAGGGCTGTGTGCCCGCAAACGGCCCGGCCTTGGCGCTTTTGACCCTCGGTCAGGTGATCCCGATGGTCAGTTTTCTGCCCGAAGCACAGCGTTTGCGCGCTGATCTGCATTTCCTGTCGGCGCGCGATGATCTGACTTGGGTCGATGTCACCGCCCCCGGTGACGGCTG
>Ga0100401_1000114_pt1 | contig 60516 bp, 47 predicted proteins | sample CryGeymeta201525_FD_80421 | JGI IMG/M metagenome (GOLD analysis project Ga0100401, IMG submission 80421) | Groundwater microbial communities from Crystal Geyser aquifers in Utah, USA - Crystal Geyser metaG 2015-25 | ecosystem: Environmental > Aquatic > Deep subsurface > Groundwater | place: USA... | reverse complement strand
TCTCCGCCTCCCCTCCATGGAATTCACCAATGGATGATGAAGGCCGCGTGGCAGGCAAGGAGAGCGAAATTGTCTGCGGAGGAAACCGTCGAGGCGATGTATGCGCACGAAGAGGGGGCCCGGCGGCGGTTTGAGCCTGTTGAAGTTGAGAGCGCGGTTGAGAAGGTGTTCAATACGGAAGTCGTCAGCGGCAGGAAGAAGAAGTCGCGTGCTCCGGAAGTGATCTACAACCCGGAAAAGGCCGAGGCGGTTGCCAAGGCATGGCCCTTCGATCTGGATCATTTTAAGGTAGGATCGGTGGAGCCTGAGCCATGGGAGCTCGAGCCTTCGGAGCTATTAGGGGGACTTTTTTGCTAAGACCGACACGCTCGTTTGCGCCGGCTGGACCAAGGGTAGATTCGCCACCCATACCTTGGAGGAACACGGGGATCTATCTCAACACCAGTTTGTCGTACCCGGACCGATGACCGCGAGGGAGGGCGGGACGAAGAAGGATCCGAGCAAGCTCAGCGCCCACACACTTGATAATACCGGACCACGGGTCTTTAACGTTTTCGACTTCGATTCCCCGCCGAGCGAATGGCAGCCCGGCCTGATCATGTACCTAGCTCAGTTTTGTCCTCCTGTGATGGTCTTGCACAGCGGCGGAAAATCCCTTCACGCTTGGTTCCCCGTGTTCGAGAAAGAGTCCGACAACGCCAAGTTCTGGGCGCTAGGGCTTGCTCTCGGTGCTGATGTCACCCTGTTGAAGAATCGCAGTCAATTCGCGCGAATGCCGAACGGGACGAGAAAGGAAAATGGGAAGAAGCAGGAGGTCGCCTTCTTGGACCTTACAAAGTTTCGGTCATGACCCCGCCATCCCTCGATGACGCAGTTGAAGATGCGACCGGCATGAATGCAGAAAAATTCGAAACCCCGATCGAACGTGCTTACAGGCTCAGGTTCGATCCGAGTAAGCCCCCGCCGCCTGAGGAGCTCGCCCTTCTCATCGACGGTTATTCGATTGGTGCCGCAGGAAATCTTACTGTAGTCCAAGGCAAATCAAAGGCCGGGAAAAGCGCGGTTCTCTCCGCGGCACTTGGGGCGGTGCTGGGTGCAACCTGTGAGACCAAAGACACATTCTGCATGAAGTGGGTCGCGGGGGGGGAGGGTGCCATCATCCATTTGGATACCGAGCAGTCGCTTTCTGATTGGCATGCCTTGGTGATGCGTGGGGTTGGCCGGTCCGGTTTGAGTAAAGCTCCCGACCGTCTGGTGTCATTGCCGCTCATCGCGTTCTCAAGATCCGAACGTTGTGAGTTGCTTCGGCAGGTCTTGGAGAAGGAGAAGCAGCAGCATGGCTCGATCGCTATTGTTATCATCGACGGCATCGCGGACCTGTGTGCCAGCCCGAATGACGAGGCGGAGGCGTTGGAACTTGTGTCGGAGGTTCACGCTCTTGCGCAGAATTATCACTGTGTGATTCTTTGCGTACTCCATGAAAATCCGGGTTCGGATAGCGGCAAGACCCGTGGACACCTCGGTAGTGAGCTCAATCGAAAGGCCTATGCAAACTTGCGGATCGATAAGGAAGCCGACAGCGGCATCTCCACCATCTGGGGTACCGACATGCGCAAGCGGGAGATTCCCAAACATGAGGGCTTCTGTTTTGGTTGGGACGAGAAGGTTGGTATGCACTGCTATCTTGGTCGAGCGGAGGGGCTGAAGGCTGCGCAGAAGGAAGAGAAGGCTCGAAGGGAGCACCGAGAATTCTTTGAGCCGATCTACAGGGGGGCTTCCGGTTCGCCATGTCCCGATCTTTCGCTGGCTGAAGCCCGGGAGATCCATCGGGACATGAACGGGACAGGAGGAACCATGAGCGAGGGCGCGATGAAGAAGCGCATGCAAAGGGCTGAGGATGCAGGAGTTCTGAAGAAAACTGAGCGGGGTCGATGGTCGCTCGTTCCGAATGGGACAAATGGGACATGAACGGGACATCGGGTCGTTGTCTCGTCGGGAAACGGGACAAGGCCCCCCCCTTGTACAAGGGGGGGTGTCCCAATCCCTGCGGGGTGTCCCAGAACTAAAATATGGAGGGCACCGATCTAGATCCCGTGATCATCCCGAGCAGCCCCTCGAGGGTACGGGCATGGACGCTGACACGGAGCACGAGGAGCTACGCTGCAGCATGTGGAGGACCATGGATGGAAACCCCGGGGACGGCTGTAAGACTGATTGAAGGGCCGTAGATGCTCGATCAGCTGCGGGTTGGGAGCGCTTCTCCAAGGCGGGAGAGGGGAACCAGGGAACTCCGCTGGAGCCTGAGCGAACTCGCCGTGAAGATAGGCTCCCGAGGGCTGTGGAGTGAGCGAGTTCGAGTCCGGCAAGGCGACCGTCCACGTTGGGCCGGTCATGTGGACCTTGCGTCCACTTGAGCCGGGAATCCAGGCGACGGAGGGACCCGGGTCGGGCTCGTGTACGCAGGATTCAAAAGGGGGGACTGGAGGCCCTGTCGACTGACTGCTGCAACTGCGACGGCGAATGAGCGAGACTCTGGACGCGCTGCTCGACGACCGGCGAGTTGGTGGGATCCACTATGATCGCAATCGACTGGTCTTTGAATACGGTGGCAGCTGGTGTCGGGACTTTGCGTCGATTCCGCTGTCACGATCCATACCGCTCTCTCGGCAATACCACGAGGATTCGGAGGTGGAGCCCTTCATCCCGGGCTTGCTGCCAGATGACGATGAATTGCTGCGCCGCTGGTGTCTGAGATTTCAGGGTCGCCCCGTAGGCCCTTCCGGTTGCTCACCCATGTCGTCGGGGATGTACGCGTGCGATTCAGTCCGTGCCCCCTGCGAGAGCGGATCAAAGGAAGGTCACGTCACCGCACGCATAACCCGTCCACCGTGCCCCCTGCGAGAGCGGATCAAAGGCTGGCAGGAGAAGACCCCGGGGGACCGTACTGGCCGACGGCAGACGAGTTGGCCGAGCGCTGTCCAAAAAGCATCTCAGACCTTGTCAAAGATCACGTCTTGGCACGACGTCATCGGTGATTAAGGTCAATCGGCGTGCGGCAGGCTGAGAAGGCGGCTGGAGAATGGCGACTCGACCGGCATGCTGTCCGCACTCGATCGATCATGATGGCCTCTGGGACCATCTTCTCCCCCCGGGAAGTAGCCGATACAATTCCGGCTGAAGGAAAGGTAATGGAGAAATTCTGTCCACGTAGGCAGACGCAATAGCACGACGTAAGAGAGCCGCTGAGGGAGGTTGAAGCTAATAGTGAGCGCGAATTTTGGCGTGGCGGAAAAACAGCGAATCCGGATCAGCCTGCCCCTGGGAAGCTGAACAACCCAATATTTCGCAAGGACCACGAATCTGTCGGTTTTCCTCCTGAATTGAGCCAAAAAGTTACCTTTCGTTACCTAAGTATTCCATTGGTTTAGGTGTGGTATAAGGGGAGGTATAAATCAGGACCGGAGACTTCGTAACTCACTGATAATCAAGTGGTGGAGGCGAGGGGAGTCGAACCCCTGTCCGCGACGTCTTCAACATTGGCATCTACACGTTTAGCAAGCGTTCAGGTGTTTTCGGATGAGAGCGGCTCGCTTGCAGCGTTCCTCATCCTAGAGACCTGTTTGATTTCGCCACCGGACCCGGTCACCCGGTCTGGGAACTAGCCTATTAAGTAGTCGCCATCCCCCTCAATAGGCGTCGGGGTTCAGGCGTCACTGTCAATTAAGCAGCGAGTGCGAGCTCGTTAGAGTCTGCAATTATTTGTTTTGGGCGGCTTTTTAACGAGGCCAACCGACCAACCTCGACGTGCAGCCAGTGCGTCGAACATCCCGTCGAAACCAGAACGCCCCCTTCACTGAACGGCGACAATCTGCCCTCTCTGGCGGGAAGATCAACTGGTAAACTCACGAACTTCGGAATTTACGGATGGACGGGCGTGGTTAGCTTCGGAGCGTCTGGAAGCTATGGAGGAATCAGGGAAGCGTTTGGACACCTTGCAGGCGATCGAGCTGGCCGAGGGCGTGGAGGTGCGTCTGCGGATTGCGGGGCCGCTGCTGCGCGGTGGGGCGCTGGCTTTGGACATCGTTTTTCAAGGAGCTTTTATCACGGTGCTTTCGATCATTTTGGGCCTGACGGGGCTGATCGTGGGCGGGATGACCTCGGCGGGGCTGATCTCGCTGGCGTCGTTTTTCACCTGGTGGTGGTATCCGGTGTTTTTCGAGGCCAGCAAATGGGGCGCGACTCCGGGGAAAAAGATTGTCGGGCTGCGGGTGGTGCAGACTTCGGGTTCGCCGATCACTTTTACCCAATCGGTGCTGCGGAATTTCCTGCGCTACGCGGATGGGATGCCCTACATCGGGACGGGCACGGGAATCATGGGGATTCCGACTTTTGGGTTTGCGATCGCTTCCTCGCTGGCGACGAGGCGATTTCAGCGATTGGGTGATCTGGCGGCGGGAACGGTGGTCATTTATGATCGGATCCCGCCGGAGCCGATGATGTCCGCGCCGCCGCCGATGGAGTCGATCCAGCCTGCGGTGGCTCTGCGGCCGGAGGAGGTGAGGGCGCTTTCGTCGTTTCGGGATCGGGCGGGCTTGTGGTCGGATGGCCGACGTCAGGAAATCGCGGATCATGCGCGGGAGTTGAGCGGGAGCAAGGGGGCGGCCGGGGTGTCGCGATTGATGGCGATGGCGCACTGGTTGCAGGAGCGGAGATGAATTCGGGGAACTTCCAGGAACGGCGTCAGAAGGCGTGGCAGGAGCTCGATCAGATGATCGCGAGCGTGGAGAAGGGCAAGCCTCTGCCGGGTGTGGAGGAGCTCCCAAAGAAGTTTCGCGAAGCCTGCGCCGATCTGGCTTTGGCGAACCACCGGATGTATGGCGGCAGCGTGGTGGCGAGGCTCAATGATCTGGTGATCCGTGGCTACAAGCTGCTCTATCGCTCGCGGAGGAAGGGGACGGAGTCATTCATCCGCTTTGTCGGCGTGACTTTTCCGGCGACTGTTAGAAGAGAGTGGCGCTTGTTCTGGCTGTGCAGCGCGATGTTCTGGGTGCCGTTTTTTGGCATGATGGGGATGGCCCATGTAAACATTGACTGGGTGCAGTCGATTCTCGGACCCGAGGGGATGGCGGGGATGGAGGCGATGTATGGTGGCAAGGCGGAGCAGATATCTCATCTGCGGTCCGAGTATGGATCCAACTTCCGGATGTTTGCGTTCTACATTGAGAACAATGTGGGGATCGACTTTCGGGTGTTTGCCGGGGGGATTGTGGCGGGCTTGGGGACGATCTTTTTCACGGTCTATAACGGTCTGCAAATTGGGGCGGCGGCGGGTTACGTGAACTACGCTTGCGATCCGGAGTCCTTCTGGACCTTTGTGGCCGGGCATTCGTCGTTTGAGCTGTTAGGTCTGGTGGTCGCGGCGATGGCCGGGATGCGCTTGGGAATGGGTGTGCTGAAGCCGGGTCGGATGTCGCGCGGCAAGGCGATCGCGGCGTCGGCGAAGCAATCGCTGCCGCTGATTTTCGGTGCGGCGGGGATGACGGCGCTGGCGGCGGTGGTGGAAGGATTTTGGTCGGCGCAGGATTTGCCGGCGATGGTGAAGTATGGTTTCGGGATCACGATGTGGGTGCTGCACGTCGCGTATTTCATGCTGCTGGGAAGGGGGGCACGTGAGGCTTGAGGCGGTGACGGCGGAGCTTCGTCCGCGGAGTGATTGGGAAGCGGTGGATCTGGGGCTGGCACTCGTTCGTCGGGATTTCTGGAGTCTTTGGAGCATTTGGTTGCTGGGAATGTCGCCGGCGCTGCTGCTCGGGCTGTGGCTTCTTCCGGAGCATCCTTTTTGGTTCTGCTTGATTTTCTGGTGGTGGATTCCGGTGGCTTCGCGGCTGGTGCTTTTCAAGCTGAGCCGCCGGTTGTTTGGTGATGATCCCTCGAAGCGGGATGTGCTGAGGGAGTTTCCGAGGGCTGTATCACGGAGGTTTTTTTATCGGATGATCTGGGCGCGCTTTTCGCCATGGCGGCCGCTGACGATGCCGGTCGAGGATCTTGAGGGGCTGAAGGGGAAGGATTATTCGGCGCGCTGCCGGGTGCTGATGAGGCGGGGGGATTCGAGTGTGATCCTGCTGGCGATGTGGCGTTTGTTTCTTTCGTTTTGGATGGCGGTGACGATTCTCTATACGGCGACGCTTTTTATCCCGGATGGGGCGGGACAAGGGTGGGCCGAGTCACTTTCGCTATGGTTTGAGGGTGAGGAGGCGATTCCGCCGCCGAGTCTTTCGATCATGGTGTTGGCCTCGGTTTGTTGCTCGCTAGGCCTGGTGGATCTGTTTTCGATCGGAGCGGGATTCGGGATCTACGTGAACCATCGTACTTGGGTCGAGGGCTGGGATGTGGAACTGGCGTTCCGTCGCCTGGCGAACCGTTTGCAGGGGATTGCCAGTGTGCTGGTTCTTGGTTTGCTGTTTTCGTTCGCGCCGTCGGTCCATGCGCAGGAAAGCAGGGAGGTGATCGAGCGGGTGCTGTCTCACGAGGATTTCGAGGTTCATCAGGAAACGATCAAGACTCCGAAGTGGGACTGGTTTGAAAATTGGAATTGGGGCAGCAGTTCGAGCTCGAGTTCGAGTGGTGGTGCTGGAGCCGGGGGCTTTTTGGAGCTTCTTGCGATTCTGTTGAAGGTGGGTTTGATCGGTGGGCTGCTGGCGCTGCTGGCATGGCTGATTTATCGATACCGTTATGTTTTCAGCCGAGGCGGGGGTGGGGGTGGCTCGATCAAGAAGCCGCAGGCGAAAGTGGTAATGGGCATGGCGGTGGCACCGGAAAGCCTGCCGGAAGATGTTTCTGACACCGCGCTCAGACTATGGCGCGAGGGGCGTCGGCATGAGGCGATGAGTCTGCTCTACCGTGCTTCGATTTCATGGATGATCAATCATGCGGGTCTGGAGATCGCGGAGTCGGATACCGAGAGCGATTGCTTGAGGCGGGCGCGTCTGGCGGAGGTGCGGCATTTGAGCTACTTCGATGGTCTAACAAAGAACTGGATGAGTCTTGCGTATGCGCGGGAAGAGCCGGCGGAGGCGGATTGGCAGCGCCTTTGTGGTGAGTGGCCGTTTTCGGAAAGGGGGGCGAAGTGAGGTGGTTCTGCATGCTTCTGTCGCTGCTGTTCCTCGCGAGTTGCAGTTATGAGGAGACGACAAAGGAGACGGGTCACAAGGGAAAGGCGCGGATCAATCCGTATCTGGCGGCGGAGCGTTTTCTTGAGGAGTTCGACTACGGCGTGGTGAACAAGCCGGGCTGGCCCGACTTGGAGGGCGAGATCAGCACGGTGTTGATTCCGGTGTCGGCACTTTCAGCGCGTGGCTACATTGATGAACTCGACGAGTGGGCGTCGAATGGCGGGCACGTGGTGGTGCTCTTGAGCAACGGTGAGCCTTATCTGAATGACTGGCGGACGACGCTTGTTGGTTCTTTTGATAGCGAAGAGGATTTGGCCGATCCTTTCGTGGACTGGCTGGATGAGCTGGGAGTGGTGCTGGATTACAGTCCGGGGGAAGATGGTAATCCGCTAGCGGCCGACAAGGTCAGGTTCTTGGGGGAAAACTTCGAGGTCTTCATGGAGGCGAGGGTTTGTCCCGAGAATCAAAAGGGGAAGGCGACGATGATCCGTTCGCTCAAGCATCAGGAAGGTCGGATCACCTTTGTGGCGGATGCTCGGCCATTCAGGAATCGCTGGATCGGGGACTACGATCATGCAGAGCTTTTTTTGGCGCTTCATGATGCCTCGCCGTATGAGGGCACGACTGCTTTTGTGCGAAATGTCTCGCTGTCATTTTTCGGACTTCTGTGGTCGCGGGCGTGGCCTGCGGTGACGGCTTTGATCGTCCTGATCGTGTTTTGGCTTTGGAAAAACCTGCCGCGGGTGGGGCCGCTGGATTCGGTTGAATCGACGTCTGAAGTGCGTTCATACGAGCATCACCTGGAGGCGCTGGGCGACTTTCATTGGCGGCTTGATCGCGCGGAGGGATTGCTGCGGCCGTTGAGGGCGGGACTTATCGAAAGGGCTCAGCGTCTTGCTCTAACAAGCGGCAACCGTGAGGCGGATGTTTTTCAATTAATTGCGGATCGTGCTGGAATTTCCCGCGAACGCGCCGAACGCGCGATGACCTTCGAGCGATCGAAGGATGGCTCCACTTTTACTCAACTTGTCGCCGACCTTCAAACCATCCACTTATCCATTCCATGAACGAAGAAGAGTCCATTCAACCTGAAGTGCCAGACTATGAGGCGCCGTCTCCGCCTGAGCCGGCAAAGATCGAGCTTCCGCCGGAGCCGACGGTTTCGGCATCCGCGAGCCTTATCGCCAAAATGCGTGAGCAGATCGGGCGCTCGGTGCTGGGGCAGGAGGAAGTCATCAATCAGGTGCTGGCAGGCTTGCTGGCGGGAGGGCACGTGCTGTTAGAGGGCAAGCCGGGACTTGGGAAAACGCAGTTGGTGCTGGCGCTGGCAAGGAGCTTTGCGGGTGAGTTCGGGCGGATTCAGTTCACGCCTGACCTGATGCCATCGGATGTGACGGGTTTCCGTTTGTTCGATATGAAAAGCCAGACCTTCCAGCTTCGGAAGGGTCCTGTTTTCACGAACCTGCTGTTGGCGGATGAAATCAACCGCGCCCCGGCGAAGACCCAGTCGTCTTTGTTGGAAGTGATGCAGGAACGGCAGGTGACGATCGATGGGGAGTCGATGCAACTGAGTCCTCCCTTCATGACGCTGGCGACGCAGAACCCGATCGAGCACGAGGGGACCTATCCTTTGCCTGAAGCGCAGCTCGACCGCTTTTTGATGAAGGTGCTGATTGATTATCCTGAGCGCAGTGCGGAAAGGGAGATCGTCACGCGCTCGGCGGCGGAGGTTCCGGGTGAGTCGTCGGTGGCGACGGTGGAAGCTGTGGCGACGCCGGAGGATGTGGTGCGCGCACAAGCGGAGACGGCTGCTGTTAGGGTGGTGCAGGAGGTCGTTGATTATGCCGTGGCGATGGTTCAGGCGACGCGCGATTCGAAGGCGGTTTCGCTGGGTGCGGGCACGCGTGGTGCGATCGCGCTGGTGCGGATCGGCAAGGCAATCGCGACGCTTCATGGCCGTGACTACGTGATTCCTGATGACATCAAGGCGGCATCGCTGCCGGTGCTTCGTCATCGCGTGCAGCTTGCGCCGGAAGTGGCGATTGGTGGTCAGGACATTGATGCGATATTGAAGTCCTTGGTTGAGTCCGTTCCTGCTCCGCGCCAGTGACTCCGACCGCCAGAAGCCTGTATCTGATCTTCGCCTGGGGCCTTTTTGGCTTCGCGGCGTCGGTCCGTAGTGACTGGCAACTGGCTTGGGCGATGGCGGGTGGCGTGGCTTTACTGATTCTTTTGGTCGACGCCGTTTTCTTGAGGTTGAGTTCGAAATTCGAGCTGACGAGGCAGCTTCCGGGGCGATTTGCGGTCGGTGAGGGTGGGGAAGTCCGGCTGGATTTCGTGAATCGCAGTGGGCGGACTCTGGATGTCGAGATCTACGATGGGATTCCTGAGGGAGTCGAATCGAAGATCATGCCTTGGAAGGGCCGGATTCCGAAAGGGGGAAAGGTGAGGATCGATCATGAAGTAAGGATTCTCGAGCGTGGGCCGGCGATGTTCCGGCGCATCCATGTCGGGGTGAATTCGCAGTTTGGTTTTTGGCGGCGGCGGGTCCTTGTCGGGGAGCGCGAAGAGGTGAAGGTCTATCCGGACTACGAACCGGTGGTGCGCTTTGCCTTGTTGGCGATGGAGTCGCGGCAGGATCAGATGGGGATTGTTAGACGATCGCTTGCGGGGAGCAGTCGTGATTTCCACCAGCTTCGAGAATACCGCGAAGGAGATCCCTTGGCGCAGATCGATTGGAAGGCAACCTCGCGGAGGGTCGAGCTGATCAGTCGCGAGTATCAGGAACAGCGAAACCAGACGATCATCTTTCTAACAGATACCGGCAGACGGATGCGGGCGATGGATGGGGATTTGCCACAATTTGACCACTGCCTGAATGCCATGCTGCTGCTTTCCTACGTCGCGCTGAGGCAGGGGGATCAGGTCGGTGTGCAGTCGTTTGGAGGAACGAATCGCTGGCTGCCGCCGGTGAAGGGGGCGCACTCGATGTCGACGCTGCTGCATCATCTTTACGATTACAAGACGACTCCGGAGCCGAGTGACTTTTCGGCCGCGGCCGAGCGGCTCCTTGTGAGGCAGCGTCGGCGTGCCTTGGTCGTTCTTTTGACGAACCTGCGTGGCGAGGATGCTGCCGAGCTCGTGCCTGCGTTGCGGATCATCAGCGGTCGGCATCTGGTCATGCTGGCGAGCTTGCGGGAGCGGTCAATCGAGGATGCGCGGCACAAGCCGGTTGAGGTTTTCAATGACGCCTTGAGATTTGCTGCGGCGGAGCAGTATGACGCGGAGCGATCGGAGGTGATGGCAACTTTGCGGGGCTTCGGGGTCATGACTCTGGATGTCCCGGCTCAGGAATTCCCGGTAGCGCTGGCGAACCGGTACTTGGATATCAAGACGGCGGGCCGGCTCTGAGCACTGAAGATGACTTTCTAAGGAGCGTGGTGAAAGAGGGGACTTCGATGTCAATTGCTTGTGAATGCCGAGATTTTCTGCCGACGATTGAAGCGTGCGAAAGGCATCGACATGATGAGCTGGAGCGACAAGGGACCAGTGGTTTCGGCAGCCTAGGGCCGCTGGGTGACTTCCAAGGAATACAAGGATGGCAATTTCTTCATCGTTTCCGATTATGCCAATGACCACACTTCCCTTATCGTTATTGACGACGACCGGAGCGGCTATGGATTTCAGTTTGAGTTCCTGATGGATGATACCGCGGTCGCCAAGGTTCGAGGTGATCATGGACCTGGTGAATTCGCCCGACCTTAGGAGTTTCTCTCTTCAGAAACCCCTTATCCTTATCGTGGAGAGCTAGCAGAGCAGGAGCAAGCTGGCAGCTCCGGGTGCCACTTCCAATATTTCAGCCCAGCCACCGGAAATGAAACTCTTGATCGATCGGTCCGCCTTGGAGATAGCTTCATCCTCGCTGTGATTTTAAAAGATCCTGAGTAAACCTTAATCCAAGTCTGACTCGAAATCAACCGCACCGGCCACGAGCCACTCACACACATCCTACCTCCTAAAAAACCATGCAAAAAAACATCATCGCCAGCGCCAGCTTCGCCGCTGCGGCGTTTGTCACCACGCTTCCAGCCAAGGCCGCACCGATTGAGGTGCCCAATTGGAACTTTGAGGTTCCTAATGGAAGTTTCCCCGATGGGCTTGTTGATGGCCAAAGCGCCTATATGATTCCCTCCCAGCAATCGTGGCACCATTATGACCAATACCAAAATGGTGGTACCAATATCTATTGGAATCCAGGTTCCGGTGCCGGGGGCGAAGCCAATTCGCGCTGGGCGAATGTTGGTTTCGGCGGCAATGCCCCGGAGGGCAACCATGTCGGCCTCGCGGTGACCCGTTGGAATGATGATAAGCTACCGGATGGCACCACTGGGGTTTACGTGCGCGACTTCGAAGCGCTCTGCCAAGTCCTCGAGGATGTGCCCTTCGACCCCAACGAAACTTATACCCTCACCGTTAAGGTCGGCCATCTGCCCAAGGGTGCGGTCGAGGGTGGTAGCGATACGCCCCCCACCACGCAAGGCTTACCCGAGTGGAATGGCTACTTGGTCCAACTGCTGGCCGGTGGCGAAGAGACAACCGATAACGTCGGTGGATTCAGAGACACGGTTTATGCCGAAAACGGTGGCACTGTGATTGCTGAGGACGACAACACCGTCACGATCGCCGCCAACACCTTTGAAACTATCACGGTGACCTACACGCCAGGTGATCTCACCCCGGAGCAGGAGACCTCACTCGCTGGCCTGCCGGTCCAAATCCGACTTGGTGCTTACGAAGACCCGGCAGACCACTCGACCAAGAGTATCGCCGCCTTCGACGAAGTCACTCTTGACGGCCCCGTCACACCCGCTGTTCCCTTCGTTGTGACGATCACGCCAGCAGTCGATCCAAACACCGGATACGACCTGCAGTGGCCCAGTAAGAGCGGAATGACCTACTCCGTGCTCACCAGCACCGATCTGACCACGCCAATTGAATCTTGGACGATTGTGGCGACCGATCTGGCTGCCAGCTCGCCGCAGAACACCTACAATGTAGCGGCCGACGGAGTGCGCCGCTTCTACGTGGTCGAGGAGACGCCAGCACCCTGACAACGATGCGTTTCCCATCTTGAGTGGCGGAGCACAAAGACTGCGATCGTCTTTTCAATTATCGCGGCCATCAAGGCGGGAGAAGGGACGGCTTGTCGATATCCGATGACCTTTCGGCTAATCGAGGAGGGCGCGGGCTTGTTCTTCGGTGAGGATGGCGACGCCGAGTTTTTCGGCTTTGTCGCGCTTGGAGCCACCGCCTTCGCCGGCGAGCAGGTAGTCGGTGTTTTTTGAAATGCTACCGCTGACTTTCGCTCCCTTGGCTTCTAACAGGGCCTTCATGTCATCGCGGCCGATGCTGAGGGTTCCGGTGAGAACGATCGTCTTTCCTGCAAGGGGAAGCTCGCTGGTGTCGGCCTCGGCAGGTCGGGGAAGGTAGTTGGCGGATTGCGGGTCGATGCCGAATTCGTGCATCCGCTCGATGACCTCGTGGCCGGCTTTCGACTCAAAGAAGGCGAGCGTGCTTTCGGCGGCGACGGGGCCGAGGTCGGCGGTGACGTTGAAGGGCGCGATGCTTTGCTGGAGTTCGGCGATCTGCTGCTTCAGTTCGTCATGGCGGGTTTGGCGCTCGACTTTTTCGGCCTCGTTGGCCGGTGGGTTATCCTTGTTGCGAGGCGAAATGAGTTTGCGCTCGGTCTCAAGGCGGGCGGCATCGCGCAGGGCATGGAGCACCGGGCTGCTGGGGAGTTCGTCGATGGTCTTGTGAAGACGGGCGAGTTCCTTGGAGGCCGATTCTCCGATTTGGCGGATGCCCATGGCGTAGAGCCAGCGGGCGAGGGGTTGCTGGCGGGCCTGGTTGAGAGACTCGATGACTTTCGCGGCATTCTTCTCGCCGAAGCGGCGGGCATCGACGTCGTTGCCGAGGTTGAGCTTGGCGAGTTGATCTTCGTCGAGTTTGAAGAGATCAAGGGCGGTGGTGCATAGGCCGCGTTTGACGAGCGCTTCGGCGACAGTTTCGCCGACGCCTTCGATATCGAGAGCCTTGCGGGACGTGAATTGCTTGATCTTGGAAACGGCTTGGGCCGGGCAGGCGAAGTTGCCGCAGCGCCAAGCGACGAAGCCTTCTTCCCGCGCGATGGGGCCGCCGCAGGACGGGCACTGGTGATGGACGTGGGCGGGGAGAGAAAAGGGTGTGGCGTCGGGTTGCCGCTTCTCGGTGATGACCTTGACGATGGCGGGAATGATTTCGCCGGCTTTCTCGATGAGGACGGTGTCGCCGATGCGGATGTCCTTGCGCTGGATTTCCTCTTCGTTGTGAAGGGTGGCACGAGAGACGGTGCTGCCGGAGACGAAGACGGGTTCGAGTTCGGCGACGGGGGTGAGGACGCCGGTGCGGCCGACTTGGATGGTGATGGCCTTGACGGTGGTTTCCTTTTGCTCGGAAAGGAACTTGTAGGCGGCAGCCCAGCGCGGGGCGCGGGAGCGAAAACCCAAAGTACGGCGTTCCTCGTAGTTGAGGACTTTGATGACGGCACCATCGGTGCCATAGGCGAGGGCGTGGCGTTCGGTATCGATGCGGGCGACGGCGGAGCGAAGGCCTTCGAGATTGTTCGTGTGAATCAGCGGTTGGTTTCGCGGGATGGCGAGCGATTCAAGGAGATCGGTGAAATCGTCTTCGGTTTCGAGTTCCGGGCCTTCATAGGCACCGATGCCGTGGGCGAGGAAGGCGAGGGGGCGCCCGGCAGCGCTCTTTGGGTCGAGCTGTTTGAGGGTGCCGGCGGTGGCGTTGCGTGGGTTGACGAAAGTCGGGAGCCCGGCTTCGTCGCGCTCTTCGTTCATCGCCGCGAAGGCTTCGTTCGGCATGAAGATCTCGCCGCGGACTTCAAGGAGGGTGGGGACTGCTTTGGAGAGCCTGAGCGGGACGCTGTGGATGGTGCGGACGTTGTGGGTGATATCGTCGCCGGTTTCGCCGTCGCCGCGAGTGGCGGCGTATTCGAGGGTTCCGTTGCGGTAGACGAGGGAGACGGCGACGCCATCGATCTTGGGTTCGACGGTGACGGCGACGTCCTCGCGACCGAGGCTCTTCTGGAGACGCTGGTAGAAAGTGAGGAGTTCGGCATCAGGGACGTCGTGGCTTTCCGGGTCGAGTTGAAAGACGTCGTCGATGGACAGCATCGGGACAAGGTGGGTGACCTGCTGGAAGCCTTCGATGGGGGCTCCGCCGACGCGTTGGGACGGGGAGTTCGGGTCGGCGAGATCGGGGTGCTTTTCTTCAAGTTCTTCAAGCTCGCGGAAGAGCTTGTCGTATTCGGCGTCCGAGATTTCCGGCGTGGCTTCGGTGTAGTAGAGCCGGTTGTGGTGCTCGAGTTCCTTGCGGAGCTTGGCGATGCGGTCGGCCGGGCTAGGCTGGGAGAAGAGGTCGTCCATGGGGCTGGAGGATTTTTAAGCTCATGAGCTTTTCAATCGGCGAGAAAATGCTTCAAGCGTTGAAAGAGCATGGAACCTGCGATGGCACCGAGGAAGTCGAAAGTGAGGTCGCCGGCGTCGTTTCCGCTGCGGCCAGGGATGAAAGACTGGTGGGCTTCGTCGACGGCTCCGACGAGGGTCACGAAAATGACGACGATGAGGATCCGGGTAGATGCGTGGAGGTCGGGTCGGTAGCGGAAGATGGCGGCGGAGAGGAGGCCGGCACCGCCGAAGAAGTATCCGAAGTGGAGAACTTTATCGATGTGCCGGAATTCGATTCTCACCGGCATGTCGTTGGCCTGGGAGGAGAGCATCCACAGCGCACAGAACCAGACGGCGAAGACGGCGAACCAGGTGGAGGAACGGCGAAGGAAGGACATTGGGGGCGATATAGGTTTAAAGCAAAAGTGCCGACGAGTTGTCGGCACTTCGGTTGAATTCGATGGCTCGTGTCAGCGTTACTGCTTGCGGATTTCGTCCTCCAGACGCTCGGCGAGCCACTGCTTCATCATGGACTGATAGTTGAGGAAGCGGGTGCGTGCGATGCGCTTGATGCGTGAGAGCATGCGTGGGTCGAAGCGCAGGGTGATGGTGGTGGACTCGCGAGAATCGGGCTGGTGAACGGAGCCCGCCATGAGGCGGCCGTCGAGTTCGTGCTCGAGCCAGAATTTGGCTTCTTCCTCTTCGTCTTCAAAGTCGGGGATTTTGTCCCAATCGGATACGGAGTTCATCGCAGGTGTTATTTAAATTCGGCGTATTTCCGTTCATAGAAGCGCTGTTCGCCTTCGGTCATTTCACGGGCAGCGATGACGCGTGCCGTCTTGCCATCGGTGCGGAAACAGATGAAGAGGTGGCGGTCAGCGACCGTGCGGCCGAGGGCAAAGTAGCGTGATTCGTTATCCGGCCGATCGTTGTCGGGCAAAAAGCGAACGGCGAAGGGGTCTTCAAGAGTCTCTTCGAGTTCCCGCGGACGGATGTCCTTGAGATTGAAGTGGACGTCAATGAGGTCGATTTCCATAGGTGCTTGGCGGGAGGGAACATGGGAATGGTGGCTTGGGAAAGCGGAAACGTCCCAGTAGCTCAAGATCCCGGTCGATTACCTGAGGGGCTCAGGGTAAGGTAGGGGTTCCGGGACCCGGGCTAGGGAAGGGGGAATTACCCTCCCGTCCCCGGCTCACTGTGGTGATCGCCTTCGAAAGGCAGACGGACTTCCACGCCACGGCGGGCATTGCGGGAGCCTTGTCCGGAGATAACTTGATTGGTTGGAAGGATGATTCCCTGGCGCTTGGCTTTCTTTTGAGTGGTGACCGTCTCGTTGATGGCCTCGGTGGCTGCTGGCGGGAGAGGCCCGAAGACCTTGTTTCCAGCGAGCGCTGATGAAGCGAGGAGTTTGGCGACATCGATGGTAATCGGCGCCGGCACGACGCGGCCGTCCGGGTGCATGATAATCATCTGTCCGGCTGGGACGAGGATCGGATCCTTGCTGCCATTGACGTAGAGCTTCTGGGTGCCCTCGAGGGTGAGGAGCTTGACCCACTGGCCCGGGCTGTATTCGAACATCGAAGTGGTACCGGTGATGGCGGCCGTCACGGTGGCGGTCCGGATCGTCGCTCCGCCGGCGTTCTTGGGAACCTGGAGGAGGATCGAGCCCTGCTTGAGTTCGACGTCGCGGCTGCCGTTGCGGAAGCTGAAGACGGAGTTCTGGCCGAGGCGGGTGATGGTTTGATCCTGAAAGGTCAATTCGGCGCGGGAGCGGCGGCCGGTGGTGACCGAGCTGGAGCTGCCAACGGTTTCGCCAACCGAGGCACTGCGGCCTTCGCTTGAGCCGCTGTAGATTTTTACATCCTGAACGGCCTGAGTGATCTTTGCGGAGCGCAGGGAATCGGCCGATGCGGTGGCCACGAGCGCGAGGGTGAGTAACAGAGGAAGTTTCATGGTGGATTAGAAGCTGTAGTTGATGCCGAGGCCCAGGCCGACTTGCCATGACTGGAAGTCATCCACGCCGAAGGGCGAGTTCGAGTCGTTGTCCGAGTAGTAGATGCTGGTGTAGGCGGTGGCGTTTTCGCAGATCCGGTAGTTGAGTTCGATGCCGGCGAGGTTGTTCCAGTCGTGGCGGCCACCGTTGTCAAAGTCCCAGTAAGCACAGCGCCACATCGCGGTGGTGCTAAGGGCGTCGGTGAGCCAGAAGGTGTAGGTCAACTCGGTCGCGTATTCGTTGCGTTCGAGACGCTCGGGATTGGCATCGAGATCGAAAGCGGCGCTGAGTCCTGCGGCAAGTTGCTGGCGCGAGGTGAGGAAGAGGGTTTTCTGCAGGCCGGTGCGGATGCGCTGGGCGGAGTAGCTGCTTTCCGAGATCGAGCCCGTGGTCAGGCGCTGATATTCGTAGCGGGCGAAAAAGATGGTGTCGTCGAGATCGACGAGATTTTTCACGACGCCGACGTAGGGCTGCATGTTCTGGAAGTCGATGGCGTCGCCTTGGTCGAACTCGTAGAACTCTTGGAAGAAGCCGACGTCGGCGAACCAACCGTTGGCGATAAGCGGTTGCCATGAAGCGCCGATGAGGGCGGAGACGTAGAAGGACCCATCTTCAAGGGCTCGGGTGGCAGCTGGGGCGTTGTCGGTGTAGTTGACGTCCAGATTGAAGAAGACGTTGACCGGGGCTCGCTCGGGAGTTTCTCCCAAGACCTGCTGGACACCGAAATCTGAGTCGGCAGGGGAGAAGGGCGCGTAGCTTGGATGATCGACAGCCGTGCCGGGTTCGAGGTGGGCGGGATCATAATCCGGATTGGGAGAACCGAGGAAAGGGCTGAAATCCGAGAGGATGTCGCCGTGGGCGGCAATGGCGGTGAGGAATAAGGCAAACCCAGAGGTTTTCATAGGAAGGTTGAGCTGTTAGTTCTGACGCGGCAGCGTACTTTATTGATTTTGATATGACAAGCATCCCCTCAAGCTCTTTGAAACGATTGTTGGTAGCCTTGGCGGGAGTGTTGTTGGTGTTGCTGGGGTTTGGCGTTTTTTCTCATGGGAAATTCAAGGTGGCGGAGATGGATCGGGAGATTCAGGACCAGATCATCCGATTAAGCGGGGGGCCGCCGGAGCGCGACGACTTCGTGCTGCTGGGGATCGATGAGGCGAGTTTGGCGCTGGACAGCCTGAGCGACGATGAGATTGGGGAAAGCAAGACCCTCCAGCAGATGAAGCAGCGTTTCCCTTGGGATCGCCGGGTCTGGGCGGCGGCGATCGATCGCTTGGCCGAGGCTGGGGCCAAGTTGATCGTGGTTGATCTTGTATTCGCGGAGCCCAGTGACCCGGAAGCCGACGATGAGTTGGCGGCGGCAATCGCGCGGCACCGGGAGAAGGTCATCCTAACTTCGGCCTTTGGGCCTTCGGGGCAAAAGGAGGGAGACCGCGATGTCTTTGTGCTGGCAGAGCCCTATGTGCCGTTTCTTGAAACCGATCCTGAACCGCGGATCGGATTTGCGAATTTCATTCAAAATCCGCAGGACGGTTCTTTTCGGATCGCACGCTATCGTTCGTCGCTTGGTTTGGAAAATGGACGGCCATTGAATGGAGAACCTGAGCTCTTGTCTTTGGCTGGTCAGATCATTGACGCCATGGGGGGGGAGGTTCCTCATGGGGATAAGGAATTGAGATTCACGAACAAGTATCCGACAGGTGGAACCGAAGTGTATGCACCGCGCAGCATCTATGAGATTTTCTCCGAGAAATTCTGGCGGGTGAATTACGCTAATGGGGAATTTTTCCGAGACAAAGTCGTGATGCTTGGCCCGGTGGCGCCGCGCTTTCTTGATATCAAAAAGACTCCGGTTGGTCCGCTGAGCGGGCCTCAGCTGCACTTGCAAGCGGCGGCATGTGGGTTGGAAGGGGCATTTGTTCACCATGTGGGGAATGCGACGGCGACGATGATTGGTCTTGGGTTGTTGGGCTCAATGCTTGTGGGTTGGTTGGTGAAACCATGGATGTCGGCGCTTGGGATGGTGTTGCTGTTAGTGGCCGTGGCGGCCCTTGTTCTCTACCTAGGAGGCGTGCGCTCGGTGATGATTCCGGTGGCGGGTGGCGTGCTGGCGATGAGTGTTGGCTGGGTGGCGGCGCAGGTTTATCAACTGGTGTGGGAGAGGCTGGAGAAAGGGCGTTTGCGTGGCCAATTCCGGCGCTTCGTTTCACGAGATGTGGCCGATCGTTTGGTCGATCAGCCGAAGGCGTGGCAGCAGATTGCGGCGGGCCGGAAGCGGCAAGTGGTGGTGCTTTTCTCGGATGTGCGGGATTTCACCTCGCGCTCCGAAGTGACTGAGCCGTCCGAGTTGGTCAGGCAGCTCAACGAGTATCTGACCGAAATGGTGGCGGTGGTGTTTCGTCATGGTGGCACGCTCGACAAGTTCATTGGCGACGCCGTGATGGCGCATTGGGGAGCGCTTGATGACGACAAGGGTGGCGAGCAGGCGCGCTCGGCGGTGGCGGCGGCTCGGGAGATGCATGTCGAGCTGAAGAAGCTCAATAGGCATTGGGAGCAGGACGGCCGAACACCTTTTAGGATGGGTGTGGGCATTCACCTCGGGGATGCGGTGGCGGGAGAACTCGGCTCGCCGGAGCGGATCGAGTTCGGGGTGATCGGCGATGCGGTGAACCTTGCTTCACGGATCGAAGGCCTGACCAAGGTTTTAGGTTGCGAGGTGCTATTTTCGTCACAAGTGAAGGACGCCGCTGGTGATGTGGGCTCGATGGCCTTGGGTGCCGTACGAGTGAAAGGCCGCGCCGCGCCGGTCGAGTTGTTCGGCTATGGTGATGAGCAGATCATTCATGAAAAGCTCGCTGCGATGGTGCGCGATGAGGACGGCGTCGTGGTAATGAAGAGCAAGTGAGGCGTTCTTTACGGGGTCCAGAAGACCCAGCTGACTCCTGCGGCAATGAGTGCGGCGTAGACGAGTTTGCAGCCGATGTGGAGAAGTTGGTCGGCGCTGAAACTCGTTAGCCCCTCGGACTTGGCGCAATCAATCACCCAGTGAAGCACCGACTCAGCGGCTGCAAGAACGACAGAGCCCGTAACAAGCCAGACGGTGGCCGAATGAATCAGGGCATGGGCACCGAGAGCCCAGATCCAGACATGGGCAGGGACGCCGTCCTGACCGAAAAAACGTTCGAGCTTGGCGTGGGGATTTTTTGCAATCGCGATAAAATCGGTCTGCAGGGCGAAGTCGGCGACTGCATGGCCGATCACCAGAGCAAAAAACACAACCAGCCCCCCCATCCAGCCTTGGTGGACGATGTCAAGACAGGCGACGAGGTTGTGAGGCATGAGCAGCGCAGGCGATTATTTCCAAAAGGTGTGGAAGGCCGCTTCGGCTTCGCGGGTGGCGAGCCTTTCATTCATCCGGCGGAGTCGTTTGCTCATTTCGCGAAGGATGCCTCCGAGGAGCTCTGCTGCAGCGGCGGGATAGGATTTCTTGAACTGCTCGAAGTCCTCACGATTGGCTTTCCAGATTTGGGAAAATTCCTTGGCCGTGACGGATGCGCTCGCGGTGCAGGGGTCGAAGAGGTTGACCTCGCCAAGTGTCTCGCCCGCCACGACGCGGGCGACAAAGGTGCGCTTGTCCTTGGTGTCGGTGTGAACGTGGAGGAGACCGGAAATCACGAAGTAGAGCGAGTCCTGCTCCTTTCCCTCCGTGATGAGAATCTGATCAGGATGGACGGGAAGAAACTCGCCGTAGTCACTGAGGAGGCGGCGGTCTTCCTCGGCGATGCTCGCCATGATGCCGGTGGCAGGGATTTCGGGACGTTCAAAAGTTTCGCTCATTGCTCGGGCAGATTGAGGTTGTTAGCGCGTCACGGGAAGCCAAAAGCTTTGTCGTTTTCGATGGGGGCAAGGGAGCGTCATGTCACTGGAGGACCTGATTAGGGATTGCCTCGAGGGCGGATGATTAGGAAATTGGAGGCGTGTTTCTGGCCGGGTTCCGAGATTTGGTGAAAAAGCCGTGGGTGAATATCATCGACGAGCTGAAGTGCTCTGGCGGCCTACCGGTGCCTGAATTGCAGCGTCGGCTGGGTGGTAGCTACATGGGAATCAAGGACCAATGCCAGGCGCTGGTGAAGCAGGGCTATGTCGAGACTTGGCGGGTCCCGCGCAGTGGAGTGGGGCGGCCGGAGATCATGTATCGGCTGACGGCGAAGGCGGACCATCTTTTTCCGGCGGCAGGCACTCACTTGAGCTTGGAGCTGCTTGAGGCATCGCGTCAGCTGTTTGGCGGCACTGCCCCGGAGCGGCTTTTATTGCAGTATTTCAAACAACTCGGCGAATCCTGGCACCCGCGTCTCGCCAAGGCCAAGTCTCTGGTCGAGAAGGCGACGCTCCTTTCAGCGCTGAGGGAGAAGGAAGGCTGCTTCGGCAGGTGCAAGTACGACCCGAATGCGGGTTTCCGGATCGAGGAATTTCACCATCCTCTGCATCCCGTGTTTGAGGTCTATCCCAATGCGATCAACTTCGAAGTCCGGATGCTCGAGGAGCTTCTGGGGACCAAGGTAATCAGGAGGGAAATCCCCGGAGGAAGGGCGGGTCCGGCGAGGGTTGATTACGAGGTTCTGACCTTGGGCGTGAAAGGAGATTGAATAGGATTTGACTGAGGTCGGTCTTAGTCGATGTAACCCTTCGTATCCCCATGAAAAACCGAATCATTTTCCCGCTTATGCTGGCCGCTGCCCTGAGTTCCTGCCAGCGGTCTTCGGAAAGTCAGGCAAAAGCTGAGGAAGATCGATCCGCAGTTCAGGCGGCGGCTGATGCCCTGGCTGCCGAACGGGCGCGGGTGCAGGCCGAACGAGAGGCGCTGGAGGCGGAGAAAGAAGAGCTACGGATGCAGCGCGAGGCGGATTTGGTGGCGAAGGAGCAGGAATTGAGGGAGCGTGAGTTCGGGCTTGAACTGCAGGGTGAGGAGGCGCGACTCGCTGCCGAGGCGCTCGCCGCCGAGCAAGAAGCCTTGGCGCTTCGCGAGCAGGAACTCAATGCGGTGGAGTTGCAACAGGCGGGGACGACGGTTATTGCCGACTGGACTCCCGATGAGCCGGAAGTCGTTCAGGAGCCGGTGGCTGACTACAGCCTCTTTTATGATGAACTTGAGCCCCACGGCGACTGGTTCGAAACCCCGGACTACGGCTATGTTTACCAGCCGACGGTGGTGGTCCAGAATCGCTCATGGCGGCCCTATACCTACGGGAAATGGGTTTGCTCCAATCTTGGATGGACCTGGCGTTCGGATGAGCCCTTTGGATGGGCGACTTTTCACTACGGCCGCTGGACTTTGCTTTCCGGCCGCGGCTGGTGCTGGGTGCCGGGCAGCGAATGGGCTCCATCGTGGTGCGCGTGGCGCGAAGGCGGCGGACATGTCGGCTGGGCACCGTTGCCTCCTGAAACGCTCGCTTACCGCGGTCGTGGCTGGGGCGCAAATGTGGATGTCGAGCTCGGTATCGCCAGTTCATGGTTCAATTTCGTCGAAACCCGCTTCATGGCGAACCCGCTTGTTGGCCACTGTTTCCCCGTCAGTAGGAATGCCTCATTCATTCGTTCGACTCGTGGCTGCACGAATATTCAGTTCCTCCAGAACCGAATCGTTTCCGGCGGGCCGAGCTATGCCGATATCTATCAGCGGGTGAATAAGCCATGGCCGGTATGCCGTCTCGACCTCAATGCCGTGGGCGGCATCGGGCGTGGACGCGGAGCTCAGGACCTCCGCCATGGCGTTCGGCACGGAAATCAGTTGCAGCTCTTCGCCCCATCGCTTGATGCCCCGTGGAACGCCAGACTGCGCCCTCACAAGGTTACGGATGCATGGAAAAACCTTCAGGTTGTTAGGGAGGAAAGCGGGCTCCAGCAAACCTGGTCACGCCGTCTCGCTGAATCGCGTGAGCGTCAGAGAGAAAACGCCGAACGTTGGGCTCAGAAGAACAAGGATCTGAAGTCAGCCCGTGAACGGCAGCTTCAAGCGAATCGTGAAAAAGTCGAAGCCGCCCAAGCTCGCATTCGCGAGAACATCGCAAGAAACGTCAGCTTGCGTCAGCAGCAGATCAAGGGAACTCCGGCTCAGCCTAAAGGCCCGGCTGTCAATATCCCGGACCGCAGGGGTGGGGGGGGTGTTGCCAGCACTCCAGACCGGAATACGAGTCAAGGTGGCGCTGCTGCGGGTGACGCCTTAGAGCGGAATGGCACGAGAAATGGCGGTGCGACGGCTACGACCCCTGATCGAAATGGATCACGAACCGGTGAAGGCATGCCCCAGGGCCGTGATGGAGGAAGGTCCGCCTTACCAACCGGCGTGACTCGGCCCGGCGAACCCCAGCGGCCAAGCGTCGTGGTGCCTCCGGCGAGGATTTCAGAGCAGAGGACTCCAGATAAAACGAGCTTGGCTGCTGAGGAGCGACTGGCGGAGATCCGCAGCAAACAGCAGGAAGCTCGTGAAAAAGTAGCGCAGCGGAACGAGGAAATCCGTGCAAAATTCGAAGAGGCCCGGAGTGCGCGGAGCCAGCCGAAATCGAATGACACTAGCAGCAACGCTGCGGTAGCCGCGATGCAAGAGCGTGCCGCGCAAGCTCAGCAGCAACGCGCCCAGGAAGCGGCACAAAAGGCTGCCCAACAAGCGCAGGCCAAGGCCGATCTTCAGGACAGGCTCCGCCAGCAGCAGGAAGCCAATCGCGCCAAGCAAGAGCAGGCAAAGATGGAGATTCAGCGGAAGATCCAAGAGCAGCAGGAAAAGGTCCGTGCGGCTCAGGAACAGGCGAAGCAGGCTCAGGCTGAGCGTGCCCGGCAGCAGGCTGAGCAAGCGCAGCAGAGGGAAATGGCAAGCCGTCAGGCCGCCGAGCGAGCGGCCCGCGAAAAGCAGGCAGACGCTCAACGCGCTGCCGAGCAGCGGGCCCAGCAACAGGCTGAGATGGCACGTCGCCAGGAAGAAGCCCGACGCGCAGCTCAAGAGAAGGCACAGCAACAGCAGGAGCAAGCTCGCGAAGCCGCTGAGCAACGCGCCCGCCAGCAGCAGGAGAATCAGGAGCGGATCCGTCAGGCTCAGGAGCAGATACGCGAAAAAATCCGCGAGCAGCAAGAGAAGCGTCAAAGTCGCTGATCCTAAACTCAAGCCCATGACAAGCTCCGCTCAAGCTCCATTTGTCAATTGATGGAGCTGGGACGAAGGGCCTGTGGATCAGGATTCTATTTTTCGCCGTAGATCGGTGGCTTCCAATCCTTTGGCAGCTTGCCCTGTGGGCGGACGCCGTAGGCGCTCGGAGGGATCGGAGCTTCGGCGGGAGTGATGAGCGGGAGGTCGTCGGGCAGATGCTTGATGCGGATGTCCTTGAACTGAACCTCCATGGCGGGTCCGACGTGAACCTGCATGGCGAGAACGCCGTCAAGGGAGCGGCCTTTTTCATCAAGATCGATGAGGTCGGCAGTGGGGCGTCCGTCGATCCAGTGCTGGAGGTGATTTCCTTGGGCAAGAATCCGGAAGTCGTGCCATTTGCCGGGGGCGGGATCAGCAGTTGGGAGCTTCTCAATCACCCATGGCTGGCCAGTGGCATCGATGATGACTTTTTCCCCGGCGTGGGAGAGGATCCGGCGCTGGCGCTCTTCGTAGAGCATGCCGTTGTAGTCGGGGTTGTTAGAAACAACGTCGCACTGGTAGCCTGAGACGACATCGAGCCCGATTTCGGGGCGAGAGGTGCTACGGTATTGGATGCCGCTGTTGCCTCCATTGGTGATCTTGACCTTCATACGGAGATCGAAGTTCCGGATGGTGGAGCCGGTCCATGAGATGAAGTGGTTCCGTTGGAGTGAGCCATCGGCAATGCCTGTGATGGTGCCATCCTTGACGGACCAGTATTTTGATTCGCCGGTCCATCCGTTGAGATTGTTACCGTTGAAGAGCTCGACGAAGCCGTCCTTGCCGGGATTGAAGCTGACCGAAGCGGTGGACTTGGGGTGGGGGACGGTTGATGGGTTGAATCCCTTGAGGGGATCGAGAGGGCCGCCGAGTTTTGCGACCTGGGCGGTCGTGCGATCGCGCATCGATCTCAGGACCCCGGCATACTCGGGGTCCTTGGCGAGGTTGACAAGTTCGTCGGGGTCCTTGGCGAGGTCGTGGAGAAATTCATGGTCGTTGTCAAAGTAGCGATCGTATTTGAAGCGTTCATCGCGGATGCCCTCGAAAGCCGGAATGCGATTGCGGACGGCGAAGTGCTCGTGGAAGGACTCGGTTCGCCAGTCTTTGGGTTTTTCGCTGCTGACGATCGCTTGGAGGCTTGAGCCTTGATAACGGTCCGGAGGCTTAATGCCTGCCCAGTCGAGGAAAGTGGAGGGGAGATCGAGGTTGAGTGCGATGGCATCGGTGACTTGGCCTCGTTTGGCTTTTGGGACGCGGGGATCGCGGATGATGAGGGGGACGCGGGTGGACTCTTCATAGTGTGACCACTTTCCGGCAAGGCCACGATTTCCCATCAGGTAGCCGTTGTCGGCAGAGTAAACGATGATCGTGTTGTCGGTGAGCCCAGCCTCGTCGAGGGCTTTCAAGAAGCGGCCGATCGCGTTGTCGATGCCGCTGACCATGCGGTAGTAGGCGCGGATGTTGGTTTGGTATTTCTCCGGCGTGTTCCAGCGCCAGAAGTAGCGCTCGCGGGTGATGGAGTTCTGGAAGAAGTCCGGGAGCTCATGAAAAATCTTGGGATCGCTCAATCGCGGCGCGGCGATGGTGATATCTTCATACATGCCGTTGGTGGATTCCGGCCAGGGGAACTGGCCGATGCCCGGACGACGGTCGCCGTCTTCGGCGTGGCAGGCGTTGAACCAAAGGTTTATCGCGAAGGGTTTGCCCTTGGCTTGATCGTTGATGAAGTCGATGCCGCGATCAACGATGAGGTCGGTTTCGTGGCGTAGGGAGCCGTCAGCTTGCTGTTTGTAATAGGGGTTCCGACCGATGTCCTCGAACACGTCGAAGTGGTCCTCACGCTTCCAGCCACTCGGCATCTTGGCGTGCCATTTTCCGAAGTGAGCGGTGCGGTAGCCTTGCTCGCGAAGGATGTCGGTGTAGAGCGTTTTTACGGCGTCGGGCCGGGCGACATCTGGATTACTAGAGGTGCCATAGCTGCGACCTGTCAGTCCGGTGAGGATGGTGGTCCGGCTGACCCAGCAGATTGGCTGGCTGACGAAGGCGTTCTCGAAGCGAGTGCCTTGATCGGCGAGCCGGTCGATGTTGGGAGTCTTGATGATTTCGTTGCCGTAGCAGCCGAGGGTGCTGGTCGTCTGGTCGTCGGCGAGGAAGAAGACGATGTTGGGTGGATTCTCGGCAGAGGAAGCCACTCCTGACATGCAAATGGCGAAGGCCAAGGTGAATAAGCGTTTGGGAATGCGCAGCCGGTGGTGAATTGAAGTCATGAGCCTGTTTTCTCGGATCGCCCAAAAAAACGCTCCGTAAAGCCCACCGTCAACCTCAATGACCTGAATGGAGGTATTCAAGGACTTGGGCACATGCTGGAGGCCGACGTTGATGCCGATTTTCTGGTCCTGATTACGCAGAAAACCCAAGAAAAACATTGCTAAGAATCGACAGAATGAAGAAAAATCCAAAGCGCTGAGTCATGCTAGCTTCTCAACGCCATCAGCTCATTTTCAGGCTCCTCGATGACCGGGGGCCTTCACGCGCCGCCGACCTGGCGGCTGGGTTGGCGGTGACTCAATCAGCGGGCCGAGTATTTCTTTGCTAAGACCAGTTGCATTACTCGGGTGGTCACGGACAAGGCGGCGGAATCGGTGATTTTGGAGGCGCTCTGGAATCAAGGTTGCGAGATCACACTGGCCTGATAGAAAAGAGCGGCCGCATTAGAATTTACGAATCATGAGTCAGAAAAAAGTTTACCTTGCGGTGGATCTCGGAGCTGGAAGCGGTCGGGTCCTGGCGGGCGAGTTTGATGGATCCCGGATCGAATTAAGAGAGCTCAATCGTTTTGAGAACACGCCGATCGAGCTGCCTGACGGCTGGCATTGGAACATCACTAGCCTCTACCAGAACATCCTCGATGGGCTGAAAATCGCAGCCAAGGAGTATGGCGATGCAGCCATTAGTGTGGGCGTGGATACTTGGGGCGTGGATTACGCACTTCTTGATAGGAAGGGGGCGGTTCTGGGGCTTCCGTATCAGTATCGGGACAGCCGGACGGATGGGATGATGGAGGCGGCGTATGCGAAGGTTTCGAAGAAGGAGATCTACGAGGCGACGGGCATTCAGTTCATGTTTTTCAACTCGATCTTCCAGTTACTTTCCGAAGTCGAGGGCGGCGGTGGCGCGATCGACCAGGCGGAGGACCTTCTTTTCATCCCCGATTTGCTTTCTTACTGGCTCACCGGCGAGAAGTCACAGGAGCGAACTTTCGTCAGTACGACCCAGCTGTATAATCCGGTGACGAGGGACTGGGATTTCAAGTTGATTGAGAAGCTTGGTTTACCGCGGCGTCTTTTCAAGGAGATCAAGGATCCGGGAACCTTGCTTGGCACCTTGCGTCCGAGCGTGGCGGAGTTGACGGGCTTCAAGCATCTGAAGGTGGTAATGGTAGCGGGTCATGATACGGCGAGTGCTGTTGCAGCGGTGCCAAGTGATTCAAGCGTTCCGGCCTACATCAGCAGTGGCACTTGGTCGCTGATGGGCTTGGAGTTGCCGGAGCCGGTGATCTCGGAGCAATCATTTGACGATGCCTTTACCAATGAGATCGGCATCAACCATAGCGTGCGGTTTTTGAAGAATATCTGTGGCTTGTGGCTGGTGCAGGAATCGCGTCGATTTTGGCTCAGTAAGGGCGAGAAGTATGAGTTTAGCGAACTGGCTGAGTTGGCGACCGAGGCCCAGCCGTTTCACGCACTCATCGACCCGGATGACGCACGCTTTGCAACGGCCGGTCGGATGCCAGAGAAGATCCAGGAGTTCTGTCGTGAAACGGGGCAGTATGTTCCTGAGACGCCAGGTGAGATCGTGCGATGCATCAACGAGAGCCTTGCGATGCGTTATGCCGAAGTGTGGGAAAAACTGATGTCTTACGCCGCTCAGAAACCGGAAGTCCTGCACGTGGTCGGTGGTGGTTGTCAGGATCGGCTTCTCAATCAGTTCACAGCAAATGCGATCGGCATAACGGTCAAGGCTGGTCCCGTGGAAGCCACGGGTCTCGGAAACATCCTAGCTCAAATGCTGGCGGATGGGGCAATCTCGTCGTTGGCGGAGGGCCGTGCCATTGTCGCTGCGTCATTCCCTGTCGAAGACTTTGTGCACGTCGATGATGAAGTGTGGACCTTGGCACGCGAAAAGTTCGCATCGATCACCAAAAGTTTATGAATACCGCTTCGAGATCTTTACCCCGAATCCTACTATGAAATATTCCAGCCATATCGAAAATCCCGATGTTGTTCTCATCGGCAGCGGCATCATGTCTTCGAACCTCGGTGCTCTATTGAAGAGCTTGTCACCGGAGCTGAAGATTCAAGTTTACGAAGTCACGGATGATGTTGCCGAAGAGAGTTCCAACGGATGGAACAATGCGGGCACCGGTCACGCGGGTATCTGCGAATTGAGCTACACCCCGCAGCTTGAAGCGGACGGCACCTGCGATGTTTCCAACGTCGTCAACATTTTCGAGCAGTTCGAGAAGTCCCGCCAGTTCTGGGGCTACGCGGTGACCACGGGCATGATCGATCAACCCAAGGAGTTTATCAATCCCGTGCCGCACATCAGCTTTGTCCACGGCGACGAGATGATTAAATTGCTGGAAGCTCGTCACAAAGGCATGGCCGCTCACCATTTCTTCTCCGAAATGGACTACACAACGAACCGCGACACCATAGGATCATGGGCTCCTTTGATCACTAAAGGCCGCGGTGAGGTGCCGATTGCCGCGACGAAGATGGACTCGGGCACCGATGTGAATTTCGGAAACATTTCGCGCAAGCTACTCGACTGGCTCGAGCATCAAGGTGGATGTGGAATTGCGACCGGACACCGCGTGACGAATCTGACGAAAAGCGGCAAGGGCTGGGACGTGGAAATCAAGAATCTCGGGAGCGGGAAGACGATCAAGAACAGCGCGAAGTTTGTATTTGTCGGAGCGGGTGGCGGAAGTCTTCCTCTGCTTCAGAAAAGTGGAATCCCCGAGGCCAAGGGGCTTGGTGGCTTCCCGATCGGTGGGCAGTGGCTGGTTTGTGACGATCCCAAAATCGTCGAATGCCATGAGGCGAAGGTCTATGGTCAGCCGCTTGATGCCGCGCCAACAATGGCGGTGCCGCATTTGGATACGCGGGTTCTCGACGGGAAGAAGACGCTACTGTTTGGTCCATTCGCGGCCTGGACGACGAAGTTTCTCCACAAGAAGGGAAGCGCCCTCGATCTGCCGCTTTCGGTGAAACCGGACAACATCGCGACGCTGATCAAGATCGGGATCCACAATTTGGATCTGGTGAAGTACTTGTTGCAGCAGGGCACTCAGAGCATGAAGGACCGGATGGAAGTCATGCGTGTTTTCTACCCCGCTGCGGAAGCGAAGGACTGGAAGTTGATCGAAGCTGGCATCCGCGTGCAGACAATCAAGAAGACCGATGGCGAGGCGGGAATCGTGCACTACGGCACCGAGGTGATCACTAATGAAGATAAGACGATCTCGGCTCTGTTAGGTGCATCTCCCGGTGCTTCGGTTTCGGTTCACATCGTGCTGGAGATCTTGAAAAAGTGTTTCCCTGAGCTTCTCGAAACTGCGGAAGGTGCCGCGCGGATGAAGGAAATGATTCCGACCTACGACATCGATATCCGGAAGCCGGAGAACGCCGACTACTATCGCGAGTGCGCGGCGAAGGCGACGAAGGCGCTGGAACTGGGGTGATCCGATCGCGCCCTGTCCTCAATAGGTCAATATTGCACGTGAGCCGGTGCACTTTGCGGTTCCGTCCATGAGATACCATGGAGCCTTTGAGGACAAGCCACCGGCGATCTGCTGATCTGCTCAATGTTTCTCCTATCACCCGTCACGGGAGAATGGCACCGAAAACTGGAGATTTAGGCAGGGTGCTGGGCTATTTCCTCGGGCAAAAGGCGCTGGGCACGGCGAGCAAGCCCTCGCCACCTCTCAATTGGCTTGGCGGGCGGCATAGGCCCGCAAAAGCATTTGGACGAGCTCCGGTAGCCGCAGCGGTTTCGCCAAAAAATCATCCATACCGGCTTCGGCAGCAGCCTCCCGCTCTTCAAGCATCACTCCGGCACTGAGGGCGATAATGAACGACTCGCTGCTAGGGCCGTCTTTGTCCCGGATGAGACGAGCTGCCTCCAACCCATCCATGCGTGGCATCTGCACATCCATGAGAATAAGGTCGTAAGGTTGCCGTTCCGCCGCTTCAACCGCTTCGACACCATCCCCCGCCACGTCGGGATCATATCCCAATTTGGCGAGGAAGCGCCGCCCAATTTTCAGATTCACCGGGTTATCCTCTGCCATGAGGATGCGCAAGGGATGGTTCCGGGCGAATGTCTCGTCGAAAGTGGCGCTTCCCCGGTTGGTATTGGTTTGGCGCACCGTCTTGCCGGTGATCTGCAACAGTGCCTCGTAGAGCCGCTGGGCTTTCACGGGCTTGACCAGGATCACGTCGAATAATCCCGGGGCCGTCGGCCGGCCGGCAGAAGACATCAGGATAATCGGCGTCTTGGCGCAGGCCGCTTGCTTCCGCAGGTGCCGGGCCAGTTCGATCCCGTCCATTTCAGGCATTTCGAGATCCGATAAAATCAGGTCCGGACGATCCCCCGCAGCGATGCCCTGTAAGGCCGCAGCCCCTGATTCACGGGAGATGGACTCCAGGCCCCACAAGGCCAACTGCGCGCGCAGAATGTCCCGGTTGGTCATGTTGTCATCGACAATCAAAACCTTCTGTCCGCTCAATTCGACGCGTGCCCGGTCGCCGAGCGTCTCCTTGGGAGCCTCGCCTTCGCGCAATTTCACATTGACGATGAAGCTGGCTCCTGCCCCCGGTTCGCTTTCCACCCGCAGAGAACCCTCCATCGCTTCCGCAATGCGTCGAGAGATCACGAGACCCAATCCCGTGCCGCCAAACTTGCGGTTCGTTGATGAGTCCGCCTGGGAAAACGGTTGAAACAAACGGGCTTGGTTCTCCGCAGAGATGCCGATCCCCGTGTCCCGCACCACGATTTCGATTTGATGCACTCCCGGCCGGACCTCACCGGCACTGGCCGCCTCGATGATGATCTCGCCTTCTGAGGTAAACTTGACCGCGTTGCTGAGCAGGTTGAGCAGGACCTGGCGAAGACGCGAGACGTCGCCCTCGAAATGGGTGAGCACTCGGCTTTGGATGCGGTAGGCCAGCTCAAGATGTTTCGCGGCAGCTTGGGTTGCGACCATTTCCATCGCCTCCTCGATGCAATCCCTCAGACTGAACCGAGCGAACTCCAATTCCATATTGCCGGACTCGATCTTAGAGTAGTCGAGGATGTCATTGATAATGTTGAGCAGCGCTTCGCCACTCGTGCGGATGGTGGAGACACATTCCTCCTGCTCCGTATCCAAGCGGGTGCCAGACAGCAGCGTGGTCATGCCGATAACGGCGTTCATGGGCGTCCGGATTTCGTGACTCATCGAGGCCAGAAAGGCAGTCTTGGCCCGGGCGGCACCCTCTGCACGCTGCCGTGCCAGATCCAACTCCGCGTTGCTCTGAGTCAGCTCATTCGTGCGTTCCGCCACTTTGGCCTCAAGATCTCGATACGACGCCTCCAACTCTCTGGACATGGATCGAAAGCTGGCGGCGAGTCGCTGGCTTTCCTCATCCTCTCCCTCCGGAAGTGATGCGCTGAAATCACGGTGGCTCATCCGTTCCATCGCATTGGCCATCTGGGTGAAGGGGCTGGCAATGCCCCCACTAATCCGCCAGATCATCACAAGTATCCCCGCCAGCGTGATCAAGCCTACCAGCATGTCCCGCAACAGATGCCGCCGCACTTTGGCCCCCAACTCGGCCCGATCCACACCGGAGATCACCAGCCACTCCATCTCCGGCACCCAAGTGTAGAAATTGAACCGCTCCCGCCCCTCCAATTCGTAGACGATCTCGCCTTTATACTGCTGTTTTTCCTTCACCAAGGTCATCATTCGCTCGAACGCTTCGACCGCCCCGTTACGACCCAGCTCCCGCACATTCTTGCCCGTCCAAGTTGGATGGACGACGAGGTTTCCGTCCGAATCGACGATTGCGGAGTAGTGGGATTCCGAAGCCTTCGTTTGCCTCAATGCATCGTGCAGAACCATCAACTCGTGCTGGCTCAAGCCGACATAGATCGCCCCAATGATTTCTTTTTCGGCACTGTAGATCGGCCGGTATGCGGAAATGTACCAATCATCAACCACGTAGGCCCGGCCGTGGAAATCCTCCCCCGCCATGATGGTCTCATACACCGGGGATTCCTGTGGAATGAAGGTTCCTGTCGCTCGGGTGCCTTCGCGGGTCCTCACACTGGTGGCGATGCGCAGCAAACCTTGGTCGAAGCGTTGAAACAGGGTGACCGTGCTGTCGGTCTGTTCCGTGATGGTGTCGATTATCTGGGTCGCGCTGACTCCCCACCGACCCAAATCGTCACCAATCTCCATCGACGGCAAGCGGAGCTCAATCTGCTCTCCAGTGAGCTGGTTCGTCGCCTTCCAATCCGTCAGGGTCGTCTTGTCGAGTCGACAGCGTCCTTCGACCTCGGCTTCGGCCAAATTGAGGGTCCGCTCGACGCTCTCTTGATAGATGCGATAGGCGGTTTGCACGGCCGAGCCGGTCGTGGCCGTGATGGTCCGCAAGCTCTCCATTGAAGATTGCCGGGTCTCCCGCGCATTGATGTAGGTGTCCACCGCAATGACCCCAGCGAGGGCACAGGAAATCCACGCACCAAATCGTAGCAGGAGACGTGAACGGAGTGAAATCATGGCTCTTGCGGAGAAAATTCCGCTGAACCTCTTGAGGGTAGGATTTCACGCGTCTTCTGTCCAGCTAACTGCTAGTAATTGCTTCCCGGTGAGGCCCCAGAGCCGACCGTTGGGTAGGAGCGGAGGGCGCGGAGAAGAAGTTTTCGTTGAGCATGGAGCCGCGAACATGGCGAATGCGGAAATGAATGAAATTTTCCAGATCGAATGTCGGTATCGGTTGGTCCGGCGACCGGGGAAGTAACTCTGCGGGGCCTGCAAAAATTCAATACCAAAACAATATGATGAAGCGCAGAAACGCAATGAAAGCATCGGGTCTGTTGGCCGCGATGTGCATGGGAATCAGCGGTGTCGCAAGCGCCGAAATTTTACCGGATCCGGATGGAAAGCCTGCCGATATGTCCAAACCCGTCCAGGTTTTCCTGATCATGGGCCAGTCCAACACCTTGGAGATGGGCAAGGTCACCGATGAACTCAAGGAAGCATACCCCTTCCTCGCCGATGACTCTGGAAACTGGACCACCCGCATGGATGTGCGCAACGTCTCGGTGATGGTGGGCAAAGGTGTCTACCGCAACGACTGGTTGACCATCAGCGGTAATAAAATCGGCATCGAAGTCGGCATCGGTCAGGAACTCGGCAATGCGATCGATGCTCCGGTCATGATTCTTAAAAGTTCCATCGGCAACCGAAGCCTTGGCTGGGACTTGCTACCTCCCGGAGCACCTCGATACACCTACGAAGGGAAAGAAGAACCGGGGTATTTCGAGTATGTCGATGGCGGTAAAATCCTGCCGTATGAAAAGGGCGTTTCAAAAGTCATCGGGACGAAAGGTAAAAGCAAAGGCAAGGAGGTTGACCCGTGGTATGCCGGCAAACAGTACGATGACGATGTTGCCAATGCCAAGGAGGTGCTTGCCGATCTCGACAAGTACTATCCCGGTGCCAAGAGCTACGAAGTTGCCGGTATTCTCTGGTGGCAGGGCGACAAGGATATGCGCAACCCCGCGCATGCCGCCAACTACGAGAAGCACCTCGGACTTCTGCTCGCGGCGCTGCGTAAGGACTTCAACGCTCCAAATGCCGCCTTGGTCACCGCATCACTTGGTCAAACCGATGAGAGTGACACCGAATCCGGCCACGGCAAGATCCTCCATGCCATGAAGAATTTTGCCAGCGGCAAGTACGAGGACGAGTTCGGTGACAAGCTCGGTTTTGTCTACACCAAACCCCTGCTCGACGCTCCTAACAGCTCAAGTGGTCATTACGGCGGCAATGCCAAGACCTACATGAACGTCGGTCTGGCCATGGGTCGGGAGATGAAAAAGTTGCTTGGGAAGTAACCTGTTTTACTGAAAATCACCCGTCGCATTGCGGGTAAATCAGGGTCGGTGTGGTTTTCCGCACCGCCCTTTTTCGTTGCGTATCGGGAAGCTTCTGAAAAAGCGATGGCTGTCAGAATTTGCTTCTGACGGGAGGCCCTTGGTGCAGCCGTTGGGCAGGACTGGTGGGCGAGGAAAAGCAAGGCTATCAGCTTTTTCAGGATGTTGAAGGATCGGGATGATGGGAGATCTTTCCCATCCCCTGTGAGAAGTGAGCGTTTCATCCATCTTGGCGAAGAGGAGAAGTATGAGGTCTATTGCGTGGACATCATCGGCAAGGTTTGGCTCCATGCGTGCGTAAGAGACTCGACCGCCAACGCGCCTTATGAATCGAAGCACCATTTTTCCTCCCACTTTAGCGACTTTGGCCGCCTTGGTAATCCTCGCCTACGGTGCCGCCCATGCCGCTGGTGAAAATCAACCTAAGGCCTGGACGGATCCGGATACGGCACGCATGCAAGACCCGGATTTCTTGATCCAAGGGGAATACGGCAGCCTCGACGCTGGAGCTGCAGCGGGCGTGCAGGTGGTCGCGCTGGGCGATGGCACCTTCGATGCCTATCTCCTGCAAGGCGGCCTGCCGGGTCTGGGGTGGATCGAGGGGAAAACACGTGAGCACCTCAAAGGGACACGCAAGGGCGAAATCGTCGACTTTGTCGGTGCGGACCCAAACATCGTTGCCTCGATCCGCGACGGCAAATTTCTCGTAACTGGTGAGGATGGCGAGCAATCGATTCTCCTACGTATTGAGCGTCACAGTCCCACTTTAGGAGCGAAGCCTCCCGCAGGCGCACAGGTGCTCTTTGATGGAAGCTCCGCCGAGCACTGGGAAAACGGAAAAGTCGAGAATGGCCACCTGCTCGCCACCGGCTGCACCAGCAAGCAACGTTTTGGCGATTACTCGCTCCATCTTGAGTTCCGCACGCCCTACATGCCTGCGGCCCGCGGCCAAGGTCGCGGAAACAGCGGCGTTTACTACGGCGGCCGTTGGGAAACCCAAATCCTTGATTCCTTCGGACTTGATAGCAGGGACAATCATTGTGGCGGTATCTATTCGATCTCCAAGCCGGCTCTCAACATGTGTCTGCCACCATTGACTTGGCAGACCTACGACGTCGACTTCACCGCCGCCGAGTTCAATGCCGAAGGCCAACGGACCGCATGGCCTCGGATCACGGTGAGACTCAATGGCGTACTGGTGCATGAAAATCTGGAACTCAACAAGGATTTCACCACCTCTGCGCCGATCACTCATCCACTCGACGCTCCCGAGGGACCGATTTTCCTTCAGAATCACAATAACCCGGTGGTGTTCCGTAATATCTGGATCGTGCCCCGGAAATAAGTGAGTAGCTAGGGCTCCTCCATTCTCTCCATTATCAATGGGATCGTATTCTCTTCATTTAGCTTTGTAACAACCTCCACTAACAGATGATGTTCAGTCGACTGCTTTCTTCCATCCTCGTGAGTTCCATGTGTTTTTTCTCCGATGCCGGGGCCGTATTAGCGCCGCGCGATCTACGCTGCGAGGGGATGAGCGGAATACCCGCAGTGATTGCCACGCCGGGGCTTTCTTGGCGGGTCGAGTCCTTGGAACGCGGCCAGGTCCAATCGGCGTGGCAAATCCTTGTCGCCAGCAATGCAGAACTGCTTGCGAAGGAAAAGGGGGACCTGTGGGATTCCGGCAAGGTTCCCGCCACCCGTTCGCCGATCGTGACCTACGCAGGTCGCACGCTTGGGTCCGGTCAGCGCTGTCATTGGAAAGTCCGCTCATGGGACGCGGAGGGAAAAGTCTCTGAGTGGAGCGAAGCGGCTATCTGGCAAGTCGCCCCGCTCGAGCCCGCCGACTGGCAGGGGGCCCGCTGGATTGATGACGGTCGCGACAACCCGCAGCGCGACGAGGATTTTTACAAACCGGATCCAGCTCCTCTGATGCGTCATGAGTTCACCCTGACCAAGCCGGTTGTGAGGGCGCGCCTGCACCTTGCCGGACTCGGTTGGTGCGTGCCGAGCCTGAATGGCAGCAGGGTGGGGGATCACGTGCTCGACCCACCATGGACCGCTTTCGACAAGCGCGTCTTGTTCAGCACCCACGACGTCACCTCACAACTGTCATCCGGCGCGAACTGTCTGGGCTTCGCTCTCGGCAATGGCTGGTTCAATCCGCTGCCCTTGCGGATGTGGGGCGGGCGCAACATCCGCGATAGTCTCCCCCTCGGTCGCCCACGGGTGATTGCCTGTCTCGTCGTGGAGCATCCGGATGGATCCACCACCAAGGTTGTCACCGGCCCCGGGTGGCAAACCACCCAAAGCGAAGTAATCTCTAACAGCGTCTATCTCGGCGAACTTCGTGACGCCCGTCTCGCCATGGAAGGCTGGGACAAAGCTGGCTTCGACGCCACGGCATGGAAGCCAGCCCGGGTGAGCGATGCTTCGCTCGAGCCGCTGCGAGCACTGATGACTCCTCCGGTGCGTGCCGGTGAACCCATTTCCGCTGTCAAGGTCAGCACCCCGAGTCCCGGCATCCATATTGTCGATTTAGGACGGAACTTCACCGGAATCCCTGAAATCAAACTGCATGCCCCCGCAGGAACCAAAGTGACCTTCCGCTACGGTGAATTGCTTTACCCTGATGGCACGCTCAATCCCATGACAAGCGTCTGCGGCCAGATCAAGGACCGCGGAAAGGGAGTGTCCATCGGCGGACCCGGTGCCCCCGTCACCGCATGGCAGCAGGACGTCTATATCACCCGCGGCGGAGAGACCGAAGTGTTCCGCCCGGAATTCACCTACCACGGCTTCCGCTTCATGGAAGTCACGGGCCTGCCCGAGGCTCCGGCGGTGTCCGATGTGCGCGGTATCCCACTGCATTCGGATATTGCCGATGCGGGCAGCTTCTCGTGCTCGAGCGAACGGCTTAACCAGATCCAGGAAATCTGCCGCAACACCTTCCTCGCCAATGTGGTCAGTGTGCAATCGGACTGCCCGCACCGCGAGCGCTTCGGCTATGGCGGTGACATCGCGGCAACCAGCGAAACGTTCCTGATGAACTTCGACATGGCGGGCTTCTATGCCAAGACCGTGCGCGACTGGGGCGATGCCGCCCGCCCGGACGGCCGTCTCACCGACACCGCTCCTTTTGTTGGGATCGACTACTGTGGCGTTGGTTGGGCGATGGCTCACCCGCTTCTGTTAGAGCAACTCTATCAGCACTACGGTCTGGTTCGCCTGCTCGAAGAACAGGTTCCCATCGCGATCCGTTGGCTGGATAACGAGGCCTCCAAGCGCAAGGACGGCTTGGTGGTCAAAGGGCTCAGCGACCATGAGTCCTTGGTCAAGGCCGGTGGTCCGGTGCTCACGACTCCGATGTTTATCGATGCTGCCCGACGCGTTGGACGGCTCGCCCGCCTGATTGGGAGGGGAGATGATGCGGACCGCTGCCAGAAGATGGCCGATGAGTCCGCCGCCGCCTGGGCCGCCGCGTTCCTCGATGCGAAGACCGGCAAGGTGGGCGATGGATCGCAATCGAACCAAACCTTCGCCCTCGGTTTCGGCGCGGCTCCCGATGCAAGCCAACTGTTGGTCTTTCAACAATTGTTGGATGGAATCAAGTCACCCGATGGGCCGCGCCTAAGCACCGGAATCTTCGGAACCCGATTCCTGCTGGAGGAACTCTCGAGGAATGGGCGCAGTGAGCAAGCCTTCGCGCTGGCCGACCGCAAGACCTTCCCATCGTGGGGCTGGATGTTGGAAAACGATGCCACCACGCTGTGGGAGCATTGGGCCAAGGACGACAATACTTATTCTCATAGCCACCCGATGTTCGGCTCGATCTCGGGATGGTTCTTCCGCTGGCTCGGCGGGATCCAGGCGGCCGACGATGCCGTGGGCTTCGACCGGATCGAGATCCGGCCACAGCTTGTTTCCGGCCTCGAATGGGTGAAGTGCTCGCATCGTTCGGTCCGTGGGCTCATCGAATCCAACTGGACCGTCACCCCGACGGAGCGGAAGTTTGAGATCGTGATTCCACCGGATACGAGAGCACTCGTAGAGTTGCCGATTCGCACGGGTGACGTGGTTCGCGAGCGTGGCCGACCGATCGCCGATGTCGCAGAGATCGAGCAACTCGAATCCGGGCCGACGAGTCGCCTCCTTCGCCTTGGTAGCGGGCGCTATCAATTCTCCATTTCCTCCAAATAGAATGATGAATTTCCGACCAATGATCTCGTCACCGCATTTTACCAAACTTTTCAGTGGTCTGCTGCTCGCAGCCATGACGACCCTGCCGGCAGAGCCTGAAATCATCCCCGGCGCGACTGAGCTGAGTCCTTCTCGATCCCAGTATTTCTCATGGATCAACAACACCAACGAAGGCTCCACCGAAGCCCAGACTCTCACCAACCTCGAGTTCTTCAAATGGCTCCATGACGAGTATGGAATGAAGCTCGACATCTATGCCTTCGATGCTGGAGCGATTGACGCGCCGAATTATTACGGCAACATGCAGAGCGACAAGTTCAAGACACAGTTTCCAAGAGGCTTCGATCCGATCTACGAGCTGGCCAAGAGTTTTGACTGTCGTCTCGGCGTGTGGCTGGGGCCGGATGGCTTTGGCGACACGCCCGCCGAAGAACAGGCCCGAATCGACATGCTCGTCGGCCTGTGCCGGGACTATGAGTTCGCACTGTTCAAGATGGATGCGGTGTGCACCCAACTTCGTCCGGAGAAGCGGGATGCCTTCGCCCGCCTGATGACCGAGTGCCGAAAATACAGCCCGGATCTGATCCTACTGAATCATCGATTGGACCTCGGCGATGCCGTGCCCCACGCCACCACCTTTCTGTGGGAGGGTGCTGAGACCTACATTGATGTGCACATGGCCAATCGGAGTCGAACCGGCACGCACAACCGGGTGCAGGCGATTTCCCGTGGTTTGGTGCCAGATTTGCAGCGTCTAACAGAAGATCATGGTGTCTGCATTTCGTCGTGCCTCGACTTCTGGGAGGACGACTTGGTTCTGCAGGCCTTCAATCGTAGCCTGATCCTCGCGCCGGAAATCTATGCGAACCCGTGGTTTCTGCGCGACGATGAGTTCCCCCGACTCGCGCGGATCTATAATCTCCACAAACGCTATCGCGACATCATGGTGCGTGGCATCGTGCTCGATGAAAGCCGCTATGGTCCGAATAGCGTGTCGCGTGGCGACGAGGCAACCCGTCTCGTGACATTGCGCAACCTGACCTGGGAGCCGGTCACTTATCGCGTGCAGCTTGACGCGTCGATTGGCCTCGGTGCCCAAGGCCCGATCGAGTTGCGTCAGTTCCATCCCACCGAGCGGATCATCGGGACATTCAAGAGCGGTGACGAGGTGTCGGTCGAAGTGCGACCTTTCCGTAGTTGCCTGCTGTTGGCGGATACCAAAAACACCGGCGGGGTCGGGCTTGTCGGCTGTGATTACGAGGTGGTTCGTGACGTGCCCGGAAAGGATGTTGTCATCCGGGTGCTGGGCGGAGCGGGAGAAGCTTCCGAGGTGTCGCTGCTCGCAGCTGGCAGGACTTTCCGCAAAGCCACGCTGGACTCCAAACCGCTTCCGAAGCTGCTTGCGGGCGAAACAGAAACGATCGCGTTTCCCGGCAAAGCAGATCGCAAGTCATGGCACCGGAGAATCGGCGCGCCGAAGGTTGGTGATGTGCCCGCCGACGCGGAAACGCTTTACGAGAGCAGTTGCTTCGCAGCCGACAACGACCCGCTTGAGATCCGCTCGTTGAGACGTTCGGGACCAAGTTCGATCCCGCAGGTTCAGAAAGCGAGGCAGGCGTTTCTGGATCAGCCGATCATTGCTGAGCGCGGCATTCTCCAAGAGTATCTTTTCGACGGGAATCCCTCGACGGTTTATGACCCGCTGCGCTCGATGCGAAAGTCCCCCGAAAGTCGTGTCCTTAGAGTGGATCTCGGCAAAGAGCGGCACCTCGATTGTCTTCTGTTAGAGACTCCGCTTGAAGGGGAATTACTTCACGCTACGGTAACTCCGCAACATTATGCTGAAACGTCGACGGATCTGAAGACGTGGACACCGGCGAAACTCGTGCAGGACGGGCGGAACATCCGGATCGAGACTGTCCCTCATGGAACCCTTCGTTACCTGAGGAGCAATCTGGTACCCGACAAGTTAGCCGAGATACGGGGCTTCTCGGGCGAGACTGAGCTCGAACGTGTGGGCTGGCGGATGTCTTATGCCTTCCCTGCCTATCGCGATGCCCGCCAGGCGTGGACACTTCCATTCACTTTGGATCAAGCCCCCAAGGGCGGCTATCTCACGGTTGCATGCAACGGCACTCACGGTGTGGAGGGCGCATGGGTCGCGCTGCGGGTGGACGGGCGCTATGTCGGGGCTCCTGCACGAGCTCCGTCCTATCCGGTCAATGCATGGGAATACGGGGTTCCCAGGACCGATGGCAACTACAGCTACTTCATCCCTGTCACCCCGGACATGGTGGGCAAGTCCTGCGAAGTGGTAGTACTGGCATTCGATCCGGAACATCTCGGTTTCACACCCGACGTCTGGCAAACCACAGGGTCCGACCCCTACCAAACACGGACCTTGCTTTTGTCGGAATGAATGCGAAGCAATCAGTCGCTAAGCGTCACGAAATCCTTCTGCGAACTAGCGGGAAATTGTTCGTCTAACAGAATCATCTAAAGCCAATCAATGAGATTTTCCAAGCTATTCCAATCTGTGCGATTGGCAGCGACCTTGTTCGTTTTTCTGCTGCCCCTCCATGCGGCGAACGGTGAATCAGCAACCGCGCCCAATCCGGCACCTGGTGCCGTGGACTCCTCTTCCCAGGTTTCTCCCGAACTCGCGCAGGCTCTCGAGAAGCTGAATTTGCCAGGCGTGAAGATCGACCTCGCTGAGCGCTGTGTCGATGTCGACAGCGAGGTCTGCCTTCGTGACGGAATGCTCGAACTGATTGCCTGCACTAAGGACAGCAAAGAGCATGAATCCATCGTAATGGTGTTAGCAAAGCCCAGCCATATCCACACCGCTTTGCTCCTCCTAGGAGCCAAAGCGGGTAACCCCGCGATGCGCAAGGCGATCGACCAAGAGGGAACTCGTTTTATTGACCTTCCTCCCCGCGGTGGGCCAATCGATGTGTTTCTCGTGGTCAGCGATTCAAATGGGAAGGAAACCGAGCGGCCCATCAGCGACTTCATCATGCCGTCCGAAAGGTTTGGCGAGGAGGAGGGAGAGGAGGCTAAATTCCCGACTCACACATTTTTATTCGCCGGGTCCTTTCTGCATGGCCAGGGAGAGGGGCCGCGCACCTATGTCTGCGATCAGACCGGGAACGTGATATCGATTGCAACCTTCGGTGATGAACTGCTCTGCTTGCCTGACATCCATAGTAATGAAAACGGGGCGCTGGCATGGCAGGTGGATGGTGAAAATCTTCCAGCCGTGGGATCCCGTGTCACCTTACGCCTGCGTCCGAAGTTCCAACCCCCGGTTGTTCCCAAGAAGGAAAGCCCGGCAGAGAAGTGACGCGTTCGTTTAGACCCCTCGTCGGAATTTCGCTGTCGTTAGTGCAACTTGCAATTTCCGATTCGTGATACTCCATTTTTCCAGAGAGTATGGTTTGCCTTCGCCGCGTTTTTATGACACTTCACTGCAAGGAGTGGCGGGCGGTGGAGGTATAAAAACCTGCTTCCATCGATCGGCCAAGCATTGGACCAATCCCTTTAACTTTTCCACCCAGTCGACATTCCATGAACCATCTGAAGTCCATCCAAATCTCACGCCGCTCATTCCTGAGGAAATGCACCGCCACCGCCGCCGCGACTGGATTGCCGCTGTGGTTCGTGGAACGGGAGTTGGCTCATGCTGCTGAGTCTGTCGCCAAAGTCGTGTCTCCGAATGATCGTCCGACCGTTGCGTTGGTCGGTTGCGGCGGTCAGGGAAGCGGCGATGCGCGAAACGCACAGAAGCTCGGTGATGTGGTGGCGGTGTGTGATGTGGACCAGAGCCATATCGATCGAGCCGTGACGAGGTTTACCAAAGACGGCAAAATTCCGGAGGGATTTCGCGACTTTCGCAAATTGTTGGAGCGCAAGGACATCGACTGCATCATTAACGGCACCCCGGATCATTGGCATAGCCTGATCAATATTGCTGCGGCCAAGGCGAATAAGGACATCTACTCGGAGAAGCCACTGACCCTGACCATTGATGAGGGCAAGCACGTGGTCAAAGCGGTACGCGAGAATAAAGTGGTCCTGCAAACCGGAACCCAGCAACGAAGTAGCCAGCGTTTCCGCATGGCCTGCGAGATGGTCCGTAACGGCCGCATCGGCAAGCTAAAGGAGGTCAACGTCTGGCTGCCCGCCGGCCTTAGGGAGGGTCCGTTCTCCAGCACTGCCGTTCCTGCCGAGCTCGACTGGGATTTCTGGCAAGGCCAGGCGGCCGCCGCGGACTATATGAAGGAACGTTGCCATGTCTGGTTCCGCTATTGGTATGAATACTCCGGTGGCACGATGACTGACTGGGGCGCGCACCACATGGACATCGGCTACTGGGCGATCGGTTTGGCGGCACCCACTCAAATCTCAAGCAAGGCTCTAACAAATCCGATTTCTGGCGGTTACACGACCATCAGCGACTACGAGGTGAAATTCACCTACCCGAACGGCGTGGTGTTCAATGTCCGCTCGACCAAGGATGACAGCCCATTCGGAGCGACTGTCAATAAGGACGGACAGCGTAACGGCATCCGCTTCGAGGGAGCCGATGGCTGGATCTGGGTAAACCGGGGTGAAATCAAGGCCAGCGACCGCGAGTTGCTCACCCAACCGCTTCCGGAGGATGCCGAGCGTCTCTATCTCAGCAACGACCATATGGGGAACTTCTTCGATTGTATGAACACTCGCAAGGACCCGATTTGCGATGTGGAAACGGGCCACCGCTCGGCCACAGTGTGTCACTTGGGAGCGATTTCACTGCGCACCGGAGGTAAGGATCTTCAGTGGGAACCGGATAAGGAAATCTTCACTGGTGAACATGCCGCCGAGGCAAACTCTTATATCTCCCGCGAAATGCGCAAGCCTTACGATTACAGCTTCGTTTCTTGAGACTTGGTGCTCGGTGATAAGAAGTAAGGCGTCGTGCTGCCCTTCGTTTGGGTGTCCGCCCGGAGCGCGTGGCTACGGTTGGGGAAGGCATGGCCTGGGAGTTCCGCAAGGCGGCACGAGATCCGGTGCCCGGTGCCTCGCGTCACGGCTCACTGGCCGGGTGACGAAAAAGCCGACGCTTCAGCGCGAAGGAGACATGGACCAGTCCGATGAGTGCGGGCACTTCCACCAGCGGGCCCACAACGGCGGCAAAAGCGACGCCGGACTCGATGCCGAAGACCGCGATCGCCACGGCGATGGCCAGTTCGAAATTGTTGCCCGCCGAGGTGAAGGCGACGCTGGCAGTCCGTGGGTAGTCGGCACCCAACTTGGCGGCCATGACGAAGCTCACTAGGAACATGACGGCAAAGTAGATGACCAGCGGAATGGCGATGCGGAATACATCCATCGGCAGCTCGACGATGGCATCTCCCTTGTAGGTGAACATCACCACGATGGTGAAGAGCAGTGCCACCAGAGTGATGGGTGCGATGCGCGGAATGAAGCGGGTTTCATACCACTCGACGCTCCTTACGCGGGTCAGGACGATTCTCGTGAGCATGCCGGCGAAGAATGGGATACCGAGGTAAATCATGACCGAGACGAAGATGTCCTTCATGGCGATCTCGACGATGACTCCCTCCAATCCGACCAGCGGCGGCAGCACGGTGATGAAGAGCCAGGCGTATGCTCCGTAGAACAGGATCTGGGCGATGCTGTTAAGCGCGACCAAGCCTGCCGCGTACTCCGACGAACCTTTGGCCAAATCATTCCAAACCAGGACCATCGCAATGCAGCGGGCGAGGCCGACCAGAATGAGGCCGACCATGTAGTCGGGCTGATCTCGCAGCAGCAGGATTGCCAGCACCCACATGATCACCGGGCCGATGATCCAGTTTTGGACCAGTGACAGCCCAAGGAGCCGAGGGTTGGCGAAGACTCGAGGCAACTCGCCGTAGCGCACCTTCGCCAGTGGTGGGTACATCATGACGATGAGCCCGATGGCCAGCGGCAGGTTGGTGGTGCCGACTGTGAAGGGGGCGAAGAATGCCTCGGGATCGGCAATCAGGAAGCGACCGACGAGAATTCCGGCGGCCATGGCGGCGAAGATCCAGACCGTCAGGTAACGGTCGAGGAACGACATGCGGGCGGCGACGTGTTCGGACATGGCAGATCAGCGTTGGTCGAGACGACCGTCGGCGTAGGCAGTGAAGACCCGCTGGATCTCGTCGCGCACCCGGCGGAAGACCGCCATCTGCTCCTCTTCGGCCGCCTCGGCATGGGCAGGGTCGTCGAAGGGGTAGTGGTGGCGGTTCACCTGGCCGGGAAAGACCGGGCAGACCTGATCGGCGTTGCCACAGACGGTGATCACCGTTTCCACGGCCTGATTGAGGAAAGTGCCGAGGTGCTTCGAGGTATTGGCCGAGATGTCGATGCCGATCTCGGCAAGGGCCTTGATGGCCAGAGGATGGACGTAGCCGGCGGGCTTCGATCCGGCCGAGGCGACTTCGAATTCCGGGCCGAGCGCTTGTTGCAGGATGCCTTCGGCCATGTGGGAGCGGCAGGAATTGCCGGTGCAGAGAATGAGGATCATGAGGGAAGATGGGTGGTTGATTCAGCAGCAGCCGGAACCGGGGGTGCAGCAGCCCTGTTGACCGGGGATTGACGGCAGTGAGAAGTCCGGCAGGCAGAGGTCCTTGGCCATGCAGTCGGTATGCTCGAAGCCATCGCAGGAGGAACGGCAGGCAGCGATCTCCAGTTGTGTCGGGTGGGCGAGGGCCTTGGTAGGCTGCACCCGGTGGTCGGCGATCAGCACGCTCATTGCTTGGCGAATTTGCCAAGCTTACCAATCTTGTCAAATACGAAACCTCTTGCGAGAACCTTGCTGGAGGGTCGAAACAGCGGGCAGACCCGCAGAATCAAGCCTTTCGGCGGGTCGGTAAAATAAGGATTCGCAAGTGTCTCGCTGGGGTTGCCCGGTAACTGTGGGCGACCGCTCCTTGGAACGCTGTGAGGGGATCGTGACGAGGCGATCCGTTTGAGCGACGGGGCGTCGATTCTTGCTTAGATTCCCGCCAGAATCGCGTCGGTCATGGCGGTGGTGCCGACTTTGGTTTCGCCGGCGGCGCCGGTGGCGATGTCGCCGGTGCGAAAGCCTTTGTCGATGGCGGAGGAGACGGCTTTCTCGATGGCTTCGGCGGCTTCGCTTTCGCCGAGTGAGAAACGTAGCAACATGGCGACGGAGAGAATCTGGGCGATCGGGTTGGCGATGCCTTGGCCGGCGATGTCGGGGGCGCTGCCGCCGGATGGCTCATACATGCCGAAATAGAGCTCGCTGCCTTCCTTCTTTCCTCCGAGCGATGCGGAGGGGAGCATGCCGAGTGATCCGGAGATCATTGCCATTTCATCGGAAAGGATGTCGCCGAAGAGGTTCTCGGTGACGAGCACGTCGAAGCTGTCGGGGCGGCGGCAGAGCTGCATCGCGGCGTTGTCGACGTAGAGGTGGGAGAGTTCGACTTCTGGGTAGTCCTTGGCGACTTCGTTGGCGACCTCACGCCAGAGCACGGAGGAGGCAAGGACATTGGCTTTATCGACGGAGACGAGTCTTTTCCCGCGGCCCATGGCGGCGGTGAAGGCGACACGCAGGATGCGTTCGATCTCACTGCGCTTGTAGATCATGGTGTCGAAGGCGACGGTTTCACCGTCGCGTTCTTCGCGGCCTTTCGGGCTGCCGAAGTAAACGCCGCCGGTGAGTTCGCGGACGCAGAGGACGTCGAAGCCCTTAGGGATGAGTTCGTTTTTGACCGGTGAAGCGTGGGTGAGGGAGGGAAGGCAGACGCCGGGACGGAGGTTGGCGAAGAGGCCGAAGTGCTTGCGGAGCGGGAGTAGGGCACCGCGCTCGGGCTGGATGTCGGGAGGTAGGCTCTCCCACTTGGGCCCGCCGACGGAGCCGAAGAGAATGGCGTCGCTGTTTTCGCAGGCGGAGATGGTCTCGGCAGGGAGTGGTGTCTCGTTGTTAGTGGCATCGAGTGCGGCACCGCCGACGAGCTGGACGTTGCGCTCGGTGGTGAAGCCGAATTTTGCTTCGACGGCGTCGAGGACGCGCAGGGCGTCGGTCATGACTTCGGGGCCGATGCCGTCTCCGGCGAGGACTGCGATGCGGTGGGTGCGAGACATGCGGGAAGGTGAAACTTTAAATCCGAGACTTGAAACTTCAAAATTGGGGAAAGCGCAGCAGTTGGAAATGTCTTGGGGATTTCCAGTTGGCAAGCGGGGGAATCAGGGCAGGCTTGGCCGATGGAGATGCTGGTGCACGTCGGATGGTTGATCGGTGGGTTGGCTTTGTTGTCTTTTGGGGCGGACTGGTTGGTTCGCGGGGCTTCGGAGCTGGCGATTCGGGCGGGTTTGACGCCGTTAGTGGTGGGTTTGACCATCGTCGCCTTTGGGACGAGTGCTCCGGAACTGGTGGTGAGTTTGAAGGCAAACCTTGATCCGAATACTCAGGCAGACATCGCAGTGGGAAACATCGTCGGATCAAATATTTGCAATATTGCCCTGTTGCTGGGGATCGCGGCTCTGATTCGTCCGTTGGTCGTCGGCGGACAGGTGGTGAGACGGGAAATTCCTCTGCTGCTGGTGATCACCGGTGCTTTTGTGGCAATGATCTGGGATGGGGAGCTGGCTCGTTGGGAGGGTCTTGTGATGACGGCGGGAATCATTCTCTACGTCTTTACAAGCTTGAGGATCGCGAAGATGAATCCACATGATCCTGCGGTTCAGGTGGAGATCCCGGAAGGGGCGCTTGCAGAAGTGTCTGAGAAGGGAAGCTGGTGGAAGAGTCCGATGTGGATTATTCTCGGGTTGGGGGGCTTGATTTTCGGCGCAGATCGATTGGTGACAAGTGGTGTGGCGATCGCGACGGCCTTTGGTGTCTCGCAGATTGTGATTGGCCTAACCTTGGTGGCGATTGGTACCTCACTTCCGGAGTTGGCGACGACGATCGCGGCTGTTAGGCGCAGGGAGACCGACATCATCGCGGGAAACATCATCGGATCAAATGTGTTCAATATTCTCGCAGTGATGGGAATCGCCTCGGCAGTGAAGCCGATCACGGTGCAATCGCTGAACCGCATCGATCTCGCGGTGATGAGCGGATTTACCCTCGCCCTCGTGCCGATCCTTCTGCGAGGGCGCACGATCAACCGCTTTGAGGGCGGGCTGTTGTTGATCGGTTACTTTGTTTACTGCGCGTGGCTGGTGAAGCCGGAGTGGTTTGGGGGTGCTATCTAATGCTCACGGAGTGTAAGTGAAAGCACGCAGGACATTGGTGGATGGAGTGCCAACGGCGCTTCCATCGGTCCAACCAGAAGTGGGTGTGTGGAATGAGAGGATGACGTCAATGGATGTCCACGCTCCCAATCCGGCAGGAGTATCGAAAGTGGCGGTAAGTTGTCCCAATGGGAGTCGTGGGGCGAGTCCGCCCGATGCTCCGAAAGCGCCGATTGTGGATATGGGGTCGAACCAAGCGAGGCTGGTGAGTGTTCCTGACCCTCCGTTGGAATCGGTCCATGTTCCGGTTGATGACGAGGTGAAATCTAGGGTGATTGTTTCTCCCGTGCGACTTGTGATGGCGAGGGAGGCTCCGGCTTTCGCTAGATCGCTAGGGGCGTTGATCACCTCGCTGTAGTCGACGCTCGGGAGCCGCATAAAGAAGCGGTCGAATGTGACTCCACTAACGTTGAAGTCGTAGCCCGGAGAAGCATCGACGCTGATGGTCCGAGTTAAAGGTGTCCAGTTGATGAGATTCGTAGTGTAGAATGATAGATACTCCGTTTGAAATGAACGATCAAAGGAAATGGTGAAAGTGGATGCTCCGACATTTTGTGATGGGATGAAGGGGGAAGCGTTTTTCGTCTGAACATGAGGCAAGCGAAGAGCGGGTGAGTTGATGTCAAAGGCGGCTAGTCCAGGGCCGGATACGACAACGCTGGTCATCGTGATTGGTGTGAGCGGCTTATCAGCGGTGCCCGTAGGAAAGAGTGTCGCATTTGCGAAGTTATCAATGATCTCTTTTCCCGAAATAACCTCGCCGAAGACGGAGTGCTTATCGTCTAGATGCGTGGGGGCACTCAAGGTGATGAAGAATTGAGAACCTCCCGATCCCGGGAGTGAACCCTTGGCCATCGAGAGCTTGTAGGATCCAGAGTGACGCAGGGTTCCATCGAACTCATCTTGAATCGAGAAACCCGGGCCATCCGTACCGTTTCCGTTGGGTGATCCTCCTTGGATCATGAAGTTATGAATCAAACGGTGAAAGGTGAGGCCATCGTAGTAGGGCTTCCTTTCCTGAACCGCGCCGGTTGTTAGGTCGATCCATGGTCGCTGACCGCTGGCGAGTCCAATGAAGTTGGCGCAGGTGCGGGGAACCTTGTCGTAGTCGAGTCGTGCGCGAAATGTTCCAAGAGGAGTGGTGCCGTGCGATACGGTGAAATCGGCAAAAATCTCATCGCTTGCTAACGATGCGATCGTGGTGGTGATGGCAAGAAGTGGAATAAGGAACGTTCTCACAAGGTGCGAAATGGTGGCAGGATTTCGATGGAAATGATTTAGGCTTCGGCTTCTGCGGGCGACCACTCTTCGCCGTCTTCATCGGATTCGCCGGGGCCTTCCTTGAGTTGGCGTTCCCAGATGTAGCGGCGGAAGAGGACTTTCACCGAGGCGGAGAGTGGGACCGCGAGGAGGGCTCCGACGAAGCCGCCGAGGATTAAAGACCAGAAGAGCATCGAGAAGATGACGGTCATCGGGTGGAGGCCGACGGAGTCGCCGACGATCTTTGGAGCGGTGACAAGCGAGTTGATCTGTTGGACGATGATGAAGATGGCGATAACGGCGGCGACGTAGGACCATGGGTTGTCACCAAGGAAGGAGGGCTCTGCCGAGAAGTGGAAGTAGGCGAGGAAGCAAGCGGGGATCAGGGTAATGATGTTGCCGATGTAGGGGATGATGCCGAGCAGGGCCATCATGATGCCGATGAGGAGGCCGAGTGGCAGGCCGAAGATGGTGAGGGCGATGCCGACAAGAATGCCATCGATGAAGGCGACGAGGACCTGACCGCGGAAGAAGGAGATGAGATACTGGTTGACCTCTGTTAGAGTTTCGATGAGCTCGGTTTTGAAGCGTGAAGCCTTGAGGGGGACGAAGTCGTGCCAGTGCTCTTTGATGGCGGCACTTTCGCGGAGGAAGTAGTAGAGGTAGATCGGCACCATGAAGAAGCCGATGACGAGACCGATGAAGCCGAGGATTTTCGAGGTGCCACCACGGATGAAGCCAAGGGCTTCGTCTTGAAGGCCTTTGATGCTTTGCCAGAGCTCGGTTTGTTCGAGATTGATTTCCGGGTAGGGGATTTCATCTCGTTGCGCTTGATCGAGAAGCTCGCTTAGAGCTTCGCCGCGCATCGCGGCAACTTGCTTCGCGTCGCCTTCATTGGTGGCTTCTTCGATTTTCGCCTCTTTGAGGATCAGGTCTTCGGGGGCGGAGAGGGCCCAGTCGATCAAAGGACTGGTCCAGGAGTGTCGCTCGCGCTCCTCGGTGAGGGCATCGACGATTTTTTCATCGAAGGTCTTTGGTTTTTCATTAGCGGTCGATTCACCCGATGCAAGGACCGGTGTGCCGTTGGATTCGATCTGGCGCTGCTTGAACTGGTTGATCTGGTTACCGACGAGCGGAATCATGATGGCAACGAGGGCGAGGGTGAGCCCAGTGGCGGAGCCGAAGGTCATGACGACGGCTTTTCCACGAGTCATGCCGCGCTTTTGAAACCAGCGGACGATGGGATCCAGCAGGTAGGCGATGATGGCGGCGACGGCGAGCGGGACGAGGACCGGCTGGAGGAAGCCGAGGATCTGTCCGAAGAGCCAAATCATTCCGACAATGAGGGCTCCGAGAACGAGGATGGAGACGCCGGTAGCGGCATTCCAAAGCGTGCGGATCTGAAAGCGGGAGGGATAGCGAGCCATGTGTCGCGGATTTTCCTATCAGATGAACGCGGAACTTGGGGATGGAAAAATTTGGTGGGTTTGGAGCGGGGATACTGGCGGCTGAAAGCCGCCTTGCCCAGCCATGGCGCTCGGGAGAGCGCCACTCCAATGCCGCTGCTTAGCTTTTGGCGACTTTGTCGAGGACGCCGTTGACGAAGCGGCCGGAGTCGGAGGTTCCGAAGCGTTTGGCGAGCTCGATGGCTTCGTTGATGGCGACGGGGGCGGGGACCTCGGGGTCGTGGAGGATTTCCCAGGTGGCGAGGCGCAGAATGGCTCGGTCGATGGGGTCGATTCGCTCGGGCGAGAAGTTCTCGATGACGGTGTGGAGCCGCTCGTCGATGCTTTCCTTTTCCTTGAGGATCGAGTCGGTCAGGCGATTGGCTTCGTCGCGGAGAGCCTGGATGGAAACCTTGGTGTCGCGGATTTTGGCGAGCTCGGTTCTGTCCGGGAAGTCCTCGGGTCTCTCGATCATCCGCATGCGGTCGGAAATACGATCAAGGCGGCGGAGGCTGCCGGTGATGGCTTCGAGTTGTTTGGCTTTGGAGGGGTGGTCTTCGAGTTCTTCGAAGAAGCGCTTGATCGCCGAGGAAAGGGCACGGTCGATCCGGAAAAGCTCGGCGATGGCTTCCTCAAAACGGCGACTGACGGAGTCGTCGTCGTCGTTGCGGGGAATGCGGGAAAGGGTCGCCAGCTGGGCGCACCACTCGCTTTCCAATGATGAGATCCGATCTAGCAGAGCCGAGGCTTTTTCCAGAGAAGGATCGGCGCGGAGAATGGCGGAGGCGGGAGTCAGGCGTTCGACGAATTCGTTGTGACGTTGTTCGCGGCTGACGCTGAGGTGGTGGATGGTTTTCCACGTCGCGAGCATCAAGGCGCGTTGATCAGACTCCGTGACGAACTGCCAGAAGGGCTCGCGAAGGGAGGCGGGGTCGGCTCCACCTTCGAGATCCGAGCAGTAGAGGAACTGCACGACGGCTTCGCGGATTTGGCGTCGACTAAGCATGTCGTGAAGTGTTCACCCTCCCGGTATCCTTGGGCATGGTGCGGTCGAGCTCGTGGAAGACATCGACCATGGCGGCTGCGGCTCGTGCGGCTTCCTTTCCTCGGTTGAGATTGGCACCAATGCAGCGGGCATAGGCCTGCTTCTCGTCATCGAGGAGGAGAACCTCATTGATCACCGGGACGCGGAATTCGACGGCGAGCTTTTGCAGGGCATCGGTGACCGAGCCTGCGACGAGGTCGGCATGGGCGGTGGCTCCCCGGATGATGACGCCTAAAGCGATGACCGCAGCGGGTGTTTCACGCTCGAGCACGGTGGCAACGGCCACGGGAATCTCGAAGGCTCCCGGGACGCGGATGAGGTCGACGCGGGTTGATGGCATCAACACGCCGATTTCATCGACGGTGTTGTCGACGAGGGCGTCTGCGAACTGCTCGTTGTACTTCGCAGCGACGATGCAAACACGGACACGTTGGCCCATGATTCGGGGTTGGGGCGGGAGCGCCGAGGACATGGGCGGGGTATGGCGGGCGGGAGCCGAGTTGTCAACGGGGGGACATCGGAGAATCGAGATTCTCTTAAAGTCCGATCCGGACCTCACCCGGCCCCGTGCTCACCACCTCGGGGACATCGGAGAATCGAGATTCTCTAAAAGTCCGATGGGTGCGATGATCCGGTCTGCGGGGGTAGACCGGGTTTTCAGATGCTGTGGCCCATCCGGCTGCGCTTGGTCTCGAGGTAGCGCTCGTTGTGCGGATTCGAGGGGCGGCTGATCGGGAGCTGCTCGACGATTTCGAGGCCGTAGCCTTCGAGGCCGACGACTTTTTTCGGGTTATTGGTCATCAGGCGGATCTTTCCGAGACCGATATCTTGGAGGATTTGGGCCCCCATGCCGTAGTCGCGGAGGTCGGCGGAAAAGCCGAGCTTTTCATTGGCTTCGATGGTGTCGAGGCCTTGTTCCTGGAGCTTGTAGGCGTGGATTTTGGCGGCGAGTCCGATGCCACGACCTTCTTGGCGGAGGTAAAGAAGTACGCCGCCTTCGTCGGCGATGCGTGCCATGGCGTCGTGGAGCTGGCCGCCACAGTCGCAACGGTTAGAGCCGAAGACATCGCCAGTAAGGCACTCCGAGTGGACGCGGACGAGGGTGGGCTTTTCACGATTGATCTCGCCTCGGGTCAGGGCCAGATGATGGGAGCCATCGGTCTCGATGCGGTAAAGGTGGCAGTCGAATTCGCCGTGATCGGTGGGGAGCTTGATGACTTCCTCGCAGACGACGAGCTTTTCGGAGCGGCGCCGCCACTCGATGAGTTGGGCGATGGTGCAGGCTTTGAGTCCGTGCGCTTCCTGAAATTCTCCGAGGTCGCCGACGCGGGCCATGGTGCCGTCGTCATGCATGATTTCGCAAATGACCCCGGCGGGGGGCAGTCCGGCGAGGCGAGCGAGGTCGACGGCGGCTTCGGTGTGTCCGGCGCGTCGCAGGGTGCCGCCGGCGCGGGCTTGGAGTGGGAATATGTGGCCGGGCTGGACGAAGTCGTCTGGCTTGGAACGGGAGTCGGCGAGCAGTCGGATGCCGAGTGCCCGGTCGGCGGCGGAAATGCCGGTGGTGATTCCTTTCGCGGCATCGACCGTCACGGTGAAAGCGGTGCGCTGGACCTCGCGGTTGCGTCGGGTCATTGGGGCGAGATCGAGTTCCTCCACGCGCTCCTCGGTGATCGGTGCGCAGATCAGGCCGCGGCCGTGGGTGGCCATGAACGAGACGGTTTCCTGAGTGCAAAGAGAGGCGGCGGCGATGAGGTCGGCCTCATTCTCACGTGAGGGATCATCGGCGACGATCACGATGCGTCCTGCGGCGATGTCGGCGATGATTTCGTCGATCGGACTGAATTGAAGGGCGGTTGCCATGGGCGCGGTGAGGCTCGCTGCTGGAGAGGCAGTGGTCAAGAGGGGGAATCGGAATGAGCAACAACGAAATCGCACGAAACTCCGCGAAATTTTTTGAGCTTTGATTTCGAAGATCCGATCTTAGTTCGAAGTCTTGAAATTTCGCTCTTTTGCAGGGCGCTCAAGCGAGGGACGAAATCGGACCAGGATGGATAGGATAAGTAGGATGAAGGCCACGAAATCCGACCACTTTGATGTCCATCATGGTGAGTGAGCCTCAATGCTGGGAAGAACTGAGTGCAATGATTCCAAAATCCTACCCATCCTATCCATCTTGGTCCGAAAAAATTCAGTGGGATTTGGAGTTCTCCCTAACTTGAATCTTGAGCAGAGGAAAAGGATGCGTTTCGGAGAGCGACTCAAATCGGCTTCAGTGGCTCGGTGCCGACTTCTTCCGCCAGCTCGGCGAACTCATCGAGCTCGGCTTGGGTGAAGTGGAGGCCGCCGGCTGCGTCGGAGCGCTTGCGGGCTTCGGCTTCGAATTGGCCGGGGAGGATGCACTGCTCGTTTCCGTGGCCGAAGATGTCGCCGATGACTTCCTTGAGGTTCTCCATCTGGCTGCGGCCTTTGGCGAAGGCATTGCCGGAAATGGCGTCGGGGTGGATGACCTGGAAATAGAACGCGGTGCTGGTTTTTTCACCCGGACCAGCCTGCGCGGCGCGACCACGGATGCTTGGAAGCGAACCGCCGATGAGGGCTCCGTAGAGTTCGTTGAGAAGGCACATGGCGTAGCCCTTGTGCGCACCGAAGGGAAGGAGCGCGACGACTTCGTTCGGGTCGGTGGTCGGCTTGCCGTCCTTGTCGACGGCGGCGTTTGGTGGGAGCTGCTTGCCTTCGCGCTTGAGCGCCTGGACACGGCCCATGGCGACGACCGAGGTGGCCCAGTCGCTGACCAGCGGGAAACCTACGGCATCCATCGTAGGAAAACCCCAGGAGTGCGGGTTGGTGCCGAGAGTTGGGAATTTTCCGCCGAAAGGAACGACTTCGGCGAGGGCGGAAGTGCAGTTGGTGTAGGCGATGTATCCGCGCTCGGCGGCTTCCATGACGTAGCCGCCACCCCAGAGGTAGTGGAAGGCGTTGTCGACTGAGACCTGGCCGATGCCGTATTGGTCGGCGAGCTCAATGCAGCGGTCGATCGCGCGGTAGGCGACGGATTGACCGAGCTTGCGATTGGCGTTCCAGGTTTCTGAGGCCGCGAACTTCGAAGGGATGACTTCGATTTCCGCACCCGGTGTGCAGCCGCCAGTGGCCGAGCCGAAGAGGTGGTCGAGATGGAGGGCTTTGAGCGCGTGGTGGGTGCGGATGCCATGGCGGGCGGCTTCGGCAGCGAGCTTGGCACCCTCGGCAGACTCGTCGGCGGTGAAACCGCGGGATTCATAGGCAGCTTGGACAAGACGGTCGTGATCGGGGCGGGAAACAGTGAGGAAATCGGACATGGTAATGGACTTGGTGTGGCGGAGAAGCAAAGCGGACTTGTCAGACAACTCAAGCCCGGATTTGTAGTGCTGAATTGCGGAATGATTTGGATCTCTTAAGGAGTGGATTCTACGATATGGGGTATGGTATTTCAAAAAATGACACTAGATGTGGTGCTTTCCGGACCAAATGCTTTTCGGGAGACGATTGCTTGCTAGCTTCGCGGCTACCCGGATTCCCTCCCGGGTTCACCCTTAACCCCGCTTCTGTCACACATGTATCTCAAATCACTCGATATCCACGGGTTCAAGTCGTTCGCCGACAAGACCCACCTCGAATTCCACCAAGGCGTGACCGGCATTGTCGGTCCGAATGGCTGTGGAAAGTCTAACGTCGTCGATGCCATCCGCTGGGTGCTCGGTGAAACCTCTGCGAAGGCGCTGCGTGGCGGCGAAATGGCGGACGTCATCTTCAACGGCACGGAAAAGCGCAAGCCGCTCGGCATGGCGGAGGTCACACTGACGATGGCCGACTGCGAGGAATCGCTGAAGGTGGATTACAACGAGGTTTCGATCACTCGTCGGGTCTTCCGCGATGGCAAATCGGAGTATCGGATCAACAACACGCTCTGCCGCCTGAAGGACATCCACGACATGCTGATGGATACCGGCATCGGTCGGACCGCCTACTCGATCATGGCGCAGGGCCAGATCGACCAGATCCTTTCCTCGAAGCCGGAAGAACGCCGGATGGTGTTCGAGGAGGCCGCGGGGATCACGAAGTATAAGAAGGAGAAGAAGGAAGCGCTGCGGAAGCTCGACTACACTGAGGCGAACCTTTTGCGCGTGAGCGACGTGTTGGCAGAACAGGAGCGCCGCATGAACTCGCTGAAGCGGCAGGTGGCGAAGGCGCGCCGCTACAAGAATCTCGCAGCGGATGTGCTGGTGCTGGATACGCACCTGGGTCATCGCCGTTTTGTCGAAATGAGCGCCGAGCGTGACGAATATCGGACCTCGATCCGTTCGCTTGAGGCAACCGAGTGTGAGCTGGAGCGCTTGATGTCGCCGAAGGAAGAAGCAGTGGCGGATGCGCGATTGGCGGCGCGGAATTTCGAAGGCGAACTGGCCGAGCTGCGTCAGGAGCTGAACAACCACCGGAACGCGCTGACGAGTGCTGAGGGACGGATTGCTTTCAACGAGGAGCGCCGCGCCGAGCTGGAAGGCCGCGTGGGTCAGAACCGTGAGGAGATCGAGGCGACTCGCGAAAAACTTGAGCGTCAGGAGTTTGATTTTGTCGCGGCGAACGAAGCGCTTGAGCAGCTTGCTCGTCGGATCGCCGAGATGGAAATCCAGCTTGAAGAGCAGGAGGAGCGGACTCGTGGAGCGGCGGCGCGTCGCCAGGAGATCGAGGCTCAACTGCGTGAGTCACGCGTCGAAGCGAACCGCACGCAGACGATCATTGCTGCCACTCAGGCGAAGATTGAAAGCTCGCTGGCACAGCTTGAAACAAGCCGTGAGCGGGCGAAGCAGCTTGCCGATGAAGAAGAGCGCCTGAATCAAGAGCTCGAAGAGGCGACCCTTCAGCGTCAGGAGATCGCGACGAAGCTCGAAGAGCATGCGGCGAATACTTCGGAGCTTGAGGAAGCTTTCCAAAAGGCCGAGCGCCAGTATCAGCACAACCGTGGTGATCTGGATGCAGCTCGCACGGCAGCTTCTGAAGCGCACAAGAATTTGGCGCAGCGCTCATCGCGTCTCGATGTGCTCAAGCAGCTCGTGGCGAGCGGTGAGGGTTTCGAAGGTGGCACGCGTTCGGTGCTTAATGGTCTGGATCAGCCGGATCAATTCAAGCCGGGGATTCAAGGGGTGCTTGCGGGCTTCATCGAAGCCGACAACGAGTGTGCTCGTGCCATCGAAGCGGCGCTCGGTAGTCATCTTCAGGCGGTGCTCGTTTCCGATGAGTCGCTGGCGGAACAACTGATTGCGCGTCTAACAGAGAAGAAGCTCGGTCACGCGGCGCTCCTTCCTGAGAGCTTCGTGGGTGCTTCCCGGGGCACTCAGATGGAGACCGTGCCCGATGGCGCGATTGCCTGGGCACTCGATCGAGTGAAGACCGATGCGCGGATCAATGGCGTCATCGAGCGTTTGCTCGAGAAGGTGCTGATTGTTCCCGATTTGGCAACCGCCCTGAAACTTCGCAATGGCCATAGGGACGTGATTTTTGCCACCAAGCAGGGTGAGCTGTTAGGTGCGGAAGGGATCGTCTCCGGTGGTGCTGCAGGTGAGGGGAATGTCTCGGTGCTGGAGCGTCAGAACGAAGTCCGCGACCTCGAAACGGAAGTGGCTGGTCTGGCCCAACGGGAGGAGGAGCTGCGCCATCGGGTGACGTATCTTGAGTCGGAAGTGGTCAGGCTTCAGGAGGAAGTCGAGTCTGCGCGTGAGCGGATGCAGCGCCACAAGGTCGAGATGTCGACGCTTCAAGGTGAGCTTTCGCTGGCGACTCGTGAGCTTGAAAGTGTGGAGACCAAGCTTGAAAGCGTGCGCTGGGAGCGGGGTGATCTTGAAAGCCGCGAGCAATCGGCCACGGAAGGTCGCTCGACCTTGGAGCAGGAGCTTTTCGCGGGTCGTGAGCGTCTGGCGGGATGCGAGAGAGATCAACAGAGTTTGCAGTCGCAGGTTGAGTCCGCTCAGCGTGAAGAGTCTGAGTTGGCGCAGGCGCTGAACGAGCTGAAGACCTCGCTCGCGGTCGAGAGACAAAGCAAGCACGCGCAGGAAGCCCAGCAGCAGCCGATGGAAGCGCGCCTTGCGGAGTTGCGCGAGATCAGCGTGCGGCGCGAAACGGAGATCAACTCCTTCATTCAGCGCATGGAAGGTGCGGTGGAAGAGAATGCCCGTCTTCGTGAGGAGAGCGAAACTCACCGGCTCGAAGCTGAAGATTTGGAGGCTGAGCTGGAGTCGCGCGCTGGTCGTCGGAATGAGCTTTTGGAGGTGATCGACAAGGCTGAGGCGGAACTTGCCGAGGCGCGTCGTGGACTTGCGAAGTCGTCCGAGCAACGTGGACGTGAGGAGGTCGCGGTGACGAAAATCGAGCTAAAGCTTGAGAATCTGGTCAACGCTATCGTTGAGCGGCACAACATTGAGTTGGCGACCTTCGAGCCGGATGCGCATGCCCTGCTTTCCTGCATCAGGTCGCAGAAAGAGGCGCAGTCACGTGGTGGTCGTCAGCGGATCATCGATGGCGATGAGGACGGTGAAGACGAGTCCGAAGGCCCGGTGATGGTGGTTGATGATACGGGTGACGATGACGAGATCGAGCTGCCATCCGAGATGGTCGGCGAGCCGGATTGGGGCTTTGTTGAAGCCTGCGTCGGTGATCTCAAGCGCCGTCTTGATTCGATGGGGCCGGTCAATGTCGATGCGATCGAAGAGTTCGAAGAACTTGAAGAGCGCTACAACGATGTCCGCACGAGCTACGAAGACTTGGTTTCCTCAAAGGAGGAGCTGATTCAGGTGATCGAGCGGATCAACGAAGAGACCGAGCGTCGCTTTGCCGAGACCTTTGCTCAGGTGAAGATTAACTTCCGCGATATGTTCAAGGAGCTCTTCGGCGAGCAGGGTAAGGCGGACTTGTTGCTGGTCGATGAGAGCGATCCACTTGAGTCCGGCATTGAGGTGATTGCCAAGCCTCCGGGCAAAAAGCTGCAGAGCATTTCGCTACTTTCCGGTGGTGAGCGGTCGATGACGGCGGTTGCGCTGCTTTTTTCGATCTACATGATCAAGCCGAGTCCGTTCTGTGTGCTCGATGAGCTGGATGCGCCGCTCGACGAGTCGAATATCGGCCGCTTCGTCAAGGTGCTCGATCGCTTCGTTGATCGCTCCCAGTTCATAATTGTGACTCACTCGAAGCGCACCATGAGCCGGGCCGACGTGATGTATGGGGTGACTATGGAAGAGTTCGGAGTTTCGAAGCCGGTCGGCATGCGCCTCACCGCATTGGACGAGGGGGCACCCAAAGGCGAAGCGAAGTCGGCGGCCCAGAAGGCCGCGCTGCGCCTCGACGCGTAAACAGTTCTTCCGACAGAAGAGGGATGGGGGCGGTAGCGGAGACCTGAGTGGGTCCGAGCTGCCGCCTCCTTATTTTCTACAGGTAAGAACAAACGTAGTGGCAGGGGCGCCCGCTTACGATGATGGTGAAGCTGGAGTCGGCGGGGATTTTGAAGGATGAGCCCCTGCGGTAAGTGTCGGTCTGGTTGGTTCCCTCGATCACGACCTCGCAGCTTCCGGCGATGATCTCCATTTGCTCGGGAACCCCGGTGTCGAAGTGATAATCACCTGGAAGAACGACGCCGAGGGTCTTCTTGGTGCCGTCTGGCATGATGATGCTGTGGGAGACGACCCGACCTTCGAAATAGACGTTGGCTTCAGCAATGGCGGTGACGTTTTGGAATTCCATGCACGTGCTTTGCCGAAGGCACCGGGCCTCCACAAGAGTAAATGTGGGGCTGCAAAGCAGTGCGGATGATTTGGTGCCTGATGCAGGAACGTGAGTTGAATGGAGATTGCAGGCGTTGCAATTTGTTGGTGGGCGGTCAGGGTCGGGAGCGTCTCATGCCTGTTCTTGATCCCTCCCTTGTCTCTGATCCCAGCTCTAGTTCTGCCGTTCTTGATGCTTTTCTCGATTACCTCGTGGAGAGCGCGATCGAGCCGTATGGGCATCAGGAGGAGGCGATTTTAGAGCTTTTTGAGGGGAAAAACGTGATTTTGAACACGCCGACGGGTTCGGGGAAATCGCTGGTGGCGCTGGCGCTGCACTTTCGGGCGATTTGTCAGAAGCGTCGATCCTTCTATACGGTGCCGGTGAAGGCGCTGGCGAATGAGAAGTTCCTTTCGCTCTGCAATACCTTCGGGCCGCAGCAGGTGGGGATGATCACCGGGGATGCGACGGTGAATCCGGGGGCTCCGGTGATCTGCTGCACGGCGGAAATCTTATCAAACATGGCTCTGCGTGAAGGCGCGAACGCGGCTGTGGATGATGTGATCATTGATGAGTTCCACTATTACTCGGATCACGAACGTGGAGTGGCTTGGCAGGTGCCACTGCTGACTTTGCCGCAGGCGCGGTTTTTGCTGATGTCGGCGACGCTGGGAGAGACGGCGTTTTTTGAGAAGGAACTCACGGCTCTAACAGGGGCGCAAACGGTGCTGGTGAAGTCGGAGGATCGGCCAGTACCTTTGGAGTTTGAATACAGCACGACGGCGCTGGAGGAGAAGGTCGCCGAACTGGTCGAGCAGGATCGGGCACCGATCTATTTGGTGCATTTTACCCAACTCGCGTGTGCACGGACGGCGCAAAATTTGATGAGCCAGAACTTCTGCTCGAAGGAGGAGAAGGAGGGAATTGCGGAGGTGTTAGAGAACGCGGATTTCAGGAGTCCGTATGGCAAGGAGATCAAGAAGCTACTGCGGCACGGGCTGGGGATTCACCATGCGGGGATGCTGCCGAAGTATCGGGTGCTGGTGGAGAAGCTGGCTCAGCGGGGATTGTTGAAGGTGATTTGTGGGACGGACACTCTGGGCGTCGGCGTCAATGTGCCGATCCGGACAGTGATGCTGACGCAGCTTTTCAAGTATGGCGGACAGAGCACCAAGATTCTGGCGGTGCGGGATTTCAAGCAGATCTGCGGACGGGCTGGGCGGCGGGGCTATGACAACGTCGGCTACGTGGTGGCGCAGGCGCCGGAGCACACCATCGCCAACAAACGGGCGGCAGCAAAGGTGGCGGAGGGCAACAAACGGCGGGCCGTCAAACGGGCCGCACCCAAGGGGTTCGTGAACTGGAACGAGGCGACCTTCGTGCGCCTCACCAGCCAGCCCCCCGAACCCCTCGAGTCGCGTTTCGAGATCACCCACG
>Ga0100401_1000111_pt1 | contig 61828 bp, 62 predicted proteins | sample CryGeymeta201525_FD_80421 | JGI IMG/M metagenome (GOLD analysis project Ga0100401, IMG submission 80421) | Groundwater microbial communities from Crystal Geyser aquifers in Utah, USA - Crystal Geyser metaG 2015-25 | ecosystem: Environmental > Aquatic > Deep subsurface > Groundwater | place: USA... | reverse complement strand
CAGCATGAAATCGATATGCTCCTGCGACATCTGGTCGAAAATGCGGGTGCGCGCGGCGGCGGGGGTCACGCAATTCACCGCGATGTTCAGCCCGGCCAGTTCCTTGCCCAGCGATTTGGTAAACCCGATCACCCCCGCCTTGGACGCGGAATAGGCGCTGGCGTTGGGGTTGCCCTCTTTGCCGGCCACCGAGGCGATATTCACGATCCGGCCGTAATTCTGCGCCGTCATCTGCGGCACCACCACCTTGTTAACCAAAAAGGTGCCGTTCAGGTTGATATCGACGATGCGGGCGAATTCGGCCACGTCGTAATCGGCCACCGGCGCGTTTGACCCGGCGATCCCGGCCGAGTTCACGAGGATGTCGACGCGTCCAAACTCGGCCATGGTCGTCTCGAACGCCGCCTGCACGCCGCCCCAGTCCGACACGTCGCAGCGCGCGGCGATGGCGCCGTTGCCGATCCGGCTGGCGTGGTCCTGCGCCAACGCCTCGTCCATGTCCCAAAGGGACACCTTCACCCCCCGCGTCGCCAGCTGCGCGGCCACCGTGCCGCCAATCCCCTGCGCCCCGCCGGTCACAATGGCGGTGCAATTGTTGAAATCATTGGTCATGTTGGCTCTCCCGTCAAAAATCTGTCAGGATCAAGACGGGTTTGGTCATAAGTGTCCAGAGCCAAGCGCATACCGTTCGGTAAAAACCGACCCGGCGTCATGCGATCACCGCAAACGGCGCAGCAGGTCAAGCGAAGGTTCGCCGGTTACCAACAGCCCGTTGGCCGCCTGCCAAGCCGAAATCGCCGCCCGCGTATTGCCACCAAAGACGCCATCGACGCCTTGGGTATCGAACCCGGCAATGGTCAGCCGCTGTTGCAGTGCGATGCGGTCATTCTTGCGCATTCCGTATTGATCGGGGGGGAACGGCCCGGTGATCGGTGGACCACCCAGAATACGGTCGGACAGGTGACCAACGCCGATCGCATAGCTGTCGGAATTGTTATAGCGTTTGATCGCATCAAAATTGCGTCCGACAACAAACACCGGCCCGCCCGGTTCGGGCTGCAACTGGCGCCCCGGGATATTGGAACCGGGCGTGCCCACCTGGCCGCCCCAGGGCTGGCCCCGCTGCCAGCCGGATTTCGCCAGATAGGCGGCGGTGCTGGCCAGACTGTCGGTCGGATCGTCCGACCAGATATCGCGCCGCCCGTCGCCGGTGAAATCGACGGCAAACAGCTCGAACGATGTGGGTATGAACTGGGTGTGGCCCATGGCACCGGCCCAGCTGCCGGTCAGGTTGGCGGGGGTCGTGTCGCCGTTTTGCAAAATCTTCAGCGCTGCGATCAACTGTTTTTCAAAGAACGCACCGCGCCGGCCTTCATAGGCCAGGGTGGATACGGCCGAAATCACGGGGATGTTGCCGCGCCGTTCGCCAAAGAAACTCTCCAGTCCCCAGACGGCAGCCACGACATGCGCCTCGACGCCATAGCGGTCTTCGATACGGGCCAGGGTGGTGCGCTGGGCGGCGAAGTTGGCGCGCCCCTTTGCCACCCGTTCCTCGCTGGCGGCGATTGACAGGTATTCCTCAAGGCTGCGCTTGAACTCGGTCTGGTTGCGATCCCGCTCGATCACGCCGGGCAGGAAACCCGCGCCGCGAAAGGCGCTGTCGATCACGCCCGTGGAAATGCCCTGGGCCGCCGCGCGCCCCTTGAACGCGGCCACCCAGGCATCCCAACCGGGATTGGGCGCGCTGGGCAGCGTATCGTCGCGGCGTACGGTCGTCGGGGCGCGGAACCGTGCTGCGCCACCGCCACAGGCCGAAAGCAGGGCCAGAGTGGCGCCAAGGGTAAAGATACGTCGCGATGCCTGCATTCTGCCCACCTGCGTTAGTCGTTTGTCGCTGTTTTGAGAACAGTCTAGCCGAGATGCAGCGCGCGGCATAGGGGCGCCGGGTTCAGACGGCACAGCAATCGGATATGGCCCTCAGTGACAAGCCGCTGAAGTGATTTATCTGTCAAATGCCGGAGGACCGCCCTGCGAGGATCGGCGCTGGTGCAGCATGATGGTGTTTGGTCCGGCAGGCGGATATAATCGTTTTTCAATTTTATTTCAGATAGATACCGGTTCATTCGTCGCCGTGCAAGCCTCGGCGCCGGCAGGATCGTACGCCGGAATCGCAAGGTTCGGCGCTGACGCAGGATCGGCTGTGTCGTTTTTCGCCCGCTCCGAAGGCAGCGCTATCGCGTCACCATCTTCCGAATGTGGGGTACTCGCCACGGCGTCGGCGCAGGTCATTGCGAACAACGCCGACATGACCTGTCGCTCCGCATCACAGCAGCGGTGATTCATTCCATCCCATCCCGGCCCGCGCCGCCCAGGCCTGCCCACCGAAGGACAGGCTCGGGGTTAACCCGCCCGCTGCTTCTTCTTTGGTCAAATACTCCGGGGAGCGCGAGGGGCTGGCCCCTCGCTTGCAACGGCACAAAACGGTGCGCCGCCCGCTGCTTTCGCGCAGCCATTGGGCGCGGTTCGGGTCTTGTTGGGTTCATCATGGGATTGTTGCACCTTTCCCTGTCGCCTCCGGTTTTATCATCGGACAGCAGCTGCTGATGGACGGCGGGTCGTATCCGGGCAGTGTCTGAACCGGGGCCTGTCTGGCCGATGTCGGATTTTGGATATTCATAACAAAAATACGCAGCGACGTTGACCTTTGGTTTACCGATCCGTTCGTAGTCTGATTGCGAGTTGAATTGCGAAGGGCAGTGTAACCCATGGATCGAACAGCGCAGGAGTGGCAGGTGGGGTATTGCCCCCCGTTGCACGCCGAGGTCGGGCCGGTGCGGGCGGTCCCGCCGGGCTGGTCGCGTGTTCTTGAGGTGTCCGGGGCGGGCACCGCGCCCGGGCTGGCGCCAACTCTGGCCACGCGGGCCCGGGTTCTGGCCTTGTCCCAGTTGGCCGAGGACGCGGTACTGCGCCCGGCCGATCCGGGGGGGTGGTGTCACGAAACCCGCGCGGCCCTCGCCGCCCGTGTGGCCCGCCTGAACCACGAAGACGCATTGGCCAACCATCATCTGGCCAGGGCCGGGGCGTATTCCGCCCTCGGCAATCCGGCCCATGTCGGGCAGGGGGCCCGGATACGCGCCGCGCTGGCCTTTCTCGACGTGTTGAGCCAGGATCCTCGGGATATGGATGGCAATGACGTGTCCCGCCTGCATCACGTTGGCATCAGCGATGCGGACATCGTGCGCCTTGCCGATCTGGGGGCATTTCTGTCGTTTCAGGTGCGTCTTGTGGCCGGGCTGCGCCTGCTGGCCGAGGCGCAGCCATGAGTGATGTCATCCGCAAGTTTACAAAGGTGATTCCCGCATGGCGCGCACGGCTTGCGCCGGGCGATACTTCCGCGATGACCCCTGTCCAAGCCCGGGCTTTGAGCATCGCTGCGCCCTTGGGTCAGGCAGATGATCTGCTGCGCCTGCTTGCCCATGACCCTGAAACGCTGTCAGCGCATACGCCGCTGTTTCACGGCATCATGTACGGTGCCGCAGGGCTGGACCGCGCGGCGCGGGAACTGGCGGCGATCGGGGCATCTATGGAGAACGGCTGTGTGTTCTGTGCCGCCACCCATGCCGATCGTCATATCCGCCTCGTCAATGACACCCGAGTGGTGGATGAGGTGTTTCGTTTTGGCGCCGATGCAGACCTTGGGCCGCGTGATCGTGCGGTGTTCGACTTTGCCCGCCACCTGTCGGATGCGCCACCGCGTGCCGACCGCGAAGATGTCGAAAATCTGCGCGGTGTCGGTCTGAACGACACTGACATTCTGGATCTTGTCCTGTCCACGGCGCTGTTCGCTTGGACAAACCGGTTCACGCATATGCTGGGAGACCCGGTGCGCGCGCCCTAGGGACGGCCCCTTGTACGCGCGCATCGGCGAAAGCGTGAGAGGCCGACCGAATGGCGATCCTAAAAGAACGCTTGCAGCCCGGTCTGGGCACGTCCCATAATCAAGGCATGAACATCATGGGTGCCTTCATAGGTGTTCACCGTTTCCAGGTTCAGCATATGACGCATCACCTGGTATTCTTCCGAAATGCCGTTGCCGCCATGCATGTCGCGTGCCATCCGCGCAACATCCAACGCCTTGCCACAGTTGTTGCGTTTCATCATCGAAATCATCTCGGGCGCGGCTTTGCCCTGCTCCATCAACCGACCGAGGCGCAGCGATCCTTGCAGGCCAAGCGTAATTTCGGTCTGCATATCTGCCAGCTTTTTCTGAAACAATTGTGTTTGCGCCAAGGGCTTGCCAAACTGCTTGCGGTCCAGCCCATATTGCCGGGCGGCGTGCCAACAGAATTCGGCGGCACCCATCACACCCCATGAAATACCGAACCGCGCCCGGTTGAGACATCCGAACGGCCCCTTCAAGCCCTCGACATTGGGCAGCAGGGCATCTTCACCCAGTTCGACACCGTCCATCACGATTTCGCCGGTGGTCGAGGCGCGCAGCGACAGTTTGCCGCCGATCTTCGGCGCGCTCAGCCCCGCCATGCCCTTTTCCAGGATGAACCCGCGAATCTTGCCGCCGTGTGCCTCGGACTTGGCCCAGACGACGAAGACATCGGCGAATGGCGCATTGGAAATCCACATCTTGGCGCCCGAAATCACATAGCCACGGTCGGTTTTCCTGGCCACGGTCTTCATCCCGGCAGGGTCTGACCCGGCATCAGGCTCGGTCAGCCCGAAACAACCGATCAGATCGCCTGCGCACAATCCGGGCAGATATTTCTGCCGCTGTTCCTCGGACCCGTAAGCATAGATCGGATAGATCACGAGGCTGGATTGCACCGACATCATTGACCGATAGCCGGAATCCACACGCTCAACCTCGCGCGCGATCAGGCCATAGGTGACATAACCGGCGCCCAACCCGCCATATTGTTCAGGCAGGGTGGCGCCCAACAGCCCGGCATCGCCCATTTCCTTGAAAATACCTGGTTCGGATTTCTCTTCGCGATAGGCGGCGATCACCCGGGGCTGCAAGACCTCCTGTGCAAAGGCGCGGGCCGCGTCGCGCAGCATCCGTTCGTCCTCGTCCAGCTGATCTTCGATCAGCAACGCGTCGTCCCAGGTGAATTTCGCCATATCTGGCGCATCTTTGGCCGAAACCTTGGTGGTCACATTCATCTGAAAGTCTCCTGCTGCGGATTGGCATGTCTTATCCCTGCTGAGACGCAGGCGCAATCTTTGCGCGACATGCTTGACGGCGCAGCGACCAAATGCAGCAATGCGCCCAGCCTCCGGAGGACCGATGACCACGATACCCCAATCCATCGACGCCGTACAAACCATGCTGGCAGACCAGAACTATGTCTGCGACCGGCCCTTGGCCGTCATAACCTATCTGGCCCTGAAACTGGGCCGCCCGCTTTTTCTTGAAGGTGAGGCCGGGGTGGGCAAGACCGAAATCGCCAGGGCCATCGCGGCGGGCTTGGGCCGCAAGCTGATTCGCCTGCAATGTTATGAAGGTTTGGATGCAGCCAGCGCCGTCTATGAATGGAACTTTGCAGAACAGATGATTGCCATCCGCACTGCCGAGGCCACCGGTGGCGGCGACCGCGACGCGCTGAAATCCGAGCTGTTCACCGAGGATTATCTGATCGCGCGGCCGCTTCTTCAGGCCATGCGCCCACAACCGGGCGGCGCGCCGGTGCTTCTGATCGACGAACTCGACCGCACGGATGAGCCATTCGAGGCGTTCCTGCTTGAGGCATTGTCGGATTTCGCCGTCACCATTCCCGAACTGGGCACCATCCGCGCCCCCGAACCCCCCATCGTGATCCTGACCTCGAATCGCACCCGCGAAGTGCACGATGCCCTGAAACGCCGGTGCCTGTATCATTGGGTCGATTACCCCGATTTCGATCGCGAAATCGCCATTCTGCGCGCCCGTGCACCTGAGGCGGGCGAACAGCTCAGCCGCGAAATCGTTGCCTTCATCGCTGTTTTGCGCACCGAGGATCTGTTCAAGAAACCCGGCGTGGCCGAAACCATCGACTGGGCCAAGTGCCTGCTTGCGCTTGATGTGGTCGAACTGTCGCCCCAGGTGATTGCCGATACCCTGGGCGCCATCCTGAAATATCAGGATGACATCCAGAAAATCCAGGGATCAGAGGCGGCCCGCCTGCTGGATCGCTTGCGCGCCGAACGCCCTGTCGGATGACCGGTCTGGCTGATCTGTGGTTTGCCGAATACCCTCGGGGGGGTCTGCGGAGCGGGGGGCAGGCAGCCGCCTGTCGCACTGTGCCACAGGCCCGGCGTCATGGCTGAACTTCCACCGCTCGATCTGCCCGATTCCCCGAAGCTGACCCACAACATCACGTGGTTTGCCCGCGCCCTGCGTGCTGCGGGTCTGCCGATCGGCCCTGGGCGGACGTTGGACGCAATCCGCGCCGTCGCGGCCACCGGTTTCACTGATCGGCGTGATTTCTACTGGACGTTGCACGCCTGTTTTGTCAGCCGCGCGGAACACCGCGTGGTGTTCGACCAGATATTCCGCCTTTACTGGCGCGATCCACGTTACCTTGAACACATGATTTCGCTGCTCTCTCCCGCGATCCGGGGGGTGCAAGAAGACCAAAAGGCCAGACCGGGAGAAAAACGCGCCGCCGAGGCGCTGTTGGACGGGGTTGAGCGAAAGGCACCCGAACGGCCCGACGCCCCGGAGGCCAGCGAAATACAGATCGACGCGGCCCGCACGATGTCGGGCGAAGAACGCCTGCGCAGCCTCGATTTCGAACAGATGAGCATGTCTGAGATGCAGCAGGCCCGCCGCCTGATCGCCCGCCTGAGCCTACCGGTGAAACCGCTCCGATCGCGCCGCACCAGGCCCGATGCCCATGGCGCGCTGGCCGATTGGCGCGCGACGATGCGCGCCGCCTTGCGGCAGGGCGGCGAGATCAGCCAGGTTGCCCGTCGGCGCAAACGCACCCGCTGGCCCAACCTCGTGGCGATCTGCGACATTTCCGGCTCGATGAGCGCCTATTCCCGCGCTGTGCTGCACTTTCTGCACGCCGTCAGCAACCAGAAGGGCGCAGGTTGGGCGCGGGTCCATGCCTTCACCTTCGGTACGCGGCTGACCAACATCACCCGTCACATGGGGCAACGCGATGTTGACGCAGCGCTGGCCGCGGCGGGCGCCGAGGCGCAGGATTGGGAAGGCGGCACGCGGATTGGCGCTTGTCTGCACAGCTTCAACCGCGACTGGTCGCGCCGGGTGATGGGGCAGGGGGCGGTGGTGCTGCTCATCACCGACGGACTCGAGCGTGACGACCCCGATACGCTGGCCCGCGAGATGCAGCGTTTGCACCTGTCGGCGCGCCGGGTGATCTGGCTGAACCCGCTGCTGCGCTGGGATGGTTTTGCGCCCCGGGCGCAGGGGATCAGGGCGATCCTGCCGCATGTCGACAGCTTGCGCGCCGGGCACAACATTGCCTCGCTTGCCGCCCTTGCCGATGCCTTGTCGCGTGAGGACGATACAGGCGAAATGGTGCGGATGCGGCGGCTTGCCCTGAAGGAGTAACGCCACTGCTTTTGGAACCGTCGCGGGTCTGGGGTGTTGTCGGTTATATCTGAACACCTACGGAGGATTTCGCCCATGCGAGCATCCCTGAGAGCCACGACCGCGATTCTTGCCAGTCTTGCCCTTGTCGTCCCGACCATGCTGCCAGCCCAGGTTGCCACCCCGGCCGGGGAACAATGCGCCGACGGAACCGAGCCACCCTGCGCGACCGGGCTTATCGAACAGTTGCAGAAGTGGTCCGGTCTGAGCGACGCACAGCCAGCTGAGGAATCACAGGCGGACACCGGCGCGGAACCGTCCGGCGATGACGCCACCACCGACGCCCCGTCAGGCACCGAACCCGCCGATCAGGGCGCAGCGCCCCCCGAGGCCGCATCGGGTGTCACGCCCCCGGTCGAAGTCGCACCTGAAGCCGAACCCGAAGCAACGGCAACGACAGACACACCTCCGGAAGCAGAAGCTGAAGCCGATGCCATGGCACCGGCAGATACGCCTTCAGAGGCAGAAGCAGAAACAAAGTCTCCGGCTGACGAAACAACGTCTCCGGCTGACAGTGTCACCGGGTCTGACAGCGGCGCAGCAGCCGAAACCGGCACACCTGACGTTGCCACCGAGGTAACACCAACAGAACCACCCGAAGCCCTTGCCGCTGAAAATGACACCTCCACCGACACCGGAGAGATGGAAACCGAAACCGTGACCGAAGAGACGGCGCGCAGCTCGGATGAAGATTTCGATGGCCAGATCAACGCCGAGGCCGGTGCCGAGGTTGACGATTCCGGCGGTGGCTTGTCCAAGTTTGAAAAGGCCCTGTTGCTGGGCGCCGGTGCGCTGGCCGTCGGGGCCGTCGTGCGTGGCAACCGTCAGGTCGTCGGCACATCGCAGGACCGCGTCGTCGTATCGCGCAGTGACGGTGTTCTTGAAGTGTTGAAGGATGACAATGCCCTGTTGCGTCAGCCGGGTAGCGAAATCCAGACCCGCAGCTACGATGATGGCTCGACCCGTACCATAACGAACCGGGTTGATGGCAGTCAGGTCATCACGGTGCGCGATGCCGATCTTCGGGTGATCCGCCGTATTCTGGTCCGTCAGGACGGCAGCGAAGTGGTTCTGATCGACGATACGATCCGTTATGAACCGGTGAACGTGTCCACCCTGCCAGCCCCAGCGCAGGATATTCGCGCCATTGCCGGCCAGACTGACCTGCGCGCGGCACTCGCGCGGCAAGACGCGCTTGGGCGGCAATTCTCGCTCTCACAGATCCGCCAGATCAACGAGGTGCGCAAGCTGGCTCCAGCGATCGACGTTGAAACGATCACCTTCGAAACCGGTTCGGCCGCCATCAAGCCGGAACAGGCCCGCAGCCTGGCGGACCTGGGCCGCGCCATGGTGCAAATGATCGAACAGAACCCCAACGAGGTGTTTCTTGTCGAGGGCCACACCGATGCCGTTGGGGCGGCCGGCACGAACCTGATCCTGTCAGACCGGCGCGCCGAATCGCTCGCCCTTGCGCTGACCGAATATTTCGATGTCCCACCGGAAAATCTGGTGGTGCAGGGCTATGGCGAAAGCGATCTGCGCATCCAGACCGAAACGGCTGAACGTGCAAACCGCCGCGCCGGAGTGCGGCGCATCACCGACCTGATGCAGGTCGCTGCGCGCTGACCCAAGCGAAAAGTCATGATCCAAATGGAACCGCCCCCGCGAAGGGGGCGGTTTTTTGCAGAGTCACTCACGCGGCTGCGGTCTGCCGTCGCCCCGCAACCGGCCCTATCGCTTGTCGTTCTGCCAGCGCTTCGGGTTATCTGCGCGACATGGATCGTCCTTCACCGCAACGCAGGCTCGGGTTGAAAGGTCTGCGCAAGGGCGCAAAATTGCTCCAGCGACACCTGCTCGGCCCGCTCTGTCGGCGCGATTCCTGCGGCCCTCAAACGGTCCTCGATATCGGGTGCTGCCGCCTTAAGGGCTGCGCGCAGCATCTTGCGCCGCTGGTTGAACGCCATCGCCACGATCCAGAACAACCGTTTTGCATCCGCCGGATACCGAGACGTCTCCAGCCGGGTGAAATGCACGACCGCTGAGTGCACCTTGGGCGCGGGCGTGAATGCCTCGGGGGGCAGGCTCATCACGATCCGCGGGGTGGTGCGCCACTGGCTGAGAATTGCCAGCCGGCCATAGGCCTTGCCGCCCGGCTGCGCGACGATCCGCTCGGCCACCTCGCGCTGGAACATCAGCGTCAGACTGTCCCAGAACGGCGGCCAGTCGCCCGGATCCAGCCAGCGCACCAAAAGCTCGGTTCCCACGTTGTACGGCAGGTTCGCCACCACCCGGATCGGCGGGGCCAACAGCGCGCGCGCGTCGATCTCCAACGCATCGCCCTGCACCACCTCCAGCCGTCCATCGCTGACTGCTGCAATTTCACCCAGCGCCGCAAGACAACGCGGATCTTTCTCGATCGCCAGCACCCGCCGCGCGCCCCGCGCCAGCAAGGCCCGGGTCAGCCCGCCCGGGCCCGGCCCCACCTCCAGAACATCGCACTGCGTCAGATCCCCGGCCTGGCGCGCGATCTTTTCGGTCAGGTTCAGGTCCAGCAGGAAATTCTGCCCCAGTGATTTCTTCGCCGCCAGCCCGTGTTTGGCGATCACCCGCGCAAGCGATGGCAGCTCGTCCAGCCCGCCTGTCTCTTTCTTGCTGGAAAATACCTCCCCCGGAGGGCCGCTGTCCATCAGCGCGCGCCCCGGGCATGGGCCATTGTCCGGGCCATTTTCAAGGCGGCGATCAGCGAACCGGCATCGGCAATGCCACGTCCTGCGATGTCAAATGCGGTGCCGTGGTCGGGTGAGCTGCGCACGAAGGGCAGGCCCAGGGTCACATTGACGCCGCCGGCAAAGTCGATCGTCTTGATCGGGATCAGCGCCTGATCGTGGTACATGCACACCGCCGCGTCATAGCCTTCGCGCGCCCGGGGGTGAAACATCGTATCGGCTGACATCGGCCCACAAATCGCCATGCCCTCGGCGCGCAGGGCCGCCACCACCGGCGCGATCAGGTCGATTTCCTCGTGGCCCATGGCGCCACCTTCGCCTGCGTGGGGGTTCAGCCCGGCCACCGTGATGCGCGGTGCGTCGATGCCGAAATCGCGGATCAGCGCGGCATGGGTGATGCGCAGGGTGTCGCGCAGCAGTGTTGCGCTCAGCGCGCCGGGCACCTCGGCCAAGGGAATGTGGATCGTCACCGGCACGACCCGCAAGGCCGCGCAGGCCAGCATCATCACCACCCGGTCAACCCCGGCAAGATGCGCCAGATATTCGGTATGGCCGGGCCAGGCAAACCCTGCGCCGTCCTTCAGTGCCTTCTTGTGGATCGGGTTGGTGCAAATCGCGCTCGCCTCGCCGCGCTGCACCAGATCGACGGCGCGGGCAATCACATCAATCACGCCTTGGGCATTGGCCGGATCGGGATCACCCGGTCGGGCGGGGGCGGCGAAATCGTGGCGCAGTACGGGCAAGGCGTGGGCGCTGGCGGTGACCGCCTCGGCCGGGGCACGGATCAGCGCGGCGGGCGTCCCCTGGGGCAGGTGCCGGGGATCGCCGATCAAGAAAAACGGCAATCGCGCACCCAGACTGCGCCAGGCGCTGACGGCCAGTTCGGGGCCAATTCCAGAAGGATCGCCGCAGGTCAGGGCTATGGGGGGCAGCACGCTCATGCCGTTTCCTTGGCCAAGGTCATGGAGTGGTGATGGTGGCGTTGGCCCGCAGCTCGGCGATATAGGCGCTGGCATAGGCGGCGAGGCGCTGGTTGATCAACTGATTGCGGATCGCGGCGCGGTCCACCGTCGCATCCTCGGGGGCGGCGGCGCGCCGGTCACACAGCATCAGGAACACCAGGGCGCGACCGTTGTCGCGGGTCAGGGCTGTAGAGACTTCGTTTTCGTCCAATTTGGCCAGCTCCAGCGCGACGTCGCCCGGTACGGCCCCCGCCACCACGGTCGAGCGTTCGAGAACGCTGGGCGGAAGACCTTGCGCCACGCCATAAAGATCGTCGCAGGTATCAACCCGGGCCTTGATGCGCGCGGCCTCGGCCAAGGCGGTTTCGGACCGTCCACCGGGGATGTAAAAGGCGGCATAGTCCAGTTCCAGCGTCTCGGGTGTGGCGGCGGGCACCTCTTGCAACTCGCGCAACTGGAACAGGGCGATGGCATTGGGAATTGGGATCGGGTCGGTCACCTGACCGGGGCGCAGCGTCAGGATGCGCGTGGCCACTGCGGGGGGCAGATTGCCGATCGGCAACCAGTCAAGGCGCCCGCCTGCCGCCCGCGTCGGCGACACGGAAAAGCTGCGCGCGGCGCGGGCGAAGGCTTCGGGGCTGGTGATTTGCGAAATTTCCGAGGCGCGCCGTTGCGATGCAGCCTCGGCGGCGGGGGTGTTGGCGGGCAGGATGATTTCGTTCAGCAGCACACGCACGCCCGGCGCGGTTCCTTGCCGCTTGATCGCGCGGTCGACATCGGCCTCGGTGATCCGGTCGCGCCCGACAAAGCGGTCGCGCACAACCTGCCGCCATACGAGACCTGCGGCGACGAAATCACGAAAACTTTCCGCCTCGACCCCGGCCTGGCCCAGGGCGGTGACAAATTCCTCGCGCGACAGGTTGGCGCGGCCGGCGAATTCGGTCATCCCCTCAGAGATCGCTTCGGCGGTGACGGAAATGCCCATGCGGCGCGCGGTTTCCAGTTGCAACCGCTCGTCGATCAGCGAGTTCAGCGCCTCTGCCTCGGGGTCGCCCGGCGCATTGAACAACGCCAACATGCGCGCCCTCTGGTCCCGTTCGAACGCGGTGATCACACGATCGTTCACCTGCGCGACGGGGGCGAACAGGTTTTGCGCCGCCACTGGTACGGCGCCTGTGAACAGGGCCGCAGCCAGGGCTGCAACCCGTGCCCAGCGGTTCGGGGAAAGGATGGTCATGGCATAGGCTCCCTCGGGATCGTGCGGGTTCTGTCTTATTTCGTGCAGACGCGGCGATAGGATTCGCTGTTGCGCCCTGATCCGAACCCGGCCAGCGACAGGTTGAGGCCGAAATCGGTGCTGGGCGCTACAGTAGTCGAGGACGTGAACCGACGCGAGACCGAAAGATCCACCGTCAGACATTCCGAGCGATACTCAAGCCCGAGGCCCGCCTGTGCCGCGCGATCCTCGATCAGATCAAAGCGCCCGTCAACACGCCCGGTCCAATGGCGCGACAGGCGTAGGGCGCCATCCATGCTCAGCTCATGGGTGGCCTTGGCGCGGTTTTCGGTGGGTTCGGCCACCATCCACAGATAGGCCGACCCGATGGCGGCACGGTCATTCTGCCAGGCAAGCCGGGTTTCATTGCGCGCGAAGGTAAAATTGTTGTCAAACAGCGCCCGTTGCGTCAGCGCCAGCCGGTCGCCCAGCCGCAGCTGCCCCGCGGCCAGCCAATGCGAGCGGTCACCTGACAGCCCGGTCCCCGGCGCGAACTGCCCCGGATCGTCCTGCCGGAAGATCCGCCCGACAGTCACGCCGACGACCCACCCGGCGGGGTCATACCGTGTCCAGGAAACGCCGACATTGGCCCGCCCACCTTGTTCGCGGGCGTCCTCGCCGGGAAAGCGCGACATGGAAAACAGATTGCCTTCATCAAACTCCACCAGCACCGAATCCTCGTTCGGCACGGCGCTGCCGTTGGTCTGCGACCACGCCAGTTGCACCACGGGTTCAAGCAGTTGATAGGCGCCGCTGGCCTCTGTGCGCTGGAACGGCCAGCGCAGCTCAAGGCTGGCGCGGGGAGTCACCTGGCCGGTCGAGGTGGCAAAGCTGCGATCCTGCCGGGTGTCATAGGCAAAGGCCGCGACACCAAGAGTGCCGGTCACAAGCATACCATTGGCGAAATCCGCGCTGTGGCGGAAATCGGCGGACAGCCCAAGGCGGCTGACATCGCGCCCCACACCCAGGGCGTTGGACGACCGGGTCAGGCTGGCCGCATCGACGCCCAGCCGCAATTCACCGCCCAGCGTCTGGACACGCCGTTCATAGACGATATTGGCAAAGGTGCGCGGCAACTGATCGCGGATCGGCAGCTCGGCGGCGCGCAGGGTGCGGAAATCGGTCAGGCTGGCGCGGAACAGATCGCGCGCGCGGGCCCGTGAAATGCTGATCTCGTTGTTCAGCCGGTCCTTGTCGGAATAGCCATAATCCAGAAGATACCCGGTGTCCGAGACGATCTCGACCGCCAGGTTCAGCCGGAATTGCCGCGGCAATTCAAAACTGCCGGTGCCAAACAGGTAATAGCGGGTCTGGTCCGGGCGCAGATCATCGCGGGTAATGGCCCCCTCAAACCGAAGATCGCCCGCCGCGAAGGCCCGGCGAAACCGCGCCTCGATGGTGCGGGTCGTGGAACTGACATAGGGCGTCAGCGTCAGGTCGGCGTGATCGCCCAGTTTCAGGAAATACGGCAGCTTCAGCCCGGTCTTCAGCGTGGACGAGGTGCGCAGCGACGGCAGAAGAAACCCGCTGGCGCGGCTCAGTGTCGGGTCGGGCAGGCGCAGGCGCGGCGCATAGAAGATCGGCACGCCCAGAAACCGGAACTGGGCCTGCTTGAAATACAGCTGGCGCTCCTGCTGGTCGTGGATGATTTCGTTGGCGCGGATTTCCCACACCGGCGTGGGATTGCCGGCGCAGACCTCGCAAGACGAGGCGACGGATTGCGACAGCCGGGTATAGCGCCCGTCAATGCGGGCGATTTCGCTGGCGGCCAGTTGCAACTGCTGGTCCAGCACCAGACGGGCCGAGGTCAGGATGCCGTTTTGCAGATCGGCGTCCAGCTGTGCCTGATCGGCCAGCAGAATCACTGCCCCGTCGCCTTCAACCACGGTGATCGGCCCGGTGATGGTCAACGCATCACCCGCGCGGGAATATAGAATGCGGCTGGCCCGCAGACGGGTGGCACCATAGAGGATCTCGACATTGCCGGTTGCCTCAAGCGTATTCTGACGGGTCAGCAGAACGGTGTCGGCTACGAGGGTCGCCATCTGTTGCGCCTGGCCGACCAGCGGCATCAGCATCAGCATGAGGATCAGGGCAAGGCGGCGCATCGCTCAACCATCCTCGAGGTGCAGCAAAAGGCCAAGGGGCAACAACAGCGCCGCCACGGGCGGCCCCCAGGCCGCCAACAAAACCGGAATTTGGCCGTTTTCCCCCAAAATCTGCGCAAAGTTGCGGATGAAGAACAGCGAAAATCCCAGCGCCAGCGCCAGCAGCACCATTAGCCCCGTGCGCCCGAACCGGGTGTGGCGCATGGTGAACCCGGCCCCCACCAGCATCATCGCCGCCAAAAGCAACGGCAGCGACAGTTCCATGTGCAGCCACACCTGGTGTTTGCGCGCGGAAAACCCGGCCGCCTCAAGCCGGGCGATGAAGGCCGGCAGATCCCAGATCGGAATCGCCGAAGGGGTGGCAAAACTGTCAAGGATCTGATTGCGTGTCAGCGACGAGGCAAGCGTATAGGTGTCGTGGCGGATCGCCACGCGTTCCGGGTTGGCGGCGTCCAGCGGCCACTCTTTTACCGCGCTCAGCGCCCAGGCACCGTCGGTCAACCGGGCGCTGTCGGCCTCAAGGCGCAGGCGCGGCCCACCGGTGGCGCCAAAGGCGATGAAGGTGACGTTGTACAGTTCTGTCCCGTCCAGATTGGCCCGCTCGGCGCGAATAACAGTTTGCCCGGCGCCATCGCCCTGACGCAGCCACAGCCCCTCGCGGCTGATCGACAGAACGCTCGACGGGGTGGCGGAAAACCGCCCGGCGGCCAATTCATACTGCCGGGATGTGGCGGCGACAATCGGGTTGAACACTGCCACCGCGACCGTGCCGATGATCAGGGTCACCACCAGCGGGGCGGTCAGGCTGCTCAGCGCCGAACGGCCGGCGGCCCGTGTGACCACCAGTTCGGACGTGCGCGCGAGGTTCAGGAACAGCGTCAGCGTGGCCAGGATCATCACCAGCGGCAGGATGTTGTACAGGCTTTCGGGCACATTCAGCAGCGCCAGCCCCAGCATATCGACAAACCGCGCGGTCTGGCCGCCGAACTTGCGCACCTGTTCCACCAGATCCAGCAGGGTGAGCAGCGCCAGAAACACCGCCATCACCGCGAAAAAGGTCGTTGCGAACCGGCGCGCAAAGTACAGGTGCAGCGTCATTGCGCCACCACGCGGGTGCGGCGCAACAGGCCAGGCCACGCCGCCACGCCCAGGAAGCCCACCCCGAGAACCAGCCCGAACGCCGCCGCGCCATAGGCGGCAGGCCAGAATCCTGTACCGCGCGCCACATCGGCCAGCGCATTGTCCAGCAGTTCTATCGCAATCAGGCACACCACCGCGCCGACGATCTGACGCCAGACGCCAAAGCGCGAAAACCCGCCCGCCAACAGCACCGCAAACCCCACCAGCGGCGTCACCAGACCTATAAGCGCCTCGGTGATTCTGCTGTGCCCCTCATGCAGCAGCACGGCCATGGTTTGCCCGGTTTCGGCCGCAAGGGCCGGTGTGGGGAACAGCAACTCGGCCGAGGACAGCATCCGCGTGCTGCGCGGTGCCGCGACGGGCAATTCGATCAGCGCCCCCACGTCGAATGCGAACTCGGCAAAGCGGGTGACGGCCAGCCGATCGGATGCAATATTGATCGTCTGGACAAGGCCCTGAAACATCAACAGTTTGGGCCCCGCATCACTGCGCAGCAACAGGGCGCGCTCGGCGGTATAGATGGCATTTTCGCCGGCTTTGCGCGCATCGGTCAGGAAAATGTCGCGCAATTCGCCCTCTGGGCTGATTTCGCGGATATAAAAGGTGATACCGGGGGCGGGGTGCAGGAATTCGCCCTCGCTCAGCAGTCGGGCGGTGACGTTTTCCGAGATTTCGAGAGTGCGCTGGGCGAGTTGCGTCATCGAGGCGGGGATCAACAGATGCGACAGCACCGAAATCAGCAGCGCCACCACCGCCCCGAAGGCCAGCACCGGGCGCGCCATGCGTGCCGGGCTGTATCCGGTGGCCTGAACCACCACCAGTTCGCTTTCGCTGGCCATCCGGTTGGTGACATAGACGGCGGCGGCAAAGGCGGACACGGGCAGCACCTGACGGATCACGTTGGGCAGTGTCAATGCGGTGAATTCCAGAAATATGACCGCCGAATGGCCATTGGCGATCAGTTGATCGAACAGGAACACCGCCCGGTTCACCCAATAGACCAACACCAGAACCAGCGAGAAAAAGCCAAAGACCCACATGAACTGTGCCAGCATGTATCGGTCGAATCTGGCCACCCGCACCACCCCCCGGTTCCCGCGCCCGCCGGGCGACCTTAGACCATGGCGCGGGGATGGAAAACTCCCTTCTGGTCAAGCCGGGGGCGGGGGGCTAGGTTCTGCGCAAACATGCCGAGGAGCCTGCATATGACCACCCCCGCCGCCCTGTCCTTTGTCCCTGTCGATCTGGAAACCATCGCGTCGTTTGAAGGCCGCGTGGTGATCTTTGCCGAGCCGGGCGTCGCCCTTGACCAATCCGCGCGCAAGGTGAACCGACTGTGCCGCGACGCAGTTCAGCGGTTGGTGGACAGTGCCGCCTTCGGCAAACTTGACGAAGGCGCCGCCTGCGATCTGGCCTATCCCGCGGGTCTGGCCGCCACGGCGGTGCAGGTGGTGCGCCTGGGGCGGCGCAGCGTCGGCGATGTGGCGCGCCAGGCCGGTGTGGCGATCGGTGCCGCGATGACGGATGCGCCGGTGCTGGTTCTGGCGGCGGGTTTGCGCGGGGCCGGGGATGTGGCCCTGGGTGCCGTGCTGCGCGCCTATGACTACACCGACCAGAAAACCGACGCGAAAAAGGCAACGGGTGCAATCACCGTGCAGGTCGCCAAGCCCGATGAGTTTGCCGAGGAGGCAGGACGGGTCAACGCCAGGGCCGAAGGCGTGTTCTTTACCCGCGATCTGGTCAATGCCCCGGCGAATGTCCTGACCACGACCGAATTCGCCGCCCGCCTCGAGGGCCTGCGCGATCTCGGGGTCGAAGTCGATGTGCTGGACGAGGCAGAGCTGGAAAAGCTGGGTATGCGCACCCTGTTGGCCGTGGGTGTGGGCAGTGAAAGCCCCTCCAAGGTGGTGGTGATGCAGTGGAAAGGCGGCGATGACGCGGCACCCTTTGCGCTGATCGGCAAGGGCGTGGTGTTTGACACGGGCGGCATCTCGATGAAACCCGCCGCGGGCATGGAGGACATGACCATGGATATGGGCGGCGCCGGTGTGGTGGCAGGGGTGATGAAAACCCTCGCCCTGCGCAAGGCCAAGGCAAATATCGTGGGGGTCGTGGGCCTGGTGGAAAACATGCCCGACGGGCGCGCCCAGCGGCCCGGCGATGTGGTGGTCAGCATGAAGGGCGATACCGTCGAAGTCATCAACACCGATGCCGAGGGGCGGTTGGTGCTGTGCGACATCATGTGGTATGCTCAGGAACGGTTCAACCCCACCGGCATGGTCGATCTGGCGACGCTGACCGGGGCGATCATCATCGGCCTTGGCCACGAGAACGCCGGGGTGTTTTCCAACGACGACGCGCTGTGCGAAGGTTTCCTGAAGGCGGCGAAGGCCGAAGGCGAAGGCGCGTGGCGGATGCCCTTGGGCAAAGCCTATGCCAAGCAGCTGAAATCGCGGATTGCCGATGTGAAGAACGTCGGTGGCCGGCCCGCCGGGTCGATCACCGCCGCCGAATTCCTGCACCGCTTTGTCAAGGACGGCACGCCGTGGATTCACCTCGACATCGCCGGGGTGGCCAGCACCAGCGAGGACAGCCGTTATGCGGCCAAAGGTGCGTCGGGCTGGGGTGTTCTGGCGCTGGACCGGATGATCGCCGACCGCTTCGAGGGGTGAATGGGGGCCGCGTATTTTTACCACCTGACCGCGCGTCCGCTTGAGGCGACCTTGCCCATGTTGCTGGGCAAGGCGCGTCAGGCGGGCTGGCGGGTATGCGTGCGCGGTGTCAATCCCCGGCGGATGGATCAGCTGGATGCGGCGCTGTGGGCGGTCGAGGCCGATCCTTTTCTGGCGCATGGCCTGGCGGGCGGGGCGTATGACGCCGATCAACCGATCCTGCTGACCACCGCGCCGGACATGCCGAACCGCGCCGAGTGCCTGATGACTGTCGAGGGGGCCGATGTAAACACCGACGAGGTGACAGCGTTGCAACGGGTTTGCGTGCTGTTCGATGGCAACGATGCCGCCGCGCTGGACAAGGCCCGAGCCCAGTGGCGCACCCTGACAAAGGCCGGCTGCACCGCCCAATACTGGAGCGAGGAAAGCGGGCGCTGGCAAAAGAAGGCCGAAAGCTAGCGCAGCGTCAGCGTTCGAGGATCAGCCGCCCATTGGCGATTTCAATCCGCCCGAACCTTTCAAGATAGCTCATCCCGAGAAGCGAGCCGAACATTTCGCCACCATTGACCGAAGCACCGACATTGCGATCCGTCACATCGCCAAGTGCAACGCTGTCCAGCGTAACCCGGGCGATGGGTACGGTGCCGTTGGCCGTCTGGGCGCGGCCCAGATAGGCCAGCCGATCAGTGTCCAGCCCGACAGCGCGTGCGTCGGCGTTGCTCAACACCATGTCGCTGGCGCCGGTGTCGATGACAAAGCGCACAGGCGTGCCGTTCACCGCCAGGCTGATGTGATAGTGCCCGTCGATCCCGCGCGGCACTTCGATGCGCGCGCCACCGTCAATCACGCTCTGCCGGGGGGCAACATCATTGCGGATGTCGTCCCACAAACCGGTCACGGCAATCGCCCCAAGGAAAATCAGCCCCCAAATTGCCGCCTGCTGTGCCGTCTTGCCCAGCGTTTCACGATTGGTCACAAGAAACCACCCGCCGACCGCAGCACCAAGCAGCACAAGATAAAGAATTCGTCCGATGTCATCGCCTGTCATGCGCCAGACATAGGGCCGCGTGGGACGGTTTGCCAGTGCCCCGATCAGGACCGGCCCCAGACCGGCAGCAGTGCGGTAACACCGTCCACCACGAATTGTACCGACAGCGCGGCCAGCAACATGCCCAGAAGACGCGTGACGACATTCACCCCGACATCGCCCAAGGCCCGCTCCAATACACCGGCGGCCAGAAACAGCGCAAACGTCAGCAACAGCACAGAGCCCAGAACCAGAAGAACCAGAACCAGCGCCGCCAGATCGCCGCCGGTCTGCCCGGTCAGCAGGATCATGGTGGCAATCGCCCCCGGCCCGGCAATCAGCGGCGTTGCAAGGGGAAACACCGATGGGTCGTCGGTGCTGTCCGCCGCCTGGCCCTGACGCCGCTGGGTGCGGCGTTCGAACAGCATGTCCAGCGCGGTCAGAAACAGCAGGATGCCACCGGCAATCCGGAAGGCCGCCATCGAAATTCCGGCAAAGCCCAGAACCGCCTCACCAAAAACCCCGAAAAGCGTCAGAAGCACCGCCGAGATCAACAGCGCGCGCACCCCGATCGCGCGGCGCTGTTGCGGCGCCATCCCCTTGGTCAGCGCAACGAAAAGTGGCGCCAGGCCGATCGGGTCGATTACCACGAAAAGGGTGACAAAAGCGGTGATGTAAAACGCGAAGTCCATCGTCTAAGCCTTTGTATCCTCAAGCTTCTCAAGAGATTTCATCCACAGGCCCTCGGCGCGGTCCAGTGCCTCCATCACTTCGGCGTACTTCTTTTGCCACACCTCGGCCTCGCCCAGCTTTTCGGGTTCATACAGCCCCGGATCGGCCAACTTTTTCGCCAGCTTGTCGCGCATGGTTGACAACTTGCCCACCCGCTCTTCGCTGCGTTTCACCTCGCTGCGCAGGGCTGCGATGTCTTGCGGGCTGGCCTGTTTCGGCCTGCTGGCGCCTTTGGATTTCTCGTTTGGCGTATCGGCCGACAACAGCATCTTGCGATAGCTTTCCAGATCGTCATCATATGGCGTCACGCGGCCATCCTTGACCAACCACAGACGGTCGGCCACGAGCGACAGCAGGTGCATGTCATGGCTGACAAGGATCACAGCCCCGGTATAGGCGGTCAGCGCGTCAACCAACGCCTCGCGCGATTCCATGTCCAGGTGGTTGGTCGGTTCGTCGAGGATCAGCATGTGGGGTGCGTCGATGGTGGCGACCAACAGCGACAGCCGTGCCTTTTGCCCCCCCGACAGGCGGCCCACCTCGGTGTCCACCTGATCGGCGTTCAGGCCGAACCCGGCCAGACGGGCGCGGTGACGGCCCGGCATTTCCTTTGGACGCATCCGGCGCAGGTGTTCCAGCGGCGTTTCATCGGCGCGCAATTCGTCCAACTGGTGCTGGGCGAAATACCCCACGCGCAGCTTGTTCGATTTGGTCAGCCGCCCGCCCATGGGTTCAAGTTTGCCCGCCAACAATTTGGAAAGCGTCGATTTTCCTTCGCCGTTGCGGCCCAGTAGGGCGATCCTGTCATCTTGGTCAATGCGCAGGTTCAGCCGCGACAGCACTGGTTTGTGGTCATATCCGACGCTGCCGGATTCGATGTTCACGATCGGCGGGCTCAGCTCTTCGGGTTCGGGGAAGGTGAAGGCGCGCAAGGCGGCTTCTTGCGGGGTGGTGAAGGTTTCCAGCTTTTCGATCATCTTGATCCGGCTTTGCGCCTGCCGCGCCTTGGTGGCCGAGGCGCGGAACCGATCAACGAATTTTTGCAGATGAACGCGGCGCGCGTCGGTCTTGCTGCGCTGCGCCTCGATGGACGCAAGGCGCGCGGCGCGGGTGCGCGCGAATGTGTCGTAATTGCCGGTGTACAGCGTCAGCTTGCGGTCTTCGAGGTGCAGGATATGCCCTACCGCCCGGTTCAACAGGCCGCGGTCGTGCGAAATCACCAGAACCGAATGGGGATAGCGCGCCAGATAGCTTTCCAGCCAAAGCGCGCCTTCCAGATCGAGATAGTTCGTCGGTTCGTCCAACAGCAACAGATCGGGCGCCGAAAACAATACCGCCGCCAACGCGACGCGCATCCGCCAGCCGCCGGAAAACGCCGAACAGGGCATCAGCTGTTCTTCGTGGGTGAACCCAAGACCGCGCAGGATGCTGGCGGCGCGTGCCTCGGCGCTCCAGGCGTCGATGTCGGCCAGCCGGGCCTGGATCGTGCCGATGCGCACGCCATCGGTTGCGGTTTCGGATTCGGCCAACAGTTCGGCGCGTTCGGTATCGGCGGCCAGAACCGTGTCGATCAGCGACACCTCGCTGCCCGGCACTTCTTGTGCGACACCGCCGATGCGGGCCTTGGCGGGCATCCGGATATCGCCGCCCTCCAGCACCAGTTCGCCGCGGATCAGATTGAACAGAGTGGTCTTGCCGGTGCCGTTGCGCCCGACGATGCCCACCTTGTGACCTTGCGGAATAGCGGCACTGGCGCCTTCGAACAAAAGGCGCCCCTCGACGGAATAGGTGATGTTGTCAATGATAAGCATGGCTGCCGTGTGCCAGTGTGGCCCGGCCGCGTCAATCGCGGCTTTTCACGGGGGCAGCGCCATGCTAGCACGACGCCGCAATTACGGGCGCGGCGCAGGGCCGTCCCAAACCCACAGAGGCAAGAACCATGGCCATTGAACGCACCCTTTCGATCATCAAACCCGACGCAACCAAGCGCAACCTGACCGGCAAGATCAACGCCAAATTTGAAGATGCCGGCCTGCGCATCATCGCGCAGAAGCGGATCCAGCTGACCAAGGATCAGGCCGGGAAGTTCTATGCCGTGCACGCCGCCCGCCCGTTCTATGACGAGCTGTGCGAATTCATGGCATCCGGCCCGGTCGTGGTGCAGGTTCTGGAAGGCGAAGGCGCCATCGGCAAGAACCGCGAAGTGATGGGCGCGACCAACCCGGCCGACGCGGCTGCGGGCACGATCCGCGCCGAATTTGCCGAATCGGTCGGTGAAAACTCGGTCCACGGGTCCGATGCTCCGGAAACCGCTGCCGAGGAAATCGCGTTTTACTTCTCGGATCTTGAACTGGTCGGCTGAATTGACCGAACCGGGCGCGCCCACCGTGGTGCGCCCGGTTCAGACCGGTTTGCAGGCCGACATTGCAAGACCAGCAATCGGGTTGCCAAATTCAAAGCGCAACGTGTCGCGGTGCATCAGATCGACGGTGCCGAAACCGGTGCGCGCCAGAACATCCCGAATATAGCCTTCGGAGTGGTGATTCCGCCCCGACGGCGTATAGCCATAGCCGCGGGCGGGGGCCGGCGTTGGCGCCTCTTCCACGGTGAAGATGAACCGCCCACCGGGGCGCAGGATGTCAAAGATATTTGCGAACACCGTATCCAGCGCGCCAAAATAAACCAGAACATCGCCACTGACCGCCAGATCGAAATCGCCTTGCGGAAACGTGTCGCGCACGGCCAGATCGGTGCGCGTCAACAAATCAAAGCTGTCCTTGGCGCGGCATTTCTCCAGCATCGGGATCGACAGGTCGAGGCCATGCAGATGCCGCGCATAGGGCCGCAGGTATGGCGCGCACAACCCGGTGCCACAGCCGGCATCTAAAATGTCGCGGCTGCCGTCGGCGGGCAACCCGAGGATCTGCAACGCTTCTGCGATGATCTCGGGTCCGTTGTTGCCAAGATGGGCAAGTTTCTGGTCATAGGATTCGGCGAAATGGTCGAAAATGCCCGTTGCCATTGTACGTTGGTCGATGGCAAGATCCTGATCGGTCAGTCCGGCGCGCAAGCTGTCGATACGGGTGCGGTCGGCGGGCGTGTTGCAATGCCGCTCGCATGAGTCGAGCAGCGCCAGGGCATCGTCGTCGTGTCCGAAATTGCCCAGCATCGACGCGAGGCTGGTCAGCAGCGCAACAGCGTTCTCCACCCCGGCCAGCGCCGGTTCGGGGTTCAACCTGTGCAGCGCAAACGTATCGGCCTTCAGCATCGCCAGTGTGAACAGGAACAACAGCTTGTGGTCGGTCGGTGCCGCCGCGAAGGCGTTTGCGGCGCAGCGTTCGGCGCCCACAACATCGTCAAGTTCCAGCCGGATCATCGCGGCATGGGCCAGCTCTTGCGGCCGTTCGATCTTATCTTTCTCGACAGTGTCCAGAACGCCCAGCATCTGTTCGCGGATTTTGCTGGCAATATCATCACGTCCCGCCGCGTCTAGGATCGACCGAAACTCGGCCAGCGTCATCATGCCGATGCCGCCCTTGTTCAGGGTTTCGAGGGTTTGCCGCACGGCACCTTCCCGGTCGCCGTCACGCAACAGGCGCCTGGCCTCGGCCAGGTCGTGATCCAGCTGTTCTTCGGGAATTTCGTCTATGGTGCGTTCAAGGCGTGGCTCAGAAGGGCTGTGCATTTGTGTCAATCCATCCATGAAATGACATCAGCTAACCCGATAGTCACGCTTCGGGCCAGTTTTTTCAGCGGGAAGGCGGCGGTTTTCGCGGCGCAATCACACCGATTCGGTTCAATTCTGCCTCAATCGCGGCGCGGCCGCTGTCGGCATGATCTGCCTTCAGTGCGTCGAACCGGGCGCGCAGGGCGGTTTTCTCGGCGCCCTTGCAATCATTCCACGGGCGGCCCTGCAAGGCCATCTCGATCACATAGAAGCTGATGAAATGAGGCCGCGTTCCGCCCGCCAACAGCCGGCCATAGGCTGCGTCGGTGCCGAGGGTGCGCAGCTGTTCGGCGCTGGTGATGCCAACCTGCGCAAACGCCCGTTCGATGGCGGGCCCGAGGTTGCGGATGCTGCTGATCGGGGGCCCATCATGGACGCCGCGCGTCAGGCTCAGATCGCGGCCCAGTCGGAAAACCGCTGAGTCGGGGTGGCGGGCGTTGTCTGGTTCGGCTGTGGGGCGGGGTGCGCGGGGGCGGGGCGTTGGGGTTGGGTCGGCACTTTGGTTACTCCTGCATTCACCACGATGTGGTGGATATACTTACGGGACAAGATGGCGATTTCAGGGCGCCAGCACTGCCTTTTGACGACATATTCGGGAAAGCGGAATGCCGGAAATTCCGCCTTGGCAGGAATTTGCCGATGGTCTGTTAAGCTTGCCTTTCGCGTGACGATGGCCAGTGTGGAGGTGTCGCAAATTGATCCGAGGTTGCCCATGGCCCGCAAAGTCATCATCACCTGTGCCATCACCGGCGCGATCCATACGCCGTCGATGTCGCCGCACCTGCCGATCACGGCGGAACAGATCACCGATGCATCGGTGGCGGCGGCCGAGGCGGGGGCGGCGATCATCCACTTACACGCGCGTGATCCCGAAACCGGCAAGCCCGACCAGACTCCAGCGGCCTTTGCGCCATTCCTCAAGGTGATCAAACAGCGCTGCGATGCGGTGTTGAACATCACTACCGGCGGGTCGCCCTTCATGCAGGTAGCCGAGCGTGTGGCCCCCGCCGCCACCTATGCGCCCGAGGTTGCTTCGCTGAACATGGGGTCGATGAATTTCGGGCTGTACCCGATGCTGGAGCGGTTTACCGAATTTCAGCACCCGTGGGAGCAGGAATTTCTCGAAGGCAGCCGCGATCTGGTGTTTCGCAATTCATTCCAGGACATCGAATATGCGCTGGAAACCCTTTCGGCCACCGGCACCCGGTTTGAATTCGAATGTTACGACATCTCGCATCTGTACAACCTGAAACACTTTTTCGACCGCGGGCTGGTCAAGGCGCCGCTGTTCATCCAGTCGGTCTTTGGCCTGTTGGGCGGCATCGGCGCCCACCCCGAGGATGTGGCGCATATGAAGCGCACCGCAGACCGGCTGTTTGGCGACAACTTCCAGTGGTCGGTTCTGGGGGCAGGGCGCAACCAGTTACCAATTGCCGCCATGGCGGTGGCGATGGGCGGCAATCTGCGCGTCGGGCTGGAAGATTCGCTGTGGGCCGGGCCGGGCAAGCTGGCCACCAGCAACGCCCAACAGGTGCGTCTGGCGCGTCAGATTGTCGAAGGGCTGGGGCTGGATCTGGCCAGCCCGGACGAAGCGCGCGCGATGCTGGCGTTGAAAGGCGGCGATCAGGTGAATTTCTAGCGCAAGGCCGACGGCACGCATAGCAACCGCGCGCCCCCCCTTGCCGGAGCCCGCGCAATCGCCCAAAGCTGGCGCAGCACATCCAACAGCCGAGGCCCGCCATGACCCGTCCGCCCTATTTCGCCCCGCACGGCGGCCATCCGCCCCAGACCGATCTGTTGACCGGCCGGGCCGTGTTCACCGAAGCCTATGCGGTGATTCCCCATGGCACGATGCGCGACATCACGGTCAGTTTCCTGCCCCATTGGGTTGCCACGCGCCTGTGGATCATCGCCCGCCCGATGAGCGGCTTTGCCGAGACGTTTTCCCATTACATCATGGAGGTATCGCCCGGCGGCGGCAGCACACGGCCAGAGCCCGACGCAAGCGCCCAAGGGGTTCTGTTCGTGGTTGAGGGGGGCGTAGAGCTGACCATCGCGGGGGCCATCCATGCCCTGACGCCCGGCAGTTATGCCTATCTTCCCGCGGGCGCGCTCTGGTCGTTGGTCAACAACGGCGATGCCACAGCCCGGTTTCACTGGATCCGCAAGGCCTATGAGCCGGTTGAGGGGATGGACCACCCGGAACCGATCATCGCCCATGACTCGGCCGTGGCCCCCACCGTCATGCCTGACACCAACGGTGCCTGGGCGACGACGCGCTTTGTCGAACCGGACGATCTGCGCCACGACATGCATGTCACCATCGTGACCTTGCAACCGGGCGGGGTGATTCCCTTCCTCGAAACCCATGTGATGGAGCATGGGCTGTATGTCTTGCAGGGCAAGGGCGCCTATCGGTTGAACCGCGACTGGGTCGAGGTCGAGGCGGGCGATTACATGTGGCTGCGCGCGTTTTGTCCGCAGGCCTGCTATGCCGGGGGGCCGGGGCCGTTTCGGTATCTGTTGTACAAGGACGTGAACCGCCACGCCGCGCTGACCTTCAGGCGGTAACGATCCACGGATCGGTCAGGGGATATTCCTCAAGGTTGGCACCTGCGCCGATCCGGTCGATCACGGCGAACAGGCCGGGCGCGTGCAGCGGCGTCAGCACCCCGTGCCAGGTGCCGCGGTGCAGGTTCACCGCCTGACCGGGCGCGGCCAGAAAGGCCAGTGGCGTGCCGGGGATGCCTCCGGCGTCGGGGGCAACGATGACCAGCCAGGGGTTGGTGTGCATCGGCACAAAAGTCTGGCTGCCCTCGGGATGACGCTCCAACAGATCAAGCCTGTGGGGCAGGGTGCGGGGCACTGCATCAAAAATACTGATGCCCGCGCGCCCGGTGCCGAAATCAAGGCGCGCGCGGTCATGAAACCGGCCGCACAGGCCCTGATTGATGATCTTGTCCGCAGTGCCTGCCGCCTCAAGCACATCGCCAAAGGCGGCAAAGGCTGCGGCGGCGAGGGGCCGCGCGATCAGGGTGCGGCTCATGGCAGAAGCGCCTTCAGGCGGTGCAGTGCAATGCGTTCGACCTGACGGCAGGCTTCGGCAAATTCGGCGGTCCGATCCTGGGCAATGCGGCGCCGGAACGCGGCGAGAATGCCCGCCTTGTCATGGTCGCGCACCGCGATGATGAAGGGAAAACCGTGCTTTTCCATATAGCTGGTGTTCATATCGCTGAAGGCCGCGCGTTCGCCATCGCTCAGCGCATCCAGCCCGGCCGAGGCTTGTTCGGCGCTGGAGTCGCTGGTCAGGCGTTTGGCCTGGGCCAATTTGCCCGCCAGATCGGGGTGCGCCTTCAACACCGCAAGGCGCCGGTCCTCTGACGCGGATCGGAACACCCGCGCAAGAGCATTGTGCAGCCCGATCGCCGTATCATGGGCGGCCCCCAGTTCCAGCGCATGGGCGCCCTCGGCGATCCACGGGGAATGCTCGAAAATGCCACCAAACTGCGCGACAAACGTGGCGCGGTCCATCGTGCTGGGCCGTTCGCGGCGATGCGGCGGGTGGACCCGCGCCCAATGGTCGGCGATCTGCGCGCGGGTGGCGAACCACACGCCGTCGTATCCCTTGGCATGGGCGATGAACCGGCGCAGCGCCTCGGCCCGGCCCGGACGGCCCACGAGGCGGCAATGCAGACCGACCGACATCATCTTTGGCGCGCCCTCGGCGCCTTCGCGGTACAGCCCGTCGAAGGTGTCGCGCAGATAGGCGAAAAACTGATCGCCGGAATTGAACCCCTGCGGCGTGGCAAAGCGCATGTCGTTGCAATCCAGCGTATAGGGCACGATCAGTTGATCGCGCGCGCCGAATGTGCGCCAGTAGGGCAGATCATCATCATAGGTGTCAGCGACATAGGCGAATTGCCCGGTTTCGGCGGCCAGGCGCACGGTGTTGACGCTGCACCGCCCGGTGTACCAGCCGCGCGGTGGGCGGCCCACCACCTGTGTGTGCAGGCGGATCGCTTCGGCCATATCGGCGGCTTCGTCGGCGGTGCTGTAATCCTTGTATTCGATCCATTTCAACCCGTGGGATGCAACATCCCACCCCGCGCCCAGCATCGCCGCCACCTGTTCGGGCGACCGGGCCAGCGCCGTGGCCACGCCATAGACGGTGATCGGCAGATCCTTGAGCAGCCGGTGCAGCCGCCAGAACCCGGCCCGCGCGCCGTATTCGTAAATTGATTCCATGTTCCAGTGGCGTTGCCCCGGCCAGGGCGCGGCGCCGACGATCTCGCTCAGGAACGCCTCGGAGGCGGCATCGCCGTGCAGGATACAGTTTTCACCGCCCTCTTCGTAATTCAGCACGATCTGAACAGCGATTTTCGCGCCGCCCGGCCATTGCGGATCGGGGGGCGTCGCGCCATAGCCCTGCATGTCACGGGGATAACGGTTCATGGCGATGGCTCCTTGTTGTGGGCTGCGGAACGGGCTTAAACTGTCACCTATACTGCCATAATGCGCCACCGTGCCGCCGCCAAGGGCCAACCGAAAGGACGATTGATGACCGGGTTTCTGACGACCCACGTTCTGGACACTGCGCGGGGATGCCCGGCGGCGGGGCTGGTGATCAGCCTGTACCGTGTCGAAGGCGACGCCCGCATCCTGCTGCGCGAGATGGTGACGAATGCAGATGGCCGCACCGACGGACAGATCCTGCCCGCCGATGCCTTCGCCCGAGGCATCTATGAGCTGGTGTTTCAGGCCGGCGCCTATCTGGATGCGGTCGGCACCGCGCCGGAAAGCCCCCGGTTTCTGGATCGGATCACGATCCGTTTCGGCATGTCGCAAGACAGCCATTACCATGTGCCGCTGCTGCTGTCGCCGTTCGGCTATTCCACCTATCGGGGCAGTTGAATGATTGATCTTGTCATCTTGTGGGAATGGCTGGGCTTTGCCGTGCGCTGGCTGCATGTCATCACGGCGATCGCCTGGATCGGATCGTCGTTCTATTTCATCGCGCTGGATCTGGGGTTGAACCGCAATGTCCCCGGCCCGGCCGATGGCGAGGAATGGCAGGTGCATGGCGGCGGGTTCTATCACATCCAGAAATACCTGGTGGCCCCGGCCGCCATGCCCGAACACCTGACCTGGTTCAAATGGGAAAGCTATTGGACCTGGATGTCAGGCGCGGCGCTGCTGGCGGTCGTTTATTGGGCGGGGGCCGAGCTGTATCTGATTGATCCGGCGCGCGCCGATCTGGCGGTGTGGCAGGCGGTTCTGATCTCGGCGGGGTCGCTGGCCGTTGGCTGGGTGATCTATGATTTTCTGTGCAAATCGGCGATGGGCGAACACCCCACCGCGCTGATGCTGGTGCTGTTCTTGATGCTTGTGGTGATGTCCTGGGGCTATCATCAGGTGTTCACCGGGCGGGCCGCGCTGCTGCACCTCGGGGCATTCACCGCCACGATCATGACGGCGAATGTGTTCGCCATCATCATGCCGAACCAGCGCATCGTCGTGGCCGACCTGAAGGCAGGGCGCAAGCCAGATCCAAAATACGGCAAGATCGCCAAGCTGCGCAGCACCCACAACAATTACCTGACCCTGCCGGTGATCTTTCTGATGCTGTCGGGGCATTATCCGCTGGCCTTTGCCACGCAGTATTCGTGGATCATCGCGGCGCTGGTGTTTCTGATCGGGGTGTCGATCCGGCATTATTTCAACACGATGCACATGCGCAAAAAGCCCCCGATGTGGACCTGGGCAGTGACGGTTGTGCTGTTCGTGATCCTGGCCTGGCTGTCCACGGCCAACACCTGGGATGGCGATCATGACGCGGTCGAGGCGCAGCCGCTGACCCCGCGCGAGGAACGGTTCGTCCAGGCCGCCGGGTTCGAGGACGTGGAGAGCATCGTTCTGGGCCGCTGTTCGATGTGCCACGCCCGCGAACCGGGTTGGCCCGGAATGATCCATGCGCCCAAGGGGGTGCATCTGGAAACAGCCAAGGACATCGCGCGCGAGGCCCGCGCGATCTATGTGCAGGCGGGCATCAGCCATGCCATGCCGCCGGCCAATATCACCGATCTTCCCAAGGACGAGCGCGCGCAGATCGTGGCGTGGTTCCGCGCTGCCGGTCGCGACACGGCGGCGGTGCACGCCGACTGAACCCATCACGCTGCGGCCAAGGCCGCGATATACAACAAAAAAGGGCGCCTCGAAGGGCGCCCTTTTGGTGTTCAACGGTCAAGTGGATCAGCAGCCGTAGTACATCTTGAATTCGATGGGGTGCGGCGTGTGCTCGAACGCATAGATCTCTTCCCACTTCAGATCCATATAGCCTTCGATCTGGTCCTTGGTGAACACGTTGCCCGCCGTCAGGAAATCCATGTCGGCCTCAAGTTCGCCCAGCGCTTCGCGCAGCGAATGACAGACGGTGGGGATTCCGGCCAGTTCCTCGGGCGGCAGATCGTACAGATCCTTGTCCATGGCTTCGCCGGGATGGATTTTGTTCTTGATGCCGTCGATGCCGGCCATCACCAGCGCCGAGAACGCCAGATAGGGGTTTGCGGCCGGATCGGGGAACCGCGCCTCGACCCGTTTCGCCTTGGGCGACTCGGCCCACGGAATGCGCACGCAGCCCGAGCGGTTGCGCGCGGAATAAGCCCGCAGAACCGGCGCCTCGAACCCCGGAATCAGCCGTTTATAGCTGTTGGTGGTCGGGTTGGTGAAGGCGTTCAGCGCCTTGGCATGTTTCAGAATGCCGCCGATGTACCACAGCGCCTCGTCCGACAGGTCGGCGTATTTGTCGCCCGCGAACAGCGGCTTGCCATCTTTCCAAAGCGACATGTTGACGTGCATCCCGGTGCCGTTGTCGCCATAGATCGGCTTGGGCATGAAGGTGGCCGATTTGCCATAGGCGTGGGCGACGTTGTGGATGATGTATTTATATTTCTGAATTTCGTCGGCCTGTTTGGTCAGCGTGCCGAAGATCAGGCCCAGTTCATGCTGGCACGAGGCCACCTCGTGGTGATGCTTGTCCACCTTCATGCCGATGCGCTTCATCGTGCTCAGCATTTCGCTGCGCAGATCCTGGGCATCGTCCACGGGGTTGACCGGGAAATAGCCACCCTTGATGCCGGGCCGGTGGCCCATGTTGCCCATTTCGAATTCGGTGTCGCTGTTCCATGACGCGTCGATCGCATCGACCTGATAGGACACCTTGTTCATCGTGACAGCAAAGCGCACGTCGTCGAAAATGAAGAATTCAGCTTCGGGGCCCATATAGGCCGTGTCAGCGATGCCGGTGGATTTCAGATAGGCCTCGGCGTTCTGGGCAGTGCCGCGCGGATCGCGGTCATAGCGTTCGCCGGTGTCGGGTTCGCAGACCGTGCAATGCACGCACAGCGTTTTTTCGGCATAGAAGGGATCCATATAAACGCTGTCGGTGTCCAACATGAGTTTCATGTCGGACTGGTCGATGGATTTCCAGCCGGCGATGGACGATCCATCGAACATGAAGCCATCTTCGATGAACCCGTCGTCCACCTGATCGGCCATCACGGTGACGTGCTGCAACTTGCCGCGCGGGTCGGTGAAACGGATGTCGACATATTCGACATCCTCGTCCTTGATCGTCTTCAGCATATCTGATGCGCTCATGATGACCTTTTCCTTGGGTTTTCTGTGTAAGGGTAGGGGATATGCCGGGCGGTCCCGGCAGGGTGTCACAGCGCTTCGCTGCCGGTTTCGCCGGTGCGGATGCGGATCGCCTGTTCCACCGTTGAGACAAAAATCTTGCCATCACCGATCTTGTCGGTCTTGGCGGCGGCCACGATGGCTGCGATTGCGGCATCCACCTGATCGTCGTCGAGAACCACCTCGATCTTTACCTTCGGCAGGAAATCCACGACATATTCCGCCCCGCGGTACAGTTCGGTGTGGCCTTTCTGGCGGCCAAACCCCTTGACCTCAAGCACGCTGAGACCTTGCACGCCGATGTCTTGCAGCGCTTCCTTGACCTCGTCCAGCTTGAAGGGCTTGATGATCGCCTCGATCTTTTTCATGGCCGACTCCCGTTGTGTCATGTCTGGGTCAGACCACTTCTGGTGCGTGGTCACAATTCGGTAAAGTTTCAGCTGTGGGTCAGTATAGGGGATTCGTGGGGATGGTGCTATTTTTTATGCGATACGATTACAAATCGTGCACATTGAAAACTTTCGGCGGTGCGGTATGACCGCGCTTTTGACATCGGCGCAGATGGGTGCCGCCGAGCGGGCGGCGATGGACGCAGGGGCGGTGACCGGGGCCGCCTTGATGGAGCGTGCGGGGCAGGGCGTGGTTGACGCCATGGCGCGGCACTGGCCCGAAGAGATGCGCGCCATTGTGCTGTGCGGGCCGGGAAACAACGGGGGGGATGGCCTGGTCATCGCCCGGTTGCTTGCGGACCGGGGCTGGGAGGTCGAAGTGTTTCTTCTGGGCGCCCCGGACCGCCTGCCGCCCGATGCCGCCCGCAATCACGCCCGTTGGGCCGCCATGGGCGCGGTCACGCCCCTGCCGATAAGGGCGCGGCCTCGCCTGCATGGCGGCAGGGGGGTGATCGTTGACGCACTGTTCGGCACGGGATTGTCGCGCGGATTGGGGCCGGATCTGGCGCAGGGTGTGCTGATGCCGTTTGACAGATCCGACTTTTTCGACTGGCACCGAGTGGCCGTTGACATACCCTCGGGGCTGTGCGCCGATTCCGGGCGGGTGCTGACCGATGCCGCCGGGCGCGGCCCGGCCTTTCGGGCCGATCTGACCGTTACCTTTCACCGGGCCAAGCCCGGCCATGTTCTGGCCTTCGGCCCCGATCTGTGCGGCCGGGTCGAGCTGTGCGACATCGGTTTGCAGGCCGACGATGCGCCCGACGCGGTGTGGCTTGCCGAGGCGCCGGCCCTTTCGGACATCGGCAAACATGCCGGGCACAAGTATGACCACGGCCACGCCCTGATCCTGTCGGGCGGGCGCGGGCGGTCTGGTGCCGCGCGGCTTGCGGCGCGCGCGGCGCTGCGGATCGGCGCGGGGCTGGTGACCGTCGCCGCCCCGGATGATGCGATGGCTGAATGCGCCGCACACCTGACCGCGATCATGCTGCGCGAGGTGGGGGATGCGGCAGGGCTTGCCGCCATGCTGCAGGATGGGAGGCTGAATGCCGTCTGCCTTGGTCCGGGCCTCGGCATCGCCCGGGCGCGTGCGCTTGTGCCGGTCGCGCTGGCATCTGGGCGCGGGGTGGTTCTGGACGCCGATGCCCTGACGGCCTTTGCCGATGCGCCCGAGGTGCTGTTCAAAGGGCTGCATCCCGAGGTGATCCTGACGCCCCATGACGGCGAATTCGCGCGGCTTTTTCCCGATCTGGCCGCGCGCCTTGGCGGTCCGGCGGTGACGGGGCCGGCGTTTTCCAGGGTCGATGGGGTGCGGGCGGCGGCGGAGCGGGCAGGGTGTACGGTGCTGCTCAAGGGCCGCGATACGGTGATCGCCGCGCCATCGGGCACCTGTGTGGTGCACGACGCCACGGGCGCGCGCGCCGCGCCCTGGCTGGCGACGGCCGGGTCGGGCGATGTTTTGGCCGGGATCATCACCGGGCTTCTGGCGCGCGGTCTGCCACCCATGGGCGCGGCGCAGGCCGCCGCCTGGCTGCATTTGCAAGCCGCGCTGACCTTTGGCCCGGGCCTGATCGCCGAGGATCTGCCCGAGGCGCTGCCCACGGTCCTGCGGGCCTTGTGACTTGCGAGAAGTGGGCCGCCTCCGGCGGGAGTACTTGGACAAAGAAGAAACGAAAGACCTGCCTTGGACAGGCGGGCGAGCCAAGTGTCGGACACCTCCGGCGGAAGTATACGGGCCGGCAAAAAACCCGGGGCGGGGGCAATTCGATCAGCTTGGTGCGGGGGTGGCAGTCAGTTTGGCCAGGGCGGTGATCTTGGCCTTCGCAGCGCCAGAATCGATGCTTTCACTCGCGATTTCGACGCCTTCTGGCAGAGTTTTCACCTTGTCCGCAACGATCAGCGCGGCGGCGGCATTCAGCAGCACCGCATCGCGATAGGCGCCGGATGCGCCGTCCAGCAGGGCAGCGAAGGCGCGGCCGTTGTCTGCGGGGGAGCCGCCCATGATTGCCTCGAAGGGATGGACGGGCAGGCCGGCGTCCTCGGGGTTGATCTCGGCTTCGGTGATCGCGCCATGGTCCAGCATCGCCACCCGTGTGGGAGCGGCGATGCTGATTTCGTCGGTGCCGTCGCCGCCATGGACCAGCCATGCCTTTTCCGACCCCAGCGCCAGCAGTGTCTCGGCCATGGGGCGGATCACCTCTGCCGAGAAGGCGCCGGTCAGCTGGCGTTTCACCCCGGCGGGGTTGGTCAGGGGGCCGAGGATGTTGAATATCGTGCGCGTGCCGAGTTCAGAACGCGTGGGCATGACATGGGCGGTTGCCGGATGGTGCATTGGCGCCATCATGAAACCGATGCCGATTTCGCGCAGGGCGCGTTCGACGATCTCGGGGCCGACCATCACGTTGATGCCAAGTTGGGTCAGGGCATCGGCGGCACCTGATTTGCTGGACAGGTTGCGGTTGCCATGCTTTGCCACCACCACCCCGGCACCCGCGACGACAAAGGCGGTCGCGGTCGAGATGTTGAGGGTGCCCTTGCCGTCGCCACCGGTGCCGACGATGTCCATCGCGCCGGGCGGTGCCTTCACCGGGCGGCACTTGGCCCGCATCACGGCGGCGGCGGCGGCGTATTCATCCACCGTTTCACCTCTGGTGCGCAGGGTCATCAGAAAGCCGCCGATCTGGCTGGGCGTGGCATTGCCTTCGAACAGCAGAGTGAACGCCGCCTCGGCCTCGGCCCGGGTCAGGGGCCGGGTCACTGCGGCGGCGATCAGGGATTTCATGTCGTGGGTCATGCCGGAACCTTCGCTGACTCGCGCGCCATGTCGAGGAATGTTTTCAGCAATGCGTGGCCATGTTCCGTGGCGATGGATTCGGGGTGGAACTGCACGCCGTGGATCGGCAGATCGCGGTGTGACAGGCCCATGATCGTGCCATCTTCGAGATCTGCGGTGATCTCCAGCGCCTCGGGCAGGCTGTCGCGATCGACGCACAGCGAGTGATAGCGCGTGGCGGTGAAAGGCGAGGGCAGACCGGCAAACACGCCGCGCCCGGTGTGGCGGATCACACCCGCCTTGCCGTGCACGATCTGCGCCGCGCGCACCACCGCGCCGCCGAACGCCTGACCGATGGTCTGGTGCCCCAGGCACACCCCCAGCAGGGGGGTGCCCGTTTCAGCCGCCGCGTGGGTCAGCGCCAGGCAAATGCCCGCGCGATCCGGGTCGCATGGCCCCGGCGACAGGACGATGGCCGACGGGTTCAACGCCATTGCGTCTTGCACGCTGAGCGCATCGTTGCGATAGACCCGCACCTGTGCGCCCAGTTCGCCCAGATAATGCACAAGGTTGTAGGTGAAACTGTCATAATTGTCGATCAGCAGCAGCACGGTCGGGCAATCCTTCAGGCAGGGTCAGGCCGGGGCGTGGCAGATTTCCGGCCAGCCGTGGCGGGGAAGAGGGCGAGAGTGGCAAGAGGGGGTTAACCTGCCGGGGTGACGCGTTATACATGGCCGCAGGTGCGGGCGGGGGTCAAGCGCCGTTGGCGCATCGGGAACGGAGTATTTGCAGTTGGGTCGCGGAATCGTCTTTGGGGGCCTGATCGGGCTGGTGTTTTCCGGGCTGGTTCTGGCGTTGGTCAGTCAGATGACCGGACGGCGCAGTCTCGACGCCCCGTTTGTCCCTGTTGCCGGTGTATCGGAACCGTCCGGGGCGGACGGGCCTGATTCCGAAGGCGTTGCCGATCTGCCTGCGGCGACAGATGCGGTGGCGGGTTCGGACGGGGTGCAGGGCGATGGCCCAGAAGCACCGTTGGCGCCTTCGGCCCAGTCTGTCGCCCCCGGCGCGCCTTCGGTTGAACCGCCGGTTTCATTGGCGCTGTCAGACGGGCGCGCTGTGGTCACGCCTGAAGGGCCGAGTGTCCCAGCCGCCGAGATGGCGGATACGGCTGCGCCGGTACAGCCGCAGGTCGAGAATGCACCGGCGGCACCCGATGTGCCGCCAGACCCCGAAATGCTGCCCGCTGTGTCCGGGGAAGATGCTCTCGGCAGGACGGAGGCAGCGGCAGTGCCGGCAGTGCCGGCGGCGTCGGTGCCGGTTTCCCCTTCCGCGCCACCTGCCGCGCCCGACCCTGCGGAATATCCGCAAACTCTTGTCATCGCTGAACCAGCAGAGCCCGCGCCCGGTGTTCCGGCGTCTGACACGGTGCCGGAAACAGGCGAGGCCCCCAATGCGCCTTCGGGCCCTGGTCCTGTGCTGGACACGCGTGTTCCGACCCGAACACAGGGCGGTCTGATCGAGGCCGTGCCGGTTGCCCCGATTGCTGAAAGTGCGCCTTTCGTTGCGGGGGTGGCGATGTCGCCGATTGGCCCCGGTCCGGTGATTTCAGGCTTGGCCCCCGGCTTGGCCGATTCGCCAGATCCAGTGCTGCCGGTGGCGCCAGTGGCCCGGTTTTTGGCAGATCTGCGACCGACAGACCCGGCGCCGAATGCACCTTCCCGCCCTGATGCCGACCCGGCGCTGGCCAGGCCACAGACCGTTTCACCAATTACAGCCTTTTTGATTGCCCCCGCACGACCCGCGCCGGATCTGCCTGACACAGACCCTGCCGCGCCATTGGCAGTTGCAAGCGTACCGCAAGCCGGGCCGCCGCCAATTGCGCCCTTGCCGGGCCAGATTGCTGCGCCCTTGCCAGAAACCGGGACCGCGCCCACGGGCGATATCGCCCAATCCCCATCCCCGGGGACCGCCGCGATCGTAACCGACCGATTGCCCCGGATCGGTGGCGCACCCGACCCGGATGACGCCGCCATCGCACCGATCCCAGACGCTGTTCCGCCTGCCGATGCGCTGACCCGAAACAGCGTGACGTTTGACAATCCGGAGGGACGCCCGATCGTGTCTGTGGTTCTGCTGGATGACGGCGCGCAGTCAGCCGTTGAACTGCCCTTCCCGGTCAGCGTTGCGCTTGACGGGGCGGCGGCCGATGCGGCAGAGCGGGCCGCCGGTTATCGCGCTGCGGGGGTGGAGGTTCTGATCCGACCGCAAATTCCGGCGGGCGCGGTGGCCAGTGACGTGGCGGTTGCGCTGGCCGACACGTTCCGGCGCATTCCAGACGCTGTGGCCTTGCTGGATTCGCCCGAGGGCACATTGCAGGCCAACCGCGAAATCCTGGGTCAGGTTCTGGCCGAAGTGTCGGAAACCGGGCACGCTCTGCTGGCCTTTTCCCGGGGATTGAACACTGCGATGCAAGTCGCCGCACGCGAGGGGGTTATTGCCGGCCTGGTGTTCCGCGATATAGATGGCGCAGGGCAGGATCTGCGCGCAATAAAGCGGTTTCTGGATCAGGCGGCGTTTCGGGCACGGCAGGAAGATGCGGTGATTCTCATAGGGCGCAATCAACCCGACACGATCGCCGCCTTGACCGAATGGGCCCAAGGCAACCGCGCGGGCAGTATCGCCCTGGCACCGGTATCGGCCGCATTGAAGGTGACGGCACGCTGATCTGCCTGGCGCATTTCCGAAGATGCGATATTTCGGTTCCACTGCCGTCTTTCTGCAAAGTGCCCCTCGTGCAGCGTCTTGCGCTTTGCTATCTAGCGAGCGTGCGGGTGTGGCGGAACTGGTAGACGCACCAGATTTAGGTTCTGGCGCCTTTGGCGTGGGGGTTCGAGTCCCTTCACCCGCACCATATATGTCAGGTCGCGCGGTAGACCGGTGCGGGGCGCATTTTCTCCTAGAACAGCCTATACTCTTTTGTTACGAGGACGCAGTCCACGTCCGGGTCTTTTGTCGGGCGCCAAAGGTTGTCTCTGGTCACGTCGGGTTGGTTGCGCAGTGTTGCGCCCGGAACCGACGGACCCATGAAAGGAAGTCAGATGCAGGTTACCGAAACCCTGAACGAGGGCCTGAAGCGCGCCTATCAGATCACTGTCCCCGCGTCCGAGCTGGACACGAAGGTGAATGACAAGCTGAAAGAGGCGCAGCCCGAGGTCGAGATGAAGGGCTTTCGCAAGGGCAAGGTGCCCATGGCGCTGCTGAAAAAACAGTTCGGCCCGCGCATCCTGGGCGAAGCCATGCAAGAGGCCGTCGATGGGGCAATGGCCCGGCATTTCGAGGACAGCGGTCATCGCCCGGCGATGCAGCCCGAGGTCAAGATGACCAACGAGAACTGGAAAGAGGGCGACGATATCGAGGTGTCGATGTCCTATGAGGCGCTGCCCGAAATTCCGGATCTGGACTCTGCCACGCTGAGCCTGGAAAAACTGGTTGTCACGCCGGACGACGCGGCAGTGGACGAGGCATTGGGCAAGCTGGCCGAAAGCCGCAAAACCTATGAGCCGCGTGATGCCGACGCGCAATCAGAAAACGCCGATCAGGTGGTGATCGATTTTGTCGGTTCGATTGATGGTGAAAATTTCGAAGGCGGTGCCGCCGAGGATTACCCTCTTGTTCTGGGGTCTGGGTCGTTCATTCCGGGGTTCGAGGAACAGCTGGTGGGTGTCAAGGCCGGTGATGTGCTGGACGTGACGGTGTTATTCCCTGAAGAATATCAGGCGAAGAATCTGGCGGGAAAACAGGCCGTGTTCGCCTGTACCGTCAAAGAGGTGAAGAAGCCCGCCGAGACAGTGATCGACGACGACCTGGCAAAAGGGTTTGGCGCCGAAAGCCTGGATGCGCTGAAGGAGCAGATCCGCACGCGTCTGGCCGCCGAATACACCGGTGCCGCCCGCGCGGTGATGAAGCGCGCACTGCTGGATCAGTTGGACACCGCCGTCAAGTTTGACCTGCCCCCCAGCCTGGTCAAGGCCGAGGCTGACCAGATCGCGCACCAGTTGTGGCACGAGGAAAACCCCGATGTGCACACCCACGATCACCCCGAGATCACCCCCACCGATGAACATAACGTGCTGGCCGAACGCCGGGTGCGCCTGGGCCTGCTGTTGGCCGAGCTGGGCCGCAAGAACGAGATCACCGTCACCGATGCCGAGATGACCCAGGCGGTCATCAACCAGGCCCGCCAATATCCGGGGCAGGAGCGGCAGTTCTTCGATTTTGTCCAGCAGAACGCCCAGATGCGCCAGCAGTTGCAGGCGCCGATCTTCGAGGACAAGGTTGTCGACTATGTTTTCTCGCTGGCCAATGTGACGGAAAAACCTGTCACGAAAGACGAATTGCAAGCCGCCGTCGAGGCGTTGGACAGCGAAGACGACGCCTGAACGCGGTGCATTTGGCAGTTTCCAAGGGCCGCCCGGTTTCGGGTGGCCTTTTTTTAGGTGCCGATCAGTGCGATTTTGGTATTATTGCCTTTCCGGACAAGCTGTGGCTAGGCTTGCAAAGTCTTGTTTGGCGTTGCCCCAACCGGAGCTTGTCCTGTTATGTCCCTGGCCTGCGTTCTTGTCACGGATGTCACCGGCAGCACCGCGATTTTTGAACGTATGGAAACCACCCGGGCATTGGCGCGGATCGAGGTTGCGCTGGAACGGATGCGCGACCTGATCGAACTGGCGGGCGGGCATTGCGTGAAATCGAAGGGCGACGACGTGTTGTCGTTTTTTCCCGATCCCGACGCAGCGTTCCATGCGGCCTGGGCGATGATCAACGAACCTTGGCGCGATGGTTTGTCAATTCATGCCGGGGCCTATTTCGGCGAAATACTGAACCATGCCGAGGATATTTTTGGCAATGCAGTGAACACCGCCTCGCGTTTGGCGCAACTGGCCAAGCCGGAGGAAATCCTGTTCGGCGACGCCTGTTTTGACAGACTACGTCCCGCGTACCAGTCACGGTTCCAAGCGATTGGTGCTATCCCGCTGCGCGGCAAAGAGACGGCGACACAGGTCTATTCCTGTGTGGTGACAACCTTTGGCACCCAGACCACGGTGGTGCCCGGGCGCAACAGTGCCCTGTGCGGAATGGCGGTCGTTGACCTGGCACGCGGTGATGTTCACTGGCAACTCGTGCCAGGCAACCGCGTGACCATCGGTCGGGCCCGTGACAGCGACATTCTCATCAACCTGCCCTCGGTGTCGCGCAGCCATGCGGCACTTAGCATCAGCAGCGGCGCATTGGAGTTTACCGACCACAGTTCCGCAGGCAGCCTCGTGCGGGTCGGTGGGCAGGATCTGATCGTGCACCGGCGCACCACATTGCTGAGCGGCGAGGGTGAAATCGTGGTTGGCGCGGCTGTCGTGCGAGAGCAGGACAATGTCGTAAGGTTTCGCACCGGAGTGTTGCGTCGGCGTTAGACACAGTTGACGTGACATATTAAAAAGGCCGCGCAACATATTGCGCGGCCTTTGTTTTCGTTGATCGAAAAGGCTTAGCTGTCGTCGCGGTTGCGCGGCGCGTCCTCGTCGAAATCCTCATTCGCGGCGCCACCGATGTCATCGAACAGCTCTTGAATTTCGAACTCGGCCGCGGCCTCTTCTTCGGCTGCCAATTCCTGAATCGATTTGCCCGACGCCTGAAGCTCGGCCTCTTCGGGCGAGCGGGCGACGTTCAGGCGGATCTTTGCCTCAACCTCGGGGTGCAGGGTAACCAGCACGGTGTGGATGCCCAGATCCTTGATCGGTGCGGTCAGGGCAACCTGTTTTCGATCCAGGGTAAACCCGGCCTCGGTCGCGGCATCGGCAGCGTCACGGGTTGTGACAGACCCGTACAGCGCACCCGAGTCCGACGCCGAGCGGATGATGACAAATTGTTGTCCATCCAGCTTGACGGCCATCGCATCGGCCTCTTTCTTGGTCTCGAGATTATGCGCCTCGAGTTGGGCCTTTTGTGCCTCGAACGACGCGATGTTGGCCTTGGAGGCCGACAGCGCCTTTTTCTGCGGCAGCAGATAGTTGCGGGCATAACCCGACTTTACCTCGACGACTTCGCCCATCTGGCCCAGCTTGGCCACACGTTCCAGAAGAATGACTTGCATTGCTAAAGTCCCCTCAGTTCACGGCATAGGGCAGCAGCGCCAGGAAGCGGGCGCGCTTGATGGCCCGGGCCAGTTCGCGCTGCTTCTTGGCCGACACGGCCGTTATGCGGGAGGGCACGATCTTGCCACGCTCGGAGATATAGCGTTGCAGCAGGCGCGTGTCCTTATAGTCGATTGCGGGTGCATTGTCGCCCGAGAAGGGGCAGACCTTGCGGCGGCGGAAAAACGGTTTCGTTGCCATGGTTCGGCGTCCTTTCTGGGTTAACGGCGTTCGCGGCGTTCGCCACCGCGATCAGGGCGGTCACCCCGGTCACCGCGATCAGGGCGGTCACCGCGATCGGGCCGATCGCCACGCTCTTCGCGCTTCTGCATCTGCACGGACGGGCCCTCGGGCAGGACGTCCATCTTGATCGTCAGAACGCGCATGACATCATCATGCAAGCCCATCAGACGCTCCATCTCCTGCACGGCGGTTGCCGGGGCATCCGTGCGCAAATAGGCGTAGTGGCCCTTGCGGTTCTTGTTGATCTTGTAGGCCATCGTCTTGACGCCCCAATATTCCTGATCAACCACCTTGCCGCCGTTGTCGGAAAGGATGGTGCTGAAATGTTCAATCAATCCCTCGGCCTGAGCGGTGCTCAGATCCTGGCGGGAAATGAAGACATGCTCGTAAAGCGGCATGTGATCTCCTGTTCGTGTTCAAGCGCATTTCAAAGACCGGCGGTGGCCCTTCCGATGCCGGCCACGAGAGGCTGCGCAGTTTTGGTGATCGCGCGGAAGGTTCGGCGGGTATAGGCGGGGGCGCGCCGGGTTGCAAGCACACAGGGCGGGTGGCCCCGAATTGGGCCGCACCATGCCGCATTTGCGCCGCTTTCAACGTCTAACCATTTGTTAACCTGACCTTGGTAGTGACAGATATGACCTATTCCATGCCCGATTCCCCTGCCAATTCACCTGCGATGTTGCGCGCAAAACTGTCGATGTTCGATGTATACAGTGGATATGTCGTGACCCAGGGACATAATGCGCTGCAACAAGTTGTGATGTGGGAACGGGTGATGCGCGCCATTGGCACGGTGGCCATCGTCGCGGTCGCCGCGCTGTGGTTGGCGCCCGATGCGGCGACCGGACCCCAGGTGTTGCCCTTGAAATTTGTGCTGAGCGCGGTTCTGGCCGGCATGGCGGCTCTGTTGTTCTGGTCGGCACGGACCCGGCCACAGTATGAAACCCAGGTCGATCTCATTCGCTGCGAGGTGCGCCAGGTGATGCGCGCCGCCAGCGGGATCGAGCGGTTGATGATGCGTATTCCTTTCGATGTGGTAGGCGGTGTCAATGTCAGGGAAAACCGCGCCATGCCTGCGGTCGGCTTGCTGTTCATTGTTGTCGAGGGTGTGGATACGCCTGTACTTCTTGGGGTGGGTGAGGTGGCTGACCTGGCTGTGGTGCGCAACAGATTGTATAGCGATCTGGAAAAGGCGCGGTCCTTGCCACAGACGTCGCGCCCCGTGGCGGCCGTCGGGCGGCGCGCGACGGGAATGCAGGCAGCCTAACAAAACGCGCAGCGACTTTTGCCGTCTTGGTGCGCAATCGAACACCGCCTGTTTGACGGCGACGAATTGATCAACGGCACAACTTCGGGGCATTTGCATCGCACAAACGTTCCTCAGTCACGGAGTATCAGGTGATGAAATCTTTCGCTCTCGCGGGCCTTTTGGCCGCAACAGCATTTGCCAACGGATCCGTTGCGTTGGCCGAAGCGCAGAAATATGCGTTGGACCCCAGCCACAGCCAGATCGTGTTCAGCTATGACCACGCAGGTTTTTCCCGCACCACAGGTGTTTTCAGCGGCTTTGATGGTGAGATCCAGTTCGATCAGCAAGACCCTGCCGCATCGTCTGTTTTGGTCAGCTTTCCGGTCGACACGATGTTCACCGGGTGGGAGGCGCGGGCCGCGCATTTCTTGCAATCGGGCGATTTCTTCAATTTGGCCGAACACCCGACCATCACCTTTGAATCCACCGATATCGACGTGACGGGCGACACGACCGCGCTGATCACCGGCAACCTGACGATGAATGGTGTGACCCGGCCCGTGGTTCTCGACTCGGCCATGGTCAAGGCTGGCGAATATCCGTTTCCGCCGTTTCAGGGCAAGGCGGCCGCTGGCTTTGTCGCCAGCACGACTGTTCTGCGCAGCGACTTCAACCTCGGCCTGTTTGCACCCTTTGTCAGTGATGCGGTGAAAATTGACCTGTCGATCGAGGCGATGGCCGCCGACTGAGCGGGCTGCACACCACCAATCACGGCGGCCGCCGGACAATCCGGCGGCCGCTTTTGCGACTGGTTCAGCGCGGGCTGCGAGTTGCGGTAAGAGTGATTTCAACGACGACCGCGAACCCAAGCGTGCCCTCGTCGGCCTGCCCGGCGCCAATGGCGAAATCCCTGCGGTCCAGCGTCGTCTTGCCCCGCATCCGTGCGGTGTCGCCGTCAACGATCAGCGTGAAGGGCAGGATCACCGGAACCTGCGCGCCTTTCAGCGTCAGTGTGCCGTCGGCGACATATCCTGAGTCGGCGGTCAAGATATCGGCATTGAACCGTGCGGCAGGAAATTGCGCGGCGTCGAAATAATCGGCGGAGAGTGCTTGTTCGGTGACCGATCCAAGGGTCAGTGACGCGATTACGATATCGACCGTGACGGTGCCGTGGCGTCCATCGGTGCCGGTTTCGGAAAAGACGATTTCTGGTACCCATTGTGCGAACTGTCCTGTCACCTCGGTGCCGAACTGGCGCAGGGTGATGGCCAGGCTGCCCTGTTCCACCTGCCAGTTACCGGCACCACTGGTGATGGCAGAGGCGGGCACGACAGGTTGGGTGGCGGGCGCCAAGGCGACAGACAGGGCGAGCCCGGCGGCAAACAGGCCAGTCGCGAAGGCAGCGGGCCACATGTGGGCCTTTGCGACGGCGCTGCCATTGACATCCGGCGTGCCCGGCAACATCCGCGCGAGGGTGGCATCCTTGTCGATCAGGGCATGTTTCAGTGCCCCGGCGACGTGCAGCAGGACTGCGGCGATCAACACTTTGGTAAACACCCAGTGCACCGCAGCGAACAGGGCGGCGAGCGGCTTGGAGGCGGTCAGAAACGGCAGACCCTGCCCGAGCGGCCAAAGGATTGGCGCAAAGCCGGCGGTCGCGGCGTGGTGCAGCCAGCCCGACAAGGGCACCACGACCATCGCGCCGTACAGAGCCCAGTGCACCGTCGCCGCCAGCAGGGTTTCAAGACGCCGTTCGGCGTGCAGCGGGGCAGGACGCGGTTGTGACATAGCCCACAGGATGCGCAGCAGCGCCACGGCAAAAGCGGCAATGCCCACTGTCTTGTGCAGGCTGAACAACTGGGCCTTGGCGGCCAGTTGTTCGCCCGTGTCATAGGGCAAGCGGTTGGCAATGACCCCCAGCGGGATTGCGGCAAGAATCAGAAGAGCGGTCAGCCAGTGAAAAAGCTTTGTCACGGCACCATAATGCAGGATCGTATTGGCGAGGGGCATGAGGAGACTTTCTTCCAGTGTGTTTGCCGTGAGGCTATGTGCGGTAGCGGTCGGCGGCAATCGGCATCGGCGCGGCGGCGCTGTGCGGCGGCGCACCGGGTTTGGTTGCGCCTTGCCTTTAGCCGGGTTAACGAAGGTCGGGGCTTTTGGGACTGATGAGGGAGACGTGCGCGATGAGCCATGCATTTGTTTTTCCGGGCCAGGGGGCCCAGACCGTAGGTATGGGGCGCGCTCTGGCGCAGGCCTATCCTGCGGCGCGTGCGGTGTTCGACGAGGTGGATGATGCGCTTGGGGAAAAGCTGTCGGCGCTGATCTGGGACGGCACGGCCGGCGATCTGACCCTGACAGCCAATGCCCAGCCGGCGCTGATGGCCACCTCGATGGCCGCCATGCGCGCACTTGAAGCGGAAGGGATCGCGGTGGAAAGCGCGACTTTTGTGGCGGGGCATTCGCTGGGCGAATATTCGGCGCTGGCGGCAGCGCGGGCCATGTCGGTGGCCGATACGGCGCGGCTGTTGCGGCTGCGCGGGCAGGCGATGCAGGCGGCGGTGCAGGTAGGCCAGGGCGCGATGGCCGCTATTCTGGGGCTGGATCTGGCGGCGGTGACGCAATTGGCGGCGGATGCGGCTGAAGGACAGGTGTGCGAGGCCGCAAACGACAACGACCCCGCGCAGGTGGTGATTTCGGGCGACGCGGCGGCGGTGCAGCGGGCGGTGGACATGGCCAAGGGACGGGGCGCCAAGCGGGCCTTGTTGTTGCCGGTTTCGGCGCCGTTCCATTGTGCGTTGATGGCTCCGGCGGCGCAGATGATGCAGGCCGCGTTGGCCGATGTGCAGATCACGGCGCCGGTGGTGCCGGTGGTCAGCAACGTCACGGCAGCACCGGTCAGCGATCCGGCAGAAATTCGCCTGTTGCTGGTCCAGCAGATCACCGGGGCTGTCCGCTGGCGCGAAAGCGTTTTGGCGATGGAGGCAGCGGGGGTGCGGGCGTTTTGGGAAATCGGTGCGGGCAAGGCGTTGTCGGGTATGATCCGGCGCATCGCACGGGAGGCCGACCTGGCGAATGTCGCAACGCCGGCGGATGTTCTGGCGTTGCGCAAGGTTTTTGGGGCCGAGTAGGGGGTTTCCAACCCCTTGCCCCCGCAGCATATTTGCAAAACCAAAGATTGGGAAAAAGATGTTTGATCTGAGCGGAAAATCGGCGCTAATCACGGGTGCATCGGGTGGTTTGGGGTGTGCAATCGCGGTGGCGTTGCATGGCGCAGGTGCTGCCGTGGGGCTGTCGGGCACCCGTGTCGCGCCCTTGGCCGAGTTGGCAGAGCGGCTGGGCACACGGGCCCATGTTCTGCCTTGCGACCTGTCGGATCGTGCAGCGGTCGAGGCTTTGCCCGGTCAGGCGGTGGCCGCCATGGGGGCGGTGGATATTTTGGTGAACAATGCCGGGATCACGGCGGACGGTCTGATGCTGCGGATGACCGACGATCAGTGGGACCGGGTGCTGGAGGTGAACCTGACGGCGGTGATGAAGTTGTCCAAGGGCGTTTTGCGGGGCATGATGAAGGCGCGCTGGGGGCGGATCGTCAATATCTCATCAATCGTCGGGGCGACGGGCAACCCCGGTCAGGCGAATTATGCGGCCAGCAAGGCGGGAATGATCGCGATGTCCAAGTCCCTTGCGCTGGAGGTGGCAAGCCGTGGCATTACGGTGAATGCGGTGGCGCCCGGTTTCATCGCCACGGATATGACCGCCGCGCTGAACGAAGAGCAAAAGGCGGCCTTGCTGGTGCAGGTGCCGATTTCGCGCATGGGCGAGGCCGACGAGATTGCGGCGACGGTGCTGTATCTGGCCAGCGTTGAGGCTGGGTACGTTACCGGCGCGACACTGCATGTCAACGGTGGTATGGCGATGCTGTGAGCGTTCACCGGGGTTAGGCGCGGCGGCGCGATGGCCGAAGCGTTGCGCACCCCTGGTGAAAGCGTTTGCCTTATCGGGGCGATATGATATAGGCGGCGCACGAATTTCGAGGGATCGCATTGCGAACCTTCGCAAGGTTGCCATCCGGCAGCAGAGAGTGGCCCGGCGGGCTGGACAGACAGCGGGGTCACCCCCGAGGAACCTAAGAGGAAGTGACATGAGCGACATCGCGGATCGCGTTAAGAAGATCGTCGTCGAGCACCTGGGCGTGGAAGAAGAGAAAGTGATCGAGAATGCCTCGTTCATCGACGATCTGGGCGCTGACAGCCTGGACACGGTCGAGTTGGTCATGGCCTTTGAGGAAGAGTTCGGGATCGAGATCCCCGATGACGCCGCCGAAACCATCCAGACCTTCGGAGATGCGGTGAAGTTCATCACCGAAGCCTCCTGATCGGTGGCGCCTCCCCGGCATGGCGTCGGGGAAGCGATATAACGAAGCGGCGCCTTCCCAGCGGATGCGCCGCTTTTTGCATTTCGGGTCGCTGGATGGGGCTAGGGGTGTTGCGGCCCCTTTCACCGGCAGGGATGGCGGTGTATGAGGCAGACGAAAGACACGAGCGAGGACAAGCATATGCGGCGAGTTGTTGTCACCGGACTGGGCATGGTCAGCCCCCTGGCGGATGGGGTCGAGGCGACGTGGCGGCGGCTGTTGGCGGGCGAATCGGGCGCGGGCACGATCCGGCGCTTTGATGCCAGCCACCTTGGCACCGGTTATGCCTGTGAGGTGCCGGTGGGCGATGGCACGGGCGACACATTTGATGCCGCCCGGTACATGGAGCCGAAAGAGCAGCGCAAGGTTGACGATTTCATCCTGTATGGCATGGCCGCAGCGCAGCAGGCCGTCGCGGATGCGGGCTGGATGCCCACCGACGAGGAGGAAAAGTTGCGCACCGGCGTGATGATCGGTGCGGGGATCGGCGGGTTGCAAAGCATCGCTGAAACCGCAGTGTTGTTGAAGGAACGCGGGCCGCGCCGGGTGTCGCCGTTTTTCATCACCAGCGCGTTGATCAATCTGGTGTCGGGACAGGTTTCGATCCGCTATGGGTTCAAGGGGCCGAACCATGCGGTGGTGACGGCCTGTTCCACCGGGGCCCACGCGATTGGCGATGCGGCGCGACTTATTCAATGGGGTGATGCCGACGTGATGATCGCGGGCGGTACCGAAAGCCCGATCTGTGAAATCGGCATCGCCGGGTTCAACGCCTGCAAGGCGCTGAGCACGAAATGGGCCGACAATCCACAAGCGGCCAGCCGCCCCTATGACGCCAATCGTGACGGATTTGTCATGGGCGAAGGGGCTGGGATTGTCGTGCTTGAGGAATATGAGCATGCGATGGCGCGGGGGGCAAAGATTTACGCCGAGATTTTGGGCTATGGTCTGTCGGGCGATGCCTGTCACATCACCGCGCCGGCACCGGATGGCAATGGCGGCTTCCGCGCCATGGAAGCCGCGTTGAAACGGGCCGGTTTGCGCCCCGAGGCAGTGGATTACATCAACGCCCACGGCACCAGCACGATGGCTGACACGATCGAACTGGCCGCGGTCGAGCGGCTCTTGGGCGACGCGGCGGGCAAGGCGGTGATGTCATCGACCAAAAGCAGCATCGGTCATCTGTTGGGCGCGGCCGGTGCGGTCGAGGCGATTTTCAGCATTTTGGCGATCCGTGACAACATTTGTCCGCCGACAATCAACCTGGACAATCCAGCCGTCACCCCGACACTTAACCTCGCCGCCAACGCGGCGGTCGAGCGTGAGGTGAATGTCGTGATGTCCAACAGCTTTGGCTTTGGCGGCACCAACGCCAGTCTCGTCCTGGGGCGGGTTGCGCACTGATGTGGCGACATATCGCATCGAATTTCCTGACTGTTTTCATCGTGCTGCTGGCGGCGGCGGGTGCGCTGGTGGCATGGGGAAAGGCGCAGTATACCGGTGCGGGGCCGCTCCAGCAGGCAATCTGTGTTCGGGTTGAAAACGGGTCGACCATGAGCCGCGTTTCCGAGCAGTTGCTGGCGCAGGGTGCGATTTCAAACGCGCAGATATTCAGGATCGGGGCCGATTATTCGGACAGGTCCACGGCGCTGAAAGCGGGCAGTTTTCTCGTTTCCGAAGGGGCGTCGATGTCTGAGATCGTGGATGTCGTGACGCGCGGCGGGGCCTCGACCTGTGGCGTGGCGGTGGTGTTGAACATCGGCGTCACCGCTTTGGAAATGCGGGTGCGTGAGCTGGACCCGGCAACCAACCGTTTCGTCAACAAGGCAGAATTCGACCCCACCACAGGTGACGTGCCGGTGGCCTATGCCGAGGTGCGCGCACAGTCAGATGTGCGGTTCAGCGTTTCGCTGGCCGAAGGGGTGACCAGTTGGCAGGTGGTTGAGGGACTGAAAGCAGCCGAATTCCTGACCGGCGAGATTGCCGAAGTTCCGCCCGAAGGCAGTTTGGCACCCGACAGTTACGAGGTGCGGCCGGGGGCCGATCGTGCGTTGGTTTTGACGCAGATGGCCGCAGCGCAGACCGAACGTCTGGCCGAGGTGTGGCGCAACCGCGACGAAGGTTTGCCGATCAGCACGCCTGAGGAAGCTTTGATCCTGGCATCCTTGATCGAGAAGGAAACCGGGGTGGCTGATGAACGGCCCGAGGTGGCGGCGGTGTTTGTCAACCGTTTGCGCCAAGGGATGCGGTTGCAGACCGACCCGACGGTGATTTATGGCATAACCTTGGGACAGGGCACCTTGGGGCGCGGCTTGCGGCGTAGCGAGTTGGACCGCGAAACGCCGTATAACACCTACAGGATCGACGGCCTGCCGCCGACGCCGATTGCCAATCCGGGGTTGGACAGCCTGCGCGCAGCGGTTAACCCCGGCGAGAGCGAATATCTGTTTTTCGTGGCGGATGGCACTGGTGGCCATGCCTTTGCCCGCACCCTGGCCGAGCACAACGAAAACGTCGCGCGTTGGCGCAAGATCGAGGCCGAGCGTGCCAACCCGTGAACACCGGGTTAAGATGCGGTACGGTGTGGGGCAGTGAAGTAACGGAAATACTTGACTTTTCTGGCTGTATGACGTAGACGGATCAGGCAGCAACACGACATGACGAGAGCGACCTTGGCCCCGGCCTTGTGTCGCTTTTTTCATGTCCGAAAGACGGGGGTTCCTTAGCGATAGGTGCCCAGAGAATGGCAGAACTCAACCCGAGTGGTGAGACGGCCGCATCGCAGCTTTTGCTGCGGGAGGCGGAAGAGCATTACGCAGGCGCATTGCAAGAGATGATCGCCCTGCGACGGGAGCTTCGGGACCGTGGTGATATGCCCGAAGCAGAGGTGAAGCGGGTCACGTCGAATTACACCCGCGCCACCCAGACCCTTTTTGACGAAAGGAAGAAAATTGAAGAATTCGGTCGGCGCAATCGTGGAACCCTTCAGGAACAGGCCATCGACTTTGACGCAGTGCGGGGTGAGATCGGGGGCCTGCTTGATCGCCTCCGCGCCCATCGCGGCCCAGGCTGAGTTTCTGGACAGTTTGAGTGAACAAGCCCTGCGGGGCCTGCCCTATCTGTTCGATTTCTGGGCAATGCCCCATCAGCTGCCGCCCGAGGGACAGTGGCGCAGCTGGGTCATCATGGGTGGGCGCGGGGCAGGCAAAACCCGCGCCGGGGCCGAGTGGGTGCGCGGCGAGGTGGAAGGCAACGGGCCGAAAGACCTGGGGCGATCACGGCGGGTGGCGCTGATCGGGGAAACCCAGGATCAGGCGCGCGAGGTGATGGTGTTTGGCGAGTCGGGCATCCTGGCCTGTTCGCCGCCAGACCGCCGCCCGGTGTGGGAGGCCGGGCGCAAACGGCTGGTCTGGCCCAACGGCGCGGTGGCGCAGGTGTTTTCGGCGCACGAACCCGAGGCGCTGCGCGGGCCGCAGTTCGACGCGGCCTGGGTGGATGAACTGGCCAAATGGAAGCGCGGGCAAGAGGCCTGGGACATGTTGCAGTTCGCACTGCGGCTGGGCGATGATCCGCGCCAGTGCGTGACGACAACACCGCGCAATGTGGCGGTGCTGAAGGGGATATTGGCGAACCCGTCAACGGTGCTGACCCATGCGCCGACCAGCGCCAACCGGGCCAATCTGGCGCGGTCGTTTCTGGATGAAGTCGTGGCAAGGTATCACGACACGCGGCTGGGGCGGCAGGAACTGGACGGGCTGTTGTTGGAGGATGCGGAAGGCGCGCTGTGGACCATGGGCGCGCTTGAGGCGTGCCGGGTGCGCGCGCGGCCCGAGATGAACCGCATTGTGGTGGCGGTTGACCCGCCGGTGACGGGGGGGAAATCGTCAGATTCCTGCGGAATTGTCGTGGTGGGTGCCGTGATGACGGGCGAGCCGAGGGATTGGCACGCGGTGGTTCTGGAGGATGCCAGCGTTTCGGCAGCGTCGCCAATCACCTGGGCGACGGCGGCGGTGGCGGCGGCGCGGCGGTGGAACGCCGACCGGTTGGTGGCCGAGGTGAATCAGGGCGGTGATCTGGTGGAAACGGTTGTGCGGCAGGTGGACCCGCTGATCGCCTATCGTGCGGTTCACGCGACACGGGGCAAGGTGGCCCGGGCGGAACCCGCGGCGGCGCTGTATGAACAGGGCCGGGTGGCGCATCTGCCGGGGCTGGGCGCGCTGGAAGAACAGATGTGCCGGATGACCACGGCGGGATATGAGGGCGCGGGCAGCCCGGACCGGGTGGATGCCCTGGTATGGGCGCTGCACGATCTGATTCTCGCGCCCGGTGTTGCGCGGCTGGCACCCAAGGTGCGTACGCTGCGTTAACGCGAAAGATCGAGGTTGGTGGCAATATGTGTTCATCGGCCTTGCAACGCCCCTCTGGTGATCTGAGCCGAGGGGGGCCGGGCGACCCTGACGAAGATGACAGCATGAGATCCGGTTGCGCCCGCTGCGGGCCGTGGCCAGGGGTTTCTTTGCCGGAAATTGGAGCGGACTATGGTTTTTGATTTTCTGAAACGGCCTGCGCCGGCTGCGGCACCCGAGGCCAAGGCCAGCGCGACAGGGCCGGTGGTGGCCTGGGGCACATCGGGCCGCGTCGCCTGGAGCGCGCGCGACACGGTTTCGCTCGTGCGCAATGGGTTTGTCGGTAATCCGGTGGGGTTTCGCTGTGTGCGACTGATTTCCGAGGCGGCGGCTGCTTTGCCTCTGGTGTTGCAGGATTGCGCGACGCGGTATTCCAGCCATCCGTTGCTGACACTGATCAACCGGCCCAATGGAGGGCAGGGGCGGGCGGAGCTGTTCGAGGCGCTGTATGCGCAGATCCTGCTGTCGGGCAACGGGTATCTTGAGGCGGTTGGCGAAGGCGGTGTGCCGCTTGAGCTGCATGTGCTGCGCTCGGACCGGATGCGACTGGTGCCGGGGGCCGATGGCTGGCCCGTGGCTTATGAATATGCGGTGGGCGGCAAGGCGCACCGCTTTGCGGTCGAGGGGGGGCAAAGCCCGATCTGCCACATCAAATCGTTCCACCCGCAGGATGACCATTACGGGCTGTCGCCGATGCAGGCGGCGGCGCAGGCGCTGGATGTGCATACGGCGGCGTCACGGTGGAGCAAGGCGTTGCTGGACAATGCGGCGCGGCCTTCGGGTGCGATTGTCTATCGTGGGACAGATGGGCAGGGCACGCTGGGCGCCGATCAGTATGACCGTTTGGTCAGCGAGATGGAGGCACACCATCAGGGCGCGCGCAATGCCGGGCGGCCGATGCTGTTGGAGGGTGGGTTGGACTGGAAACCCATGGGATTTTCGCCCAGCGACATGGAGTTTCACAAGACCAAGGAAGCGGCGGCGCGCGAGATCGCCCTGGCCTTCGGGGTGCCACCGATGCTGTTGGGGATACCCGGCGATGCGACCTATGCAAATTACGCCGAGGCGCACCGGGCGTTTTACCGTCTGACGGTTCTGCCCCTGGCCGCGCGGGTCTGTGCCGCCGTATCGCATTGGTTGGCGGGATTCAGCGGTGAAGCTGTCGCATTCCTGTACGATTTGGATCAGGTCAGCGCGCTGAGCGGTGAGCGGGACGCGCAATGGGCGCGGGTATCGGCGGCGACCTTCCTGACGGACGGGGAAAAACGGGCACTGCTGGGCCTGCCGACGCTGGAGATTGAGGAGTGATCGGGATGGAATTTGATCTGGAGCGCAAGTTTTGCCGGATCGGCGGTGAAGTTTCGGTTGTCGATGGATCGGTGATCGAAGGCTATGCCAGCCTGTTTGGCGCCTGTGACCAAGGCGGTGATGTGGTGGTGCCGGGGGCCTACACGGCGTCGCTGGGGGCTTTGGCGGCGGTGGGGGGGCGGGTGAAGATGCTGTGGCAGCACGACCCGGCCCAGCCCATCGGCGTGTGGCACGAGGTGCGCGAGGATGCGCGCGGATTGTTCGTGAAGGGCCGTATCCTGGCCGATGTGGACAAGGGGCGCGAAGCGATTGCCCTGATCGGGGCGGGGGCGATTGACGGATTGTCGATCGGTTACCGCACCAGAAAGGCCAGCAAAGACAGTGCCGGAAAGCGGCATCTGCACGAATTGGAGTTGTGGGAGGTGTCTTTGGTGACCTTCCCCATGCTTCCCGAGGCGCGGGTGGGGGCGAAGGGCGACGCGCCCGAGGCCAACACCCTGCGCGGTCTGGCGGTGGCCCTTGAGGACGCGCGCAGGCTGCTGACGCGGGGCTGACCCCGCAGATCATTGAGAGAGGATTTGCGATGCGCAAGACCGAGACGAAGTCTGGGGTCAGGGAAGATCTGCCCGAACAGGATGTGGCGCGGGCCTTGGCCGGGCTGGTGGGTGACCTGAAGCGTTTTCAGGATGGCGTTGAGACCAAAATGAAACATACAGAAGAGCGAGTGAACATGCTGGATCGTAAGACTTTGATGGCGGGCCGTCCCGCCCTGGCCCGTGCGGCCGAAACCGAAGCGCCGCATCAGAAGGCGTTTGAGGCCTATGTGCGATCTGGCGACGATGACGGGCTGCGCGGCCTGAGCCTTGAGGGCAAGGCACTGAGCACAGCTGTGGCAGGCGATGGCGGGTATCTGGTGGACCCGCAGACCTCGCAGTTGGTGCAGTCGGTGCTGCGCTCGACGGCGTCGATCCGGGCGATTGCCAATGTGGTGAATGTCGAGGCGACTTCCTATGATGTGCTGATCGACACGACCGACATCGGGGCCGGTTGGGCCAGCCAGACCGGGACAACCGCAGAAACCGGCACGCCGACCATCGACCGGATCGTCATTGCGTTGCATGAATTGTCGGCGCTGCCCAAGGCCAGTCAGCGGTTGCTGGACGATGCCGCCTTTGACATCGATGGGTGGCTGGCCGGTCGGATTGCCGACAAGTTTGCCCGCGCCGAGGCTGCGGCATTCATCAACGGCGACGGTGTGGACAAGCCCAAGGGTTTTTTGACCCATCCCGCCGTGGTCAACACGGCCTGGGTGTGGGATTCGCTGGGCTATGTGCCTACCGGCGCCGCCGGGGCGTTCAGCGGCCCCGATGCGTTGGTCGATCTGGTGTATGCGCTGGGGGCGCAGTACCGGGCCAACGGCAGCTTTGTGATGAACAGCAAGACTGCCGGTGTGATCCGCAAGATGAAGGATGTCGATGGCCGGTTCCTGTGGTCCGATGGGTTGGCGGCGGCTGAGCCTGCGCGGCTGCTGGGCTATCGCGTGCTGATCGCCGAGGACATGCCGAACATCGCGGCCGATGCCTTTGCCGTCGCGTTCGGGGATTTCAACTCGGGCTATACGATTGCCGAGCGTCCGGATCTGCGCATCCTGCGTGATCCGTTCAGCGCCAAGCCCCATGTGTTGTTCTATGCCACCAAGCGTGTGGGCGGCGATGTGAGCGATTTTGCCGCGATCAAGCTGTTGAAATTCTCGGCCACCTAAGGGGCTGGGAAGGCCGACCGGCAGCGGGTGGCCGGTCGGCGCGAAGTGGGCGTGCGTTATCCAACCTGCATTGTCTAGCTGCTTCCCTCCGTCTGAGCGATGCGGGGACGTGCGCCCATCTTTCGACCGTTTCGGGCCATGCGGCCTTTGCGGGGCGGCAAGGGTTCGGAATTTCGGAGTGATTTGCATGACTACAGTCGAAGTGACACCGGTTGCGGCAGGTGCCTTGCCGCTGGCGCAGTTCCGCGACCATCTGCGCCTGGGCACCGGATTTGGCGACGACAGCCTTCAGGACGGTGTGTTGGAGACCTGTTTGCGCGCGGCCCTGGCGCGGGTCGAAGGGTATTGTGGCAAGGCGGTTCTGGAGCGCGCGTTTGTGTTGCGGGTCGGCGCGTGGCGCGAGTTGTCGCGCCAGATTCTGCCGCTGGCGCCGGTGTCCGCGGTGATGCGGCTGGCGATCCGTGACCGGCTGGGCGCCGAGGTGGTGATTGATCCGGGGTCTTACCAGCTGATCCGCGACGACATGGCGCCGATGGTGATTTCGGCCGGGTACATGATGCCGCGCATTCCCTTGGCAGGGCAGGCCGAGATCGGGTTTCTCGCGGGATATGGCGATTGGGCGGCAGTGCCGGGCGATATAGCGTTGGCCGTGCTGATGCTGGCGGCGGCTTATTACGAGGCGCGGGATGCGGGTGGTGCTGCGGCGTTGCCGGGGGCGGTGAGCGGGCTGTTGGCGCGGTATCGCAACCTGCGTCTTGTGGGCGGGGGCCGGGGATGAGCGCGGTACAGCTGAGCCGCAAGCTGGTGCTGGAACAGGCGGTGGGCACGCCGGACGGGGCGGGCGGGTTTGTGCAAGGCTGGGCCATGCTGGGCACGCTCTGGGCCGATTTGCGCCCTGCTACGGGACGTTCGGTGGCGGGTGAAGGGGTTGCGCTGTCAAGGCAGAGCTATCGGATCACGGTGCGGGCTGCGCCCCAGGGGGCACCATCGCGGCCCCGGCCGGGCCAGCGGCTGCGCGAAGGTGCGCTGCTGTTCCTGATTGACGCGGTAACCGAGGCGGGGCCGGGCGGGGCCTATCTGATCTGTCATTCCCATGAGGAGGTTGCGCTGTGAGCTATGCGGTTTCTGGCCCCTTGCAGGAGGCGATTTTTCAGCTTCTGCAAGGGGATGCTGCCCTGTCAGGGCTTGTCGGCGGCGCGATTTACGACGCGGTGCCGTCGGGTGCCCTGCCGCCAACCTATGTGGTGTTGGGCGAAGAGGATGTGCGCGACCGGTCGGACAAGGACGGCGGCGGCGCGCTGCATGATCTGGTGATCAGCGTGATCACCGATGCGGCGGGTTTTGCAGGTGCGAAGGCGACGGCGGGGGCGGTTTGCGATGTGCTGTTGGGCGTGCCGCCGGTTCTGAGCCGGGGGCGGATCGTCGGTCTGTGGTTTCTCAAGGCCCAGGCGCGCCGCGTCGGCACAGGCGCACAGCGGCGGATCGACCTGCGGTTTCGCGCGCAGACCGAAGACAACTGAACCTAATCTAGCGGCGTGACTGTTATGGCAGCCCAGAATGGCAAAGACCTGTTGATCAAGCTTGACCTCACCGGGGTCGGGCAATTCGAAACCATCGCCGGCCTGCGGGCCACGCGGGTGTCGTTCAACGCCGAAAGCGTCGATGTGACCTCACTGGAAAGTCAGGGGGGGTGGCGCGAACTGTTGTCGGGGGCGGGCGTGCGGTCGGCCTCGATTTCGGGGGCGGGGGTGTTCAAGGACACCGATACCGATGCGCGGGCGCGCCAGATCTTCTTTGAGGGGATCACGCCCGTCTTTCAGGTGATCATCCCGGATTTCGGCATCGTGGCAGGGCCATTCCAGATGACATCGCTGGAATATGCGGGGGCGCACAACGGCGAGGCGACCTATGAAATGACGCTGGCCAGTGCCGGCGCTCTGGACTTTGTGGCGCTGTGAGGGATCAGGCACCGCACAACCCCTGGGCCGGCGAAGTGTCTCTGGTGCTGGACGGCACGCCACGGGTGGCCAAGCTGACCCTGGGGGCCTTGGCCGAACTTGAGGCGTCGCTGGGCACCGGCACTTTGGTGGAACTTGTCCAGCGGTTCGAAGGCGGGCAGTTTTCCACGCGCGATGTGCTGGCGCTGATCGTGGCAGGTCTGCGGGGCGGGGGGTGGCGCGGCACCACCGCCGATCTGCTGAGCGCCGAGATCGGTGGTGGGCCGGTTGTGGCGGCGCGGGTGGCGGCGGCGCTGTTGGCGCGGGCGTTTGCGGTGCCGGGGGATGCGGATGGCGCGGTTTGACTGGCCGGGCCTGATGCGCGCCGGGATGGCGGGACGCGGATTGTCGCCCGGCGAATTCTGGGCGCTGACGCCCGCAGAACTGATGGTGATGCTGGGGCGCGGTGGCGGAACCGCACCCCTAGGCCGGGCCGGGCTGGACGCGCTTGCCGCGTTGTACCCGGACAACGACAAAGGAATGGGTGATGGATGCGATTGCGATGGATGATCTGGAAAATCAGATTGCTGCCCTTGAGCAATCCCTGGGCGGCGCGGGCAGCATGGCGGCGGCGTTCGATGTCGAACTGAGGCAGATGCAATCGACCATCGCCGACACCGGGCGCGAGGTGGGCGTGCTGTCGAGTGGCATTTCGCGGGGGCTGCGCCGGTCTTTTGACGGGCTGATCTTTGATGGGATGAAATTGTCGGAAGCGTTGAAATCGGTGGCGCAGTCGATGGTCGATGCGGCCTATGGCGCCGCGATCAAGCCGGTCAGCGCGCATTTCGGCGGGCTGTTGGCGAGCGGGATCGAGGGAATGGTGAACGGTCTGTTGCCGTTTGCCAGGGGCGGAGGTTTCACGCAGGGGCGAGTGATGCCCTTTGCGCAGGGGGGAATCGTGTCTGCGCCGACGACATTTCCCATGCGTGGCGGCACCGGTTTGATGGGCGAGGCGGGGCCCGAGGCGATCATGCCGCTGGCGCGGGGTGCTGATGGCCGGCTGGGTGTGCGCAGTGCGGGCGGTGGGGGCCCGGTGACGGTGATCATGAACATTTCCAGCCCCGATGTGCAGGGGTTCCAGCGCAGCCAGAGCCAGATCGCCGCCCGCATGGGCCGTGCGCTGGGCCAGGGCCAGCGCAACCGCTGAGGAGGGCGACATGTCTTTTCACGAAATACGGTTTCCGGCCAACTTGTCATTCGGCAGTATCGGCGGCCCCGAGCGGCGCACCGAGGTGGTGACGCTGGCCAACGGGTTCGAAGAACGCAACACGCCCTGGTCCCATTCAAGGCGCCGCTACGATGCGGGGCTAGGGCTGCGCTCGCTTGATGATGTGGAGCTGCTGTTGGCGTTTTTCGAGGCGCGGCGCGGGCAGTTGCACGGGTTTCGCTGGAAGGACTGGGCCGATTTCAAATCCAGTGCCGCCTCGCGCAGTCCCGAATTCAACGATCAGGTGATCGGCCATGGCGATGGGATTTCGGCGCAGTTCCAGTTGTACAAAACCTATCAGGCGGGAGTGAATCCCTATCTGCGCCCGGTGACCAAGCCTGTGGCGGGCACCGTGACGCTGGGCCTTGAGGGGGATCTTTTGCGCGAGGGCGTGCATTTCGATCTGGATATGTCCACCGGCACGGTGACGCTGTACGAGGTGCCGCCCCAGGGGGCCTCGATCACCGCAGGGTTTGAATTCGACGTGCCGGTGCGGTTCGACACGGATCTGATTCAGGTGTCGGTGGCAAGTTTCAAGGCGGGCACCGTGCCGAATGTGCCGATTGTCGAGGTACGGATCTGATGGCGATTTCAAGCGAGTTCATGGCCCATCTGGAAAGTGGCACCACCTCGGTGTGTCGCTGCTGGCAGGTGGTGCGGCGCGACGGTGTGACCTTCGGGTTTACCGATCACGATGACACGGTGGCCTTTGACGGACAGGTGTTTCTGGCGTCCGAGGGCATGTCGGCGCGGGCGCTGGACCAGACGACGGGCCTTGCAGTGGACAATTCCGAGGCGCTGGGTCTGCTGAGCGATGTTTCGGTGCGGGAAGATGATATTCTGGCCGGCCTGTTTGATGGCGCCGCTGTTCTGGCATGGTTGGTGAACTGGGCCGATCCGGAACAGCGGGTGTTGCAGTTCCGCGGAACAATGGGAGAGATTCATCGGTCAGGCGCAGCTTTCCGGGCCGAATTGCGCGGGCTGACCGAAGCGCTGAACCAACCGCAGGGGCGGGTGTATCAGGCGCCTTGTGCGGCAATTCTGGGCGATGCTCTGTGCCGGTTTGATCTGGGCGCGGCGGGTTATGTTGAAAGGCGGCCGGTCGAGGCGGTGGAAAAGCGCAAATTTTTCCGCTTTGCGCTGATGGACGGGTTTGATGACCGCTGGTTCGAGCGGGGGCGCCTGATTGTCGAGACGGGCAAGGCCAAGGGCATCGTGGCGGTTATCAAGAACGATCGGTTGACGGCGAAGGGCCGCACCCTTGAGTTGTGGGAAGCGTTGCGTCTGGATATCGTACCGGGCGACATTGTCCGGCTGGAGGCGGGGTGTGACAAGCGGGTTGATACCTGTCGGCTGAAGTTCAACAACATCATAAACTTTCGAGGCTTTCCTGATGTTCCGGGTGAAGACTGGTTGATGTCTTATCCGAAGGTGGGCGATGACAATTCAGGCGGATCGCGGACCCCGGGTTCTGTCCTGCCGGGTGGGGCATGAGCGCGACCGGTGCGGCGGCGGTTGTGATTGCACGCCGCTGGATCGGCACGCCGTATCTGCATCAGGCGTCATGTCTGGGGGCCGGCGCGGATTGTCTGGGGTTGATCCGGGGTGTCTGGCGCGGCTTGAACGGATGCGAACCCGCCGATGTGCCCGCCTATACGCCGGACTGGTCCGAGCCGCAGCGCGATGAGCGGCTTTGGCGGGCGGCCGCCGCACATCTGAACACGGCGCCGTTGGGCGATCTGGCGCCGGGCGATGTGGTGTTGTTCCGGATGCGGGACGGCAGCGTGGCCAAGCATCTGGGCATTGTCGGGCGCGTGGCGCCCGATGCGACATTCATTCACGCCTATACAGGGCATGGTGTGGTGGAAAGCCCGCTGAGCCTGCCCTGGCGGCGCCGCATCGTGGCGCGCTTCGAATTTCCGGACAGGAGGCCGTAATGGCAACGATCGTACTTTCCGCCCTTGGGGCGGCTGCGGGGGCAAGCCTGGGGGGCGGTGTTCTGGGCCTGTCGTCGGTTGTCATCGGACGGGCCGTCGGGGCGACCCTTGGCCGGGTGATCGACCAGTCGATCCTTGGCGCCGGATCGCAGGCAGTTGAAACCGGCAAGGTCGAGCGGTTTCGGCTGACTGGCGCCAGCGAAGGCACGCCGGTCAATCAGGTGTTCGGCCGCTGCCGGCTGTCGGGGCAGGTGATCTGGGCATCGCGGTTTCAGGAAAAGACCAGCACCAGCGGCGGTTCGGGCAAGGGAGTGTCCAGCGGGCCAAGAACGACATCCTACAGCTATTGTCTGTCCATGGCGATTGCGCTGTGCGAGGGCGAGATTTCGCGCATTGGGCGGGTCTGGATCGACGGCGCCGAGGCCAGTGTTCAGGATCTGAACCTGCGGGTGTACACCGGATCGGAAGAGCAACTGCCCGATCCCAAGATCGAGGCGGTGGAAGGGGCGGGCAAGGTGCCGGCCTATCGCGGCATCGCCTATGTTGTGATCGAAGATCTGGATCTTTCGCCTTATGGCAATCGCGTGCCGCAGTTCAATTTCGAAGTGATCCGCACCGAACCTGCCGATCGGGCTTTTGGCGATGGAGCGGCGGATCTGGCGCGGGGTATTCAGGCCGTGGCAATGATGCCGGGCACAGGTGAATATGCCCTTGCAACGACGCCAGTGAGGTTCGAGCAGGAACCGGGCGTTTCAAAGTTCATCAATGTAAACTCCCCTTTGGGCAAGACAGATTTCGCCGCTGCCCTTGAGGCGCTGACCGGGGAATTGCCGAATTGCGGGTCAACATCGTTGATTGTCTCATGGTTTGGGAGCGATCTGCGTTGTGGCGAATGTCAGATCGCCCCGAAGGTCGAGCAGGCCGGGTTTGAGGGCGTCGAGATGCCCTGGACTGTTTCGGGGCTGAACCGAACCACGGCGGCAACGCTGGCCGAGGTGGACGGTAAGGTGATCTATGGTGGCACACCGACGGACCAGTCGGTGAAAGAGGCCATCGTCGCGCTGCGTGCAGCCGGTCAGGCGGTGATGTTCTATCCGTTCATTTTGATGGAACAGTTGGCAGATAACGGTCGGCCTGACCCCTATTCCGTCGCCGAGAATCAGCCGGTTTTGCCATGGCGCGGGCGGATTACCCTTTCCGTGGCACCGGGGCGTGACGGTACGCCCGATCAAACCGCGCAAGCCGAGGCCGAGGTGGCGGCATTTTTTGGCAAGGCGGCGCCCGCGGATTTCACCGTGACGGCTGCCGGGGTGGATTATACCGGCCCCGCCGAATTTTCTTATCGGCGGTTCATCCTGCACTATGCCCATTTGTGCGCATCGGTTCCGGGTGGTATCGACGCCTTCTGTATCGGATCAGAGATGCGCGGGCTGACCCGGGTGCGCGGCGCCGGCAACAGTTTTCCTGCCGTCGTTGCCATGCGGCAGTTGGCAATGGAAGTGCGCGCGATTCTTGGGCCAGACTGCAAGATCGGCTATGCCGCCGACTGGACAGAGTATTTCGGATACCAGCCTCAGGACGGTTCGAAGGATGTGTTCTTTCATCTTGATCCGCTGTGGGCCGACCCGGCGATCGACTTTATCGGCATCGACAATTACATGCCATTGGCCGACTGGCGCGACGGTTTTGATCATGCCGACGCAGATTGGGCCTCGGTCTATCGGTTGGATTACCTCAAGGCGAACATTGCCGGGGGGGAAGGGTTTGATTGGTATTACCATGCCCCCGAAGCTGCGGAGATTCAGTTGCGCACGCCGATCACCGATGTTGCCTATGGCGAGCCGTGGGTCTACCGCTTCAAGGATTTGCGCGGCTGGTGGAGCAACTTGCACCACGACCGACCGGGCGGTGTGCGCGCCGACACGCCCACCGCATGGGTGCCGGGCAGCAAGCCGATCTGGTTCACCGAATATGGCTGTGCCGCTATCGACAAGGGGGCGAACGAGCCGAACCGGTTTCTTGACCCGAAATCCAGTGAAAGCAGTCTGCCGAGGTATTCCACCGGGCGGCGCGATGATCTGATGCAGATGCAGTATTTGCGGGCGATGGCCGATTACTGGGCCGATCCGGCGCATAACCCGGTGTCCGATGAATTCGGCGTGCGGATGGTTGACATGGGCCGTGGGCATGTCTGGGCCTGGGATGCGCGGCCCTATCCGTTTTT
>Ga0100401_1000106_pt1 | contig 62794 bp, 53 predicted proteins | sample CryGeymeta201525_FD_80421 | JGI IMG/M metagenome (GOLD analysis project Ga0100401, IMG submission 80421) | Groundwater microbial communities from Crystal Geyser aquifers in Utah, USA - Crystal Geyser metaG 2015-25 | ecosystem: Environmental > Aquatic > Deep subsurface > Groundwater | place: USA... | reverse complement strand
AGTAGGAAGTTTTTTCACAAAAAAAAATTCTGCTTCCCCTCCTTTGGAGGGGGCTGGGGGGAGGCAAACTCCCTCCCCTTTGGGGAGGGTCAGGGTGGGGCTAAGTGACCCTGCCCACGGTTTATTGGAATACACAAAAGAAGAATTCCTAAAGTCGTGGATAGGCAACAACGCCGATGAACACACCCAAGAGGGTATTGCTTTGTTGCTCGAACCTACACCCAAGTTTTATGAAGAGATTCCCCCTCACCTTGTGGTTGGGGACTCATCCCCCCTTTGGGGGGAACGAGGGGGGAGTTTCAAAATGCTCTCCACCTACGTCTTTAAGTACAAGCGTTTCTTATGGCAGCTTATCATCGGTCTGTTGGCAGGCAGTTTGTTGCAATTGATCTTCCCTTTCCTGACCCAAAGTATTGTAGATGTGGGCATCAGGAATCAAGATGTCCACTTTATATACCTAATCCTAATCGCGCAACTGTTCCTGTTTTTGGGAAGGACTGCCGTAGAAGTCATCCGCAGTTGGATATTGCTGCACCTCAGCACCCGCATCAATATTTCGCTGATATCCGATTTTTTTATCAAATTGATGAACTTGCCTATTTCCTTCTTCGACACCCGGATGACAGGCGATATTCTCCAACGCATCAACGACCACAAACGCATCGAGCAAATACTGACTACCTCATCGCTCAATGTGCTGTTTTCGATGGTTAACTTGTTGGTTTTTGGCGTGGTTTTGGCTTATTACAGCTTGCTTATATTTGCCGTTTTTGCCATCGGCAGTATCGCTTATTTCGCGTGGATATTGGTGTTCTTCAAAAAGCGCCGTGACTTAGACTATAAAAGGTTTTCGCAAATCAGCCAGGAACAAAGCAAGGTCATCGAACTCATCAACGGCATGCAGGAAATCAAACTGCACAATGCCGAGAAGCAAAAACGCTGGGGTTGGGAATTTTTGCAAGCACGGTTATTTAAAATTTCCATGGAAGGCCTGGCATTGGAACAATACCAAAGCGTGGGGTCGAACTTTATCAACGAGCTCAAAAATATTTTGATAACCGTTCTGGCAGCCAAGTTGGTCATCGACGGCAATATCACCCTCGGGATGATGCTGGCTATCACCTATATCGTGGGCCAATTGAACTCTCCCATCAGCCAGCTTATCAACTTCCTCAGGGAATTGCAGGATGCCAAGATATCTTTGGAAAGGCTTTCGGAAATTCACAACAAAGCGGACGAAGAATTGAATGATGACGAAAAAACTCATGAAATCGGGGAAGATTCCGGTTTTTCCTTAAAAAACCTCACGTTCAGATATATCGGCTCCGATGTACCGGTATTGAAAAAACTGAACCTTGAAATCCCGGGCAACAAAGTTACCGCCATCGTGGGCGTAAGCGGCAGCGGCAAAACCACCTTGATGAAGCTATTACTGAAGTTTTATGAGCCTAATGCCGGTCAAATAAGCCTTATTTCCTCTTCCCTTCAGGGCGAAAGTGCAGCGCTTGACCTTAAAAATGTTTCCCAAAGAACTTGGCGGGAGCATTGCGGCGTGGTGATGCAGGAAGGATATATTTTCAGCGATACCATCGCCAACAACATTGCAGTAGGCGTTGATTTTGTAGATAAAGCAAAACTCAAACAGGCAGTTGAGATAGCCAACATTCAAGAATTCATCGAGTCATTGCCTCTGTCCTACAACACTAAAATCGGGATGGAAGGCACAGGCCTCAGCACGGGGCAAAAACAACGTTTGTTAATCGCTAGAGCCGTGTATAAAAACCCGAAATATTTGTTTTTTGATGAAGCCACTTCCTCGTTAGATGCCAACAACGAACGGGCAATTATGGACAAACTGCAAACCTTTTTTGAAAACAAAACGGTGGTGGTGGTGGCACATCGTTTGAGCACGGTAAAAAACGCTCACCAAATTGTGGTTTTAGACAAAGGAAAAATCGTTGAAGTGGGAAATCACAAAGAATTGGTGGCCAAACAAGGGCAAAACTATCATTTGGTGAAGAATCAGTTGGAACTTGGAAAATGAAGAAGCGGGAAGTGGGAAGCGGGAAGTTCAGTTCATTCAAAAAATCTTCCAACTTCCAGCTCCCAACTTCTATCCATTTATCATAAATTAGCATTGAGTTAAAAACGCAACCATGAGCTTTAAATTTGAAAAACTGATAATCTGGCAAAAGGCAATGGATTTTGCAGAAGACATCTCTAAGCTTTCATTACAGTTTCCTAAAAGAGAAGTTTATAATTTATCATCTCAGATTTTAAGAGCCTCAGATTCTGTTGCTTTAAATATTTCAGAAGGTTCAATTGAGCAATCAAATGCAGAATTTAACAGGTTTTTAGGGTATGCCGTCCGTTCGCTTGCCGAAACGGTGACTTGTTTATACAAGGCAAAAAGGAGAGAGTACATTACCCAATAACTATTTCAAAAACATTATCAAGAAGCCTACGATTTAATGAATATGATTATTGCCTTTAAGAACAAATTGAAATGATAAGCGGGAGGTCGGGAGTGGGAAGCGGGAAGTTTTTTTGAAAGCCATCTTCCAACTCCCAGCTTCCATCTCCCTGCTCCCATCCCAAAACTCAAAACCATGTCAAAGAAAATCAACAACATACAGCTAAGAAGCGAAGAAGTCCAAGAAATCCTAACCCGCGTACCGCATTGGATGATTCGATACGGAAACACCGTTTTTCTAAGTTTGATTTTGATGGTACTGTTGCTATCGTGGTTTATAAAATATCCGGACCTCATCACTTCCGAAGCCCTGATAACGACTTCAATCCCGCCTCAAAAAGAATATGCCAAAACTTTCGGCAGGATATCCCGTCTTTTGGTGGAAAACAATCAAGATGTGCCTGCAAATACACCTTTGGCTATACTGGAAAATGCTGCGGACTACAAAGATGTTTTTTTTCTCAAGTCAATATTGGATACGATTAAAACAGATACGGAAACTTTTGAATTTCCCATGGACAGCCTGCCAATTCTTTATTTGGGGGATTTGGAAACCGATTTTGCGCTGTTTCAAAACAACTATTACCAATACAAACTAAACAAAGAATTACAGCCTTTTGCCAACGAGGCATTGGCCAATAAATTCACGGAGACGGAACTTCAGGCAAGATTATCGCTTTTAGAAAATCAAAAGGACATCAATAAAAATGAGCTTCTTTTCAAGGAAAGGGAAGTTGCACGCCACAAGACACTGTTTGAAAAGGGGGTTATTTCATCCCAAGAATATGAAAACAAACAATTGGAATATTTTCAGGCTGAAAGGAATTATAAAAATATCAGTGTATCTATTTCCCAGTTGAGAGAAAGTATTAGCAGCGCCAAAAGAAATTCAAAGGGAAACCAAATAACTAAAAAAACCGAAGAACTAAAGCAGCTAAAAGCCGTTTTACAATCTTTTAACCAACTCAAAAAATCCATCAGAGATTGGGAATTGCAATATGCTTTTATTTCTCATATCGATGGGAAAGTATCGTTTTTAAACGCGTGGAGTGAGAATCAAAACATCGAAGCAGGCGATTTGCTGTTCACAATCATCCCCGCCGAAAATTCAAGATATATTGCAAAACTGAAAGCGCCCATTCAAAATTCCGGTAAAATCAAAAGAGGGCAAAAAGTAAATATCCGCTTGGAGAATTTCCCGGATGAAGAATTCGGGATGTTGACGGGTGTGGTGCGTAATATTTCACTATTGCCGGATAAAGAAGGCTTTTTTTCGGTGGATGTTGAATTGCCTGAGAAACTGATAACCAATTACAACAAAGAAATTGTTTTCACCCAAGAAATGAAAGGAGCAGGCGAAATTGTGACAGAAGATTTAAGGTTGATGGAACGGTTCTTTTATCAACTTCGCAATATTTTTAAACGATAATCGAGTCTATAGAAAAAACTTCTTAGCTTAATCCCACACGCAAAAAAATGTGAAGCTATCCCGGATTAATTCCACTGGCGATAAAAACTCCACACGCCCGTTTCATTGATTTACAGTTCAATCTTCAAGCCGTCATACGCCAAAAATACGTTTTCAGGCAAGGTTTTTTCCACCTCGGCGTGAAATCCCAACAGATGGCTGATGTGGGTCAGGTACGCTCTTTCGGGCGCAACTTTTCTGATAAACGCCAAAGCTTCTTCTAAGTTAAAGTGCGAATTGTGCGGTTCGATCCGAAGCGCGTTGACCACTAAAACTTTGGCATTTTTTACTTTTTCTATTTGCGAATCCGAAATGGTTTTTGCATCTGTCAGATAGACAAAATCATCCAAACGATACCCGAAAACCTGCCAGTTGTTGTGATCGACATCTATGGGTATGGCTACTTTTCCCCCAATTGTAAAAGGCTTGTCTTTTTCTACAAAGTGAACTTTGACTGAGGGAGCGCCCGGGTATTTGTTTTCGGATTCAAAAATATAATCAAAACGCTTTTCAAGCTCGATTATGACTCGCTTGTGTCCATAAATCGGGATATCGCCCTGCCTGAAAAAAAAAGGGCGGATGTCGTCCAGTCCCAACACATGGTCAGAATGTTCGTGGGTGAACAGGATTCCATCGATGTGTTGACAATTTTCGCGGAGCATTTGTTGTCTGAAATCGGGTCCGCAATCGATGATGTATCGATACTTTTCCCACTCTATTATAGCCGAAACACGCAACCTTTTGTCGCGGGAATCTTCGCTCAGACAAACCGGATGTGAACTTCCGATAACCGGAATTCCCTGCGAAGTACCTGTACCTAAAAAAGTAACTTTCAAAACCTGTTATATTTTACACAAAAATAGCTTAAAATATTCAAAAAAATTAAGCTTATCCTTATCTTTGTAACCTCTAACTCCAATGATATGTCATACGTTTTAAAAGGTGAAAAACCCTTCGAAACCACGCCTTCCATTCGTGACAAAGCTTTTCGAATCAATCTTAATGAAAATATCTACGGAACCTTTGCCGAAATAGGAGCCGGACAAGAGACGGTTCGGAATTTTTTCAGGGCCGGAGCGGCTTCAGGAACCATAGCCAAAGCCATGTCTGCCTACGACAAGGACTTTTCGGACGCGATTTACGGAGTTGAACAAGATGGCCGCTATGTGACGGAAACCCGGCTAATCCGAATGTTGCGCCACGAGATGAAATTGATGGAAGAACGCATCTCCCGTGAAAAGCATCCAAACAAGTTGTTTTTTACTTATGCAAACACGGTAGCCACCATCGATTTCAACAAAAAAAACAAGGGACATGGTTGGGTAGGTATTCGTTTTCAAGTAGAGCCGGACGAAGACTATAACGAAATCATTATCCACTTTCGGTTTCATGAAAACGATGCAAAATTGCAACAAGAAACCCTCGGGGTTTTAGGCGTAAATTTGATTTATGGCGCATATTACAAACATAACGAACCCAAAAAACTACTTCGCTACCTCTATGATCACATCGATTTTGATCAAATAGAAATCGATTTGGTCAACTTTTCAGGACCCCGGTTTGCAGATGTGGACAACCGTTTGATGAGCCTCCAGTTGGTTCGCAACGGCATGACCGAAGCAGTCATGTTTGGCCCGGACGGCAACAACGTGCTGCCGGCCAGCGTGCTCTACAAGAAAAACATTCTGGCGCTCCGGGGAAGTTTCCGTCCGGTGACTAAAGTAAATATGGATATCTACGAAAAATCGTATAAAATGTTTACCCACGAAAACCGTGTCGATCCGGAAAACACCAAAGTTATTTTTGAAATCACGCTGTCCAACTTAAGAGCTGAAGGCGAAATTGATGAGCGCGATTTTCTCGATCGCGCAGAATTGCTTTGTTCACTCGGACAAACAGTTATGATCTCAAATTATCAGGAATACTATCGGGTGGTGGAATATTTCTCCCGTTTCACAAAAAACCGTATCGGATTGGCGATGGGTGTCAACAATTTGGTGGACATATTTGATGAAAAATATTATAGGCATCTCAGCGGTGGTATCTTGGAAGCCTTTGGTAAACTCTTCTTCAAAGACCTGAAAGTATATCTCTACCCGATGCTCAATCCAAGTTTGGAAGAAATCATCGACAGCGACAACCTCAGGGTGCATCCGCGCATGAAAGAATTGTATAAATTCTTCAAGACCAACGGCAGGGTTGTTGACATCAAGGACTACAATCCGGAAATCCTCAATATATTTTCCCGCAGACTGTTGCAGATGATTTACAACGACGAATCTGGTTGGGAAGAAATGTTGCCGGAAGGTGTCGCCGAAATCATCAAAAATGAGTGCCTTTTTGGCTTTAAAGTACCTAAATAACACCTCGTTGAGTTTATGGTAAATGTGCAAAAACAGGATCGAAAGTTTTATTTTCCCGTTTGGGAATTATCCTTCGCGTTGCTTTCTTTTTTTGCATTTAACCACGGTTTGTTTGCCCAAGAACAAATATTAATCGGGAGAGTCACCCTCGAAAGTGTGGGTACGCCTGAAATATCGGTACTCAATACAACAAAAAAAACGGCTACCATCACCGATGAAAACGGTATGTTTGCCATCAATGCCGAAGCCGGCGATAACCTCCAGATTTCTTCCGTACAATCCGGCGAATACAACTTAGAGGTTAAAGAAGTTGATTTTACAGCCGAATTATTTGAAATTAAGCTGAAAATTGCCGTCAACCTGCTGAAAGAGGTGGAAGTCACCGAATACAAAAGCATCAACGCAACTTCGGTGGGTATCATCCCAGCCGGTTTTGTCAGCTACACTCCGGCAGAAAAAGATTTGATGCTCGCCAAAGGAAACGGATTGAGCATAGACGGAATCCTCAACATGTTATCGGGGCGCACCAAAAAAATGAAACGCAACTTAGCCGTCGAAAGAGACCAAATGGCCTTGGCGCAAATCCAATCGCTCTATGCAGACGATTATTACATCCAAAAATTAAAAATTCAAGAAGTTCAAATCCCGGCTTTTCAATATTTTTTACTGGACAATGCCGACTTTGTCAAAGCGATGAAAGCCAAAAACGTCAAACTAACCTCATTCCTGTCACTCGATTTAGCCGACAAATTTTTGAAATTGCAGCATGAATCGGATAAAGACTAAGATGATGTCTTTAATAGTTCACTAAAACCTATTCACCCGAAAGTTCAAATCGAATTTTTTAATCCAAAATTTGGAAATTACCCATCACTTGATATGTATGATTTACAAATATTTATGAGCCTATCCCTTTTTGCCTAAAATTTCCATTTTCCTTGGACTTTCAGCACTTGCTCAATGATGTCTCTTACACATCCCTGCCCGCCATTTCGATGGGAAACATAGAGCGATAACTGCTTCACTTCGGGTACGGCATCTTGCGGGCATGCCGGCAATGCGACCATTTTCATGGCGGCCATGTCCAATATATCATCCCCCATATACAAAGTTGAAGCCGGATCAATTCCGTAGTCTTCAAAAAATTCTTGCAAAGCTTTGTCTTTTTCGACAATCCCAAAGTATATATCTGTGATTCCCATTTCGCGAAGCCGCAACCGGACTCCTTCATTGACACCACCGGAAATCACACAAAACCGATACCCCAACTCGATGGCATACTTGACAGCAAAACCGTCTTTTGTATTCATTGAACGAAGCAATTCCCCGTCGTTTGATATCTGAAAACGACCATCGGTGAGAACTCCGTCAACATCTAAAACAAAAGTTTTGATGATTCCTAAATATTCTTTATAATTCTTCATAAGTATCTCGTATAGAGCTTGTTATTAGTTTATAAATCTCTTTTGTTCTGCCTTCAGGCAACAAAGCCAAATGTTTTTCGACGGTCTCCTTATCGTTTCTTTTGGCAGGTCCGGTTTGGGCTTCTTTGGGATTGATGCGCATTATTTTATCGGCCGTTTCCCTAATCAATGGTTTTAACAATTCAAACGAAAGATTGTTTGCTTGACACAAATCAAATCCTATTTGAAAGAGATGGTTGACAAAATTATTGACAAATGTCCCTGCCAAATGCAATTTCAACCGCTGGTTAGAATCTAAAAATTGATGGTTTTTAGATAAACTCTCCGCCAACTCGATCAGCAATTCCCTGTCCTTGTCTGTACCTGCTTCCAAAAGCAAGGGAATTTCAGCATAATTGAAGTTTATATACTTTGAAAAACTTTGAAAAGAATAAAAAACACCTCGCCTGTGTTTGCCGGATATCGCTTGTATATTTGTCGCCCCTGAAGTGTGCAACACCAAATAATCGCCCCGAGGTATTTGTTCGGATACCAATTCAATTGCTTCATCAGAAACGGCTATCAAACAAACATCTGTTGACCCGATAGATGAGAAATCAGCAGATACTTTGGCAAATTGTTTAAAATCAGCCAAGGATTTTTGATTTCTGCCAATCACTTTTTCCACTTTGACTTTTTCGCTTTTATGCCATGCTTTTGCCAAATGGAAAGCAAGATTGCCGCTACCGATTATGGTGACTTTTATCATTTTGCGAAAGTAAGGTTAAACCTTATAAATAAGAAATCTATACCTCAAATAATTGTCAAATTTCATGCGTTTTATCCCAGTATATTCTCTTTATAAATCGTAAATTTGTCCGTTTTACAAAAACTATCAACATGATACTTAAAAAACTTTCTCAAATACTATTTTCGACACGTTTAACGGCTATTCTCTTCCTTGTTTTTGCCATAGCCATGGCTGCAGGGACTTTTATTGAAGATGCCTACAACACCGTAACCGCCCGCGCTTTGATATACAACAGCTGGTGGTTTGAAGCCATCATGGGGTTTTTCTTAATCAATTTTATTGGAAACATAGACAAATACAGATTGCTCCGAAAAGAAAAATGGGCTACTCTTACACTCCATTTGGCTTTTATCCTTATCATATTGGGTGCTTTTATAACCCGGTATTTTGGTTTTGAAGGCATGATGCCCATCCGGGAAGGAAGTACGGAAAATGTTTTTTATTCGGACAATACTTTTTTGACCGTTTACATCGACGGGAAAATCAACGGAGAACCCAAAAGACGCATTGTGCCTAAAGAAAAATTATTGCTTTCTACCGAAGCTGACAATCATTTCAAAATCAAAACAGATTACAACGGCAAGCCGGTAACTATCGAATATGTCGATTATATATTGGCTGCCAAAGAAACTTTTCAGCCCAACGAAAAAGCACCTTTAACCCTTAAAATTGTAGGAACCGGTTCAAAAGGCAGAGAAGAAGTTTTTATCAAGGAAGGCGAAACTAAACTCATTGCCAATATGCCTTTTGCATTCAACAACATGACCGATGGTGCCATCAACATTCTCTACAAAAATAACGATTATGAAATTTTAAGCCCTTTCCCCGGTGGATACATGCGCATGGCTGATCAGATCACAGGCAATCTGATTCAGGACAGCATCCAACCACTGATGCTCCGATCGCTATACAATATTGCCAACATTCAGTTTGTCATCCCCGAACTGGCTGCCAAGGGAAATGTGGTGTTGAAACAAGCCGAAAAACCAACCCAAGCAGATGAAGATGCCCTACTTGTCGATGTGACAGCCGACGGAACTACCAAACGTGTTACATTGATGGGAGCAAAAGGAACCATAAAAAACCCTACGGCTATAAAAATAAACGATTTGGACATCAATCTGCACTATGGCTCAGTTCAATATCAATTGCCTTTCGCCATCAAACTGAATGATTTTATCGCTACAAAATATCCGGGAACTGAAAATGGCTATTCATCTTATGAAAGCAAAGTTACTGTAGTGGACGGAACAGAAAAATTTGATTATAAAATCTATATGAACCATGTCCTCGATCGAAAAGGATACCGCTTTTTCCAATCATCTTTTGACCAGGACGAACTGGGAACGGTACTGTCAGTCAACCATGATTTTTGGGGAACTTGGATAACCTACATCGGTTATTTTTTGCTCTACTTTGGGCTGATGGCAATCTTATTTGACAAACACACACGTTTTGCGAAACTCAAAAAGATGTTGGAAGAAGTCAAAGCGCAAAAAGCCGGATTGACTGTACTGCTATTTTTATTTTCAGTCGGAGTCTTTGCTCAATCCGGTCATGAATCCGACTCATTGGTCTCGGTTGAAAAAAAATCTACAACTGAAACACCAACTCCCCAAGACATCTCGAAGTCTTTGCGAATTTTAGATTCTTTGATTAAAACAACAGCTGTTGACGAAAAACACGCAGCAGATTTTGGTAGTTTGATTGTGCAGGACGCAGGTGGTAGAATGAAACCGGTCAATACGTTTGCCTCCGAGCTTTTAAGAAAAGTGAGTAAAAGCGATACCTACAATGGGCTTTCAGCAGATCAGGTTATGTTGTCAATCATCGAAAATCCATTTTTATGGTATAATGCCCCAATCATTTACCTAAAACGAGGCAATGACAGCCTTCGCAAAATAGCAGGTATAAACAAAGAGGCAAAATACGCAGCCATGGTCAATTTCTTTGACAAGGAAGGGAATTACAAATTAGCTGTTTACCTTGACGAGGCTTCACGCGCAAAAGTGCCCAACCAGTTTCAAAAAGATTTTATGGAGGTCAATCGGCAAGTCAACTTGCTTTATTCTGCACTGGAAGGAAGAATATTTAGATTTTTTCCAATACCCAAAGACGAAAACAACAAGTGGATTTCTACTTTTGAGCTTGGCGAATCGGGGCTTACCGGAATGGACTCTACCTACATCCGTAACGTGCTACCTGTTTATCTACAAGAATTGCACAAGGCCAAGAAAACCAAAAATTTTAAGGATTCGGAAGAAATTCTAAGCAGTATCCGGAGTTATCAGAAAAAATTTGGTGCCGATGTGTTGCCTTCCGAACGGCATGTGAAGGTGGAAGTGCTCTATAACAAATACGACATTTTCAAAAAATTATTCAGTTACTATATATATGCCGGCACATTGATGTTTATCCTGCTGATTGTTCAAATTTTCAGAAACAATAAACTCTTGCAAATTTCCATCAATGTTTTCAAGTTCACAATCATTTTCCTTTTTGTATTACACACTTTAGGTTTAGTGGCACGCGCTTATATTTCTGGTCATGCGCCTTGGAGTGATGCCTACGAATCGATGATTTATGTCGCGTGGGCAACCATGTTTTTCGGTATTGCCTTTGGAAGAAAATCGAATCTGACAATGGCTTCAACCACCTTTGTTGCTTCAATGATTCTCATGGTGGCGCATTGGAATTGGATGGATCCGGCCATTGCCAATCTCCAACCTGTTTTGGATTCCTATTGGTTGATGATACATGTTGCGGTAATAGTTGCCAGTTACGGCCCTTTCACGCTGGGTATGATTTTGGGGTTAGTTTCTCTTTTCTTAATTATCATGACCTCTGAAAAGAACAAAGAAAAAATGGAGTTAAACCTAAGAGAACTTACCCTCGTCACGGAAATGTCGCTTACTGTCGGATTGGTGATGCTCACCATCGGGAATTTCTTAGGTGGGCAGTGGGCCAACGAGAGCTGGGGGCGCTATTGGGGCTGGGATCCAAAAGAAACTTGGGCACTTATCAGCATCATGGTATATGCTTTTGTGATACACATGCGTTTGGTGCCCGGATTACGAGGTAAGTTTGCCTTCAATTTCGCCGCAGTTTTGGCTTTTTCCTCCATTATGATGACGTATTTTGGTGTTAATTTCTATCTCTCCGGGCTACACAGTTACGCCAGCGGGGACAAGGTCGTTACACCCGTTTTTGTTTATTATTCCATTGCTATTTTTGCTGTCATCAGCACCTTAGCTTATTGGAGATACCGAAAACATTACATTTCTTAATAATGAATCTTTAGCATATCCCAATTGGGGAAAATTTTTAAAAACACCTGTCTGTCCATCAACAAGACGAAATGTTTTTTGTGTAGTAAAACCTTTCGATAAACGCAAAACATACTTTTCACAAGTTAAATCGACCGATTTTTCAACAACGATAGACTGACATATCTACACCTTTATGACAGCCTGTCGGTAAATGTTAAAATATAGACAGTTTGATTTTATGCCTGAAATTCAGATGTAAAACCTGTATCTCAAAAATTGAGCCTCCAAGCCATCTGCCTCCGGTTCAAAAATGAATACTTTTTCAATCACTATCATCAATCATCTGTATATAAGATTTTTATAACTATTTGATAAGTAAAAAAACGAGGCAAATTGTTTTTCAATTTATTTCATCATTGTAAACTTTCACAAAGCTTTTCACAAGCTTATCATTTCAAAATATTGCAAGCAAAAACCATATTAAAAATAAAAAAAGCACTTCCCGCACGGTCTTTGCGCCCTTCTTGCTATAAATTAATAAAAACTTAAACACAGAAAATGAAAGTATTGGTAATTGGCGGTGGAAATATGGGAATGACTTATGCGGAAGGTATGTCCTCCTCACCCCTGCTCAATCGAAAAAAATTGATGATTTATGACAACTCCCCGGAGAAGATTCAATTGTTAAAAAACAACAAGTCATTTCATGTTTTTGATCAATTAGGTCAATGCCTCCCAAATGCGGATGTAGTCTTTTTGGTTGTTAAACCCTTCCACTGCGAAGATTTATTCGAAATCATGAAACCGATGTGCAACAAAGAGCAAGTTTTTGTTTCGCTCATGGCCGGTGTTACCATAGCACAAATCCAAGAAAGCCTAAGTATAAATAAGGTGATACGAGCCATGCCCAATCTTCCTGCACAAGTTGGAAAAGGAGTCACATCGTTTACCGAATCTGAAACCGTCTCTCGTTTGGAATTGCTCATGATTAGAAATCTCTTGGACACAACCGGCGTATCGATACATGTGAAAAGTGAAAAATTCATCGATGCATCCACCGGAATTTCGGGAAGCGGCCCTGCTTATATCTTCTATTTTATGCAATCGATGACGGAAGCGGCACTCAAAATGGGATTTTCGCAAATCGATTCTAAAACATTGGTTTCGCATACTTTTGAAGGTGCCATCACGCTTTTCAATGAAAATGATTTTTCACCAGAAGATTGGATGCAAAAAGTCGCTTCGAAAGGTGGAACCACGCAAGCAGCCTTAGATTCTTTGGAAGATAATAACGTGAAAGAACTTATAAAAGAGGCCGCATTTGCAGCATTTGACAGAGCAGTTGAATTAGGAAAAGAATAAATTATGAAGGAGAAAAGAAGAATAGTTATCAAGGTTGGGACGCATGTAATTACCAACAACGATGACCGCATCGTACATCCAATCTTAAAAAATCTAGTATCACAAATTGCCCAACTATATGAAAATGATATCATCACAGTTTTGGTTTCTTCCGGTTCGGTCATCGCCGGAAAAGAAATCATTGGCGAATGCAACATCACCGAAAAATCTACACGACGACAAGTTTATTCTGCTGTCGGACAACCGCGCATGATGCGTCATTACTATACGCTCTTTCGCGATTGGGGTTTGCGTTGCGCACAAGTGCTCGCTACCAAAAAAGATTTCAGCCCGGGAAACCATCGAAAAAACATGGTCAATTGTTATGAAGGGTTGCTAAGCGAAGGAATTATACCTGTCGCAAACGAAGACGACACCGTATCGCTCACCATGTCCATGTTTTCTGACAACGACGAACTTGCGGGTTTGGTCGCTGAACTCATCCACGCGGACACTTTAATTATACTGACCGATGCCGAAGGGCTTTATACAGGACATCCGGATGATGAAAATTCGATATTGATTAATCACGTAAAATGTGACGAAGATGTAGAAAAATATGTTCAAAAAAACCTAAAAGGCGAAGCACAAGGCCGCGGAGGGATGAAATCGAAATTAAGCATTGCCAAAAAAGCCGCGGCTAAAAATATTACAACCTACATTGCCAATGGTAAACGAGAAAATGTGATTATCGATATCATGGAAGGTAAAAAAATAGGTACTAAATTTACAGCCTGAATTATTAGAATTTAATCGCCAATTTAAGAACATGATTTTATTAAATACAGAAAAAAAAGACGAAGTCCTATCGTCAATGATAGAAATCCTCAACGAGCGAAGGGCTGAAATCAAAAAAGCCAATGAACAGGATTTAACTCATTTCAATTCTGCCGATCAAGCTATGTTCGACCGGTTGATTGTCAATGACAAAAAAATTGACGAGATGATACAGTCCGTTTGCGAAGTCCGTAGCCACGAAGATCCGGTTGGGAAAATAAAATCCGAAATAACCCTCGAAAACGGATTGAAAATTACCAACAAAACTGCACCCTTCGGAACCATACTCATCATCTACGAATCGCGCCCGGATGTAACCATAGAAGCCGCTGTTTTGGCTTTTAAAGCCAATAGTAAAATTCTCCTGAAAGGTGGAAAAGAAGCTAAATTCAGCAATAAAATCTTGGTGGATTGCTGGCACGAAGCACTGAAAAAAAATAACTTAGAAACCGACTGGATTCGTTTACTCGAACTCGACCGAACCGAAACTCAAACTTATCTGAAAAACCCGTCGGAAAAAATTGACCTAATCGTTCCGCGGGGTGGTGAAAAACTCATCGCGTTTGTCAAGCAACACGCAACCTGCGCAGTATTGGTCAGCGGACGGGGAAACAACTTCCTCTACGTGGATAAAGAAGCCGATTGGGAGCAAAGCAAAGCCGTTATTTTAAACGCAAAAACACAAAAGATTTCAGCATGCAACGCGTTAGACAAAATATTGATAAACAACAATATTCCCGATTTTGAATCAAAAGTTGTCGAATTGGTAAACATACTAAACCAGGCGAAAGTAGAAGTTTGGGTCGATGCCAATCTCCACAAAATCGTTCCCAATGAAAAAATTATCAAAGACGAAAACATTTGGTTTGAAGAATTTTTAGCGATGAAGATTTGCATAGGCGAAGTAGATGCTGCAAAAGAAGCAATTGTAGTGATTAATCACTACTCCGGCGGCCATTCTGCCGCTATCATGACAATAAATCAATCGACTGCGAAAACTTTTATGGAGCAAGTGGATTGCGCAGCTGTCTATCACAACGCTTCCACACGCTTCACAGACGGCGGGCAAATGGGAGTCGGTGCGGAAATGGCCATCAGTACAGACAAACTCCACCACCGCGGACCTTTGGGATTGGAGCAATTGGTGACCAACAAATATTATGTCTTGGGAAACGGACAAGTACGGGAATAGGCATAATCAAGAAAAACGATTATGCGAATTTGATGGAAGTTGAAAAATCAAGCACCAAATAACTGTTGTACAGCAAGAATTAAATCAATTATTTGAATCCCTTCAATCGCTTGGTTTGCACATTATATCGACCCGATGTAGGGGTCGATCAATCTGGCTGAAGCCGAGAAATTGATTTAATAGCCAAAAATAGATGGTAAAAAAGCTTTGCAGGATTGAGGCTTTTATCTGCCCAAGGCAAAATACCTAAATCCTTTTTTCTCTAACGAATTGTTTATCAACAAATTTCTTCCGTCAAAGACAAAGGCGGGTTTTTTCATCAGGCTGTATATTTTTTCCCAATCGTACGTTTTGAATGCGTCCCACTCAGTCATAATCAATACGGCATGAGCGCCCTTCACTGCTTCATAAGGATCTGTTTCTACTTTCAATAATTCAGAATTTTCCGCATGGCTTCTCGTGCCTAGATATTCTAAATCTTGATACATTTGTTTGGCTGTTACTTTGGGGTCATAGACTGATAGTAGCGCGCGCTCATTCAGTAAATAATCAGACACATAGATTGTCGCCGATTCGCGAGTGTCATTGGTGTCTTTTTTAAATGCCCAACCTAAAACCGCAATTTTTTTTCCCGAAACCGTGTTGTACAACGATGCTATCACTTTCTCCGAAAAACGCCTTTTTTGATAATCATTCATGATGATGACTTGCTCCCAATAATCAGCTACTTCGTTCAATCCGTAAGTTCGTGAAATATATACCAAATTCAAAATGTCTTTTTGAAAACAAGAGCCGCCAAATCCCACAGAAGCTTTCAAAAATTTAGGCCCAATCCGGCTGTCTGTACCGATGGCTTTTGCCACCTCATCGATATTGGCTTCTGTCGCTTCACACAGTGCTGTCAACGAATTGATGGAAGAAACGCGTTGCGCCAGAAAAGCATTGGCAGTCAATTTGGAAAGTTCAGACGACCAAAGATTGGTTGTCAAAATTTTAGATTTTTCTATCCATTGCGAATAAATATCTACCAAGGCTTCCACGGCTTTCAGCCCGGATGGTGTTTGGTCGCCGCCAATCAATACCCGGTCGGGGTTTAACAAATCTGTAATGGCCGTACCCTCAGCCAAAAACTCGGGATTGGACAAAATCTCGAAATTGATTCCATTGCCGGTATGCTTCAAAATACTTTTGATGGTAACAGCCGTCCGCACCGGCAAAGTAGATTTTTCGACCACAATTTTGTCGTCTTTTGCAATTTTGGCGATGTTGCGTGCGCACAATTCCACGTATTTTAAATCAGCCGCCATGCCCTTACCTTTCCCGTAGGTTTTGGTCGGTGTATTGACCGATATGAAAATCATTTGTGCCTCGTCAATGGCTTTGTCCACATCGGTTGAGAAAAACAAATTTCTTCCGCGAGCCTCTGCAACGACTTCCTTGAGCCCGGGTTCGTAGATAGGCAGATTGTCCAAATTGTTATCATTCCATGCATCTATGCGAGCTTGATTAATATCGACAATTGTCACTTGAATATTCGGGCATTTTTTTGCGATAACTGCCATGGTTGGCCCTCCGACGTAACCCGCGCCTATGCAACAAATCTTGGTTATTTTCATTGTAAATTTTAATTTTTAATTGACTGATATTTCACCCGTGCAAAATACGTATAGTTCCAAGGGAAAATGAAGTTATATGTTGATAAATGAAATCACTGCATTATCTTTGTTGAATCCTATTTAGATGCCGACAAATATACAATTTTGAAAAGATTTTCTCTGACTTCGCACGTATCTGTTAGGTAAATTAATTCAGCAATATGTGGTTTGATTCCTTTTTTAAAAACCTTTTCGGATCCAAAAACAAAAAATCAACCGGACGATTTGTGGTTGTTGACACTGAAACTACCGGCTTGGATTTGAAAAAAGATAAAATACTGTCGATTGGAGCAGTCGTCGTTGATCAAAATCACATCAATATCAACGAACGTTTTGAATGTTTCATCAAACAAGAATACTTCAATTTAGCGTCTGTTCGCATCCACGGCATTATGAAACAAGGCGATCAAAAAAAAATAGCTGAAAAAGAAGCACTCGAACGGTTTTTGGATTTCGTAAAAGACGATGTCATTGTAGGGCATCACATCTGCTTTGATGTGCGGATAATCAACAAGTCTCTGACGGATTATGGTTATAAAAAACTAAAAAACAAGGTTTTAGACACCGGATATCTGTATCGGAAATTAAAGCCTTTCTTGGGTTATCCAAATCAGGTAAAACAATTGAGTTTGGATGATTTGTGTGAAGATTTACAGATCTCTAGAAAGGGAAGGCACACCGCTTCAGGCGATGCATTGATTACCGCCTTGGCTTTCATTAAAATTAAGAAAAAACTGATGAAAGAGAATATTCAAAAGCTGAATCGATATCTGTATCGTTGTTAGGTATTTTTGACAAAATAGATTTGAATCAAACCAAATTATAAAGCAACTTTGTAGGTTTTGAGACAACGTTCCCTTGCTTCTGTATGGTCAATCATGGGTTTTGGATAAGCCAAGCTATCAAAATCTGTAACCCATTTTCGGATGTACTTGAAATCGGGGTCAAATTTTTTGGCTTGCTCGGAGGGATTAAATATCCGAAAATAAGGTGCCGCATCTACCCCACTTCCTGCTACCCATTGCCAATTACCCACGTTGCTCGACAGCTCATAATCGAGAAGTTTTTCGGCAAAATAAGCCTCGCCCCAGCGCCAATCAATCAACAAATGTTTGCATAAAAAACTGGCAACAACCATCCGAACCCGATTGTGCATCCAACCTGTTTTGTTGAGTTGCCGCATTCCTGCATCGACCAATGGATAGCCGGTTTCACCATTTTTCCAACGTTCAAAATCGTCTGTTTTGTTTAGCCATTCAATCCGATCATAAGCAGGTTTGAAACTCCTCGTGGTTGTTTCCGGAAAATGCCAAAGTATCTGCATAAAAAACTCACGCCAAATGAGCTCATTGAGAAAAGTTTCATTTTTTATCGCCGTTGCTTCCTCAACAATTTGGCGAATACTGACTGTTCCAAATCGCAAATGCACTCCTAAAAATGAAGTCCCGATTGTAGCCGGAAAATTGCGTGTTGCTTCGTAATCGATCATCAATCTTGCTGATAAATTGGGCGACGGAACTTCGATCTCAGACTTGCTGAAACCAATCGATTGCAAGGATGGAAAACTTTCATGTTGATTTTTAACTAGGTTTTTCAATCCATTTTCCGAAGGGTAGTCCTTGATTTTCTCTTCCGAAAAAACGGCTTTCCACCTCTTCATAAAAGGGGTGTAAACCAAATAGGGCAAACCATTCTCTTTGACAATTTCAGCTTGCTCAAATATGACTTGATTTTTGTAAGTATTGAAACCTATTCCTTTGGATTTTAGCAAATCGCCGATTTGTTTATCTCTTTTTAAACCATAAGGTTCGTAATCTCGATTGGTGTAGACTGCAGCTATTTCGTATTCCTGAATGATTTCCTCAAACACGTCGAACGGTTTTCCTCGCAATATTTTTAAACCGCTTCCAACTTTTAAAAACTGTCGGTGGATGGCTTCCAAAGATTGATGAATAAAGGAAACCCGCGCATCCGTTTTAGATAGATTTTCTAAAATATCCGTATCGAAAATAAAAACGGGAAGCACGTTCTCAGCTTGATTCAAAGCATGAAAAAATCCGGCATTATCAAAGATTCGCAAATCCCGGCGAAACCAAAATACGTTCAATTTTTTCGGTAGGCTCATCAAGAAACATTTAAGGTACTCATGCCACCATCGACCCTAAAAATTTGCCCGGTCACCCATGATGTATTGTCGCTCAAAAGAAAAACCGCCATTTGCGCAATATCTTCAGCCAAACCAACCCTTTTGAGCGGATGCCTCATACCCGCTTTTTCTTTTTTCTCATCGTTCGACAAAAATTTATTTGCCAGTGGTGTATCCGTCAACGATGGGGCAATCACGTTGGCTCTTATTTGGGGTGCATGTTCGGCCGCAAAAGCTTTGACAAAACTTTCAATCGCTCCTTTTGCAGCCGCTACACTTGTGTGAAATGGCATTCCTAATTGCGCCGCAACCGAGCTGAAAAGCAAAATGGAGGCCTGTGGAGACTTTTTCAAATTCGGCAAAACAAGTTGAAGAATCTTAATCATATCCAAAAAATTTATTTTTAAATCTTCTTCAAAAACTTCGGGCTTTATGCCACGAAAAGGACGAAGATTGATGCTCCCCGGACAATATACAAAACCATCCAACACATCGGGAATCTGAGAAATCTCGAAAACATCTTTCGATGCATCAAATGTAATATGCTTAACTGAAAAATTTTGTAAATTTTGATAAGTACGAGAAGCAATAAACAAATTTTCATTTCCGTTCAATAGTCGGATTATTTCCAATCCGATGCCATAAGATCCCCCGATTAATAAAATATTTTTTTTCATTCGCTATTGTTTAAAGTCCCCAAATAGTTCGATGAGTTTATTTCTTCTAAACTCAAATATGGTTTCCAATTTTTTTCGCACAAACAAACCGTGTGCTATTGTTCCCACAAATCCCATAGGCAACTTGTAGTGAACAATGTCTTCCATCACAACACCACCTTCTATACTTTTTAAAAAATGCTTATGGTGCCAAAACTTGTAAGGACCGAAACGTTGCTCATCTACAAAAAACTGTTTGTCAACTACATGCGTAATCTCTGTGACCCATTGCGTTTTGACACCTTTGAGCGGAGAAACCAAATAGTGAATAATTTGCCCGGGGTACATTGGCCGGTCAGCTCCGGAAAGAATATGGAAACCCATTTCTGGCGGTGTAATTATTTTTAAATTTTTGGGATCAGATAGAAAATCCCAAGCTCTTTCTAATGAAATGGGTACGTTTTGTTTGGCTTGAAACTGATATAAAGACATTTGTTTTTTGTGTACAAAGATACAATATTGTTTAATATATATTAATTTTAATTAAACAAAATAAACCGTAAAAGTATCACCCAAATAAAACATAAGAAACTCCCAGAGTCAAAATCACGTTGAAGGTTTGTGCAATCAAAAAGGCTTGCAAAGGTTTTCGATTTTCATAAGAAAACAAATCGCTAAACTTGGTTTCCAATCCAATACTGATAAAAGCAAGTGCAAACCAAAAATCTCTCAATTCTTTGAGCCCGCCTTTGATTTCCGTGATGGTTTCAGCACTGAAAACAAAAGAAAAAAGCAAAGAGGCTATCATGAATCCAAGGACAAACTTCGGAAAACGCTCCCAGATTACACCCAGCGTTGGTTTTTCGGGAATGCCGTCCTCTTTGGCTTGATTGGTGTATGTCCAGTAAACCGAAATGGCAAATGCGGCAATCCCCAGCAGCACATTTTGAGAAAACTTGACTATGGTGCTGATTTTTAAAGCTGTTTCACCTGCCAAAGTCCCTGAAGCTACAACTGCGCCCGAGGTGTCAATTGTACCGCCAAGCCAGGCGCCGGTTACTTCATCTGAAAGCCCCATATATTCGGCCAAATAAGGCATCCCAATCATCATCGGGATGGCAATAATCAAGACCAATGAAATGGTGTAGGACAACTTTTTTGGATCTCCTTTGATGGCTCCCGCAGTAGCAATCGCCGCCGAAACCCCACAAATGGATACCGCGCTGGCCAGCATCATGGTCATTTCGTTGTCAACTTTGAGTTTTTTGCAGACCCAATACGCAAAATACCAAACCGAAACAACGACAATCAGGGCTTGTGCCAATCCCAAACCACCGGCTTTGAGAATATCGCCGAAAATAATGCCCGTTCCCAAAAGTACCAATCCGATTTTTACAAAAAATTCGGTCGAAAGTGATTTTTGCAACCAGCCGGGCACCTTAAAGAAGTTGCTAATAAGTAATCCTATTAACAAACTGATGATGACCACTTCTAATTTCAAATACGAAACTGCACTGCTTCCTGTGATGATAAGAGCCAAGGCGGTCAACAAATAAACAGCAGGAAACCCGATAGCAATATGCTTGATTGGTTTTCCGGTCAAAGCAAAACCGATGATAGCCGCAACATAAACAAAGATAAATTGCAACAAAAATTTTGAAAGATTGCTGACAGACAATATATTTTGTGTCAAATCAGCCCACGTTTCCCATTTGATATCGGGTGAACTGAAAGAAAATCCAAAAACTGCCAAAAAAATAATCCCCAAACCGATTACATTGACGGCCCAGTCCTCGCTTAAAATTGTTTTGCCCTTTTCCATGCTTATTATTGTTTTACGTTATTTGTTTTAATCAAAAATCGTTACTGTTTCAATCCCTAATCACTCGCGCGCCTTCATCTACACGAACTTTATAAGCATTGGTATCCAAATTTTTTAATGCTTCAATGACGGCCTCTTTTCTTTCATTCGGACACAGAGCCACAATGCATCCGCCGCCGCCCGACCCAACTATTTTGGCTCCAAAAGCTCCGGCCTGCAATGCAACCCTAATCATCTTGTCTATTTTCGGTACAGTTACACCCAATTTATCGCGTAAAATATTGTGATGTTGCGTCATTAACTTGCCTATATTTTCTAAATTAAGGGTTTCCCTTTTGAATTCTTTAATTGCCAATTGCGTAATGTGATGATTCTCAACGGCTGCCAAAAAATAGGGTTTCAATTCATTCGGAACAGCTTTTTCAAATTTTTCTGCTTCTTTAACTGTACAATTTTGGATGCTGAATCCCGGATACGCTATCCGAACCCAATCAATACTCTCCAAAGCCAATGTCCTGAGTTCGCTCAACACACCCAAGGTTTCTTTGGGTATGCCAGATTCTCCAATTACCAATCCTTTCAGATTGTTTGACAGCGTTTCAAATCGTGCAGGCTGGCGTGTATCAATCAGCTGCACATTGCCCAAACAGATGGTGTATTGATCCATCAATCCGCCGGGTTCATTGTATTCCAACACCTCGGCTTCATAGGTCTGCCGGGCAATTTGCTCCGAACTCGCCCTTGTCTCATCTCCAAATGCTTCGTACAGAAATCGGACCCAAGCTGCCACCATCGCTGACGAACTCGACAATCCCGCATTGATGGGGATATTCCCTGTTATGGAAATATCATATCCACAATCGGGTACAATCCCGCTTCGCTTTACCACGCGTAGAGCGGACAAAAAATAATCTCGTTTGCCGACGGAAACCTCATCTACCGAATAATCAATGAGCCGATCTGTTCCCAAGTCGGGCATCAAAACATGAAAAACGTTCCGGTTGTTTGGAGTTGCCCGCAGTCGGATATACTTGTTGATGGCGCAAGCGATAACGGGTAATTCCAAGTAATCTTGGTGATCGCCGAAGAGGCAAATCCTTCCCGGGGAAAGAATCGAAATGCTGTGTTTTTGGGCTCTCGTGGTCAATCTTTCCATGTATTAAAAAGTATTTTTCATCCATTCATACGGCTTGCGGTTGATCCAAAGTCCACGTGTAAAATCGGGGAAATCTTGTGGCATTCCGTTGTTTTCTATCGATTTTTCAGATAGCGGCGTGATGGCACTCCAAGCGGCGGCATCATAGACATCTAAAGGCGGTGAAATGTTTTGCTTGGCCGATTCGACAAAGGCATTCAACACAAAAAAGTCCATGCCGCCGTGCCCGGAATCGGCTGCATACGCACCGTATTTCTGCCAAAGCGGATGGTCGTATTTTTTAAGCCAATCGTCCGCATCGTCCCATTGGTGCGGTTTGGACTGCCCTTCGATGTAGATTCGGTTGCCGTCCACTTCCCAAAGTCCGTTGGTTCCCTGTACCCGAAAACCAAGCGAATAGGGTCTGGGCAGATTGGTGTCGTGCGTGACGATGATGGTTTCTCCCAAGGCAGTCTCGATGGTAGTGGTGACGATGTCGCCCAACTTAAATTTTACTTCTGCATTCGGGTTATTCTCTCCGCCTACTTCCACAATGTAGTTATGCAAACCCCTGCTTTTGGTGGCATGCGAGGTCAAAGACAAAAAACGGTTGCCCCGGTTGATGTTGTCCATCACCGCAATCGGACCTACGCCGTGGGTGGGATATACATCTGCATTCTGATAAACCGAATGATGGGTGCGCCATTTGGATTCGGAAATCCCCTTTTCGCCAAACTCTGCTCCCCGGCCGTAAGGTGTTTTGCCGTCGTTGAGCTTCACGCCCCGCAAATCGTGCTGGTAGCCACAGCGAAAATGCACCATTTCTCCAAAAACATTCTGGCGGACCATGTTCAGTACAGCCATTACATCACGGCGGTAATTGACGTTTTCGAGTATCATCAGATGGGAGCCGGTCTGCTCATGTGTGTTGACCAAATCCCAACATTCTTCTAGGGTATTGGCTGCCGAGACTTCTACACCGGTGTATTTTCCGGCCAACATCGCATCTTTTGCCATACGCGTATGCCAAAGCCAAGGGGTGGCAATAATCACGGCATCTACCTCTTTCAATTGAAGCAAATTTCGGTAATCCAAATCATTTTTTCCAAAAACTTGTGGTTTGGGAAAATCTGCTTTTTGGAGGGTGTCAAGCGCGAGTTCCATTCGGGCATTATCGATGTCGCAAATGGCCGTAATCAAAATATCTTTTCGCAACAACAGGTTTTCGAGATGATTCGTACCACGAAGGCCGACACCAATCAAACCTATCTTGAGTTTATCTATGTTATTTGAACTTGTCAAGCCAAATGTCGTTTTCGGCATCAATCCAATACCAACACCGGCAAGTGTGGTGTTTTGGATGAATGTTCTTCTGGATGAATCAGGAAGTTTCATGGTTATGCAATAAAATGGTTTGGTTGCATAACAAAAATAGGGAGAGTTTTTAAATAAGCTGTTTTTTGTCGTTTAATTTTTCACATGGAAGCCAAGGTTTCCTCCTGAACAAAAATTTCGCCGAGAATTTTATTCAATTGATTATTTTCAATCAGAAAAGCATCGTGCCCGTGAATAGACTGAATTTGATGATAATAAACGCTTTTATGCAGCTTGTTCAAGCAAGTGAATGTTTTCCGGTTTTCGTCAGGTGTGAAGAACAAATCGGTATCGACCGATATGATGTGGATATGAGATTGAATCGGTCTGACCACCGTTTCGAAACAAGCTCTTCCTCTAGTAATATCTATTGAAGACAATTGATAATTCAACGCTTTGTATGCTTGGAGGGTAAATCGATTTTTTAGTTTTTCGCCATGATGTAAAAGCCAGCTTTCTACGTTGTGGATTCCCAAATTTTCGTTGACAGTGCGGTTAAATTTTTGCCGAAACGATTGCGGTGTCCGATATAAAGTCATGGCGTGAATCCGTGCATCTTCAATCGGGTGCGAAGAATGATTGAGTATGAAATCTTGTATCTGAGTGTTCGCGAGCAGCCAATCGGTCGCTTTCCAATCGGCTGCAATCGGTATCAGGTTTTTAACAAATGTGGGGGCATGGGCCGCAAGCTCCCATATGATTCCGCCACCCACCGAACCACCGATGGCTGCAAAAAGTTGTTTGACGTCCAATTTTTGTAAGGCATTATGAAACAAAACAGCCACGTCTCGCGCCGTCAAAGATTTGTAGTCTTCCAAAAAACTATTTGGTTTTCCGCCGTAGCCGTTGCCGGGTATGTTAAAAGCTATCACGCTAAACTTATCGGTGTCAATGACTTTTTGATTGCCAACAACTTGATTCCACCAACCTTTTTCTCCGGAAACAGTCGAATTTCCGGTAAGCGCATGAACCACCAAAACCACCGGTTTGGTATTCAAAGAGTGACCGAATACTTCATAAGTCAAAGTTAAATTCGGAAAATGAATATTTTTCTCCGAGACAAAATCATCTATCGTAATTTCTGCAAGTGCTTTCATAAATTTTTTAAATAAAAAAGAGGCTGTTTAGACATTTATCAGGAAGTGCACCGCCACAGCCTCTTAACAAACAAACTTAAACACAATATTTTTCGAGAACTTTTCTTTTTAAACTTAAGGAGATGGGCGTTGACCCTCCAAGTGTGTCTTTTACCGGGCAGCGCGTTTCGATGATGCTCAACCATTTGGTGAGTTTCTCATCGGAAGCATCCGTAGCCGCTTTTATGTTTACAAAAATAGACAGAAATCCTGCACGCTCAAGGGTAAATTTTCCCAAGAATTTATCGGTGTTGAGCGTCCCCGACACATCGATGCGCAGATTGCTCACTTTGATTTGAAGTTCATCGGCAACCAAATGCGCGACCACGTTGACGCAGCCTGCTAGTCCGGCCAATATGTATTCTACCGGGCTGGGTGCTTCATTCCTATCGCCAAACGACTCGGGTTGGTCCACTAGAATATTAAAATCGAGGGTGCGGGCATTGAGTTGTGTTTGGCTTAAACTCTGTCCGGAAACGGAAAAGGTTAGGTTACTCATGGCTGATAAATTTTAGAAGATTTATTGAATTTGTTATTTTTAAAGATTGCAAAAAAAACCGCCGAAATCAGGGGGATTGTCGACGGCTAATCAAAATTACATCAGTAGTGTAAATGATTAACTCAACAATACCCCAAGGGCATGCACATACACATCTGCATACAACAATTGAAAGTTACGGGGCTTACATTTACTTTCATTTTAAAAATTTTGAATCATTAAACTTTAAAACATTTTTCTTATTCACTTTATTACAAAAAAAAACCTCCCGATTGTCAGAAGGCTCATTTTGAAACTTAGTATGTTTATTTTGCTAAACAACCATGCCCAAAACCTCCGGGAGAATTTGACACATCATACAACAGCTGTTCACAAATATATTTTCCATTTCGAATAATTATGGAACAAATGTAGAAAAGGTTTTTAAATAAAAAAATAGAGGCAAAAAATATTAACACTACTTATCTGATAGTATTGATAAAATTATAATTCGATATGTAACACTATAAATAAAAACATTCGCCTCATTTTTAAAAAAAACACCCTGTTGAAACTTCTTGCAGGAATAATTTTATGTATCTTCACTTTCACAAAAAAACAAACAAGCAAATACAAGTACTTACCAAAAATGTTTTGAAATAATCCGTACATAGTAGAATCGATAATAAATTCAAAAAAAATCGAGCAAAAAAAATTAACAAAAAACATGGCTCCTAAAAAAATATTCGTCTCTAATTCATTCCCGCCTGTTGGTATAGAAATGCTAAAAAAAGATGGATTTTCTGTGACAATATGGAACAAAGACGGACCCATCACGCAAGATGAATTAATTGAAAATTCAAAAGCACACCATGTGTTGTTTTGCTCATCCAAAGATAAAATCGACAAACGTTTTCTCAATGAATGTGCTCATTTGGAAATGATTTCCCAATTTGCTGCCGGCTATGACAACATCGAAGTTGCGGAAGCAACCCGGTTGGGAATTCCGATTGGATATACACCAAACGCCATGAATGAAGCAACCGCGGACGTTGCCTTCGGCTTGATGATAGCTACCGCCCGGAAAATGTTCTATCTGCACAAAAAAATTTCAAAAGGTGAATGGGAACATTTCAACCCGACTGCCCATCTTGGTATGGAATTAAGAAACAAAACATTGGGCATCTTCGGTCTCGGACGGATTGGGATGCAAATGGCCAAACGCTGTCAGGGTGCTTATGATATGAAAATCATTTATCACAACCGCAAACCGCTTCAAAAACCGCTGAAAGAATTGGATTTGACCTATGTTGATTTCAAAACACTGCTGTCGGAGAGTGATGTGATTTCCGTTCATTGCCCCTTGATTAGCGATACAATCGAGGTTTTTGATAAAACAGCTTTTAGCCAAATGAAACCTACTGCCATTTTTATCAATACAGCACGCGGATTGGTTCACAACGAACAAGACTTGACAGAAGCATTGCTGAACGGGACAATTTGGGGTGCGGGCTTGGATGTCACGAACCCCGAACCTATGCAACCGGACAACCCGCTCCTTCAAATGGAAAATGTTTCGGTTTTGCCGCATATTGGTTCTGCAACTTTTGAAGCGAGGGCAGAAATGTCTAAATTGGCCGCTGAAAACATCCTTGGTTTTTATAAAAACAAACGGATTCCGCATCTGATAAACCCGGAAGTGTTTAATCATTAACCAACTCCTGTTTAATTCTAAATTATGGTATTTATTCCTATCATACTGGGTGTCGTTGCCCTGATACTTTTGGTCACTTGGGCTAAATTAGACACGTTTATTTCCTTTATGTTGGTTTGCCTCATCGTCGGTTTGGCAAGCGGTTTGTCAATTACAGACACAGTGAATGCCATTGAAAAAGGAATTGGGGATACCTTGAGTTCATTAGTAATGATATTAGGTTTTGGGGCCATGCTGGGAAAATTGGTTGCTGAAAGCGGTGCTGCCAACAAAATCACCAACAGTCTGGTCAAAAGTTTCGGGCTCAAAAACATACAGTTGGCATTGATTGTCACTGGTTTTATTGTAGGCATACCGATGTTCTATACGGTCGGTTTCGTGATTTTGGTGCCTTTGGTCATCGCCATCGCGCACAACACCAAGTTACCCCTCCTCTACGTAGGTTTGCCTATGTTGGCATCTTTGTCGGTGACACACGGATTTTTGCCGCCACACCCCGCACCGACCGCCATCGCCGGTATGTATGGAGCCGATTTGGGCTTGACTTTGATTTATGGTATTATCGTGGGGATTCCTGCCATATTGTCCGCAAAGTTTTTACTCTCTGGAACAATGAAAAGAATTCAGCCTGTACTTTTGAAAGATTATGTAGTTGAAACGGACAATCGGTTTGCAGTACCTCCGCTGAAGATTTGTTTATCAATCGCCTTGTTACCGGTGGTATTGATAGGTGGCTCTTCACTAATCAAACTCTATATACCCAATCATATTTTGCTAGAAGCCATTGGCAATCCGGCGGTAGCGATGCTGATTACCGTCTTGATGGCGGTCTATTTCCTCGGTATCAGAACCGGACGCAAAACCACGGAGGTGATGAAAATATTGTCGGCTGCAATATCCAGTATCGCTGTTGTACTACTCATCATTGCCGGTGCAGGTGCTTTTAAACAAATCATGATCGAAACGCATGTTAGTGAACAAATCGGGCAGGTATTGGGCGGTTTGGGGATGTCTCCCATCCTTTTAGCTTGGTTGATAGCAGCATTAATTCGCGTAAGTGTAGGGTCTGCAACAGTTGCCGGCCTTACCGCGGCGGGCATCATGATACCGATGGTAGCTACTTCAGGCGTATCTCCTGAACTTTTGGTATTGGCTACCGGTGCAGGAAGCATCACCCTCTCACACATCAACGATGGCGGATTTTGGCTGTTTAAAGAATATTTCAACGTTAGCATCAAGGAAACTTTGCTGTCTTGGACCCTAATGGAAACAACGATTTCTGTAGTGGGATTAATCGGAATTTTAATCCTTAATTTATTTGTTTAGAGCGACCTACATCTGACTTGGACACAATTTCCGATTTACAAAAAATTCCTGAATTACTCGTTAAAAGAGGTTATTGCACTCAATACATCGAAAACATCTGTGCTAAAAATTGGATTGATTTTCTGCGCAATGCATGGAAATATTCCGGTTGCATTTTTCGGTTTTCCCCGCAATAGGAAATTTTCCCTGCACAAATAAAAAAATTGTTTACTTTTATGATGATTCTTTGCTAAATATTATAGAACTAATATTTAACAAATTGCATAAAGAATATTTTTTTAAATTTGAAAAAAATTATTTTGACAACAATAGCTGTAAATAAACGAACCAAAGCCGGAAAAATGCTCTTAGAGCTAGCCAAGTTATTGTCCGAAAACAGCAAAGGGGTTGTTATTCAAGAGGACAACAAAACTCCTTATGACCCTGAATTTGTTGCCATGATAAAAAAGGCAGAGACAAGTAAAAACCGTACCCGTATCAATCCCAAAAAAATATGGGAAAATATCTAATAGAAATAGCCGATACCGCCAAAAACCATTTCCGCTTACATAAAAAATCAGGTAACAGAGCCAATTTAAAAAAAATTGAAACTTTAGTTGCAGAATTAGAAGAATATCCCTACACAGGTATTGGAAAACCCGAACAACTCAAATATGAACTCACCGGTTTTGGTCGAGACGCATTTATAAAAAAGACAGACTGGTTTATGTGGTTTCTGAGAATTTTATGAAAGTTGAAATCATGTCGGCTATGGGGCATTATATCAAAATTTGAATACCTATTCATCACACCCTAGAAGCCCTAAGGCTTTCACACGATAAATCACACACAAACCTACAACTAACTAAATTTACCCACCATCGTAATTTTTTCGATACAAAAAAATCATGACTTTTATAAAACTTTCGAGGTTAGAAAATGGATTGAATGTTATGGCATTACATCTGTTTTGAAGTTGATTGCAGGAGGCGCAAACACGGATTGCAACTCGATGGCTATTGAGAAGCGCTGTCGGCTTTTTTATGATGGGTTCAACCTTATCCAAGAGCTTAAAGGTTTTGAACAGTTATTTGCACCGGATTGAAAATTTAATGCAGATAAAAAAATGAGAAAACATTTGTTTGAATAATAAAAACGCTACTTTTGCATGCTGAACACGGAGGATAAATTTGTCTGATTGCAACCTCTGATATCTTATTCGATATCAAAAAATGCTAAAGCAGTGAAAAACTTCTTTGGTTGTCGTCATCAAAATTCTTCTTATTATTGACAACTTAAAAATACCGTACAGTATGCCTTATTTATTCACATCCGAATCTGTTTCGGAAGGACACCCGGACAAAGTGGCCGATCAAATTTCCGATGCATTAATCGATAATTTTCTAGCTTTTGACCCGAATTCAAAAGTTGCTTGTGAAACCTTGGTCACCACCGGACAAGTGATATTGGCAGGTGAAGTAAAATCCAACACCTATTTAGATGTACAACAAATCGCCAGAGATGTCATCAAAAAAATCGGTTATACCAAAAGCGAATACATGTTTGAGGCTAACTCTTGCGGTGTGCTTTCAGCCATTCACGAGCAATCTTCAGACATCAACCAAGGTGTGGTAAGAACCAATCCGGAAGACCAAGGCGCGGGCGACCAAGGGATGATGTTTGGCTATGCATCCAATGAGACACAAGATTATATGCCATTGGCACTTGATTTATCTCATAAACTCTTGCGGGAACTTGCCGAATTGCGCCGTGAAAACAACGAAATCAAATATTTGCGACCGGATTCTAAATCGCAAGTGACTTTGGAATACGATGATCAAAACAAACCTTCAAAAATTGTCGCCATCGTCATTTCTACCCAACATGATGATTTTGATGAAGAAAGCTACATGCTCTCGAAAATAAAAAGTGATGTCATCAACATCCTGATTCCGAGGATTATTGCCAAGTATCCGCAATACGCTCACTTGTTCAACGCCGGTATCAAATATCACATCAACCCGACCGGCAAGTTTGTCATCGGCGGTCCACATGGTGACACCGGGCTTACCGGACGAAAAATTATTGTGGATACCTATGGCGGAAAAGGTGCACACGGTGGAGGTGCTTTCTCCGGAAAAGACCCAAGCAAAGTGGACAGAAGTGCCGCCTATGCTACCCGTCACATTGCCAAAAATTTGGTTGCTGCCGGGATCGCGGATGAAGTATTAGTGCAAGTTTCTTACGCAATCGGTGTAGCCGAACCCATGGGAATCTACATCAACACCTACGGCACTTCAAAAGTGAATTTGTCGGATGGGGAAATTGCACAAAAAGTGCAAGAAATTTTTGATTTGCGGCCTTACTTTATTGAAAAACGATTGAAACTTCGCAACCCGATTTACAGCGAAACAGCTGCTTACGGACACATGGGCAGAAAAAACGAAATTGTCACCAAAACTTTCAAATCACCCAACGGAGAAGTCAAAACACTCGAAGTAGAACTTTTTACTTGGGAAAAATTGGACTATGTAGATCAATTGAAAAAAGTATTCGGGCTTTAAAAAACATCTCCAATGCAGATGTCGGGAAGTTTTTTGTGTCAATGCCTATTGCTTCAAATAGGTCTCGATACGCGCTTCGCGCTACTCGACCTGACAATTTAACTAACGGATGTACTAACTGTCAGGTCGAGTGTTCCGACATAGTCGGAATTTATCGAAACCCTGGTTTCGATACATGCTCCGGCTCCCGGCTTCGGATTTCTGTTTCACGTTTCCAGAGTCGTGTTTTAAAAAACGCCAGACCCCTGACTTCCATCTTCTTTTTTCTTATGTCGAGCTCACGTTAAATATTAAATCTAACTTTGCAAAATGAATTCAACGGAAAAAAAAGACATCCGAAGCTTGACCAAAGAGTCGCTGCAAGATTTTTTTGTGTCGATGGGCGAAAAACCTTTCAGGGGCAATCAAGTGTATGAATGGCTTTGGAAAAAATCGGCTTATGATTTCGACTCGATGACCAATCTTTCTAAACCCGTTCGTGAATTGTTAGAAAAACATTTTGTCATCAATCACATTCGCGTAGATCAGTTTCAAAAAAGTGCCGACGGGACTCTCAAAAATGCTGTCAAACTCCATGATGGTTTGGTGGTCGAATCGGTTTTGATACCGACCGAAACCCGGACGACTGCGTGTGTTTCGAGTCAAGTCGGATGTAGTTTGGACTGTAAATTTTGCGCTACGGCCAAACTCAAACGCATGCGCAATCTGAATCCGGATGAAATCTTTGACCAAGTAGTTACCATCGACCGGCAAAGCAAACTTTACCATGGCCGGCCTTTGAGCAACATCGTTTTCATGGGGATGGGCGAACCGCTGATGAACTACAACAACGTGCTGAAAGCCATCGAAAAAATCACTTCACCCGAAGGTTTGGGCATGTCGCCGAAACGCATCACCCTATCAACCTCCGGCGTGCCGAAGATGATTAAAAAATTGGCCGACGACGGCGCAAAATTCAAATTGGCGGTGTCGCTTCATGCAGCATTGGATGACGTTCGGACGAGTATCATGCCTTTTAATGAAACATTCCCACTTGCCGAATTGCGCGAGTCTTTGCAATATTGGTATCAAATGACTAAAAGCAAAATCACGTTTGAATACATCGTTTGGAAAGGTATCAACGACCAGCCCAAAGATGTTGATGCGTTGGTGAGATTCTGCAAATCGGTGTCTTGCAAAGTCAATTTGATTGAATACAACTCCATCGGAGATTCTCATTTTCAACAAGCAGAAAACAGCGCGTTGGAAAGCTACCAAAAGGCATTGGCAAAAATCGGCGTGGTAGCCAAAGTCAGGCATTCGCGCGGAAAGGACATTGATGCCGCCTGTGGACAGTTGGCTAATAAAAGTTGAAATTTTGTTCTAGAATTACTTTATATCATCAGGAAATTTTTCAGCACCTGTTCTCCTGCCCGGCTACTTTTCTCGGGATGAAATTGCACCCCGTAAAAATTGTCTTTTTGCAAAGCGGATGAGTATTCAAGGCCATAAAAACAAGTTGCAATAGTTTCTCGCGAAATGGGTGCAAAATAGCTGTGAACCAAATACATATACTCGTTCTCGGCGATTCCTTCAAACAACGACGATTTCAGGTTGGCTATTTGATTCCAGCCGATTTGCGGAACTTTTACACCGCTTGAAAACTTAATCACATCCAAATCAAAAATACCCAAACCGGTGGTTGTCCCTTCGATGGAAGATTTGCACATCAACTGCATACCGAGGCAAATCCCTAAAACGGGTTGTTTGAGTGCCGGGATCAATGCATCCAAACCGCTTTGCCGGAGTTTTCGCATGGCACTACTCGCCTCACCTACGCCGGGAAAAATGACTTTGTCGGCCTGCCGGATTTCCGTAGCTTCATGGCTCAACACCGCTTCAAAACCCAATCGCTTAATAGCAAATTTGATGCTTTGAATGTTTCCGGCTCCGTAGTCGATGAGGACAATCTTCATGGGTATAAGTTTGAAATTGAGCTGCCAAGATTTATAAACTTCGGCGTGTAAATGTAAGAGAAATCGGAAAGAAAGGCAGAATTACAGACAATTTATTTAGTTTCATCATGCCTGTTTACTGCTTAAACAACTGCCAATTTCTGTGAAGCAGTTACCGCTCCACTTGCATCAAAAAAGAAATCGATTCGTCCCATAAACACACCTTTGTATCCCACTTGATTGATGATAACCTCTTTACCATTTTTGTTAAAAACTGTCGCAGGTGTTTCCATCAAGGTATGTGTGTGCCCGCCGATAATCAAATCGATGTCTTGTGTTTGGGCGGCCAAAACCTCGTCACTGACTTTGTCGTGTTCGTATCGATAACCCAAATGTGAAAGGCAGATAATCAAATCGCAGCGTTCTTCTTGTTTGAGTTTGCGAGTTGTGTCTTGTGCAATTTCAATCGGGTCGATATACTTTGTTTCTTTATACATCCGCGGATCGACCAAGCCTTTCAATTCGATGCCCAAACCAAAAACCCCAATCCGGATACCGTCTTTCACAAAAACCTGATAGGGTTTGACATACGAAGCCATTACCGTGTTTGAAAAGTCGTAATTGGCAGTCAGCAAACTAAACTTGGTATTGGGCATCTGCGCCAAAAGCCCGTCGATGCTGTTGTCAAAATCGTGGTTTCCCAGCGTTGCCGCGTCATAACCCATCATGCTCATGAGTTTCATTTCGAGTTCACCTCCGTAAAAATTGAAGTAAGGCGTTCCCTGAAAAATATCACCCGCATCGAGTAGTAAAGTATTCGGGTTTTCTTTTCTTACTTGTGCGATGAGCGTTGCCCGCTTGGCCGCTCCGCCCATGTTCGGATACATCGGGTGGGTAGATTCGTATGGATCGATTTGGCTGTGCACGTCGTTGGTATGCAAGATGGTGAGGTGTTTTTTTCGTTCGTTACCGCAAGCTTGAAAGCCCAGGCCGGCAATAGGCAAGAAAGCTGAAGAAACAAAGGTGTTTTTGATAAAAATTCTTCTGTTCATTTAGTGTCAAATTGGAATCTGTTGTCTAATTGTGTACGGAGTGTATCTTTTTTTTCTAAACCGTCAATAACGGCATTTCTAATTTTATAATCGAGGTAAACCACCTCAATCGGGTCTTGAAAAAACCACATATTGTCGCCACCATTGAGCAGATAATCATTGGTGAGCACCCAAAAATTCTCAAAATTGCGTATATTCTTCCCTTGTATGGTGGCAATTTTCAACTGTCCCATCCCATCGATAACCAGCCGTAAACCAGAAATGGGATGAGCCGTTTTGGCTTTTCCGAGATAGGTGAGCATATCATTCATTTTTTCTTTTGAAATTTTTACCACAACCAATTCATTTTCAAAAGGCATTACTTCAAATACCGTCTGCACAGCAACATCGCCAATCGGTATTTCTGCCCTTATACCACCATAGTTGAGCAGGCAAAAATCGATTTTATGCCCGGTCCGCTTTTCAAAAACCGGCTCAGATACTTCCATGGATAAATCTGCAAGCCAATTGCCGATTTCTGTTTCCAAAATCCCATTCTTTTTTGACAATAATTTAGGATTGTACGCCAACACTTTTTCAAGGGTTTTTTGCATACTTTTACGGTACGGTAAGATGATGCTGTCTATGGTTGGATTGAACGGAATAGAATCACTTAGCGCAACTTCTTGTTTTTGAATCGACTGCAATTTGTAAACTTTTTCCTGACAAGAAGTTAGATAAATAATTGTTATAAACAAAACAATATGTTTTATTTTTAAGTTTTGTATTATCTTTGTCATCTGTTTTTTAATTTTATTTTGTAAAAGTAAATTATTTTGAATATCATCAAAAAAATTCAGGCCAATAGAATCATTAAGAAAAGATTAAATAACAGGATTTCGAGCTTAGATGGTTTCGAATGTGCAAAAAGCGTCTTGATTTTATTTGATTTGCAACGCACGCCGGTAGTTAATTTTTTTTCTCCGCTGATAAAAAGCTTAGAAGAAGTTGACATTCAAGTTGAAATAGTGGGATTCAGGCCTAATAAAAACGTAAAAAAAACGGACTATTGCCCAGTGTTTTACAACGCAGATTTTGGTTTGGACGGGCAACTCAACGCGCAAAACATCAAGCCGGTATTTGATAAAACCTTTGATGTTTTGATAAACTATTTTGATGAAGCCAAATGGCAACTCATCGGAGCCTCGTTGCAAATAAAAAACCATTTTTCGGTTGGCTTTCCAGAATTAGACAAAAGACTGAACGATTTGATTCTAAACACCGGGATAAATGAACGGGAGGTATTTGAAAAAGAACTGATTAAATATTTAAAATTATTCAAAAAGATATGACTTCAAAATTTAAAGGAACCGGAGTTGCCTTGATAACGCCCCTTACAAACGATGGTCAACTAGATTATGTGGCTTTAGATAAGCTGGTTCAATTCAACATCCAAAATGGAATTGATTATCTTGTGGCTTTGGGAACAACTGCAGAAACGAGCACTTTGACAGCCGCTGAAAAAAAGAAGGTTATACAAACTGTGATTGACAGCAACCAAAACCGTGTTCCTTTGGTCATGGGATTGGGTGGAAACAACACAGCCGAACTAATCTCACAGTTGAAAGCACCGGAAGTGCTTCAATTTGATGCCATCTTATCCGTTTCGCCTTACTACAACAAACCAACACAAGACGGTATTTACGCGCATTACAAGGCATTGTCTGAAGCTTCGCCCATCCCTGTAATCTTATACAATGTCCCGGGACGAACCGGCTCGAACATCCTTCCACAGACGGTTTTGCGGTTGGCAAGAGATTGCAAAAACATCATCGGCATCAAAGAAGCGTCAGGTGATGTTGTTCAAGGCATGCGCATTTTGAGGGAAAAACCAATCGGTTTCATGGTTATTTCCGGCGATGACATGACGGCTTTGCCTCTTATTTTAGCAGGAAGTTCGGGTGTAATTTCTGTTATAGGTCAAGGTATCCCCGGTTTGTTTTCAAAGCTTGTCCATGCGGGCTTATCCGGAGACCTGGCAACTGCTAACCGATTGCAACACCAATGCATGCCGATGATTGACCTAATCTTTCAAGAAGGGAATCCGGCCGGGATTAAATCGTTGTTGGCACATCTGGGAATCGGAACGCCAACCGTACGATTGCCCTTGGTAGCAGCTTCTGAATCGCTTTCTTCACGTATCGCTTCAAATTTAGAGCTTCTTAAAACTGGAAAAATTTAGTGCTTTTCGAAATAATAGGGCTTATAAAGCGAAAAGAGATGTGCTTTGTAATTATGTTACCCAAATGGGTGGAATGACGACCAAATAAAACGAAAATCCACCCTTCTGTAAAAACCGTATTTCAATCATTTTCAGGACTCCCAATTGTTTGAAGTTTCAGGTTCCAAGTTTCAGACATCAAAATTTCCCTGAGTCCTGATTCCTTTTTCTTGTTTCAAGTTTTTATGCTGAACTCAAAACTTCACAACGACTGTACAAAAATAACCAATCATTATTTGAGATTTGTTATTTTAGGAACTATTTGTTTCCCATCGCCTATCTACTCACATTCACCTCATCACTCTCAATCAGCCCATCGAGCAGGCGGATAATGCGGTGCGCATGTTTGGCAACATCTTCTTCGTGCGTCACCAAAATAACGGTGTTCCCTTTCTTGTGGATTTCGTCAAACAAGTTCATAATTTCGACCGAGGTTTTGGAGTCGAGGTTTCCGGTCGGTTCATCGGCTAAGATAATAGACGGATGGTTGACCAAGGCTCTTCCCACAGCCACACGTTGCCTTTGCCCGCCAGACAACTGATTGGGCCGGTGATCCATCCGGTCAGCCAAGCCTACATCGGTCAGCACGCTTTTGGCACGCTCCGTTCGTTCAGCTTTTCCCATGCCGGCATACACCATCGGCAGAGCCACATTGTCTAAAGCAGTTGAACGCGGCATCAGGTTAAACGTCTGAAAAACAAACCCGATTTCTTTGTTGCGTATTTCGGCCAACTCGTTGTCCTGCATTTGACTGACATCTTTGCCATTCAGAATATAACTGCCCGATGTTGGTGTGTCCAAACAACCCAACAAGTTCATTAAGGTCGATTTTCCTGAGCCGGAAGGCCCCATGATGGCGACATATTCGCCTTTTTCGATTATCAAGTCGATGCCTTTCAGCACCCGCACGATTTCCATCCCAAGCGGGAAATCGCGTTTGATGTTTTTCATGTCTATGACGTTGCTCATCCGAAAATGCTATTAAGATTTGGAAGCTTTTTGGTGGTCGGACAAAAACTTAGCCAAACCGATATCGGTAAGCGGATGATTGAGCAAACTCAATATCACGGAAAGAGGCCCGGTCATCACGTCGGCACCTAATTTGGCACATTCGATTACGTGCATGCTATGGCGGATAGAAGCAGCCAATATCTCAGTTTCATAACCGTAGTTATCGTATATAGTCCGGATGTCTTCGATGAGTTGCAGTCCGTCAGTCGAAACATCGTCCAACCGGCCGATAAAGGGCGAAACGTAGGTTGCGCCTGCCTTCGCAGCCAACAGAGCTTGTCCGGCAGAGAAAACCAGCGTGCAATTTGTCTTGATGCCGTTTTCATGAAAATACCGGATGGCTTTCACCCCGTCTTTTATCATTGGCACTTTCACTACAATCTGCGGATGCAATGAAGCAAGCTGCTCCCCTTCACGGATAATTCCCGCATAATCGGTCGCGATTACCTCGGCACTCACATCGCCGTCCACCAAATTGCAGATGTCCACATAGTGTTTCAAGATGTTGTTGTTGCCTGTGATGCCTTCCTTGGCCATCAACGAAGGATTGGTGGTCACGCCGTCCAGCACACCCAACGATTGGGCTTCTTCAATTTGTTTCAGGTTTGCGGTATCGATAAAAAATTTCATATTGTTAAATGCTTTAAAAGTTTAAATTTATTTCTATTTTCTGGGCGTTCCCCCGACAAATTTTTATCAAAATTTGTCGGGAGCCGGGCTTTCGGCAGTCGCTTTAGCGGTTGGTTTTTACTAAGCTTTCTCAGGTTTTCAATCCAGAAACTTCGGGGCTCTGTGGCTTTCTCAGCTCAACCGCTAAGAGCTCCAACAATGCCTCAATCCCTAACGCGCGGCGTAAAATTACAATTTAAAATGCTTCATCAACATCCTTTCATACACTTTATCGGGTAAAATTCGCTTGAGCACAATTCCAAATTTTTCTATCATTCCGGCTGCTTTATAGTGGATTTTTGGGTTTTTGTCCAACATGATTTGTTCAACCAACCGCGCTATTTTCCTTGGGTCGGCACCCGAATCCACATGGGCATTCATCATCTCTAAGGAAGTTTGGTAAGTCAAAAAATAGGGCGATTTTTCTTGTAAAGGCGCATGGTAGCGACCGGAAGCAATGTTGGTAGCAAAGTCACCCGGAGCCAGATTCACCAATCGGATACCTTGTTTTTTTACTTCCATATTGATGGATTCCGTCAGCAATTCGAGTGCCCCTTTGGTGGCCGAATACACGCCTCTGAAAGGCAATCCCATGTATCCGGCAATCGAAGTAGTGTTGATGATCAACCCACTTCCCTGCTTGCGCATCTGTGGCAAAACGGCTTTCATCAGATTGATGGGCCCAAAAAAATTGGTTTCAAATACCCGTTTGATTTCAGCTTCCGGGATTTCTTCTAACGGGCCGGCTATGCCCATACCCGCATTGTTTATCAACACATCGATTCGTCCGCTTTTACCGATGACATAATCTACGGCTTTCCAAATTGACTCTATTTGAGTAACCTCCAACACAATCATTTCAAAATCATTTTTTTCACTCGTTTTTTTTGGATTCCGGCTCGTTCCAAATACAGTATAACCTTTTTCTGAAAGATGTTCGGCTATCGCCTTTCCGATTCCCGAAGATGCGCCGGTAATGAGTACGGTTTTTAGATGCATCGAAACAGATTAAGTGGTCAATTCCTGATTGAGTTTATCTTTGTCTTTCAATAATCCGAACGATTTGGCCACCAACATGGAAACGGTCGCATCCCCCGAAACGTTGACAACCGTCCGGCACATGTCCAGCGGTCGGTCGATGGCAAAAATCAATGCCAATCCCGCTTCCGGAATACCAGCTTGCCCCAGCACAATTACGAGCATGACCATGCCCGCACCGGGAACAGCCGCACTACCTATGGAAGCCAAAGTTGCCGTAACGATGATGCCTAATTGAGCCGTCAAACTCAAATCCATTCCAAAGGCCTGCGCTATAAAAACGGCGGCTACCGCCTGATACAAACTCGTTCCGTCCATGTTGACGGTCGCACCGATAGGCAGTACAAAACTCGTCACATCGTCTTCCACTCCCAAATGTTTTTCCACGCGCTCCATGGTCACGGGTAAGGTCGCCGCACTCGAACTCGTCGAGAAAGCCAACAGTTGCGCCGGTGCCATCCCTTTTAAGAAAAAGATGGGAGTTCGTTTGGTGAAAATCCACACCAATAACAAATAGAAACCAATCATCAGCATCAGTCCGAAAACTACGCAGAAGGCATACCACAGCAGGGCGAAAAACAAGTCCTGGCTGGGCGCTTCCACCACCAAGGCAGACAAAAGCGCAAACACGCCATAGGGCGCGGCCAGCATGATCAGGTCAATCATCTTGAGAATGACTTCGTTAAAACCATCAAAGAATTGAACCACAGGTTTTGACTTTTCTTCTGGTATCAAAATCAATCCAATCCCGAAGAAAATGGCAAAAAAGATGACCTGAAGCATGTTGCCGTTGTTGGAAGCAGCCGCCATCAAATTTTGCGGGACTAAATCTTCTAAGGCTTGTAGCGGCCCTGCATTTTTTTGCTTTTCGGCTTCCGAAATTTTTTGCCCGGCATCGCCCTGATAGCTTTCGATAAGTTGGTTTCGCGTGTTTTCGTTGATGGTATTCCCTGGGTTGACTATGTTGACAACAGCCAAGCCGATACTCACGGCTACAACGGTCGTAATCAGATAAAGCCCAATAGTCCTTCCACCCATTCTCGAGAGTTTCGATATATCTTTCAATTCAGCAATTCCTTTGATAAGGGACGCAAAAATCAAGGGAACGGCAATCAATTTTAAGGCATTGATGAATATATTTCCAAAGGGTTTTACCCAATCGCCCACAAATTTAGAACCCCATGAAAATTGATTAAGCGCCAGCGCGAAAAGTACGCCAAACAACATTCCGAGCAATATTTTCCAATGGAGTGCTAATTTTTTCATAGGTTGAATTGTTTATTAAATTCTTAGATCCGAATGTCCCGATGCTTAGATATTTTAGGCTCAAAAGTTTTTAAAACCTTTCGGGCCTGATAAATCAGTATAATTTTGAGGTTTTGTTTCTCAAATAAAAATCTGTCAACACCAATGCCGCCATGGCTTCCACGATGGGGACAGCTCTGGGGACAACGCAAGGGTCATGCCTGCCTTTTCCCATGATGGTTGTCATGTTGCCGTCTTTGTCGATCGTTTCTTGATTTTGGATAAGCGTAGCGACGGGTTTGAAAGCCACGTTGAAATAGATGTCCATACCGTTGGATATACCGCCTTGTACACCTCCACTATGGTTGGTTTTGGTGCGCCCGCCGGTTTCAAACAAATCGTTGTGCTCGCTGCCTTTCATGGCGGCTCCTTCAAATCCGCTACCGTATTCAAATCCTTTGACGGCATTGATTGAAAGCATGGCTTTGCCCAATTCGGCATGCAGCTTGTCAAAAACTGGCTCGCCCAAACCGACAGGTACATTTTTTATTACGCAGCTCACTACGCCACCCACGGTATCTCCCTTTTTGCGGATATCTTTGATGTAAGCTTCCATTTTTTTGGCCATAGCCGCATCCGGGCAACGGACGATATTATCTTCAGCACTTGCTAAATCGAGTTGTTGATAAGGAATATTAAGTTTGAGATTGCCGACTGAGGAAACATAAGCCTGAACGGAAATTCCTTTGAGCAATTGTTTGGCTAAGGCTCCAGCAACGACCCTTGCTGCGGTCTCACGCGCCGAACTCCTGCCGCCACCCCGATGATCTCTGAAGCCGTATTTCTGATCGTAGGTGTAATCGGCATGTGAAGGACGATAAGCAGCTTCTATGTGAGAATAATCTTGGGATTTTTGGTCCAGGTTGGCAATCAAAAAAGCGATGGGCGTGCCGGTCGTCTTGCCTTCAAATATGCCCGAAAGAAATTGTACTTCATCCGATTCCTTGCGTTGGGTGACAATGGCAGATTGTCCGGGTTTGCGGCGGTCTAAGTCCTTTTGGATAGCTTCAAAATCGATCTTCAATTCGGCGGGGCAACCATCTATGATGCCTCCAATCCCCTTTCCGTGCGATTCGCCAAAAGTTGTCAATCTAAAAAGTGTCCCGTAAGAATTTCCTGCCATGTTGTTGTTTTGAACAAAAGTAAGCTATTGCTCAAAGATACAAAAGTATCGGCAACTGAAAATTGGAAGGTAGATTTTGATTGAGGCATAAAAAAAATCCCCATCAAAAGGTGATGAGGATTTAAGTTGTCAAGGATGATACCTATCGCGTAAACAACAATTCACGGTATTTGGTCAATGTCCAAAGTTCATCATCAATCAGAATTTCGAGTTTGTCGGCGTGGTAACGAATTGTTTCAAAATAGGGTTTTACTTTGTTGCAATATACCGATGCTTTTTTCTCAACCGAGTCAATGTTGTTTGCTTTTTTGCGTTCTTCTGTCATTTGAGTTACTTGGGCGTTGATGGCTTCAATGTGTTCGGAAATTTCCTTAATCAGATTGATTTGTTCGCCTGCATATTTTTCAAAATCTTTGCCGAAGATGTCTTTCAAGCCTTGTACGTTTTGAATCAATTTGTTTTGATAGGTTATCGCTGTCGGAATCACGTGGTTTCTTGCAATATCGCCCAGCACACGGCCTTCAATTTGGATTTTCTTGGTGTATTCTTCCAGTTCTATGTCGTAACGAGCATGAACTTCTACATGGTTTAGGATGCCCAATTCTTCAAACAATGCCAAAGATTTTTTGGAGATTTTGGCTTTCAATGCTTCCGGTGTGGTCTTTTTGTTGGACAAGCCTCTTTTGGCAGCTTCTTTTTCCCAAGCACTGCTGTATCCGTCGCCTTCAAACAAGATTCTTTTGGATTGTTTGATGTACTCTCTCAACACGTTGAAGATGGCATCATCTTTTTTCATTTCTTTACCTTCTATCAATGCGTCCACTTCAACCTTGAAGTCTTTCAGTTGTTTGGCGATGATAGCTGCTAAAACCGTCATCGGGTTGGCACAGTTTGCAGACGAACCAACGGCACGGTATTCAAATTTGTTTCCAGTGAAAGCAAATGGAGAAGTTCTGTTTCGATCGGTGTTGTCCAAGAGAATTTCAGGAATTTTACCCACTACATTGAGTTTCAAATCTGTTTTTTCTTCCGGGGATAATTTACCGTCAGACACCTGTTCCAAATCGTGCAGAACCTTATAAAGTTGTGATCCGATAAATACGGAGATGATGGCCGGAGGGGCTTCGTTTGCACCCAAACGGTGGTCATTGCTCGCACTGGCGATGGAAGCACGCATCAATTCTTCATTTTCATTGACCGCTTTGATGGTGTTGATAAAAAATGCCAAAAATTGCAGATTGCTCATTGGTGTTTTGCCCGGACCCAATAAGTTGACACCGGTATTGGTTGCCATTGAGAAGTTGTTGTGTTTACCGGAACCGTTGATGCCGGCAAAGGGTTTTTCGTGCAACAGTACTTTCAGGCTGTGGCGATCGGCTACTTTGCCCATCACATCCATCAAGAGCGAGTTGTGGTCAACCGCCAAGTTGGTTTCTTCAAAAATCGGAGCGAGCTCAAATTGGTTGGGAGCAACCTCGTTGTGGCGTGTTTTCACCGGAATCCCCAAAAGCATACATTCTTGTTCGAGATCTCTCATAAAGTTGATGGCACGGTTCGGGATGGAGCCGAAGTAGTGATCTTCCAATTGTTGACCTTTGGCAGGAGAATGTCCCAGCAGTGTCCGGCCGGTCAGAATCAGGTCGGGGCGAGAGACAGCCAAAGCTTTGTCAACCAAAAAATATTCCTGCTCCCAACCCAAAGTTGCAGTGACTTTGGAAACGTTTTTGTCAAAATATTTTGCCACAGCCGTAGCCGAGTTATCCAAAGCTTGCAAGGCTCTAAGCAGAGGGGTTTTGTTGTCTAAAGCTTCACCTGTGTAAGATACAAAAACGGTAGGAATACATAAGGTCGTTCCATAGATGAATGCGGGTGAAGTCGGATCCCAAGCGGTGTAGCCGCGTGCTTCAAAAGTGTTGCGGATGCCACCACTTGGGAAGCTCGATGCATCCGGCTCTTGTTGTACCAATTGGCCGCCGTCAAATTTTTCCATGGCGTTTCCGTTTCCGATGGGTTCAAAAAACGCATCGTGTTTTTCGGCTGTCGTTCCGGTGAGAGGTTGAAACCAGTGTGTGTAGTGTGTAGCACCTTTACTGAGTGCCCATTGTTTCATGCCGGCTGCAGTTTGTTCGGCAACTTTACGGTCTATTTTGCTTCCGTTTTCTACGGCATCGTTGACGCTGTTATAGGCTTCTTTAGTCAAAAAATGACGCATGGCAGCATCATTAAATACATTTTTTCCAAAAAGCTCAGAGCGTTTGATGCTTTCGTCTATTTTGATATTCGGACGGTTTTGGCTGGCTAAAAGCGCTTGAAATCTAATTGTCCCCATTTGCTAGTGTGATTTTATTAATAAAATATGCGATTAAATCGGCACAAAATTAATCAAAAAAATACACACCCCTATTTTTTCAGGGGGATAACTTCAATTTTTATTAAAAAACAAAAACAAACCCTATATTTTTAAAATAAAGTAAAATAAAGATATGTTGTATAGGCGAATAATAAAGAAAAGCCAGCTATAGGCCCGATGTTTCTTTTCTTTGAAAGTAAACAAAGCGGATAGACCACAAAAGAAATGGCAATCATCCACCAAATATCAGAGTCAATGAGTTGATTACTGGCTACTTTGATGGGGTGGATCATTGCAGTTAGGCCGATGACCGAGCCGATGTTGAAGATGTTGGATCCTATCAAATTGCCCAGAGAAATGGACTTTTCTTTTTTCAAGGCGGCTAGGACCGATGCCGAAAGTTCGGGTAAACTCGTACCTACAGCGATAACTGTTAACGAAATGACGCGTTCGCTGACCCCATGAGCAGAAGCAATATTTACCGCTCCTTCCACCAACCATTCGGAACCAAAATATAAGCTCAACGCACTGATTGTTAACCAAAAAAAGATTTTTATTCCAGAAATCTGTTGGAGTGTGTCATCAATTTCATCTGCATCGGGATCTTTTGAACGAAATCGGATGAGAAGGAAAACAAACAGAGAAATGAGCGCAAACAATGCCAGTCCTTCTAACCGGCTGACGACCAGCTCCGATTGCATAAACAGAAACATCAACAGGCTCATTATTATCATGGCGGGCCAATGTAGTATTTTAAAAAAACGGCCGATAACAATCGGGTGAATCATAGCGACTAAACCGAGTATCAACCCAATGTTAGCAATGTTTGACCCGATTATGTTTCCCAGAGCAATGTCAGAATGTTCGTCAAGCGCGGCTTTCAAACTGACTATCAATTCGGGTGCAGAGGTGGCAAAAGAAACGATTGTCAGTCCAACAATCATTTTTGAAATGTTCATCTTCAGGGAAATGGCAACAGAAGATCGCACCAAAAATTCGCCACCCAAAACCAATAAGATAAAACCGATAATAAGCAATACGTAATCCATCCAAAACAAATTTTGTCAAAAATACAATTTAAGTTTTCTTGCATTTATTTTTCTTGCTTTTTTTTAGGACATACAATCCGGCTGATTTAGGATTCTCATACATTTCCGCTTTCCCAAATTTTTTCATCTTTAAATTTTCACATTGCCACATTTATACCTTACTACATTTTCAATTTTTAAATTGATTTTAAAAGTATATTTGCACCCATGTTTCAATTAGGTAAAACCATCGTTTCGGAAGATATTTTCGAAAAGCAATTTGTGTGTAATCTCTCCGCTTGCAAAGGTGCCTGCTGCGTGGAAGGCGAAGCCGGTGCCCCACTCGACCGGGAGGAAATAGAAATTCTCGAAAAGATATACCCCAAAGTTAAACCCTTTTTACGACCCGAAGGCATCGCTGCCATCGAAAGCCAAGGCACTTCTATTACCTCAGAATTTGGCGATTTAGAAACGCCTTTGGTGGAAGGCAAAGAATGTGCTTACGTGGTTTTTGACGCAAATAACATAGCCAAATGTGGCATTGAAGAAGCCCATCAGAAAGGTGTGATTGAATGGCAAAAACCCATATCATGCCATCTCTACCCGGTTCGTTTGCAACAATACAGTTCTTTTGTGGCGGTCAATTACCACCAATGGGAAATTTGCGATGACGCATGTACACTCGGCAAAGAGTTACAAGTTCCGGTTTATAAATTTGTCAAACAAGCCCTCATCAGAAAGTTTGGTGAGGAGTGGTATGCACAATTAGAGGAAATTGCAACGCAATATTCAAATTTAAAATAACAAGTCCCAAAGGTAGATTGGTATTGGGGAAAGTCTTAAAAAGTTAATGACTCAGAAAAGTCAGGAGATTTTTTAGAAAGCAAACATCAGGCTGTTCTTCCATTTTCCGATAAAGCAACTATTATGATTCGAAAACATAATCGGAATCGTTAAAGAATATGACCTAACTATTCCTAAACGAATAAAGATAAACGCCAAAGAAAATAACTTTATTTATTTGTTTTTCAACAACATACAATTCATAAATTGATTGCATTTAGCACCCTGCTATTTGCCAATTGTTAAAAACTTTAATTGAATGTTTATAAGTTTGACTTTCTTTTTCGGACATTATTTTGAATCTTTGTTTTTCCGATTTTTGATAAATTCGGAATCTTTAAACTATTCAAAAAACTACTAATTATGTCTGTTGTCGAACCTATTTTGCAAGAAAATCCGAACCGATTTGTTATTTTCCCCATTCAACACCACGATTTGTGGCAATGGTACAAAAAACAACAAGCCTGTTTTTGGACGGCTGAAGAAATCGATTTACAACAAGATTTGTCTGATTGGCACAATAAACTTAACGCGGACGAAAAATATTTCATCAAACACATCCTCGCTTTTTTTGCCGCTTCTGACGGGATTGTCAACGAGAATTTGGCCGAAAATTTTGTGAACGAAGTACAGTTTTCCGAAGCCAAGTTTTTTTATGGTTTTCAGATTATGATGGAGAATATCCACTCCGAAACCTACTCGCTGCTCATTGATACTTATGTAAAAAACCCGGAAGAAAAAGACAAACTCTTCCACGCCATCGAAGTCTTTCCAGCCATCATGAAGAAAGCCGAATGGGCACTTAAATGGATAGAAAGCCCAAGTTTTGCGGAGCGGCTCATCGCTTTTGCGGCTGTAGAAGGTATTTTCTTCTCGGGTGCTTTCTGCTCGATTTTTTGGCTCAAAAAACGCGGTTTGATGCCTGGCTTGACTTTTTCTAATGAACTCATTTCCCGCGACGAAGGCATGCACTGTGACTTTGCAGTGCATCTGCACAACCACCACCTTGAGAACAGAGTACCCAAGAAAAGAATAACGGAAATCATCGTGGAAGCACTGAATATCGAACGCGAATTCATCACCGAGTCCTTGCCCGCGAGTTTGATTGGGATGAATGCCAAACTGATGACCGAATACCTTGAGTTTGTAACCGACCGGCTATTGGTGGAATTGGGCTGTGAGCGGGTCTATAATTCCAAAAATCCGTTTGATTTTATGGACATGATTTCGTTGCAAGGCAAAACCAATTTCTTCGAAAAACGAGTTTCCGAATATCAAAAAGCGGGTGTGTTGAACAAAGACACCGAATCCAATAAAATTAGTTTCGACGCTGAATTTTAGTCAGTTGCCGATGGAATGACGGTAGTTTTAGCCCTGGGTGCAGCGGCATCCTCCGGCATTTTACAAATGCCGAAGATATAGCGGAACACAGGAAATAGCTCCAAAAAATCAATGCTTTGGAGGTTTATCTTTCGGAGGATTTCAATAATAATTTCAAAAACAAAAAGCTATGTTCGTTATAAAAAGAGACGGCCGGAAGGAGCCAGTTATGTTTGACAAAATCACCGCCCGCGTGCGGAAGTTGTGCTACGGACTCAGCCCGATGGTGGATCCGGTGAAAGTGGCTTTGCGCGTCATTGAAGGTATTTATGACGGAGTAACTACTTCGGAATTAGATAATTTGGCTGCCGAAATTGCGGCCACCATGACAACTACACATCCGGATTATGCCAAGCTCGCCGAACGTATTTCAGTATCGAACCTTCAGAAAAACACCAAAAAATCGTTTTTCGAGACCATGACCGATCTCTACGAATACGTCAACCCGCGCACGGGGAAAAAAGCTCCGCTCATTGCCGATGATGTGTATGAAGTCATCAAAAAAAATGCGGAATTCCTAGACTCTGCCATCATCTACAACCGCGATTTTAACTACGATTATTTTGGTTTTAAAACCCTCGAACGCTCCTATTTACTGAAAATAAACGGACAGATTGTGGAACGCCCACAACACATGCTCATGCGCGTTTCCGTAGGTATCCATTTAGACGATTTGGATTCGGTTTTGGAAACCTACGAACTCATGTCGAAGAAATTTTTCACCCACGCAACACCTACGCTATTCAACTCGGGTACGCCCAAACCGCAAATGTCGTCCTGCTTTTTGTTGGCAATGAAAGACGACAGCATCGATGGCATTTACGACACCTTGAAAAACACCGCGAAAATTTCGCAATCAGCTGGAGGCATTGGGTTGTCTATCCACAACATACGCGCAACCGGTTCGTATATCGGCGGCACCAACGGCACCTCGAACGGAATTGTGCCCATGCTTCGTGTCTATAACGACACTGCCCGCTATGTAGATCAGGGTGGTGGCAAGCGCAAAGGCTCCTTTGCCGTCTATATAGAACCGTGGCATGCGGATATCTACGATTTCCTCGAACTAAAAAAAAACCACGGCAAAGAAGAAATGCGCGCCCGCGATTTGTTTTACGCCATGTGGATTCCGGATTTGTTTATGAAACGTGTGGAAACTGATGCCGAATGGACACTCATGTGCCCGAACGAATGCCCGGGATTATTTGACGTTCACAGCGAAGCCTTTGAAGAACTTTATCTGAAATACGAAGCCGAAGGCAAAGGCCGGAAAACAGTACGCGCCCGCGATTTGTGGGAAAACATACTCGAATCGCAGATAGAAACCGGCACGCCTTATATGCTCTACAAAGATGCCGCCAATCGGAAGTCCAACCAAAAAAACTTGGGTACCATCCGCTCATCGAACCTCTGTACGGAGATTATGGAATACACCTCTGCGGATGAAATCGCGGTGTGTAACTTGGCCTCTATCGCCTTGCCGATGTTTGTGAAAGACGGCGAATTTGACCACAAAGAACTCTTTCGCGTGACCAAGCGCGTGATCAAAAACCTCAACCGCGTCATCGACCGCAATTACTACCCGGTGGAAGAAGCGCGCCGCTCCAACATGCGCCACCGACCAATTGGTCTGGGCGTGCAAGGACTGGCAGATACTTTTATCATGCTTCGTTTGCCGTTTACCTCTGACCAAGCGAAGAAACTTAACCAAGAAATCTTTGAAACGCTCTATTTTGCAGCCGTTACTTCTTCAGTGGAGCTTGCCAAAGAGGAGGGTGCTTACGAAACTTTTAAAGGCTCGCCTATCTCGAAAGGCGAATTTCAACACAACCTTTGGGGTGTAAAAGACGAGGAACTCAGTGGCCGTTGGGATTGGTCAAAACTGCGTAAACAAGTGATGAAACACGGTGTACGCAACTCCCTGCTCGTCGCACCGATGCCGACAGCTTCTACTTCACAGATTTTGGGCAACAACGAAGCTTTTGAACCTTATACATCCAATATATACACCCGCAGGGTGCTCTCGGGCGAATTTATCGTGGTTAACAAACATCTGCTCGAAGATTTGATTGCCCGCGATATGTGGGACGAAGGCATGAAAGAAGAAATTATGCGCGCCAACGGTTCTATACAAGATATTGAACGCATCCCAGCAGATCTCAAAGAACTCTACAAAACCGTGTGGGAAATGAGCATGAAAGACATCATCGACATGTCGCGCCAACGCGGATATTTCATCGATCAGTCGCAGTCGCTTAACCTGTTTATGGAAAATGCCAACATGGCCAAACTCACCTCCATGCACTTTTACGCCTGGAAATCGGGTTTGAAAACGGGTATGTATTACCTGCGAACTAAATCGGCGGTAGATGCCATCAAGTTTACCTTAGACAACCGCAAAAAAGCCGAACCCCAACTCGAGCAAGTTACAGCCGAACCCATGAGTGCAGACGAACTCAAACAACTCATTGCCCAAGCCAAAGAAAGCGAAGGAGACGATTGTTTGATGTGCGGGAGTTGATGATGCGATGATTTGATAATACGATGACGCGAAGATGTGATGGTGTGATTGTGGTGGCTTCAACTTACTTCACCTTCGCTCAGTATCTGCCGCTCAGCTACCGGATTGGTATGGGCGGGATATAAAATTTTCATTTTTTTATTGACACTTTACAACGAAAAAAATTATGTAGTTTTGAGCCCGCATTTTAAATTACTTCATGCAATTCAATCTTCTCGCTTCCGATAGCCAAAGTCAGGCACGCGCCGGAGCCATACAAACTGACCACGGCACCATAGAAACGCCTATTTTTATGCCGGTTGGCACGGTGGCAAGCGTCAAAGGAGTGCATCAACGCGAACTCAAAAATGACATCAACCCCGACATCATCCTCGGAAACACTTATCACCTTTATCTGCGTCCAAACACACCCATTCTTGAGCAAGCCGGCGGCCTGCACAAGTTTATGAATTGGGATCGGAACATCCTGACTGATTCGGGTGGTTATCAGGTATATTCGCTCTCATCTAACCGAAAAATCAAGGAAGAAGGGGTCAAATTCAAATCGCACATAGATGGTTCGATGCACGTGTTTACACCTGAAAACGTGATGGACATCCAACGCAGCATCGGTGCCGACATTATCATGGCATTTGACGAGTGTACACCCTTTCCGTGCGACTATCACTACGCCCGCCGCTCGATGCACATGACTCATCGCTGGCTCGACCGCTGCATCAAACAGCTCGAAATATCTCCCGAAAAATACGGCTATTCGCAGGCACTTTTCCCCATTGTTCAGGGGAGTACTTACAAAGATTTGCGGGAACAATCTGCCGAGTACATCGCCCATGCAGGCGCGTTCGGAAACGCCATCGGTGGACTGTCGGTAGGCGAACCTGCTGAAGAAATGTATGCGATGACCGAAATTGTCTGCGGTATTTTGCCAAAAGACAAACCGCGCTACCTGATGGGAGTCGGCACACCAATTAACATACTGGAAAACATCGCTTTGGGAATCGATATGTTCGACTGTGTGATGCCGACTCGCAATGCCCGAAACGGGATGTTATTTACTGCACAGGGCACAATCAATATCAAAAACAAAAAATGGGAAAATGATTTTTCACCCATCGATGAAATGGCGATTACCTTTGTCGACACCGAATATTCCAAAGCCTATTTGAAACATTTGTTTACCGTCAACGAGATGTTGGGAAAGCAAATTGCAACCATCCACAACCTCGGGTTTTATATGTGGTTGGTAAGAGAGGCCAGAAAGCGTATTTTAGCCGGAGATTTTTCGACGTGGAAACAGCAAATGATTAGTCAAATGGGCAACAGATTGTGATATGAAAATCATCGACCGATACATCCTCAAGCGCTATATGGGAACATTTTTGATGTTTCTGGTTTTGTTTGCGCCCATCGGTATTATAATCAATCTGTCTGAAAAAATAGATAAAATACTGGAAAACAAAGTACCTGTCAATGAGGTTTTGGTGTATTACTATCACTTTACCATCTATTTTGCGCACATGCTTTTCCCTTTGTTTTTATTTTTATCTATCATTTTTTTCACCTCCAAATTAGCCAACAATACAGAAATTATCGCAATTTTAAGCTCCGGAATATCCTACTTCAGGTTTATCAGGCCTTATTTGTTCGGAGCCGTTTTGGTGTCTATAATGGCTTTTATTTTAGGTATGTACATGGTGCCGAAAGCGAGCAAGGGTTTTAACGAATTCACGTATGAGTACCTGAAAAAAGGAAAAAAGGAACGAGAGAGCACCAATCTGTACCGGCAGGTAAACGACCATGATTTTATCTACGTGAGCAATTTTATCCCGAAGAACAAAACAGGTTTTGATTTCACATTGGAACATGTAATAGGCAACAAACTCATCTATAAAATAAGTGCAACCCGGATTAAATACATTGATAAAGACACCACCTACAAAATGACAAATTATGTCAAAAGAACGATTGGTGAAGACACAGACAAGATAGTCTCTCAGGTTTTTAAAGACACTCTTTTTTCCTTCAAGTTGGAAGACCTGACCCCGGTCGAATATGTGGCAGAAACACTTAACTACGAAGAGCTGAATAAATTTATAGCAACTGAGAAGCGGAGAGGCTCATCAAATATCAACCGGTATCTGTTAGTCAAATACAAACGATGGAGTTTACCTATATCGGCTTTTGTACTCACCATCATGGCTGTTGCGGTTTCTTCAATGAAACGAAGAGGAGGAATGGGTGTCAACTTGGCAATCGGTATTTTGATTGCATTCATCTACGTTTTTTTCGATAAAATATTTGGCACCATGGCAGAGCAATCCGGCTTTTCGCCCTTGTTGGCTGTTTTGTTGCCAAACGTCGTATTTGGTATCTTGGCTTCCTATCTATTGTACAATGCCAAACGTTAGGCTCCTCAATTTCCTGCACCTTCACCTCATCGTTTTTATATGGGGGTTTACGGCCATACTCGGCGCGTTGATTAGTTTGGATGCCTTGCCGTTGGTTTGGTTTCGGATGGGATTGGCTGTTCTTTTTGTTTGGCTATTTATACTTTTTAAAAAGATAAATCTTCGGATAGACCGCAAAACCTTATTGATTTTGGTACTCTCCGGCTTGGTGATTGCCCTGCATTGGATTACATTTTTCAGGGCCATCAAAGTGTCGAACGTGTCGATAACCTTAGGGACACTTTCCACCGGTGCTTTTTTTGCTTCCATACTCGAGCCGATTTTCTACAAGCGAAAGGTGATTTGGTATGAAATATTTTTCGGATTGATGGTCATCGTTGGGTTGTACATTATTTTTCGTGTCGAAATCAGGTACGTGGAAGGCATATTGCTGGCGCTCGTTTCGGCTTTCCTTTCAGCGAGTTTTGCGCTTATCAATGGGAAGTTGGCGAGTTTTTACAGCTCTTCCGTCATCACCTTTTATGAATTACTCGGAGGGTTGTTTTTCCTGTCGGTATTTCTGCTCTTCAATCAGCAATTTTCGTTTGCGTTTTTCAAACTTTCCGTTTCCGATTGGCTTTATTTAATGATTTTATCATCGGTTTGCACGGCCTATGCATTCATCGCTTCTGTCAAAGTCCTCCGTTATTTGAGCCCATATACGGTGATGCTAACCATCAATCTCGAACCTGTGTACGGAATTATCTTAGCAGCACTAATTTTCAAAGATAAAGAACACATGAGCAGTTCGTTTTATTTAGGCGCAACGCTGATTTTATTGACCGTAATCCTGAATGGGATTGTTAAAAACGCATCCAAATGGAAAAAGAAAAGTAATGCAAAAACGGTTTCCCCTTAAAAAATTATATATTTGTCAGTCCAACCTAATTGATAATAAAAAGATGGAATATTTAGATTTTGAACTACCAATCAAAGAGTTAGAAGAGCAGTTGGATCGTTGTTCACTCATCGGAAAAGAGAGTGATGTAGATGTGACCGATACTTGTCAGAAAATTGAACGAAAATTAAAAGAAACCAAAAAGGAAATATATAAAAACCTGACTCCGTGGCAGCGCGTTCAATTGTCTCGTCATCCGTCACGTCCATATACTTTAGACTATGTTCGTGCTCTTTTTGGGGAAACATTCTTGGAAATACACGGCGATCGCTCTTTTAGAGATGATAAAGCCATGATAGGCGGATTAGGGAAAATAGGCCATCAGACCTTTATGGTCATCGGCCAACAGAAAGGCTACAACACCAAAACCCGTCAATACAGGAATTTCGGAATGGCCAGCCCGGAAGGTTACCGGAAAGCCCTTCGCTTGATGAAATCTGCTGAAAAATTTGGAATCCCGGTGATTAGTTTAATTGACACCCCGGGAGCATATCCCGGACTTGAAGCAGAAGAAAGAGGGCAAGGCGAAGCAATCGCGCGTAATATTTTTGAAATGACGCGATTGAAAACCCCCATCATCTGCGTCATTGTAGGCGAAGGCGCATCGGGTGGTGCCTTGGGAATCGGTGTGGGAGACCGCGTGTTTATGCTTGAAAACACTTGGTACTCCGTCATATCTCCGGAATCGTGCTCATCAATTCTTTGGCGTAGTTGGGAGTACAAAGAAACCGCTGCAGAAGCACTCAAACTTACTTCTATCGACATGAAAAAACTCAAACTCATCGATGGGATTATCAAAGAACCTTTGGGAGGTGCCCACAGCGATCGAGAAGCAGCATTCACCTGTGTCAGAGATACCATCCTACACGCTTATAAAGAACTTTCCGAACTGACAACCAGTCAATTAATCGGAGAAAGAATGAATAAATACCTTGCTATGGGTGTTTTTGCCGAATAATTTTTTTTTCATTGAGAATTATTCCGCATCCCTTTACAGGTGCGGATTTTTTTTGCTGTTAACAAAAACTTAAAACTTATAAACACTCATTTTTGAAAACTTATGTGTTGTGATACGCTCAGTTTTTTATAATTTCGAAACATGGAAAAAGCCAGACAAACAACTCAATTAACTACCACAAACAAGCCGATAATCTCTTTAGAAAAAGGAAAACTTCCACCACAAGCCATTGATTTAGAAGAAGCTGTGTTGGGAGCCATGATGATTGACAAAAAAGGCGTGAGCGAAGTAATCGACATACTCAGCCCGGATGCTTTCTACAAAGATGCGCACCGATACATATTTGAAGCTATCTACACACTTTTTCACGATAGTCAACCCATCGATTTGCTCACGGTTTCTAACCAACTCAAAAAAGATCAAAAACTTGACCTGACTGGTGGTGATTTTTATCTCATCCAACTGACACAAAAAGTTGCTTCCTCCGCACACATCGAGTTTCACGCTCGCATCATCTTACAAAAATACATCTTGCGAAGTTTGATACGCATCTCATCCGAAACCATCGAAGATTCGTATGACGACACGATAGATGTGTTTGATTTATTGGATAAGGCAGAAACCAAATTATTTGAAATCTCACAAAACAACATCAAAACTTCCACCGAAGTTGCCCAAAGTTTGATTTCGCAAGCAAAAAAACGAATCGAAGAAATTGCTAACAAAGACGGTCTCAGCGGTGTGCCAAGTGGTTTCGAAAAATTGGACAAACTCACTTCCGGCTGGCAACCTTCCGACCTCATTATCATCGCGGCCCGACCCGGAATGGGCAAAACAGCTTTTGTCCTTTCGATGGCGAGAAACATCGTGATAAACAACAATATCCCTGTGGCCGTTTTCTCTTTAGAAATGTCTTCGGTGCAATTGATAATGAGGCTTATTTCGTCTGAAACCGGGCTTTCCTCAGAAAAATTGCGTACCGGCAGATTGGAAACCCACGAGTGGGAACAGCTCAATGTGAAAGTCAAGAAACTCGAAACTGCACCCCTCTATATTGACGATTCAGCTTCCCTGTCTATTTTTGATTTGCGTGCCAAAGCCCGAAGAATGGTTTCTCAGTATGGTATCAAAATTATCATCATCGACTATTTGCAACTGATGACCGCCGGATCGTCACAAAAAGGAGGCGGAAACCGCGAGCAAGAAATTTCGTCTATCTCCCGAAATTTAAAGGCTTTGGCTAAGGAGTTAGACATTCCGGTAATCGCGCTTTCCCAGCTATCGCGTGCCGTAGAAACCCGTTCGGGCGGCAGCAAAAGACCCTTGCTTTCAGATTTGAGAGAATCCGGAGCCATCGAGCAGGATGCAGATATCGTTTCATTCATTTATCGTCCCGAATACTACAAATTAGACACTTGGGACGACGAACAAGCCTCTCCAACGCAAGGACAGGCAGATTTTATTGTTGCAAAACACAGAAACGGAGCCACCGACAATATCCGGTTACGGTTTATTGATAAGTTGGGTAAATTCGAGAACCTTGAAGACTTCGAATCGCCACATGAGTTCGAATCTAAAATGAACAACGAATTAGACCAACTCCGCGCATCTTTCAAAAAAGGAAACCCTTTTGAAGACAATCGTTACGAATCCAATAATTCCCAAAACGACGACGACGTGCCGTTTTGATTATTTTAGTTAAATTGTCATTTGCCAAATCCCTATCTTTGTCTAAACAAATCGAACGACATGTTTCAAATAACCGATACCTTGTTGATGGTTCGTCCGGCAAACTTCCGGATGAACGAGCAAACCGCCGTCAACAATTTTTTTCAAGCCAAACTTCCGTTTTCACCCGAACAAGTGAATGCACAAGCCCAGTTGGAGTTTGATAATTTTGTGAAAAAACTGCGTTCTGTCGGTGTGCAAGTCATCGTGATAGAAGATACAACAAGCCCCGATACACCAGATGCTTTGTTTCCCAACAATTGGATTTCGTTTCATGCCAACGGTGATGTTGCACTCTATCCAATGTTTGCCGAAAACAGACGGTTGGAAAGACGTGATGACATACTCGAACGCTTGGAAAGTGAAGGCTTCACTATTGAAAACATAGTAGATTACACCTCTGCAGAAGAAGCACAAATCTATTTGGAAGGAACGGGTAGTTTGGTGCTTGACCGCGTGCATCACAAAGCCTACTGTGCACTGTCGCCCCGAGCAGACGAAGATTTAGTCATCGAGTTTTGCGAAGATTTTGAATACACGCCGGTAATATTTACAGCGTATCAAACCGTTGACGGGCAACGGCTTCAAATCTACCACACAAACGTGATGATGGCATTGGCAGAAACCTTCGCGGTGATTTGTTTGGACAGCATCGATGACAAAAGTGAACGTAAAAATGTTGTCAAACATTTGAAAGGGGACGGCAAAGAAATCATCGAAATAACCGAAAAACAGATGGAAAACTTCGCCGGAAACATGTTGCAAGTGAAAAGCAAAAATGGCATTCCTTTTATGGTGATGAGCGAGGCCGCATTTCAATGCCTGAACCAAAATCAGGTAAATGCCATACGCAAACATTGCGAAATTCTTTATTCATCGCTCAACACCATCGAAAAATGTGGAGGCGGAAGTGCACGCTGCATGATGGCAGAAGTTTTCCTGCCTAAATAACAATAAACATCACATCATCTATCGCTGTGGATTTAATTTTCGCCGCTAAGTTTTTTAGCCCAATTCAAACTTTGCAACCAGCTTTTTTGAAAATTCAAAAAATACCGGATGGGGTTTTTAATCTTTTGGAGTTTATAAAACTTAAAAAACAACATCGTTTTGTATCCGTTTAATTGCGAAGTACTGTAATATAATAGCCTAAAAAGCATCACCGTAGGTGATGGTTTTGGCGGAATCGTTTCCTGTTGCCAAGGCAGAACCGGTTTGATTCTACACCCGCCTACCGGAGCTTTCAGGTGAAGTATTTCCGGTTTCGGTAAAAATATCACATCAAAACCCTTGTTGCGCAGTTGCATGCCAAAATCGGTGTCTTCGCCATAACCGTGTTCAAACGATTTAGAAAAAAAAACATCTTCTAAACAAGAACTTTTAACGACACTACAACCCGATCCGAAAGTTTGCCATTGTATGTGTTTTTTAATAATTGCTTGTTCATTTTTTTGCAAACAATTGATTGTAAACACTTCTTGCCCGTATTTACTGATTTGTAAAAAAACATCACGTATAAAATCCGGCCCAAAACGGATGTCATCATCTGCCAAAAACACCCATTCGGAGGTCACTTCTTTCAAAGCCAAATTGCGCGCGTTGCAAGCTCCCGTTTGATGGATAAAATGGTGTTTGATTTGGAAAGGCCAAGATTCACTTACCAAAAAGTCAAGTTCAGATGTACTTTCGGGCTCAGGATTTTGTTCTACGATGATCACTTTTTCGGGCAAGTGCGTTTGGGCAGCCAAGTCTTTCAGTACATCGTATAAATACTTTTCCCGCCCGATGGTTGGGATAACCACATCGATGGTTTTTCGGTGAACAACTTTCGAGGAAGATTGGACGCTGATGCCATCTAAAATATTTGGCGTTAACTTTCTTTTCCGATAAAATAAAGCCGAAAAAAATGCAGCGAACGGAAACCGTCTTTCATACAGCATCAAATTGAACAGCAGTAAAAACACCCATCGTGGTTTGTAGTGCTGTTTGACAAAGCGGAAAAGTTGTTCTGTGCTTGTTTGTTTGACTACCTGGTTCGACCTATTTTTAATGAGCAATTTCGGTTCGGAATAGCACAATAAACCCTGAGCCATGGCTATTTTACTGAGGGAATGCAGAAAATAATCGAAGTTGCGGCCCAAAACCAACTCGCTTTCCAAAGCCACCAAAACACTCGCATGCACTCCGCCAACCAAACTGCTCATGCGCCAAGTCGGGTAACGCACATTTTTGTTGATTTTTATAAAGGGAGAGTCCTCTACATAACCAATGGCATCAGGCAAAAAATCTGTTTCGCCCGGGTTGAAAGAAGCCATGATTTTGCGGTGGTGAAAAATTGTTTCAATTGCAGAAATATTCAAATATTTTTTTAAACCGGCATGACACCAAACCAAAAATTCATCCGGATGTTGATTTGCCACAGTCAATAAAGCATCTGCAATCGACTGTCTTTCAAGTTTTTTGTTGCAAGAAAGGCCTTCGGCATTTCCGTTTTGATGAAATATGAGTATCATTTTTGTGTTTCGTTTGCAATGCAAAACCGATTTGTCAAAACTAAAGAAGATAATTTGTTTTAACTAAATTTTCAGGATTTAAAATTTTGGGGAAGGATGTTTGATTCTGCTTAGGTTTGCGTGCATCCTGACTAACATATTTATAAGTATGTGATATTCAATACTTTTAAATTTCCATTTTTAACACTCTTTTACCTTTCCTTTCCTTTGCTTTACGTTTGCCTAGTCAATGCTTCGGTAAAGGGGGGGATTGAGTCCAATCGAGTCACGCAAGGGAATTTCACCCCTACGTTCTCACCGAACCGTGCTTGAAAGTCTCCCTTCACACGGCTCTTCATGTTAATAAATCACTCAAAATTAAATAATTTCAAGGATGAACCAATAAAAAATCATAAATGATTTTTTATTTGCGTTGTTGATACTTGGCGTCTTTGCGTGACACTCCCGAAAAGTCCACGAAAAGTCGGGGGCAGGCTGGGACAAGTTATTGGGAGTGGCAAAAAAAGTATTGATATTCAATAAATTAAAATTAGTTAAATAGGCGTAATCAATCATCTCTTTTTGGTTGTAAATTAATGTTAAGTTTCACAAGGTTGTTCCCATTTTTCTTTGTTGGTCACCACAGGATAGTTTCCTAATCATACTGCACAAAGTGGTTTAGTGGCTACTCCTGAAAGTCGCCACTGAGAGACCTTCTCTCATCTGTTAAAAAGCATCAACAATCTGTTGGTTGTTGTTCAACGTAGGAAGCTACACGCAGGGGCGGATTGCGGGCGATTTCCTGTCAAGCCGAAAAGTAGCCCGAGCGGAAAGATGCCCACCGAAAACCACTGCTACAGCACTTGACGGGTAGCTGATGTTGAACTAAACCTACGGTAGCAGTTACGCAAAAATTAGTACTTTTCAAAAATATCTAAAAAATGTAATAAAATGACAAAAAAAGGGAATATCCAAGAAGGAAGATTTTATTTTTTTCACAGTCAATTCATTACAGATCTAAATGATTTCTTATTCCATATTGGCTTCAATTCACTATTTTTGATGAACTATTCTTTTAAAGAACATCAGATCAATTTTTTTTATGAAATACTTTCCCATCAATCCCCGACTTTTTATCAAAAACAGAAAAAATTTCATGGCTGCCATGAAACTCAAATCGGTGGCCGTATTCAATTCCAACGATATCTACCCAATTAGTGCAGACGGGATGATGCCTTTTGAGCAACACCGCGATTTGTTTTACCTTTCCGGAGCCGATCAGGAAGAAACCATTTTGGTTTTGTGTCCGGATGCGAACAATCCAAAACATCGCGAAATCCTTTTTGTGCGCGAAACCAACGACCACATCGCAGTTTGGGAGGGTGAAAAATTGAACAAAAAGCAAGCGACTGAAGTTTCGGGCATAGAAACGGTTTATTGGGTTGGCCAATTCGATAAAATCTTGTTTGAACTGATGACCGAAACCGACACCATCTATTTCAACACCAACGAGCATTACCGCCAAGCGGTCGAAACAGAAACCCGCGAAGACCGGTTTATCAAAAAATGCAAAGAAAAATATCCGGCGCATCAGGTAGTCAAGAGCAATCCGATTTTGCAAAGGCTGCGTTCGGTCAAAGATTCCATTGAGGTCGAACTCATTCAGCAGGCATGCAACATCACCGAAAAAGGTTTCCGCCGCATCCTGCCCTTTGTCAAACCCGGTGTTTGGGAATATGAAATCGAAGCAGAGTTCTTACACGAATTTGTCCGCAACCGTTCCAAAGGTTTTGCCTACACGCCCATCATTGCTTCGGGGAACAATGCCAACGTGTTGCATTACATTCAAAACAACCAGCCTTGCAAAACCGGCGATTTATTGCTGCTCGATGTGGCGGCAGAATACGCCAACTACAGCAGCGACATGACCCGGACTATCCCTGTTTCGGGCAAATTTTCTAAAAGACAAGCAGAAGTTTATCGCGCAGTTTTGAAAGTCAAAAATGAAGCCACCCAATTGCTCGTGCCGGGTGCTTTTTGGAAAGAATACCACGTGGAAGTGGGCAAATTGATGACCTCGGCGCTCATCGACTTAAAACTGCTCGACAAAAAAGATGTGGCAAACGAAAACCCCGATTGGCCGGCTTACAAAAAATATTTTATGCACGGTACTTCGCACCACATGGGTCTCAACACCCACGATTACGGTTTGCTCAACGAACCCATCGTTGCCGGAATGGTTTTCACAGTCGAACCCGGTATTTACCTACCCGCTGAAGGATTCGGCATCCGCTTGGAAGACAATGTGGTGGTGCAAGCTAAGGGTGCACCTTTTAACCTGATGCAAAACATCCCGATTGAAATTGAAGAAATCGAAGCGTTGATGCCGTAGGTTTTCAGGATATTTTTTTTGAGAAATTCAACAAATATAGATTGCAGAGCCTTTCCTTAAACTGTTTTTCTATGTGCAAATATGAAATCAGGTTTACAAAAAAGTTGGGTATATTTGGTGATATTTACTAGTTACCAGCAACCGTAAGACAACACAACACAAACAGACAAAACATAAATAAACAATGCCATTATCAGACGAACAAAAAGCACCAATAAATTCCAAGTCAGACCACCAAATAGTCTTGGCTGGACCGGGGACAGGTAAATCATTTACAATTTTAGGTTACATAGTAGACTTAATTAAAGAAAGGAAAGTTGACCCCAAAACTATATTGCTTATAACATTTACACGAGCAGCTACAAACGAGCTGAAACAGAAAGTTAGAAAAGAACTAGGACAGGAAAGTGAATTGCCAAGTGTGTTTACACTTCATGGTTTTTCACTTAGACAGTTAATGAAAAATGCTGAAAAAATCAAGGCACTTCCAGAAGGTTTTTCAATTGCAAATGACTTTGAAGAACGTTATATAATAATGGAAGACATCAAAGGACTTATTAAAGCTGAAAAGATTAAGGATGTAAAGAAGCTTTTCAACCTTCTTTCAGCTAATTGGGAAACCTTAAATATTGAAAAAGGTGATTGGGAAGTAAGCTTTGATAATCCTGAATTTCTTGGAGCATGGCAAGAACACAGAAACATTTACGGATACATGCTACGTTCCGAATTAGTTTATCAACTTAAAAAGGCATTAGAACAAGAACAAAATATCAAAATTGACAATCCAATTGATTACCTAATTGTTGACGAATACCAAGACCTTAATCAGTGTGATTTAGCAATAATTGAACATCTGAGAAACAGTGGAACAAAAGTATTTTGTGCAGGAGATGACGACCAAAGTATTTATGGTTTTAGATTTGCCTACCCTGAAGGAATTAGAAACTTTCTAAAGGATGTTCCCAATTCGGAAGGCTACAAACTAGCTGAATGTTTTAGGTGTGACGAAAATATACTTACACTAGCTCTTCAAGTAATTGGCCAAGACGCAAAGCGTATTCCAAAGAAGTTGAAATCCATGTCAGGGTTAAAGGGTGATGTTAAAGTTTTGCGTTTTGCAAATCAATATGATGAAGCCAAAAAAATTGCTGAAACAATTAGAATGCTTGTTGACAAAAAAGGCATACCTGAAAGTGAAGTAATAATATTGTTACGTTCTGACCATAATGGCAATTTTTCAAAACCAATCATAGACCAATTACTTGCCTATGGATTGACTTTAAATCAAGAGAATGACAATCTATCGGTATTCGAACAAGCAAGTGGGCGATACTTTCTTTCACTTCTAAAATTTTTAAAAAATCCACAACATGACCTTGCCATAAGGACGATTTTAGAATTGACTAAAGGACTTGGGGCAACAACATTTAATAGCATCTATGAACACGCAAAAGCAAGGAAAATTAGATTTCACAAGGCAGTAGAGTTAATTCTTTCAGGTGAAATAACAGAAGTTCCAAACTCAAACAAGCTTAATGAAACTTTGAAAGCGATTTATGGACTTAGAGACAAATTAAAAGAAGAAGAAAACATTGAGAAAGCATTAGAAACATTAAAAGAGTTTATTCCTGACTTTACTGGTGAGTTTTATGCTCATGTCAAAGCATTGACAGAAACGAAAAGTTTGAAAAATATTGATGAACTTATAGAATTTGCAAATGAACTTCTTAGTCCAGCTACCGAAACACCTGATGAGAATGTAAATGGTATAAGAATTATGTCAATGCACCAAGCAAAAGGGCTGACAGCGAAAGCAACTTTCATCGTTGCGGCAGAAGAAGAATATACCCCAGGACGTGGTGACGTGGACGAAGAGAGAAGATTGTTTTATGTTTCAATTACTCGTGCAAAACACTATTTGTTTATTTCATTCTGCAATGACAGACTTCACAATCAAGCTCATTCAGGGTTTCTAAATGAGCCAACAACAAAAAGAAACTTCACAAGGTTTCTCAGAGACTTGCCGACAGTTAAACCACTTGACGGTGTTAAGTATGAATTGGAATAGAAACATTGAAACTCTAAAAACGGCAGCTGGTAACAGCACCTACCCAAAAGGCGGGGTTTCGTGTTCCAAAGACAGTTTTGTGGTTAATCAAACATTAGTTTTTCAAATCAAGTTTTGTGGTAAAAGTCCCGCCCTTCGGGTAGCTGCAAAACGTT